>QWCJ01000052.1_pt1 | contig 68193 bp, 71 predicted proteins | sample 1972501 | NCBI WGS metagenome assembly QWCJ01 (sample SAMN09866711, study PRJNA288562) | Human vaginal metagenome isolate term2_vaginal, whole genome shotgun... | isolation source: vagina | host: Homo sapiens | place: USA: California
TATGCAAAGATACAAAAACTTGTAGATATATGCAAATAATAGAAAGGTTATTTCATTGATAATCAATAGGTTATTTACTTTTCAAGGGACGACTACCTATTCAAAGCCTAACTTTTGCTTTCCAAAAGCTTAGCTTTTGCAATGCAAAAGGTCATGAATTGGAGTGCAAAAGCTAAGCTTTTAAATCCTAATCAATATCACGCTGATTATCAATAAGTTACAAAACGTGTTCCGAATACGCTTTTTGTAATATAATTTCGTGGCGATGGGAGGTCGAATGTTCTGCATCAAGAAGCTGTCAGCCATCATCTGAATGTGAATTGGAGTTGTGAGGAGATTGGTGTTTTTGGCATTAGAGCAAGACACGTCAAGTGTCATGATTTGATGCAACCTTGCGTGAGATTTCACAAAATTATTTGCTTTTCAAAGAAGGGCTAATTGATGACTCTACGAATCATTTTTTTAGGGAAAGACCGGTTTGGTCAGTACAAAAAAGTAGGAGGTAAACTCCTATGAATGGTGTTTACCTCCTACGCGATAATTAAATGGATGAATAAGATTACTTCCCTTCTTCCATCTTCTTCTTCAAATCTGCGAGAACGTCAAGATCCCCGAGTGAAGTTCCTGCGGCAATGTTGTTTACCTGTGGTTGCTGTTCTGTCTTACGGTTGCCACCACGTGAACGGCGAGGTTCTTCCTTAACATCTTCGAATGTGCGAGAATGTGAGAGGATTATTCGTTTGGTCTCTTTAACAAACTCGATAACCATGAATGGAAGTTCTTCTCCGAGTTGTGCTTGAGAGCCATCCTCTTTTACAAGGTGTTTTGGAGTTGCGAAGCCTTCGCCTCCTTCATTGAGGGTGATAACTGCGCCCTTATCCATTGATTCCGTGATTTTACCGGTATGAACTGAACCCGGAGTGTAAATGGTTTCATATTGATCCCATGGATTGGGTTCCAATTGCTTGTGTCCTAAGCTCAAACGACGATTTTCCTTGTCAATTTCCAAAACAATGACATCGATATCTGCACCTTGTGTGGTGAATTCTGATGGATGTTTTACTTTCTTGGTCCAAGAAAGGTCGCTGATATGGATTAGTCCATCTACGCCTTCTTCAAGCTCAACAAAGATACCGAAATTGGTGAAGTTGCGAACCTTTGCCTGATGTTTAGAGCCTACGGGATATTTCATTTCTATTGTTTCCCATGGGTCTTCTCTCAGTTGTTTGATGCCGAGCGACATCTTACGCTCTTCACGGTCGAGGGTCAGGATGACAGCTTCTACTTCGTCGCCTACTTTCATGAAGTCTTGTGCTGAACGCAGGTGCTGGCTCCAACTCATTTCTGAAACGTGGATAAGACCTTCTACGCCCGGTTGGATTTCTACAAACGCACCATAGTCTGCCATGACAACTACCTTGCCCTTTACGTGGTCGCCTACTTTCAGGTTCTCGTCAAGTGCGTCCCAAGGATGGGCGGTGAGTTGTTTCAAACCAAGAGCAATTCGTTTCTTCTCTTCATCGAAGTCGAGAATAACGACATTTATCTTTTGGTCGAGTTCCACAACTTCGTGCGGATCGTTTATGCGACCCCATGATAAGTCGGTGATATGAATGAGTCCGTCAACACCGCCGAGATCGACAAATACTCCGTATGACGTGATGTTCTTAACGACACCTTCAAGAATTTGACCTTTTTCCAGATGGGAGATAATCTCCTTGCGCTGTGCTTCGAGTTCTGCTTCGATGAGAGCTTTGTGCGATACGACTACGTTGCGGAATTCTTGGTTGATTTTAACAACTTTGAATTCCATGGTTTTACCAACGAATACATCGTAGTCGCGTATAGGATGAACGTCAATTTGGCTACCTGGAAGGAATGCTTCGATACCGAACACATCAACAATCATGCCGCCCTTGGTGCGACTCTTGATGTAGCCTTGAATAATTTCGTCGTTCTCAAGTGCTTTGTTGATGTTCTCCCAACTCTTCTGAAGACGAGCTTTTTTATGTGAAAGTACGAGTTGTCCGCTTTTGTCTTCTTGGTTTTCTACATAAACTTCAACCTTGTCTCCGATTGCGAGTTCAGGGTTGTAGCGAAATTCCGAAGCAGGAATAATACCATCGCTTTTGTAGCCAATGTTTATTACCACTTCTTTTTTGTCGATAGAGATGACGGTACCCTCTACAACTTGATGTTCTTGAATCTTGTTGAGAGTTTCGTCATAAGCTTTTGTTAGCTCATCTTTGCTTACTTCGACTTTAGAACCGTGTTCAAACTCGTCCCAATTAAAGTCTGATAAGGGATTGACGTTTTCAAAATTTGCCATAAATGCTAAAAAAATAATTTAATTAATAAAGTTAGACTTTATGTTTATAATTCTCCGGAAGGGCACTACGCCCTAACAGGGCGCAAAGTTACTAATAATATTCTGAATATTAGTGCTTTCGCTTGTTTTTTTCGTTTTTCTTTTTTGTAAAATGGAAAAGTTCCCCCAAAGTTCGAAAGTCTTTCTTTATATTAATACCTATTCCTTGCGTGGTGAGGGAATTACGCGTAAAGTATCGGTCGTTGGTGTGATTGTAGAAATTAATGGAGAGATTGCCATTGGGGACAAGGAGATATTTTATGTCGAAATCTCCGATGAATGAAGATGTGTTGGTTGCCACATTATCTCTGTAACCGAATTCGCCGTTTATAATCAGACGGTTGTCTAACATTTTTCCGGAGAGCAAGCCTTCGTATTCTGCATTGGTAAATCCTTCATTTCCTGTAGCGATATTTGCGCCGAAATTCCAATTGTTGTTTTTAATCACGTTGGACAATACGGTATTAATTTGTTGCGATAATGTTCCCGACAGAATACTTTGCATTGCCAAAGTGGTTTGTCCCGGTTGCGATAAACTTTCATTTGATGCATTATTGACAGATGGGGGATAAAATCTCCCTACAGCAAGCAAGTAGATGATTTGTTGGTTGAGGTCTTGTTCAGAGCTTAGAACCGAACGTACCATCTGTTCTGCGTCGGAAGAGAGGGATGGAAGGTCTATTCCAAATGTTACTGATGGCTTTTCGGGAGTCCCTCCAATGTTCAAAAGACAAATTACTTTTGTGTTGTTGGCTGTAAATGAGTTTCCCATCCTCAAATCGCTAAGTGGTACGGAGTTGAGCGTGTATTGTCCTTTTAGATTGAGTGTGGCATCGTATGGGTTACCACCAAATGCTATTGTGGAACCGGGGTGGAACTCAAATTTCTTCTTTATAATATCTTGTACTGTAAGGCTGTATTGTCCATAATCTATGATGTAATTTCCAAAGAGTTGAAATCCCCCTTTATTATAATATGTGGCTTTAATATCTCCTGATCCGTTCAGGCTGATCATGTCTCCGGTTTTTTCATCCATCAGAACTCTAAGTGTAAAATCCGGAGTCGCATGAATGGAGAAATTGATATTTAGATTGCTTTCAAAATCCGAATCTTTCCTTGCATTCGCCTTTTCGTTGTGCAAGTTGAATGCACCGGAGTCCTCGGACGGTGTGTATGTTTTTGGAGTTAGGTCTCTCCAGTATATGAATGAATTTTCATCAACAGAGTTTTCACTCGCGTTGTATGTTATGTAGGAGTCTTCTTCAGGTCGTAATGTGATGTTCATTGTTACGCCTTCAGACTTGTTGCTGATGGCGCAGTTTCCCGTACCTTTGACTACACCCCAAAAAGTATCGTCGCCGGTCTTTTTTGGAAAATTATAAATCAACAGATTCCGAGCCTCGCAATCTAAGTCGTATGTGAGGTTGGTAAGGGATTGATGGTGAATACCTCCGGTTAGGATGCCAATGTTCTTATTCGTGTCGAATATTGTGTCGTTGTCGAAGATTATCTCGTTGGGAATCATTCTTATTCTACCATTCTTCAGCATATACTTTGAACCTATGGGCTTTATAAAGACATCGCCGGAGGCATACATGTCTCCTTCGAGATTTATCTTAGATAATGGTCCCACAACCTTGCACCAGCCATTTGCTTTAAGGTTTATATGGCTCATGAAAGAACTGCAATATTTATTTAAGAAATGAAGATATGTGTTAGAGGCATAGATAGGAAGATGTATAAAACTATTTTTAGTGTCAATGTAGCCCTTTATAACGGTCTTGGAGTCTGCCCCGGCATCGGCATGAGCATCAATGTTGATTCTTCCTGCATTGTGATTGTAATAGGAATTAGCATAAAGGGTTCCCATTTCTCCATTTTCGAATTGGAAATGTTTTATTTCTAATCGTGCCGTTGTTTCCGGTGTGTTAAAGAAAGATTTTACGACAACTTCTCCCGAAGCCAGACCGTCAAACTCAACGCTATGGAAGTTTAATATATCCATAATGTAGGGAACATCAATGTCTTTTAATTTTACGATGAGAGAATCGTCTATAGCTCCCGATGTCTTGCCATTTACGGTAATGTGTTGATTCTTGTTTGATAATTCAAAGTGCTTAATATTTAGATTGTTATGAGCGTAAATGAGATCTGAAGGTTGAACCCTTAGTTGTATGGTGTCTAATTGGATATTCGATGGATTGAAATGCAGATATGTTACCGGTCTGCCATTAGTAAGATTGAAAGTGGCATTGCAGTTTATATTGCCCGATATTGGTGTTCTTCCTTCAATATCAAAAGCTGTTACGGCATGAATATTTCCATTTTTAACCTTGCTGTTGTTCTGAATAAATATTCTGCGCCCTTTGTTATCAACTCTTTCACCGGAAAGATTTGCTAAAAGTTCATCCTGCGGAGAAGAGAGAGTAACTTTTAACTTCTGAATATGTTGTTTGGAAATGATTAAAGATGGTGATTTTATATCTATTTCTATGTCTTGTGATGATTCATTGACGTTGCCATCCACTTTAATGTATGTATCTGTTTTTATATTGTTATTTGTCAGCCGATTAAGTAATTCGTTATCATTAATAACTGCGCTGAACATATAGTTGCTCTTGGTTTTATCGTATGTCGGCTTGTTCGGAAATATGTTTGGCAAATACTTGGAGATTGTATTTGTGATGCTACTTGCTATATGATTGTACGCATATTGCCCGGAGAGTTGAAGTGTTCCAAGGTCGGATTTTACATTGAGCGATTTGTTGTTGAGGCTATTGAAAATGTCTAATTTTATTTCTTTTATTTGCGTATGTTTCCCATCTCCGGTCATCGCAAAGTTGTTTATGCTTAGCTGTCCTTTCAAATCGTTGATGGAGGAACCGTTGCCGGTTATATGCAAGTTAAAAGACAACTCTTTGTTGCCTATGATATTAGAGATTTTCAGTTTGCTCAAGTTTACACGATGAGCTGCAACTGTGGCATCAACAGCGAGTGCTCCTCTCTTCTTTATAAAAGTTATGAAGTTTTTGACATCCCCTTTTAGTTCTATTCCTCCATTTAGGTCGTTTAATGAGACCATTCCTTGGAAGTTGTCATTACTATATTCGCCATTGATATAAATGTTTCGATATGGATATCCTTTATAACTGAGAAGAGGAAAGACACCTTTGGCATAAATCTTATTTAGATCTGTTGTGCCGGAGACCGACATGTCGGTTATTATATCTTTGATACCGGCTTTTGGGAATAAACGTCCTATATTAAAAAACTTTGTCTTAATCCTACCATTAAATTCTTTTTCATTAAGTGTTATATTGAGGTCTAAATTCCCTTCAGAAGTAAAAAGGATTCCATCGACCATATACTTTTCGTAGGTTCGTTTTGTGCTTCCTGTATAACCAATATAGTTTAATCGTTTTATTTCTTTTGGTATCGGCAGGTGAAAGATTTTGGAAAGTTTATTCAATGGTTCATTTGTTATTGCTATTTTTTTAGCATATATATTCCAACTTTTCATCTTCTTCAGATCCTTGATGACTCCTTTGATATCGACATATAAGTCTTTATTGCCCGAATGTAGTTTAAAGGAATTCAATTTTATCTGATTCCTGTTATATGATAGTTGGCTTTCTAATGATATGGCGTGCTTGAATGCCTGTAACTGAGGAAAGAAGCATGCGAAATCCGAAGGCGTAAATTGGGTTTCGTTGATAATGGATTCCACCCTTAGAGAATTCATATCTATCTGTTTATTAGCGATTTTATATAAAATATTCGCTTTGGGGATGGATATTTTACTGTTAGGCATTTCAAGGATAAAATCTTGCAACTGAGTTCGTTTGGTACTTGCCGAGCCTGTGAATGCCAAATGTTTGACCTTCAATCCAGACTTCTCTTTGAATGATAAATGTCTTACATTGACATCAATTCTATTGTGGTTGAACGCATTGATATTTATGTGTCCGGAAATATCACTTACTTCTAAGTGACTGGTATTGAAACGATTTCTAACCAAGGGTGCATCCCATTTATGGTAAGAAACAGAGCTGTTCCGGATGATTAAGCTTTGAATCTGCAAATCGAACGATGGATGGGACGTGTTGTTTTGGGAAGTTAGCGAATCAAGAATAAACTTAAAATTGGGTTCTGTATTCTTATTTTGCCTATAAAGATTGGCTTGTAGTTTGAATATTTGCGCGGAAGATATAAGTATCTTCTTGCTACGTAGCAAATTGAGGATATCCACCTTGACAGCAATACGCGATATATCGACCAATCTCTTTTTCTTTTGGTCAGCGATGCTGATGTCATCGATTACCAAATGGTTTAGGGCTCCAAGACTGATCTTTCCCACTCTCACCTCCGTCCCAAGTTTTTTTGATAAGAGCTTGCTAACTTCATGACCTGCAAAGTTTTGTATGGCAGGGATATGTAACAATATAACGATGGTAAAATAAACTCCTATGACCAGCCATATTGTCCAACGTATTATCGATTTCAATCTTTTCAAGGCGGTTGCAAAGCTACGAAAAAACATTTTTATTGTAGAATATATTATATAAAAAGTTTTTCGCAGTCCTAAAAATTTACTATATTTGCAGTGTTATTTAGTAAAAGACTTCTAAAAGACCCATTAATTAAAATTATGGTAAATGTTATTAAGTTGCGTAAGGGTTTGGATATAAACCTAAAAGGGCGTGCACAAGAGCTAACTTTACCTTCAATATCTTCGGATGAATATTCTTTGGTTCCCGATGATTTTATCGGATTAACACCGAAAGTAGCAGTTCGGGAAGGAGATCGTGTGAAGGTTGGAGAGGCTTTGTTTGTAGATAAAGGATGCGTCGAAGTAGGTTTTGCGTCCCCTGTTAGCGGAACAATAAAGAAGATTGTAAGGGGAAATCGTCGAAAAGTTTTGCGTGTCAGCATAATCCCGGACAGTAAACAGGAGTATGTGGATTTCGGAACAAAAGACGTTTCGGTGCTTTCTGCGGAAGACGTGAAAAGTAGTCTTTTGCGTGCAGGATTGTTTGGTTACATCAATCAGCTTCCCTATGCTGTGGCGACACGTCCGGATACCCCCCCTAAGGCTATCTTTGTTTCCACATTAAGAGATATGCCCTTGCAAGGAAACTTTGAATATGAGTTGAAAGGTCAGGAACGCGATTTTCAAACCGGGCTTTCGGCTTTGTCGAAAATAGCGAAAGTATATCTGTCAATAGGAATCAATCAAAAAGCAAATGCGCTTTGTTCCGCCAAAGATGTGCAAATTACGGCTTTTGATGGGCCATGCCCCGCGGGCAATGTTGGAATTCAAGTGAATCATTTGGCTCCGGTAAATAAAGGCGAAGTGGTTTGGACGGTAGAACCAACATCCGTTATTTTTTTTGGCAGACTTTTTAATACCGGAAAGGTGAATTTGACGAGAACTGTGGCAATTGCCGGGAGCAAAGTAAAAGAACCTGCTTACATCAAGGCTATTGTTGGCACCCCGATTAAGGCTATTGTGAATGGCAAACTGACAGACACTAACCATATACGCGTCATTAATGGAAATCCACTGACGGGCATACCGGCAGACGATAGTTCAGTATTAGGCGCGCATACCTCTGAGATAACCGCTATTCCTGAAGGAGATGATGTTAATGAGCTGATAGGTTGGATACGGCCTCGTTTCAAAGCACTTTCCGTATCTCGTTCCTATTTCAGTTGGCTCATGGGCAAGACACGAACCTATGATTTAGACGCTCGAATCAAAGGAGGTAAAAGACATATCATCATGAGCGGAGAATATGACAGTATGTTGCCAATGGATATTTATGGAGAATTTCTCATTAAATCCATTATATCCGGTAATATTGACAAGCAAGAACAATTGGGCATTTATGAGGTCAGCCCCGAAGATTTTGCTTTGGCTGAGTTTGTTGATAGCTCTAAATTGCCTCTGCAGGAAATAGTACGAAAAGGCTTGGATATCTTGCGTAAGGAAAATGCTTGATACCCTATGTTTTAATAAAGAATTAAAGACAATATGAGTTTAAGAAATTATCTTGATAGGCTTCGCCCGAATTTTGAGGATGGCGGAAAGTTACATGCGTTCAAGAGTGTTTTTGAAGGCTTTGAAACATTCCTATATGTCCCGAATGAGACTTCAAAGAGCGGAGTTTCCATACATGATGCCATTGATTCCAAACGAATCATGAGCTTAGTGGTTATCGCCTTGATTCCGGCAGTGCTCTTCGGGATGTATAATATCGGATATCAGAACGCCTTGGCGGCAGGGAAATTGGGCGAGACAGCATTTATTAACATGTTCCTGTACGGCTTCTTGGCATTGCTTCCCAATATACTTGTTTCCTACATTGTGGGCTTGGGAATCGAGTTCGCGTGGGCGCAGTGGAAAGGGGAGGAAATACAAGAAGGCTACTTGGTAAGCGGCATATTAATTCCTCTGATAATCCCGATAAGCACACCTCTCTGGATGTTGGCTTTGGCGGTGGCGTTCTCCGTTATTTTGGTGAAAGAAATATTTGGCGGAACCGGAATGAACATATTTAATGTGGCGTTAGTAGCGCGCGCATTCCTCTTTTTTGGATACCCGAGCAGAATGACAGGTGATACCATTTGGCTTTCTACACAATCCATCTTCAATTTAGGTTACACTCTCCCCGATGGATATACCATGGCGACACCATTGGGACAAATTGCTCAAGGCATCCCTGTGAATGCGTCAATGAACGATATGATAATCGGGCTTATCCCCGGCTCCGTAGGAGAAACCTCAGTCATTGCTATCGCGTTGGGCGCGTTATTGCTGATATGGACAAACATAGCAAGTTGGAAAACCATGTTGAGCGTTTTTGTCGGAGGTGCATTTATGTCATATATATTCCAAACGACAGGTGCATCCCCGATAACCTGGTACGAGCATTTCGTTCTCGGTGGCTTCTGTTTTGGCGCAGTGTTTATGGCAACCGACCCCGTAACATCCGCGAGGACTGAAACAGGCAAATGGATTTACGGATTTATCATTGGAGTATTGGCAGTCATCATACGTGTGCTTAATCTTGGTTATCCTGAAGGCATGATGTTGGCCATATTGTTCGGAAACATGTTCGCCCCATTGATTGATTATTGTGTTGTTCAATCTAATATTAATAAACGTGCAAAGCGTGCAAAACTATAAGGAGTGAAGAAATGAAAACAAATAGCAATTCTTACACAATAATCTATTCCGTTGTCATGGTTGTGATAGTTGCGTTCTTGTTGGCATTCGTTTTTCAGGCTTTGAAGCCGATACAGGATATCAATGTGCAGCTCGATCACCAAAAACAAATTCTCTATGCACTAAATCAAGATCGTAATATGTCTAACGAGACAACCCTCGAATTATGGAATAAGCTAATAATGGCAGATGATATCATTGATAAAGAAGGAAATATAATAGAGAGAGGAAAACAAGGCGGAGTTGATGCGGCTTTTCGTCTCAACAGCAAGGATGCCAAAGAGGGAAAGTTGGCTGTGTTCCGTTGCAAAGTAGATGGCAAGGAAAAATATGTCATACCTGTTTATGGTAATGGACTTTGGGGACCTATTAACGGCTTTATCGCAATCAATGAAGATAAAACCACTATTTTTGGAGTTTATTTTAATCATGAAAGCGAAACAGCAGGGCTTGGTGCGGAAATTAAAGACAATAAAGATTGGCAGGATCAGTTCAAAGGTAAGAAACTTCTTGATGGCTCCAAACAGAATGTTATCTTTTCCGTAGAAAAAAAGATAATAAACCGAGACTCTCAGGTAGATGCCTTGACCGGAGCGACCCTGACAAGTAATGGCGTAACCAATATGTTTCGTTCAGATAAAGGGGGATTGCAGGCTTATATAAAGTTTCTCAATCGCCAATAGTTTTGAATATATAATAATAATGTAATATGGACTTATTCTCAAAACAAAATAAGCAGGTATTTCTCAACCCACTCAATCTTGACAACCCCATCATGGTGCAAGTGTTGGGTATCTGCTCTGCGCTGGCAGTAACGGCGCAGTTAAAACCATCTATTGTCATGGGATTGGCAGTTACTGTCATTACGGCTTTTTCCAATGTCATCATTTCCATTTTGCGAAATACCATTCCCAACCGCATCCGCATCATCGTTCAGTTAGTAGTAGTAGCGGCGTTGGTAACAATAGTCAGCCAAATATTGAAAGCTTATTCGTATGACGTTAGTGTCCAACTGTCTGTTTATGTAGGTTTGATTATCACCAACTGCATTCTGATGGGACGCTTAGAAGCTTTCGCCATGATTAACAAGCCGTGGCCAAGCCTTCTTGATGGTCTTGGAAACGGTTTGGGTTATGCCTTGATACTTGTCATCGTGGGAGGTGTCAGAGAATTTTTCGGAAGAGGCTCTTTATTGGGCTTTAAGATTATACCCGACAGCTTCTATGATGCCGGATACATGGACAATGGATTAATGTCCATGCCCGCAATGGCCTTAATCCTTCTCGGTTGTGTTATTTGGGTTCATCGCGCGTATTTTGAAAAAGAAGATAAGAATTAGATATGGAACATTTAATAAGTTTATTCTTCAGGTCTGTTTTTGTGGACAACATGATATTCGCATTCTTTTTGGGAATGTGTTCTTATTTGGCCGTGTCCAAAAACGTGAAGACCTCATTTGGACTTGGGGTCGCCGTAACCTTTGTGTTGGTTGTAACGGTCCCCATCAACTATCTCTTACAAACCAAGGTGTTGGGACCCGACTGCTTGGTTGAGGGCGTAGATTTGTCTTACCTCAGCTTCATTCTCTTTATTGCCGTGATTGCCGGAATAGTGCAGATTGTTGAGATGGTGGTCGAGAAATATTCGCCTTCTCTTTATGGTGCTTTGGGCATTTTCTTACCTTTGATAGCTGTCAATTGCGCCATTATGGGCGCATCGCTCTTTATGCAGCAGCGAATCGGATTAGACCCTGCAAATACCCAATACATCGGTTCTGTTACAGATGCATTAATCTATGGACTGAGTTCCGGCATAGGTTGGCTCTTGGCCATTGTCCTTTTAGGGGCCATTCGTGAGAAATTGGAATATTCCGATGTGCCAAAACCTTTGCAGGGCTTAGGTATTACGTTTATAACTGTGGGGCTGATGGCATTGGCAATGATGTGTTTTTCAGGATTAAAAATCTAAATAGACATGGGATTGGAATTTATATTATATAGTATTAGTATTTTCTTGACAACCATCTTGCTATTGGTTATTATCTTGTTGGTTGCGAAAAAATATCTCAGTCCGAGTGGTAAAGTGAATGTATCAATAAATGGAGATACCACGTTGAATGTTGATCAAGGTGAATCCATACTCTCCACTTTAACAGAAAATGGCGTGTTCCTTCCTTCAGCATGTGGAGGCAAGGGCAGTTGCGGACAGTGTAAGTGTGTTGTTCTTGAAGGAGGAGGAGAAATTCTTGACTCCGAGCGCCCTCATTTCTCTCGTAAAGAGATTAAGCAAGGATGGCGTTTGGGATGCCAGACCAAAGTGAAAGGCAATCTCTCTATCAAAATAGACGAATCGATTTTGGGCGTCAAAGAATGGGAATGTGAAGTAATATCCAACAAGAATGTATCAAGTTTTATCAAAGAGTTCAAAGTAGCTCTGCCTCCCGGAGAACACATGGATTTTGTCCCCGGCTCCTATGCACAGATAAAAATCCCCAAGTACGACTGTATTGATTACGATAAAGATTTTGACAAGGAAGACATAGGTGAGGACTATATCGGACCATGGAAATCTTTCAACATCCTTTCGCTCAAAGCTCACAATCCGGAAGACACCGTGAGGGCTTACTCCATGGCAAATTATCCTGCTGAAGGCGATATAATCACGCTGACTGTGCGTATTGCTTCAACGCCATTTCTCCCACGCCCGCAAATTGGTTTCCAAGATGTGCCCACAGGTATCGGCTCTTCTTACATCTTCAGCCTCAAACCGAGAGATAAGGTGATTATGAGTGGTCCTTATGGTGATTTCCATCCTAATTTCACTTCGGGAAAGGAGATGATATGGATTGGTGGAGGAGCAGGTATGGCACCATTGAGAAGTCAAATCATGCATATGCTGAAGACTTTGCATACGCGCGATCGCGAAATGCACTTCTTCTACGGAGCGCGTGCCTTGGGCGAGGCATTTTTCCTTGAAGACTTTTGGGAATTGGAAAAGGAATACCCTAATTTTCATTTCCACTTATCTTTAGACCGGCAAGACCCTAAAGCTGACGCTGCAGGCGTGAATTATTATACGGGCTTTGCTGTCAACTGCATTCGAGATACTTATCTCAAAGATCACGAAGCACCGGAAGATTGTGAATATTATCTCTGCGGACCTCCCATGTTAATCAAAACCGTAACAGATTACTTGGATAGCTTGGGGGTAGATAAAGAAGCTATCATGTTTGATGATTTCGGATAACTAACGTAAGTCGCAAAGGGAATATTTTATTATTGCCAAAGCACGTCAAATACACTTTCGGTATAAAATTGATTGAGGTCGGGTTTCCTTTTGGAAAGTCCGACCTCTTTTTCTCTCACATGGAGTTTCTTCAAAAACTCGGCTCTCGTTTTCCGATAAACAAATTCTAAAGTTTTGTCTATATTCTTCGATTTTAACCCCAAATCGGTTATTAGAACCTATTTTTTAATGACCGTAATTGGAAATATTCAATTATATGGATTTGTTATTCAGCCACTTATCAACTAAAAGCCATACGCTGTGAACTCATGTGTCAATACCTGCCTGTCCGGGTACGACAAAAGACAAGCATATTCTTTATTTGGAAGGTCGTTGAAAACGAGCCTCCCTATATGGGAGAAATTCAATAATGTCCTAATTATTCTTCATACATCCATCCAATGCTTACCTTTCACTTTCCAAAAGCTTATCTTTTACACTGCAAAAGGTCATGAATTGGGATGTAAAAGCTTAGCTTTTAAATCGCAATTAGTATCATGCAGATTATCAATAGATTGCGAATTGTTTCTTCGGTGTGGTTTTTGTAATATAATTTTTCAGTGTTTTGATAAAAGGACTAATATGTGTTAATTAAAATATAGCACTTTTGCAACATTCTATAAATCAATTATATTTGCTACGCGAGTTCGGGATAAGAAAAATTCTTAAAAAGTTGGTAATAGGCTGACCTTGTACATTCACGGCATCGATCAATACATAATTTCATCATGAACTTTTGAAAAACAAGCCCGAAGTACCAATTAAAAGGACTTCGGGCGGAATATTTATGCTCTTTTGAGTTTTAGCGGACAGCAATAAACTACATCTGCCTTCCTTTTTTCACCGCTTTATTACGATTAAAAAGGAAGTTATATGATGTTTGTTATTCTTTGGATAATCTTTTGAAGTATGCTTTCATTGCTTACAAGTACAGAAGCAGTGCCTGTCATCCCGCTGACGAGTTTATACCTGCAAGCCGTTATCCTTACCTGTACCGTGAACACGCTACCTTCTGCCGTTTGTAGGGGCAAATGCGATGTGGCTGTTATTACACCATTAGCAACTCCATAGGTTTCTGCATCGTAGCCCTCAAATTCTATGTTTGCCGTCATTCCTTTTGCTATCGTATTCACATACTTATAAGGAACGGTTATTGTGCCTTGGTGGGCATTTGTCATCTGTACCTTTGCACTGATGGTCTCGGGATAAGGTATAAAATATGCGCCCACCAGCAGTCCCAATATCACAATGGTGATGATTGTGATGCCATAGCGTACAATTTTTGACGGTATCTCGCCAATGATATGCCTTACTTTCTCGCTGCGAAGTTCTATCTTGTTGTCTGCCATAATCTTCCATTCTGCTGTTAGTTGCCCAATTCCAATTGATTCTTTACGAGGTTATAGTATGTACCCCGCTTTGCCGTGAGTGTTTCGTGGTTACCAATTTCTACCACCTTGCCTTTATCCAATACCACTATCTGGTCAGCATTCTTCACCGTACTTAATCGGTGCGCTACGATAACCACCGTCTTACCTTTGTAGAACTCGTCCAGATGCTCCACTATCATGCGCTCGTTATTGGCATCGAGCGAGTTGGTGGCTTCATCAAGGAAAATATACTCGGGATTCTTGTACACGGCTCTTGCTATCAAGATACGCTGTTTCTGTCCTTGACTCAAGCCTACACCATCACGTCCAATCTTGGTATTATACTTTAACGGTAGCCCCATTACATAATCATTGATGCAAGCTATCTCGGCAGCTTTCTGCAATCGTTCCTTATCAATTTTCCCATCATCCACGGCAATGTTGCGAGCTATCGACTCGGAGAAGATAACACCGTCCTGCATTACCACTCCACACTGCTTGCGCCACCATTTCTTGTTAAGTGTATTTACATCAGTTCCACTGATATTGATTTGCCCGCCCAGAACAGGATAATAGCCCAGCATAAGTTTGATAAGAGTGGTCTTTCCGCTACCCGACGCTCCGACAATGGCAGTTACCTTGCCTTTGGGAATAGTGAGGCTTACATCATCTATGATAGTTTTCAGTGCGTGAGGGTCGTATTTGAAATTTACATTTTCAAGGTCTATGCCTTTGTTTTCTTCTTTCACTGAGGTTTCCAATCCATGCTTTCCGTTCTCATCGTCCATACGGTGGATTTCGTTGATACGTTCAAGGCTTATCTTTACATCTTGTATGGAGTAGAAGAAACTCATCAGCTGTTCCACTGGCGAGTTGAGTTGTCCGATGATGTATTGCACGGCAAGCATCATACCCAGTGTTAGTTGTCCGTGAATGACGGCTGTTGCTGCCACCACGGTGATAACGATGTTCTTTAGTTCATTGATGAAGATGCTGCCTGCCTCCTGCGTCTGTTGGAGTTTCAGCGACTTCATCTGCACTCCAAAGAGATCTGCTTGTACATCTTCCCATTCCCAGCGTCTTCGCTGCTCGCAGTCTTGGAGCTTTATCTCTTGCATGGAGGTGATAAACTCGTAGGTCTTGTTGTTGTTGATGGCTTGCTGCTCAAAGAGTTCGTAGTCAAGTACTTTTCTGCGCCTGAGGAAGAGGGCAAGCCAACCACCATAAAGCAGACTGCCGAGCATAAAGATAGCAAAGACAAGCCAGTTATAGGATAGCAACACAATGCTGAACACCACAAAGGTAAAGAGCGAGAACACGATGCTGAGCGTCTGTTGGGTTAAGAACGTGTTCACTCTACTATGGTCGCCCATGCGCTGCATAAGGTCGCCCATCAACTTGGTGTCGAAGAACGACATGGGCAACTTCAAAAGTTTGATGAAGAAGTCGCTCACCAATGATATGTTGATGCGCAGTGAGATGTGCAGCAACAGCCAACGGCGAATAAAGTCTATGGCTGTACGGCTAACCGTGAGCATCAGTTGCCCTAAGAGTATCAGCCAAATAAAGCCGATGTTCTGGTTTTTGATGCCCACGTCCACAATAGATTGTGTGAGGAAAGGCAGAATAAGTTGTAGCAGGCTGCCCACGAGTAAGCCCAAGACAATCTGCCCGAAGTACTTTCGATATTGCTTGATGTAGCCAAAGAGGAACTTAAACGAGCGTTCCTCTTTGGGCTGTTCCTCCTTCTGCTTTTCATAAAATGCTGGTGTGGGTTCCAAAAACATCGCAATGCCTTTCTCCTCACCGCCAAATTGGGTGCTGATCCAATGCTTCTTGAATTCCTCAAGATTGTATTTTACAAGTCCTTTTGCAGGGTCGGCAATATAAAATTCTTTTTTATGATTAACTTTATATAATACAACAAAATGATTTTGATTCCAATGCAAAATTGAACATAATTTATTGGAAATCAATTCGTCTAATGTTATTTGAACAGAAACAGAATCAAGTCCTATAGATCGTGCCGTTTCCGCAATAGCTTTTAATGAAACACCTTCCTTGGTTGCTTTGCAAATTTTATAAAGTTCGGAAGTGTCGTATTCTTTATCAAATTTTTTACACACCATTGATAAGCAAGATATACCACATTCCATTGAGTCATGCTGTCTTACATATTGTATCTCATTCATTACATGGTACGTTGTATAATACTTTCATTCTTCCTGCTTGTCCTGACACTCACTTCTTTATTGAAGATTGTGTAAGATATTGTGAGTTCCACGCCTCGCATATCATTTTTACCTCTCGTTCCCCAATCTATATAATTGAAGTGATACAGAATGTTGTTGTAATTAGCCTTTCCCAAAATATCATTTACAGCTAAATTGATATTCAGCCTGTTCTTCAGCAATGATGCTGCAACACCCATATTCCAACTATGAATACTCTTCTGATTATACAACAAATACTCATTTCTGCCTTGATAAGTATAATCTGTAAACAAATAAATACTTGGTGTCAGAGCATAATTGATATTCACCTGCCCATTGAAAGCAACTTTGTCATTTCTGTATTCTTGTTCTTTAAACACATATTCTCCATGTGGGAACACCACTTCACCCTCGCATGAGAGTTCAATATTACCAATGGCTTTAGAATAATTCAATATCACCCTGAAGTCGCTTGCTTTCTTCATATTCATGGAATAAGAAGAGAGGATATTGCTCGTTGCATCTATCTGTTCAAGCACACTCACAAGCGGATTCTTTCTATAAGTATAGCGCAATGAAAGGGTTAAGTCTTTCCATGTAGAACTAAGTGTATAGCGATCCATAGTTTCATTTTCAAGATTTGTATTTCCCTTGCTGTACAGAAGTGAATCCTGATAAACAAGTCCAGAGTTTAGTTGGGCAAAGTTAGGTTGTGTAAGATTTCTTCTATAATTAAACTGGAAGAACCAATTATCATTCGGTCGATACTTTATAGTGATTACAGGGCAGAGTGTAGAAAAGTGTTGTTTGAATTGATTTGCCACCGTGTTTGTTCCCGAAACATTGCTAATGGTTCTATGCACATACTGATAGCGCACCGCAGGCATGACTGTCCATTTGCCAAAACTTTTAGCGAATGACAAATAGGCTTGCGGATTTGATTCTTTTACATTGATATCGTTGATATAACTCTGCACATTCAAATATGGTATTTCTGAATTTGTTTTGGACTTTGAATCCACATAATTATATAGAACTCCCGCCATAGCACTGATGTTCCATGGAAGTTTAAATCCATTGTCAATACTTGTTGTATAGACAGTATAACGGCGATTGCCATGACTCTTGGTAAGCGAAGACAAGCTTGCATCGCTTTCCAAAGTTTGCAGATGATGATTAATATTCGTGGAAGCTATTTCCTGAGAAATGTCAAGATTATAATTATTGCTTGCATAAACATATTGCAACGTTCCGCTATGTATGTTCTCTAAGTTTCTGCCTTGTCTATCTATGTTCCTCCATTGCTTTTGTTGCTGCTGCCAGCTCGTCAAATTTGTGCCAAATGCCTTATTATCCTCATCGCTGAATTGATAGAAATAATAAAGTCCTAATCTGCTTTTGGCATTCAACTGATAATCCGCGGAGAAGTTTACCTTATGCGCTAAGGTTGTTATAGGCGTTTCTCGCTTTTGCTCAATGGAGAATATGTCATCACGATAGATGTTGCGAAAATATGTTTCCTTATTCTTGTTACCATCTTTGCCACCCATATAGGATAGGTTAGCAGAAAAGTTCTTATATTGTCCCATCACATTGAGAATGCCTACATCTGAAAACATTCTTGTTTGTTTCAAGTAGTTGCCAACGCTAAGAAATATAAAATCATTAATATGCTTAATGGTTGTAATGGTAATAACGGGTTGTCCGTTGGAACTGTACTTTACAGAGGGGGCTCTGTCTATCTCTATACTCTTGATATTGTCGGCTTGCAGCGTGGACAGAACCTTTGCATCGGACAAAAGTCGTCCGTCCAAAACATAAATAGGTTCGCCCAATCCATTTACTTCTATATTGTCATTAACCGAATGCAGACCCGGTGTATGCGACAACATTCTCATTGCTGTACCCATTTTCGATAGCACAGTATTGGCAACCTGAATCTTGGAAACGCTCCCTTTGGTTTTCACACGTGGCATATGTCCTTTCACCACAACATTGTCCAATTCTATGGTTGTAAGAAAAGTACTGTCTTTTATTTCGTCTTGACCGAAACAAAAGGAAAAGTTTACACAAAAGGCTAATAATGTTAATATCTTTTTCATCGACTTAAATATTTATACATGTAAAAATCTGGAAGGATTTCTGATAGATTCCTTTTATACATTGAACAGTATTTTTTATTTTTCCCCCAATTCTTATTTCTATCAATGGGACAACCTCCTCCACATATAGGAAATACATTGCAATTGACACATTCATCAGAATCAAAAGGGTTGTGACCAAACATTGTTTCTGATAATTTTTCAAGGGATAGGGTCCCTTTTGCCAAGTCTCCAACTTTATTATTGGGAAGTCCTAAATGTTCTAGACACTTATATATATGTCCTTTAGAATCTATTGCCAATGAATTTTTACATCTAAACATACATGGCATGGCTAAATTTGGAAGTTCAGGATATACTAATGCTTTCTCTTTATTCCTAAGTGCATCTTGGTCTTGCTTTAATAAATCTTCATGCGTAAAGCAATTTCCCGATTTATCAAAATCTGTACGATCACGTACATAATTATGACTGATTGCTATTTGTCCCTTTCTAAGATATTCTGAAAAATTATTATTGAAATAATTTGTAATATCGCTAAGCGAAGTAGGATTAGTATGATCCATCGTAACCTTAATGCTTAGTGGAATATCTGTTAATGATACTAATTTCCTAATATTTTCAATGATTAGATTAAAAGAAGGTGCCCCATTGTTAAATATTCTACGTTTATCATGAGTTTCTGCAATACCATCAAGACTAATTTGAATATATTTTAAATTTAAAATATCCAATTTTTGTATAATAGACTCATTTAACAAACTACCATTTGTAATCATATCAGACGCAAACTTAATTTTTAATTGTCTTAAATGCTTACAAATTGAGTAAATTCTATCAAAACCAAGTAAAGGTTCTCCTCCAAACCATGTAATATGAATTTCTTGCTGTCTATGTAAAGATATAAATTTAATAAGTCTACTTTCAATATCATCGGACATTAAGCCAATGTTTTTTTTACCGTCTTCGAAACAATAAAAACAATTGAAATTACATTTCATCGTTGGGGCTATTGATAATATCAGCGAAGAGTTTTGGAACATGCTGCTATAACACTTGTATTTATAAACATTTAGTTCATTATAATCATCATCTACTAAGATGCCAGCATTCTGCAAAATAGCACATACTTTATCTTCAATAACATTGCCTTTCTTTTTGATATTTTCATATATAGAAAACCATTGCTTTGTTTCCATTTTGACAAATCCTGTTGTCAAAGTATTATAAATAAATGTGCTATTATTGCAAGTATTTATAACATTGAATTTAGATATTTTCATACATAATTTACATAAACAACAAGTGAAAAAGAACCTACTATTATTATCCATCATAAGATGATGGATAATAATAGTAAATATAGACCTAAGTAATGAATATAATACACTTTAGTAAGTGAATTATATTAAAAACTATGGTTTTTGAGAGCTGACTTGTGCATTATTCGAAGTTGATGGTTGACTTACATGTCCATTATCATATCCACAATCGCATTTAGTTCCATACAAAAGACTGTGTCTATAACCTTGATCACATTTGGTTGCACCACCAAGAATATTTTCCTGCTCCTCGGGTTCTAGAATGTTAACATCTGAGTTAACACCACTCTTCAACAAAATAATGTTTGAATTTTCCATAAATATTGTTTTTAATTAATACGTTGCAAACGTACAAAATCTACAGAAATATGCAAGAATATATATGTTATTTTATAAAGAAGACTTGTTTTTTAACATTTCAGGTATGACAAATAGCACAGAAGTGAACAAAAACTCTGTTTCTTTTGTTTACTTACCATTTAATATCCTTTATAATTAACGTGAGTTCGATGAATTATAAGTGTCTGTAAATTTGGTGATTAGCAAAATTTGTTGTAACTTTAAGGAGTTAATATACAAACAGTTACAAATAAAAGTCGCTATGATCACCGAAGACAAAATTACTGAAATATTTTGTATGGCAGATGATTTCTGCAAGTTTTTTGATGCAATGGTGGCAAAATATACGCTAAAACCTACCGGAAAAAGAAACTATCATCGTAATTCCACGATGTCAAAGGCAGAAGTCATGCTGATAATGATTCTTTTTCACGACTCTGGTTATCGTTGCTTTAAACATTTCTATCTTGAAAAAGTATGCAAGCATCTTCGCCATCTATTTCCAAAAGTTGTTTCTTATAACCGTATAGTAGAATTGGAAAGGGAAATAGCCGTACCCTTAACCTTGTTTATCAAGAAGGTTCTGTTGGGTAAGTGTACGGGCATAAGTTTTGTTGACAGCACACCACTGCGTGTCTGCAAGAACCAAAGAATACATATTCACAAGGTTTTCAAAGGTATAGCCCAAAGAGGAATACGCTCTATGGGATGGTTCTTTGGCTTCAAGTTGCATTTGATTTGCAATGAGAAAGGAGAGTTTCTCAATTTTATGATAACACCGGGAGATGTTGATGACCGTAAGCCTTTGGAATACAAAGCTTTTGTAGATTTCATATATGGCAAGCTGGTCGGCGACAAGGGGTACATCGGCAAGAATCTCTTCCAAAGGCTTTTCGTTGACGGAATACAACTTATTACCAAATTGAAAAGTAACATGAAAGGAGCTTTGATGAGCGTTTCTGACAGACTCTTACTCAGAAAAAGAGCCATTATAGAAAGTGTGAATGACGAGCTTAAGAATATCGCGCAGGTGGAGTACTCCGGGCATAGATGCTTTGACAATTTCATCGTCAACTTATTAGGGGCTATTGCTGCCTATTGCTTGTTTCCCAAGAAGCCGTGCATCAATGTACAAAGGACCATTGATACACAGCTTGCATTGTTTTGAATTCGTCGAACTCACGTTAAATAGGTAGAATCTGATTTTCAAGCATTTTATCGGGGATAATTGCTCCCAATGCTACAAATTTCTGCAAAAACTGTTGCTTTTTCTTGTTATTTGAAAAAATATCCGTACCTTTGCCTCCGTTAAGCAACCAGAATATTGAGAACATTTAGTAAAAATATCGTTCTTTGTTCAACATTCATGATGCGAATGTGCCGGTAGGCACTTGTAGATTCTACAGGTGACTGCGTGTCGCCTTGTGCATAAAAGAATGCACTAAAATCCTCCTATATCATTTATTTTTTTTCATTCAATTATTTCTTCGATTTGGCTCTGACAAGCTTCTTATTTGGAGTATTTCCCCATAGGTAAGTCTGTCTCATGCTATTTTCCATAGCGCGTACCGACACCATAGGCTATTTTAGAAGAAATCCAAACAAAAAACTATATGCGACGCAGTCATGCGCCACATCCAATAACGAACCATTATGACAAATAATACAAACAAACTTCATTTTGCCACAAGACAAATCCATGGTGGCTATCACATTGATGAAACTTGCGCAAGGGGTATCGCTATCCACCCTACGGCAGCTTTCCATTTCAAGTCGTGCGACACCGCTGCCAACCTTTTCAGCCTGAGTGAGGCTGGGAACATCTATACCCGATTGAACAATCCCACGAATACCGATTTTGAAAATCGCGTAGCATCCCTTTATGGAGGGGTGGGGGCATTGGCTGTGTCGTCGGGGATGGCTGCCATTACGGTGATTGTCACATCCTTGGCAAGCAGGGGCGACAACATCGTGGCTTCGCCCTATCTTTATGGCGGAACATACAACTCGTTTAGAATCACATTGCGAAACCTCAGCATTGAGTGCAGAATAGCTGAAGACGACAGCAACGAATCAATAGAGAAATTGATCGACCAGAACACCAAGTTGATTTATCTTGAGAGTATGGGAAACCCAACGTGCGACGTTGTAGATATAGAAGGAATCAGTAAGATTGCCAAGCATTATGACTTACCACTCGTCGTTGACAATACCTTTGGCGGATGCGGATATTTGTGCAACCCGTTTGATTGGGGAGCGAATATCGTATTGGAATCGGCAACCAAATGGATAAATGGTCATGGCACGGCCATTGGTGGAGTGATAGTAGATGGTGGAAACTACAACTGGGGCAACGGCAAGTACCCACAGATAGACGGTCCGTCGGAAGGTTACCACGGATTAAACCTTTGGGAAGCTTTTGGCCCTTCGGCATTTATTGTCAAGGCGAGGGTAGATGGTTTGCGCGACTTGGGATGTAGTCCCTCCCCCTTCGACACGTATCTTCATCTCATTGGTTTGGAAACTCTCTCGCTCCGCATTGAGCATCAGGTGGCCGCTACGCGCCGTTTGGCGGAATACTGTCGCACAAGCCCGTTTATAAAGAAGGTGAGTTATGTGGGATTTGAAAATCACCGAAGCTATGCCAATGCCCGTAAATATTTCAAGCATGGGGCTTCAGGAGTGCTCAATATTGAGCTGAAGGGCGATGTGGAGAGTACGGTGAGGTTTGTTGAGGCTCTACAGCTTTGCGCCAACATGGTGATGATAGGCGACTCCATCACCGTGGTCACCCACCCGGCATCCACTACCCACAAGCAGTTGAGCGATGCGGACTTGAAAGCGGCAGGAGTTACTCCGACCTTGCTGAGAATTTCGCTCGGACTAGAAGATGTGGAAGATATTATAAGCGATTTTGAGCAGGCGTTTAAAAAGACAGAGAGATGAAGGAATATCATTACGAACATCCTTTTGAGTTGGAAAGCGGAGCATCGCTGCCCAGCCTGACAATTGCCTACGACACCTATGGCACGCTGAATGCCAATGCTGACAATGTGGTGTGGGTGTGTCATGCTCTCACCGCCAATTCAGATGTGGCGGACTGGTGGCCACACACGGTGGAGAGGGGGCGCTTCCTTGATCCGGAGAAGTATTTCATCGTCTGTGCCAACTTCCTCGGATCGCATTACGGAACCACGGGACCGCTCCACATTAACCCACAGACGGGAAACCCTTGGTACAACGATTTCCCACCATTCACCATTCGTGATATGGTACAGGCACACCGCTTGTTGGCGGCGCATCTCGGCATCAGCCAAGTGGAACTGCTTGTCGGTAGCAGCATCGGGGGATTTCAGTGTATCGAATGGTGCGTCATTGACCCCACCTTTGCACGCCATGCCGCCCTTATCGCCACTGCCGAGTGCGTTTCACCGTGGGTATCGGCCTTCAATGAGTCGCAGCGTATGGCTATCAAGGCAGACAAGACGTTTGGAATGCCCTCGCCCACAGCAGGTGCAGAAGGATTGGCAGTGGCAAGAAGTATTGCCATGCTCAGCTATAGGGGCGAGGCTGCCTACAATCTCACACAGACCGATAGCTTTTCCGACGGCGAGCTTTTCCGACGACGCGTACATTCTTACCAACAACACCAGGGAGAGAAGTTGAAAAACCGGTTCAATGCCTACTCATATTTCAGAATAACGCAAGCAATGGAATCACATCACGTGGGACGAGGACGGGGTGGAATAGAGAAGGCTCTGGCAACCATTCGGGCAAAATGCCTCGTCGTGGCTATATCGTCCGACATTCTTTTCCCGCCAGAAAGCCATTCGGTGATGGTGGAAAATATTCCTAATGTTGAGTACAAGGTGATTGACTCTTCCTTCGGACATGATGGCTTCTTGGTGGAGAGTGACAAGTTAGACCGTATTATCCAATCTTTCCTTAATAAATAGAACAATTATGAAACAGAAAAAAATCAATATCGGACTTTTCGGCTTTGGTACAGTGGGCAAAGGACTTTATGATGTGCTGCAGCGCATACAGCCGCAGAACGTGAAAATCGTCAGCGTTTGCGTGGAGGACATCACCAAAAAGCGCGATGCCGACATTCCGTTCACCAATCGTGCCGACGATATTTTTAACAATAAGGACATCAATTTCATCGTGGAGCTCATCAACGATGCTGAAGCTGCTTACAAAATTGTCAAGCGTGCGCTTGTTGCAGGACTACCAGTGGTAAGTGGCAACAAACGGATGCTGGCATACCACATCATGGAGCTGATAAAGCTGCAAGAGCAATACAACACACCTTTATTGTACGATGCATCGGCTTGCGGTAGTATTCCCGTCATCAGAAACTTAGAGGAATACTATGACAACGACCTGCTCATCTCCATCAAGGGAATTCTTAACGGCTCGTCCAACTTTATCTTATCCAAGATTTTCAACGAGGGAATGAACTACGACGACTCTCTGCGGCTGGCACAGGAACTGGGCTTTGCAGAAAGCAATCCCACCTTTGATATTGAGGGATGGGACTCGCTTTTCAAGCTCATCATTATCACCGTTCATGCATTCGGAGTGTATGTTCCACCGAAGGATGTACTGAACGTGGGTATCGGTCACATGAATAGTTACGACATCCAGTTTGCTAACGAGAAAGGCAGGAGAATCAAATTAGTGGGGAGTGCGGAGAAAATGGACGACAAACTCGTACTCTCAGTAATGCCGCAGCTGATCTCCCGACAGAAATACATTTACAGTGTAGAGGACGAATTTAACGGTGTCGTGATAAAAGGTCTGTTCTATTACAAGCAGTTCATGTTCGGACAAGGGGCCGGAGGGTATCCAACAGGATCAGCGGTGCTGAGCGACATCACCGCCCAATTGTATGATTACAAGTACGAATATAAAAAGCTGAACAACCCTCATCACCCGCACTATACCACCGACATAACTTTTCGCATTTATTTCCGTTTTACCAACGAAGAGGACCAGTCGCTGTTGGATTTCGAGAGCACCAGCGAGCGTTATCTCTCTGCGAATTATAAATATGTGGTGGGAAACATATCACTCGCCCAACTCATAGAAAAAGTAGATATGTTAAGAGAAAAAGATGTGTTCATCGCTGCTTATCCCCATGACTGATACGGTTTGGAACTATCCAGCCCGCCACTTGCGGGCGGTCTCACTTCTAAATACTGGAAGTAAGGTTTCGGGAGGCAAAAGTTCACCTTTAGCCATGCAAAAGGTCAGCTTTTGTATGGTCAAGGCTCACTTTTTGAGAAGCGACCCATAAAACTGATAATTCATTATTGCTGTCCGCGAAAACTTTTTTTGAGCATAAAATTAGGGTCGGATTCCTCGCATGGAATTCAGCCCTTTTGTTACCTTTGTTTTTTCTAACATAAATTCAAGTAACCATGAGCAAAGGTACACATTTTACCGGACAGCAATAAATGTTATTAGCGAATTATTGTTGTCCGGTAAAATGAATATCTCTGCCCATGGTTATATTTTTTCCGAAACAAAGATAAGAAAAAGGGGCTTACACACTTTTATAGGACAGTACCATATGCTGATCGCTTTTATGGAATTGCTAAAAAAAACTATTGGGGATTTGTGGCATTGATAATAATTTCGTACTTTTGAACTCAACTTTTAAAACGATTGATTAATAAACTAAAGACTATGAATGAAAATTTTACCAATGATGGCATGGGACAGAATGGGAGTGCAGGCAATGTAATGCCTCCGAAACCCAACAATAACCTGATATTTGCCATTTTTACAACTATTTGTTGTTGCTTGCCTTTGGGCATTTATGCGATTATCTTGGCAAATAAGGTGAATACCTATTATATGACCAATCAGTACGAGTTGGCTGTGGCAACTGCCAATGACGTGAAGAAATGGTGCTGGATAGGAGTTATCATTTCCGTGGTATGCAATTTAACCTATTTCGGCATTTTTGGTTTTGGCTCTCTTGCGGATCTCCTTAATCAGTAAGGGTTGAGAAAGATCGCCTTTTCGCTGTTGGGGGCAATTGCAATTGGCAGCTTTTACTTTCTGTTAAATCCTGCTCAGTATCGGTTGTCCCCAAAGTGTCCCGTTAAGTTGCTAACGGGTTACAGCTGTCCGGGTTGCGGAGCGCAGCGGTTTTTGCATGCTGCACTTCACGGCAATTTCGGAGAGGCTATCTCTTACAATTATTTCTTGTTGCTTGCACTGCCCTATTTGCTGGTTTTGTGCTTGCTTTGGGTGCTACCCATAGGAAAATGGAAATCAAAATGGGGCAGAATAGCGGAACACCGGTATGTTGTTTGGACCTATATCGTGATTTTTTTTGTTTGGTTGGTTGTACGTAACGTATTGCATATATAAAATTTCAAAAGCCTTACAACTATGAATACAATTCAAGTGGAACAATTGCTGGCAGTAAATGGCGGAAAAATCCCATTTGAGGCATGGGAACTTGTGAAACGCAGCTTGATGGAAATGGACCTCCACACGGCAAATCTACGATTTTCGATGATGAAAGATCCTACGATTTCCATCATCTTGTCGATTCTTTTGGGGCAATTGGGAATTGACAGATTCTACATCGGTGATATCGGATTGGGAGTTCTGAAACTGATTACTTGTGGTGGTGCCGGTATATGGTGGATTGTTGACTTGTTCCTGATCATGAATGAGACCCGAGAGAAAAACCTCCGACTGTTGCAAACCGGATATTCATATTAAAAATAGGAGCTCACACTGGTTTGCGAGGATTCTCGTGAAAGGAACGTGCATCGTTGGAATCTTTCCACTACAACCTTTAAAACGTCGCAAAATTTGCATTTATCCGATAGTGTCCTAAATTTTCTTCTCTCATTCACCCAAAGCTGACCTTTTGCACTGCAAACGGTCATGAATTACGATGCAAAAGCTAAGATTTTATGCAGTAAAAGCTTACCTTTTAAATTAAAATTAATATCATCCTGAATATCAATAGATTACAAAGTGTATCCCCAACACGGTTTTTGTAATATAATTTCATGGTGATAGGCGAGTCGAATATTCACTATCAAGCGTCTGTTTGCCATGTCCTGAATACTAATTGAAGGCATAAGGCGATTTCTAAAACAAAATAGCCAAAAGGAATGATGCCTTGCGAGAAGTGTCAGCTCTAATTTTTGAATTTAATAAAAGTTTTATCAGACAGCAATAGAATATTATATGAAGCACAACGTGTTTGTTTTCAGAAAAAATCACTATCTTTGCTTTCGATTGTGACAACAATAGAACAACATATAACAGAAATATGTTAAAGGTTTGAACAATCAGAACAAGGGTAGAACGTGAATGATAATGCAAGTTCCACTTAACATAAATTATTATGCTACCAAATAGAAAATGGAACAGAGAAGAAATGATATTGGCACTTAACCTTTATCTCAAGCTTCCTTTTAGTAAAATGAATAGTACGCATCCTGCCATTATCGATTTAGCAGAACTCATCGGTAGAAGCAGTAATGCTGTTGCTTTACGACTGGTAAATTATGCATCATGCGACCCAATATTGCACTCTCAAGGAATAAAAGGTATGGTAAACGGAAAACAACAATGCCTTCCTTATTGGAATGAGTTTATAAACAATCGTTCTAAATTGCTTTTTGAAAGCGAGCAGATTCTTGCAAGATTTCAAAAAGTATCTATAGAAACTAAATACAAAGATATTCTGTCGAACATACCGGCTGGATTAAAAGGCGAAACACGCCTAACAGAAATAAAAGCTCGTGTAAACCAATCTGTATTCCGAAAACTTGTATTAGCCAACTATAATTCAAGATGTGCTATTACTGGAATAGATATTCCTGAATTATTAGTTGCAAGCCACATCATTCCATGGATGACCAATGAAAAAGAAAGACTTAATCCAACAAATGGTATATGCCTGTCTATGCTGTGGGACAAAGCTTTTGATAAAGGTCTTATAACTATTAGCCCTGACGATTATACGATTATTTTCTCCGAGCGCATCCGCAGTTGTTCTAACAAGGATTTCTATAGAAAAAACTTTGCGTCCATTGAAGGATGCAAAATAAATCTCCCAAGTAAATACCTTCCATGTCAAGATTTTTTAGAGTGGCATAGAAAAAACATATTTTCTCATTAACCTAATAGGAGATTATATACCAAGATATCACATAACTTTTCAAGTGATAGAAGTGGTACAATTTTATTCAATCTCATTTCTAAATTACGAAGAGATGATTTTTCTTTATCCAAATTATCATCAATCATACAAAGTGTTGCAGAGCCACCAAAACCTGCATTACGCACCATCGCACATTTTTTTCCATCAACATAAAGTGTAGCAATATAAGGAGTCGTCTCCTCTATCGTTATAGATGAAACTTTCAATTCACCGATTAAAATAAGAGTATTGTCTATTTCCACTAAACAACTCTTCCTATTGTTTTTGAAATAATACACATAAATACCGTGAAATTTCAATCTTTTAATAAGTTGGCTTTGCTTGTAAATCATGAATATAAAATGTTTTTGCAAATTTAGTGTTAGTAGCATAAACGTCAAAACACATCAGTTTTCTTTTATGTTTTTTCTGGAAATGTCCGTTATCAAACATCAGAAGAGGCTGAAAACCAAATTGAAAAAGAAGTTAAAACTATCAAGCGAGGACGGGACGGACAGCAGAAGTATCGTGAGAAATTGTTGGAACAATGCCCATTCTGCCCATTCACGATGGTTGCTGACGACCGCTTGCTCATAGCAAGCCATATCAAACCTTGGGCGGTTGCGGACGAAAAAGAGCGTACCGACCCATACAACGGTTATATGCTCACACCCACCTACGACCGTCTGTTTGATAAAGGCTTCATTACTTTTACGGAAGACAGACACGTTCATATATCCAATTTCCTATCCAATCGTACCTGCAAGCAGTTGGGATTGGAGGACGACAAGTTTATCCAAATGCTGCCAATGGACAAGAAGCGGATAAAGTATCTTGAATTTCATAGAAAGTCTGTATTCAAAGATTAGCAATATCAATCCATTACTATTATCGTTCTCCCCCCTATGACAGAAGAAAACGCTTTTGAATTTCAGATACACTACCATCTGAACCAAGAAGACCTCCATCAAATGGATGCCAGGGTATTCAATGAATGTGAAAGACAATTACTTGATGCTTTTGACATTGTAAAGACTTTTACAGGAGGGTATAATATTGAAATCGCTCCAAAGAAAAAGGGCGGTCTAATTGAAATATTAGTTATTCCTGCTATCACTATCATTGGCTATGAAACGGTTAAAAATCTTTTTGATGCCCTAATTCAAAAATTCTTTTCTTCTACACAAACCAAGCTCACCAATACCAAAGATAGAATTGAGATACTTGGTATAAGTGACAAAAAGAGACCTAAAATGGGTCTCTTTTTGTCACTTATGCCTGCCTCATGAATGAGACCTGAGCGAAAAACCTCCGACTGTTGCAAACTGGATATTCATATTAAAAATAGGTGTGCACACTGATTTGCGAGGATTCTCGTGAAAGGGACGTGCATCGATGGAATCTTTCCACTACAACCTTTAAAACGTCGCGAAATTTGCATTTATCCGATAAATATTTGGTAGTTAGGAAAATAAACTGTAATTTTGCACCGCTAAAGTTGGCACATGCCACTTTGTAAATGTTTAACAATTAAATAATTAAAACAAAAAGCATGATTATTGTACCGGTAAAGGATGGTGAGAACATCGAAAGAGCTCTCAAAAAATTTAAGAGAAAGTTTGAAAAAACAGGTGTCGTAAAAGAACTTCGTTCGCGTCAGCAGTTTGACAAACCTTCTGTTAAGAGGCGCTTGAAGATGGAACGCGCCATCTATGTACAGAAGCTTCGTGATGCGGAAGAATAAAAAATCGCGTAGAATTTGGTAGTTCAAAATAATTTCCGTAAATTCGTTGCCAATAACCAATTATTCGTGACGTGTTGAGGATTGAGGATTTCTTGAATTATTTATTGTTGGAGCGGAATAGTTCACTGTTGACGCTAAAGAGCTACAGTGGGGATTTGAAAGAGTTTCAGCTGTTTTTCAAGACTATCGAAAAATCCCTGACATGGGAAGTGATTGATTCGGATCTCGTTCGCGATTGGATAGAATCCATGATGGATAAAGGCATGAAAGCTACTTCCGTCAATAGGAAGCTGAGTGCTCTGAGAACATTCTATCGTTATGCCTTGAAAAGAAAACTGGTGCAAAACGATCCTACTTACGGCATACAAGGACCTAAACGGGAGAAACCCTTGCCACAGTTTCTTAAAGAGTCGGAAGTGAACGAACTACTCGACTCGAAGGAATGGTCAGATGACTACGACGGCGTTCTCGCACGTACCATCATCCTGACATTCTATACTACGGGGGTTCGCTTGGCGGAATTGGTCGGACTGGATGACAGTGATGTTGATTTTGACTTGCGAGAACTCAAAGTTACGGGGAAGAGAAACAAACAGCGCATCATTCCTTTCGGCGACGAACTATACATGGCGCTTAAGGCGTATATGCGTAAACGAGATGAGGAGATTGACAAGAAATCGGCAGCCATATTCCTTTCGGAAAAAGGAAAACGCGTAGCAAGGTCACAGATTTACGCAATGGTTAGACAGAGCTTGTCGTCTGTCTCTACACTTCAAAAACGCAGTCCACACGTACTTCGACATACGTTTGCGACAGCCATGCTTAATCACGATGCCGGTTTGGAGAGTGTGAAAAAATTGTTGGGACATGAGCGATTGACGACCACCGAAATCTATACGCATACAACGTTCGAGCAATTGAAAGAAGTCTATAAACATGCCCACCCACGGGCTTAACCTTTCAAAAAAAGGAGGCAAATATGGAAATTAAAATTCAAGCAATTCGTTTTGACACTACCGAGAAGTTGGAAGCCTTTATTATTAAAAAGGTAGAGAAGTTAGAAAGAACTTACGAGGAAATTCAGAAAGTTGAGGTGCAATTAAAGGTAGAGAAACCTGCGACAGCATTAAATAAAACAACCAGCCTTACGGTAACAGCTCCGGGAAGCCACTTATATGTGGAAAAGACCTGCGATACGTTCGAGGAAGGCGTTGATTTATGCTTGGACGCAATGAAGGTGCAACTTACCAAGGTAAAAGAAAAACAAAGAAATTATTAAAAAAAATCCTTTTTTCTTGGAGGATAAAAAATAAAGCATTACCTTTGCAGCCGTTTTACGACAAGTGGAAACGCAAGTGGCCGAGCGGCTGCAATTGCCTCTTTAGCTCAGTTGGCCAGAGCACGTGATTTGTAATCTCGGGGTCGTTGGTTCGAATCCGACAAGAGGCTCCACTAAGAGAAAACAATATAGATGATAAGGGTAGTTTCCAGAGTGGCCAAATGGGGCAGACTGTAAATCTGCTGCTTCTTGCTTCGGTGGTTCGAATCCATCACTACCCACTCGATAAAAGAAACATCTAACCATCGACTCCCAATATGGGCAAGAGATAGTTTAGATAAACATGCGGAAATAGCTCAGTTGATAGAGCACTAGCCTTCCAAGCTGGGGGTCGCGGGTTTGAGCCCCGTTTTCCGCTCACGGTTTTGCTGTAATAGCTCAGTGGTAGAGCACTTCCTTGGTAAGGAAGAGGTCCTGAGTTCAACTCTCAGTTACAGCTCTACAATCTTATCTTAGTAAAAGATAGAGAAAAACAAAGATAATTCATTTATATAAATAAAATAAAAAGCTATGGCAAAAGAGACATTTCAGCGTACCAAACCGCACGTTAATATTGGTACAATTGGTCACGTTGACCACGGTAAGACTACTTTGACAGCTGCCATCTCTAAGACTCTTCACGATAAGGGATTTGGTGGTGAAGATGCTAAGTCTTTCGATCAGATTGATAACGCTCCTGAGGAAAAAGAGCGTGGTATTACCATCAACTCTTCACACATTGAGTACGAAACAGAAAAGCGTCACTACGCGCACGTAGATTGTCCGGGTCACGCCGACTATGTAAAGAACATGGTTACTGGTGCTGCTCAGATGGATGGTGCCATTCTTGTAGTAGCTGCTACCGACGGTCCTATGCCTCAAACTCGTGAGCACGTTCTGCTCGCTCGTCAGGTGAACGTACCTCGTTTGGTTGTGTTCTTGAACAAATGCGATATGGTTGAGGATGAGGAAATGCTCGAGCTCGTTGAAATGGAAGTTCGTGAAATTCTTGACCAGTATGAGTTCGAGGAAGATACTCCTATCATTCGCGGTTCCGCTCTTGGCGCTTTGAATGGCGTTGAGAAATGGACAGATAAGATCATGGAACTTATGAATACCGTTGATGAGTGGATTCAAGAACCTCCTCGTGCTACTGACAAACCGTTCTTGATGCCTATTGAAGACGTATTCTCTATCACGGGTCGTGGTACTGTTGCTACAGGTCGTATTGAAACAGGTGTTATCCACGTAGGTGATGAAGTAGAATTGCTCGGTCTCGGCGAAGATAAGAAATCCACTGTAACCGGCGTTGAGATGTTCCGTAAGATTTTGGACGAAGGTCAGGCAGGAGATAACGTAGGTTTGCTTCTCCGTGGTATTGACAAAGAAGAAATCAAACGTGGTATGGTTCTTTGCCATCCGGGTCAGATTAAGCCTTTCAAGAAATTCAAGGCATCTGTTTATATCTTGAAGAAAGAAGAGGGTGGTCGCCACACACCATTCGGTAACAAGTATCGTCCTCAATTCTATCTCCGTACCATGGATTGCACCGGTGAAATTACATTACCGGAAGGCGTTGAAATGGTTATGCCGGGTGATAACGTTGAAATCAAGGTTGAGCTTATCTATGCTGTTGCCTTGAACACAGGTCTGCGTTTCGCTATTCGTGAGGGTGGTCGTACGGTAGGTTCCGGTCAGATCACTGAAGTTTACGAAGACTAATCACATACATCATATATAGAGTTTCCAAAATATGGAAACTCTATATACGGGTTTAGCTCAGTTGGTAGAGCACTGGTCTCCAAAACCAGGTGTCGAGGGTTCGAGTCCTTCAACCCGTGCTAAAGAAAGATAATATGTTTAAGAAGATAGTAAATTACTGCAAGACTTGCTACGACGAACTTGCGCATAAGACCACATGGCCTACACCTGCTGAACTTACACACACTGCAATGGTTGTATTATCTGCTTCCCTTGTCATTGCTTTGATTGTGTTCGTTTTTGATTTTATATCACAGCATGTGATGGATTTTGTCTATCCGGGTTAAAAGTTTAGGAAAAATGGCTGAAACAGAAAAGAAATGGTATGTTCTTCGTGCTGTTAGTGGCAAGGAAGCAAAGGTGAAAGAATACATCGATGCTGAGTTGCGACAGAACAGCAAACTTGCGCAGTATGTCTCAGAGGTTTTATTGCCCACCGAGACACACGCAACCATGCGCAATGGCAAACGTGTAGTTTCCGAGAAGTTAAGTCTTCCCGGCTATGTGCTTGTTCAAGCCATTATGAATTCGGAAGTTGCTTCCAAACTCCGGTATATGCCTAATGTACTTGGATTCTTGGGTGGAATGTCCGAACCTACTCCCGTTCGTCAGTCCGAGGTTAATCGCTTGCTGGGTAATGTGGAAGAATCCGAATTGGAAGATATTCAGAACATCCCATACGAAGTAGGCGAATCTGTGAAAGTTACCGACGGACCTTTCAGTGGTTTCCATGGTATCATTGAAGAAGTGAACAATGAGAAACATAAGCTGAAGGTGATGGTGATGATTTTCGGACGTCAGAATCCTTTGGAGCTGAGTTTTATGCAAGTCGGAAAAGAAGATTAAAGTATTGTTACGAATACCTCTTCTTTTATAGTAATCAATTTTAAATATTAACAAAAGAAATGGCTAAAGAAGTTGCTGGATTAATCAAATTACAGATTAAAGGTGGCGCTGCAAATCCTTCCCCTCCCGTAGGACCTGCACTGGGTTCCAAGGGTATTAATATCATGGGATTTTGCAAGGAGTTCAACGCCCGTACCCAGGATAAAGCTGGAAAAGTACTACCAGTTGTCATCACTTACTACACCGATAAGTCTTTCAGCTTTATAATCAAGACTCCTCCCGCAGCGGTTCAGTTGCGCGAGGCAGCAAAGATTAAGAGCGGATCAGGCGAGCCTAACCGCAAGAAAGTCGCTTCCGTAACCTGGGATCAGGTCAGAGCGATTGCAGAGGACAAGATGACAGACCTCAACTGCTTTACGGTTGAGAGTGCTATGAAACTTGTAGCCGGTACTGCACGTAGTATGGGTATCACTGTAAAAGGTGACTTCCCTGGTAAATAATTTTAAACTTCAAAAGTAGAAATGAGTAAACTGACAAAAAATCAGAAATCAGTAGCTGAGAAGGTTGAAACAGGGAAGGCATACACTTTGGAAGAGGCTTCAAAATTGGTAAAAGAAATTACCACTACTAAGTTTGATGCTTCTCTCGATATTGATATCCGTCTTGGCGTGGATCCTCGCAAAGCTAACCAAATGGTTCGCGGCGTGGTAACATTGCCTAACGGAACGGGAAAAGTAACGCGTGTGCTCTGTCTCTGTACTCCTGATCAGGAGGCTGCCGCTAAGGAAGCCGGTGCTGATTATGTTGGTCTTGATGAATATATTGACAAGATCAAGGGCGGATGGACAGATGTTGATGTTATCATTACGATGCCGTCTTGCATGGGTAAGGTAGGTCCTTTAGGACGTGTGCTCGGACCTCGCGGTTTGATGCCTAACCCGAAGAGCGGTACTGTGACTATGGATGTTGCTAAAGCAGTTAAGGATGTTAAATCAGGTAAAATTGACTTCAAGGTTGATAAGGCGGGAATTATCCACACATCAATTGGTAAGGTTAGCATGACACCTGAACAGATTTATGGTAACGCGAAAGAATTTATTTCAACCGTTATCAAGTTGAAGCCTGCTGCTGCTAAAGGTACATATATTAAGAGTATCTTTATTTCAAGCACAATGAGTAAGGGTATCAAGATTGATCCTAAATCAGCTGAGTAACTCTAAAAGTTTTGTAAGATGAAAAAAGAAGTAAAAGATACGATTATCACTGAACTCGGTGAGAAGCTGAAAGAATATCCTCATTTTTATCTTGTAGATGTTACAGGGTTAAATGCTGAGGCTACCAGTGCTCTCCGTCGAAAGTGCTTCAAGAGTGAGATAAAAATGGTTGTTGTGAAGAACAAACTTCTTCACAAGGCATTTGAGGCTTCGGATGTTGATTATGAACCTCTGTATGGTTCTTTGACAGGTAACACTGCTGTGATGTTTGCACAAACAGCAAATGTTCCCGCAAAACTCCTAAAAGATTATAAGAAGGAAGGAATTCCAGCTCTAAAGGCAGCTTATGCTGAAGAGACAATCTTTGTGGGGGCAGATAAGCTCGAAGAACTTGCAGCTCTCAAGAGCAAGAATGAACTCATTGGCGACGTTGTGGCTTTGCTGCAATCTCCTGCGAAGAACGTTCTTTCAGCTCTACAATCAGGCGCAACCACCATTCATGGTGTGCTTAAGACTTTAGGCGAGCGTCCGGAATAATCTTAATAAAGTCATTAGTTACAGTTTTTTAAAGATAAAAATTAAAATTTAGAATAAAAATGGCAGACGTAAAAGCTATTGCAGAAGAGTTAGTAAATCTTACTGTTAAAGAAGTAAATGAGTTGGCAACAGTCCTGAAGGACGAGTATGGTATCGAGCCTGCTGCTGCAGCTGTTGCAGTTGCTGGTCCCGCAGCCGGTGCAGCCGGTGCCGCTGATGCTGCTGCTGAGAAGACAGAGTTTGACGTTGTTCTCACTGAAGCAGGTGCAAGCAAACTGAAGGTAGTTAAGGCTGTTAAAGAGGCTTGCGGTCTCGGCTTGAAAGAGGCGAAAGACCTCGTTGATGGTGCTCCTTCTACATTGAAGGAAGGCTTGTCTAAGGACGAAGCTGAGAACTTGAAGAAAGCTATCGAGGCAGAAGGTGCTAAGGTAGAATTGAAGTAATTCTCATAGCAGATGTTGTTCATGGCGTTGTCATCGACTAACGTTATGCGCAACGTATAGAAATTCGGTTAGGATTTGCTAAGTAGGCAGGTCCTAACCTTTTTGTGTCTTTCGACAATTATTCGGATTTAATCCGATAGGTGTATTTCAAGTTACACTTTATTTTCAATTTTAATTTATGGCAACAGAGAATAAACCCAGAATAAACTTCGCCAGTGTTCAGAATCCGTATCCTTATCCGGATTTCCTTGATTTGCAATTGAAGTCGTTCCGCGATTTCTTGCAATTGGATACTCCACCGGAGGAACGTAAGAATGACGGTCTCTATAAGGTATTTGTAGAGAATTTTCCCATTACCGATACACGTAACAATTTTGTTCTTGAATTCTTGGATTATTATATTGATCCGCCTCGCTATACCATTGAGGAGTGCCTTGAACGTGGACTGACTTACAGCGTCCCTTTGAAGGCTAAGATGAAATTGTATTGTACGGACCCGGATCATGAGGATTTCGGAACCTTTATACAGGACGTGTTCTTAGGTACTATTCCCTATATGACCACTAATGGCACTTTCGTAATTAACGGTGCTGAACGAGTTGTTGTTTCCCAACTTCATCGCTCTCCGGGGGTATTCTTTGGACAAGGCGTACATGCCAATGGTACTTTACTTTATAGTGCTCGTATCATTCCGTTCAAAGGGTCTTGGATAGAGTTTGCTACGGATATTAACAATGTCATGTATGCGTACATCGATCGTAAGAAGAAGCTACCTGTTACAACAATGCTCCGTGCGATTGGTTTTGAAAGCGATAAAGACATTCTTCAGATTTTTGACCTTTGCGAGGAAGTTAAGGTCAATAAGAAGAATATGAAGGCGGCTATCGGAAGAAAGCTTGCCGGCAATGTAATGAAAAGTTGGAACGAGGATTTCGTTGATGAAGATACGGGTGAAGTGGTGTCCATCGAAAGAAACGAAGTCGTTGTGGAACGTGAGTCTGAAATCAGCGAGGAGAACATTGGGGAAATACTTGAGAGTGGAGTATCTTCCATTCTTTTGCACAAAGACGAGGAAATTGCGAATATGTATTCCATCATTTTCAATACACTCGCTAAAGATCCAAGCCACTCTGAGATAGAGGCTGTTAATTACATCTACCGTCAGTTGAGAAATGCTGATGCTGTTGATGATGCCAGTGCACGGGAAGTCTTCCAAAACCTCTTCTTCTCCGACAAACGTTATGATTTAGGTGAAGTTGGGCGTTATCGCATTAACAGGAAGTTGGGGCTTGACACAGACATGGATGTACGTGTCTTGACCAAAGATGATATCATTGAGATTATCAAATATCTCATCAATCTTGTCAATTCAAACGCTACGGTTGACGATATCGACCACTTGTCGAATCGGCGCGTACGTACCGTGGGTGAGCAGTTGGCAAACCAATTCTCTATTGGTTTGGCTCGTATGAGTAGAACCATTCGTGAGCGCATGAATGTTCGCGATAACGAAGTGTTCCAGCCAACCGACTTGATTAATGCCAAGACCATATCCAGCGTTATCAATTCATTCTTTGGAACCAATCCGCTGAGTCAGTTCATGGACCAGACCAATCCTTTGGCTGAAGTAACACATAAACGTCGCCTCTCTGCATTGGGTCCCGGTGGTCTTTCTCGTGAACGTGCCGGTTTTGAGGTACGTGATGTGCATTATACGCATTATGGTCGTCTTTGCCCGATTGAATCTCCTGAAGGACCTAACATTGGTTTGATTTCCTCTCTTTGCCTTTATGCGAAAATAAATGAACTTGGCTTTATTGTAACACCCTATAGAAAAGTAACGGATTCAAAGGTTGATCTTGACAACGACCATGTTGTTTATATGACAGCTGAAGAAGAGGAGGATTTGCCTGTAGGACAGGGCAATGCTCCTTTGAATCCTGATGGTACATTTATTCGTAGTTATGTGAAATGTCGTCAGGATGCTGACTACCCCGTAGTTGAACCTCACGAGGTGTCGCTGATGGATGTATCTCCTCAGCAGATCGCTTCCGTTTCGGCAGGATTGATTCCTTTCTTGGAACATGATGATGGTCACCGTGCTCTCATGGGCTGTAACATGATGCGTCAGGCTGTACCTTTGTTGCACAATGATGCTCCAATCGTTGGAACAGGATTGGAACGACAGGTATGCGAGGATTCTCGTACCATGATTACGGCAGAGGGAGATGGCGTGATAGAATATGTTGATGCCACTACCATCCGTATTCTTTACGACCGTACCGAAGAAGAAGAATTCGTAAGTTTTGAGCCGGCATTAAAGGAATATCGTATTCCTAAATTCAGAAGGACGAACCAAAACATGGTTGTCGATCTTCGTCCCATCTGCGATAAAGGTCAGCGCGTGAAGAAGGGCGACATCCTGACGGAAGGTTACGCAACGGAAAACGGCGAGTTAGCATTAGGTAGAAATCTGCTTGTTGCCTATATGCCATGGAAAGGTTACAACTACGAGGACGCTGTGGTAATCTCAGAGAGGATGGTTCGTGAGGATGTACTGACTTCAGTCCATGTGGATGAATATTCCCTGGAGGTTCGAGAAACAAAACGCGGTGTAGAGGAGTTCACTTCCGATATACCCAATGTAAGTGAAGAAGCCACAAAGGACCTTGATGAGAACGGTGTCATTCGGGTTGGTGCACGCGTAGAACCGGGTGATATCATGATTGGTAAGATATCACCAAAGGGAGAGAGCGATCCTTCGCCGGAAGAAAAACTGCTAAGAGCCATCTTTGGGGATAAGGCGGGGGATGTTAAGGATTCTTCGTTAAAAGCCAATCCGTCTTTGAGCGGTGTGGTCATTGATAAGAAACTCTTCGCTCGTGCCGTAAAGACTCGTGAAAGCAAACGCCGAGATAAAGAAACACTTAAAAAACTTGACGAAGAGCAAGAAGCAAAGAATAAAGACCTAAAGGAGTTGCTGGTAGATAAGCTTGTCCTACTTACCAAGGATAAGGTGTCGGCAGGAATAAAGGATTATTCCAATGCTGAAATTATTACGAAGGGCAGTAAATTCACCATCGCGATGTTGATGAACCTTGACTATGAAGGCATTCAGTCTAATGGATGGACGGATGACGAACATACCAATTCTTTGATTCAACAAGTCATCATGAATTACATCCGCAAGTTCAAGCAGATGGACGCGGAATTGAAACGTAAGAAATTCTCCATCACCATTGGCGATGAACTACCGTCGGGAGTGTTGCAGATGGCGAAGGTATATATCGCGAAAAAACGTAAGATTCAAGTTGGTGATAAACTTGCGGGTCGTCATGGAAATAAAGGTATAGTTTCTAAAGTGGTTCGTGTGGAGGATATGCCTTTCTTGGAAGATGGTCGTCCGGTAGATTTGGTCTTGAACCCAATGGGTGTGCCATCGCGTATGAACCTCGGACAGATTTTTGAGGCTATCCTTGGCGCAGCCGGGAGTAAGTTGGGAATAAAGTTTGCTACCCCAATCTTTGATGGAGCTAAATTGGAAGAGTTGAAAGAATGGACGGACAAGGCAGGCTTGCCAAACCTCTGTTCCACTTATATTTATGATGGTGAAACCGGAGAACGTTTCGACCAGCCGGCAACAGTAGGCATGACCTACTTCTTAAAGCTCGGTCATATGGTAGAAGACAAGATGCACGCACGCAGTATTGGTCCGTATTCTCTTATAACGCAACAACCTCTTGGAGGTAAAGCACAGTTTGGTGGTCAGCGTTTTGGAGAAATGGAGGTTTGGGCGATCGAGGCATTTGGCGCATCGCATATCCTTCAAGAGATTCTTACCATTAAGTCGGATGACGTTGTTGGACGTTCCAAGGCTTATGAAGCAATTGTCAAGGGCGAGCCCATGCCTACGCCGGGTATTCCGGAATCGCTTAACGTGTTATTACATGAACTCCGCGGTTTGGGCTTGAGCGTTAAACTTGACTAATACGAACACCTCAAAAATTGAAGAATAATGGCTTTTAAGAAAGATAATAAGGTTAAGAGTAATTTCAACAAAATTACAATAGGACTTGCTTCTCCTGAGGAAGTTCTTGAGAATTCCTATGGTGAGGTAACTAAGCCTGAAACAATAAATTATCGTACCTATAAACCGGAACGCGATGGTTTGTTTTGTGAGCGAATATTTGGTCCGACAAAGGATTACGAGTGTGGTTGCGGTAAATATAAGCGTATCCGATACAAGGGAATTGTCTGCGATCGTTGTGGCGTAGAGGTAACAGAAAAGAAGGTTAGACGTGAGCGTGCCGGTCATATCGAACTGGTTGTTCCCGTTGCTCATATCTGGTACTTTAGAAGCCTTCCTAACAAGATTGGCTATCTGTTGGGACTTCCCACCAAGAAATTGGATTCGGTAATCTATTATGAGAAATATATCGTCATCCAACCCGGTGTCGTTGAAGGAATGAAAAATGCCGATACGGACGAAGATCTGAACGGATCCCATAAATTCGATCTTATCTCCGAAGAGGAATATTTGGACATTCTTGACAACAGGTTACCCGAGGGGAATGAGCGATTGGATAATTCCGATCCCAAGAAATTCATTGCGAAAATGGGCGCAGAGGCTGTTTATGACCTTTTGGTTGGGATAGATTTGGATCATCTTGCCGGTGAACTTCGCGACCGTGCCACTACGGATTCCAGTCAGCAGCGCAAGACAGAGGCTCTGAAACGTTTGCAAGTGGTGGAAGCTTTCCGTCAATCGGAAGGAATTAATCGTCCGGAATGGATGATAATGAAGATTATCCCCGTAACACCCCCCGAACTGCGTCCTTTGGTTCCGTTGGATGGTGGGCGTTTTGCCACATCCGACTTGAACGATCTCTATCGAAGGGTTATCATTCGTAACAATCGTTTGAAACGCCTGATTGAGATTAAGGCTCCCGAAGTAATTCTTCGCAACGAAAAGCGTATGCTTCAAGAAGCCGTCGATTCTTTGTTCGACAATAGTCGCAAATCGTCAGCCGTAAAGAGCGAGAGCAATCGCCCATTGAAGTCGCTTTCCGATTCACTAAAAGGTAAGCAAGGACGTTTCCGTCAGAACCTCCTTGGTAAGCGTGTGGATTATTCAGCTCGTTCGGTTATCGTAGTTGGGCCGGAATTGAAAATGGGCGAATGTGGTCTTCCCAAACTCATGGCGGCAGAACTTTACAAACCGTTTATTATTCGTAAACTCATCGAGCGAGGTATCGTGAAGACCGTGAAGAGTGCTAAGAAAATTGTAGATCGTCGCGAACCGGTTATTTGGGACATCTTGGAAAACGTTATGAAGGGACATCCCGTACTCTTGAACCGTGCTCCTACGCTCCACCGCTTGGGTATTCAAGCTTTCCAACCTAAGCTGATAGAGGGAAAAGCCATACAGCTTCATCCATTGGCTTGTACGGCATTCAATGCCGATTTTGATGGCGACCAAATGGCAGTACACCTTCCTTTAAGTAACGAAGCAATCCTTGAGGCGCAAGTCTTGATGCTCCAGAGTCATAATATTTTGAATCCTGCCAATGGTGCACCTATTACCGTCCCATCCCAAGATATGGTGCTGGGTCTGTATTATATCACCAAGTTCCGTCCGGGTGCACAGGGTGAAGGCTTATGCTTCTATGGCTCTGAAGAGGCGATAATCGCTCATAACGAAGGTCGTTGCGATTTGCACGCAAAAGTAAAGGTTGTCGTTGACGACCTTATTGATGGAAAACTTCAAAAACATATGGTTGAAACCTCCATCGGTCGTGTGATAGTTAATCAGATTATCCCGACAGAGGTAGGCTACTTTAACGATATCATTTCCAAGAAATCACTTCGCGGTCTCATTGCCGAGGTGATTAAAGCCGTTGGTATGGCGCGTGCGTGTGCTTTCCTCGATGGTATCAAGAATTTGGGCTATCGCATGGCTTATACCGCCGGTTTATCTTTCAACTTGGGAGATATTATCGTGCCTGAAGAAAAAGTCGATATTGTCGGTAAAGGGCAGGCAGAAGTCGATCAGGTGAAGGCGAATTATGAAATGGGCTTCATCACCGATAAAGAACGTTACAATCAGGTGATTGATGCGTGGACACACGTGAACAACAAACTGAAACAGAGCGTTATGAAACACATGGTTGAGGACGATCAAGGCTTCAACGCTGTCTATATGATGCTTGATTCGGGAGCTCGTGGTTCTGCCGACCAGATTGCGCAGCTGGCAGGTATGCGAGGCTTGATGGCAAAGCCACAGAAGGCAGGTGCCGAAGGAGCACAGATCATTGAGAACCCTATCCTTTCAAACTTTAAGGAAGGTATGTCGGTGCTTGAATACTTCATCTCCTCGCATGGTGCTCGTAAAGGTCTTGCCGATACGGCTATGAAGACAGCCGATGCAGGATACTTGACGCGTCGTTTGGTGGATGTTTCTCACGATGTGATTATCACTGAAGAAGATTGCGGTTCACTTCGCGGTTTGGAATGTCGGGCATTGAAGAACGGCGATGAGGTCATTGCTTCTCTTTTTGAGCGCATTTTGGGGCGTGTCTCCGTTCACGATGTCATCCATCCTACCACGGGAGAACTCATTGTTGCATCGGGTGAGGAGATTACGGAAGAGAAAGCCAAGATGATAGACGAGTCTCCGTTGGAGATGGTGGAGATTCGTTCTGTTCTTACTTGTGAGAGTAAGCGCGGAGTATGTCAAAAGTGTTATGGTCGCAACCTTGCTTCTGCGCGCATGGTACACTTGGGCGAAGCAGTCGGAGTTATTGCCGCACAAGCTATTGGTGAGCCCGGAACACAGCTGACGCTTCGTACTTTCCACGCCGGAGGTGTAGCCGGAAACGCCGCAGCGAACGCTACCATCACCTCAAAGAATGATGCCAAAGTGGAGTTTGATGAACTTCGCACCGTTCCTTTTGTTGACGATGAGGATAAAGCCTGCCAAAAGGTAGTAAGCCGCTTGGCTGAAATTAGGTTCATTGATCAGAATACCGGTATTGTGCTTTTGACGGAGAGCGTTCCTTATGGTAGCACACTCTATTTCAAGAATGGTGATAAGGTGAAGAAGGGTGATCTTATCTGTAAGTGGGATCCGTTCAATGCCGTTATCGTCAGTGAATATGCAGGTGTGCTTCGGCTTCACGATGTCGCTGAAGGTCTTACCTACAAGGCGGAAACCGATGATGCTACCGGCTTGACCGAACGCATCATCACCGAATCTCGCGACAAGGGTAAAGTGCCCACTGTGGATGTCGTTAAGAAAGGCGCGAAGAAAGGTGCTAATGGCGTTTATGAGGATAAGGATATTCTCGGAACTTATAACCTTCCGGTGGGCGGACACCTTGAGCAGATTGTGCGCGATGGTGCTGAAATCAAGACCGGAACAACGCTTGTAAAGATACCGCGTTCTGTTGGAGGCGCAGGCGATATCACCGGTGGTCTTCCACGTGTTACCGAACTCTTCGAAGCGCGTAATCCATCCAATCCTGCCGTGGTTTCAGAAATCGATGGTGAGGTGGCAATGGGTAAAGTGAAGCGTGGTAATCGTGAGATAATTATCACTTCAAAAACCGGTGAACAACGCAAGTACCTCGTAAGTCTGTCCAAACAGATACTTGTTCAGGAACATGATGCCGTTCGTGCCGGAACCCCACTTTCAGATGGTGTCATTACACCGGCAGACATTCTTTCTATCAAAGGTCCTACCGCCGTACAGGAATACATCGTTAATGAGGTTCAGGACGTGTATCGTTTGCAGGGTGTGAAGATAAACGACAAACACTTTGAGATTATCGTGCGTCAGATGATGCGTAAAGTTCGCATAGAAGACCCGGGCGATACCACGTTCCTTGAACAAGAGTTGGTTGATAAGCTCGACTTCTCCGAAGAGAACGATAGAATATGGGGCAAGAAAGTGGTTATCGATGCCGGCGACTCGGAAAATTGTTACAAGGGACAAATCCTATCCGTTCGCAAACTCCGCGATGAGAATTCCAGCCTGAAGCGTCGCGACCTCAAGTTGGTTCAAGTGCGCGATGCCGTTCAAGCCACAGCCACCCAGATGCTGCAGGGTATCACTCGTGCCGCTTTGGGTACGAAGAGCTTCATGAGTGCCGCTTCCTTCCAAGAGACAACCAAGGTGCTCAACGAAGCCGCTATCCGGGCTAAGAGCGATACATTGGATGGTATGAAGGAAAATGTAATCTGTGGTCATCTTATTCCTGCGGGAACCGGACTTCGTCAGTGGCAACGACTCGTTGTCGGCTCAAAAGAAGATCATGTGCGTATGGAGGCCAATAAAAAGAACGTTCTCGACTTCACCGATCAAGATGGTAACGAAGTCGAAGAGGAATAAATCTCTATACTTTTGAATAAAAAGAGGACATGCCTATGGTATGTCCTCTTTTTTTCAATCCTTTTTCGGAATGAGGCGTAACTCTATATTCGCATTGGGAATGGACGTGTAACCGTTTTTTTAATGGAACATTGCAAAAGGTAATCTGCGAATTGTTATGCGCTTTGTTCACAACCGTGATATTGACAGTGCCCGGGAGGTTGATTTTCTTGCGTGCGAACATTGTACAGAGATACACGTTTTTTTTACTTGCGTCCAAGTAAGCACACTTTAATCATTTCCTTTCATTTTCTACGTCTTGTTGTTGGCTTATGATCTTTTACGTGGAAAAAGATGATGATGTTTTCTTGTTGCTTTCCCTTATTTACATTAACTTTGCATCAGTTAAATCAATAATCAAAAGAAGAAATGGAAAATAACAATCAAAAACCACAAGGTCAGCAGTTGCAAATAGATTTAAGTCCCGAATTGGCAAAAGGTGTTTATACCAATTTTCAAATCATTTCCCATTCCAGTTCGGAATTTGTGATAGATTTCGTAACCATGCTTCCGGGCATACCCAAGGCTTCTGTTTCCAGTAGGGTGGTGATGGCCCCCGAACACGCTAAACGCTTGTTGGGCGCGTTACAGGAGAATATCATCAGATACGAAGCGGAATTTGGTAAAATAAACATCCCTAACCAACAACCACGCACAATAGCCCCCTTCGGTGTAAACAAGGGCGAGGCGTAATAATGGAAAAAGCCAAACTAATCAGATTGCCCCTGTTTTATTTTTGGGGATGGTCTGTTTGCTCGTTTTTATCCGTGGTGTCCTAAATGTTTTTAGAGAACTCACGATGCGTTGCATCCGATCATGTGACTTGACGTGCTCCAATGCCGAACAGCATTCGGCTCCTCATGTTTTCAATTCATATTCAGACGGTGGAAAACAGATTCTTGTTACCGAAAAAAGCGACCCGACCATCGCTGCGAAATAATATGACAAAAACAACATTCGGATAGCATTTCGTAACCTTCTGATAATCAATGTGATATTGATTATGATCTAAAAGGTGAGCTTTTGCACTTCAATTCATGACCTATTGCATTGCAAAAGGTCAGCTTTCGGAACGTGAAAGTTAAGCTTTGTACTGATAGAATGAAAATATTTAGGACACTATGGGTTAAAAACATGATTTTTTACGTGCAATATTGCATTTATAATGTGAGGATTGGGATGGCAGCTGTTTCGCAAGAAGCCTGCGATAAGGGAATGAGTTGCAACGATGTTTGGAAATTTTAAACGGATGGATGACGAGACGAATGTTAAATAACGATACAAAAGTTATTTATTGTTAATTATATAAATGAGCTAAGTTATTCTTTTTCTTATTCTTAGGTCTTTTAACAGAAAGTTTGTACCTTTGCACCCCGAAACACCTCTATGCGTGTCTTCATATATATTAAGGTGTGCATTGGCGTTTTAACAGGTTGATAACAAACAAAATAATAATATATAATAAATTCAATTATGCCTACTATTTCACAATTGGTAAAAAATGGCAGAAAAGTGATTGTAGAAAAGAGCAAGTCTCCGGCTTTGGATAATTGTCCTCAGCGTCGTGGAGTCTGTGTTCGTGTTTATACTACAACACCTAAAAAGCCTAATTCGGCAATGCGTAAGGTTGCCCGTGTTCGTTTGACAAACCAAAAGGAAGTCAACTCCTACATACCGGGAGAAGGTCATAACTTACAGGAACACAGTATCGTGTTGGTTCGTGGTGGTCGTGTTAAGGATCTCCCCGGTGTGCGCTATCACATCGTTCGCGGTACGCTTGATACCGCAGGTGTTGCAAACCGCACACAGCGCCGCTCAAAGTACGGTGCAAAGCGTCCAAAAGCAGCTAAGAAGTAATAATCGTTTGAGTTTCTTTCCCTTTACAGGGAAGGGAACTTGAATGGTTGTAAAGCCTTTCAATTAACAGTCGGAGAAGGTTGGTAAATGAGAGGAAAACAATAGAAAAGTCAAAATAAGTTTTGCTGGAGAATTGTTAATCACAAGGTTGAGTAAAAGTCCAAGAGTGGATTTTGAAGAACGGAAAAGACGACAGCCTCCGCAGACTGATAAAAGTTTTTAATATAAAATGAGAAAAGCAAAACCAAAGAAACGTGTGATCTTACCGGATCCAAAGTTTAATGACCAAAAGGTCTCAAAATTCGTTAATCATCTTATGTATGATGGTAAGAAGAATACCTCATACGAAATATTCTATGCCGCGTTGGACATTGTAGCGACAAAGATGAAAGACCAAGAGAAGTCTCCGCTTGAAATTTGGAAACAGGCACTCGACAATATCACGCCTCAAGTCGAGGTGAAGAGTCGCCGAATTGGTGGTGCGACATTCCAAGTACCGACAGAGATTCGTCCTGATCGCAAGGAAAGTGTGTCAATGAAGAACATGATTGCTTTTGCGCGCAAACGCGGTGGAAAGAGCATGGCTGAAAAACTTGCTGCCGAGATTATGGATGCATCCAACAGTCAGGGAGGTGCTTACAAGCGTAAGGAAGATATGCATCGCATGGCTGAGGCTAACCGTGCTTTCGCTCACTTCAGATTCTAAACGACGAAACTTAACTATAAAGCAAAAAAAATGGCAAATCAGGATTTACATTTAACGCGTAACATCGGTATCATGGCTCATATTGATGCCGGTAAGACGACAACCTCTGAACGCATCTTGTTCTATACGGGTAAGACGCACAAAATCGGTGAAGTACACGATGGTGCAGCTACAATGGACTGGATGGCACAGGAGCAGGAACGCGGTATCACCATTACATCGGCCGCTACAACCTGTAACTGGAATTATCAGGGAAAGTCTTACAAAATCAATTTGATTGATACTCCGGGACACGTGGATTTTACCGCTGAGGTGGAACGTTCACTGCGTGTGCTCGATGGTGCCGTGGCTACTTATTCTGCCGCTGACGGCGTTCAACCACAGTCAGAGACCGTATGGCGTCAGGCAGATAAATACAATGTACCCCGCGTTGGATATGTTAATAAGATGGATCGCTCCGGAGCTGACTTCTTCGAGACAATCAGCCAAATGAAAGATATTTTGGGAGCTAATCCCATCGCCGTTCAGATACCTATTGGAGCTGAGGAAAACTTTAAGGGCGTTGTAGATCTCATCAAGATGAAAGCTATTTTCTGGCATGATGAGACAATGGGCGCTGAATATGAAGTAGAAGAAATTCCCGCTGAATTGGCAGATGAAGCAGCAGAATGGCGTGATAAACTTCTCGAAGGTGCTGCCAACTACGATGACGAAGTAATGGAACTTTACCTTGAGGGTAAGGACATTCCGGAGGAAAAAATCATCGCTGCCATTCGTAAAGGTTGTATTTCCATGGATTGTTGCCCAATGCTATTGGGTTCTTCCTATAAGAATAAGGGAGTGCAGACATTGTTGGATTACGTTTGCGCATTCTTGCCTTCTCCGCTTGACACAGTTGTAACCGTGGGTACCAACCCGGATACCGAAGAGGAAGAAGACAGAAAAGCAAGCGTTAGTGAACCTACGGCGGCACTCGCGTTTAAGATTGCCACTGACCCGTTCATGGGACGTTTGGTGTTCTTCCGCGTTTATTCCGGTAAGGTGGAAGCAGGCTCTTATGTATATAATCCTCGTTCAGGAAAAAAAGAGCGTATCAGTCGCTTGTTCCAAATGAACTCCAACAAGGAAATCGCCATGGAGTCTATTGATGCAGGTGATATTGGTGCAGGCGTTGGATTCAAGGACATTCGTACCGGTGATACGTTGTGCGATGAGGCTCACCCTATTGTTTTGGAATCCATGACTTTCCCGGATACCGTGATTTCTATTGCGGTAGAACCAAAGAGTCAGGCAGATATTGCTAAATTGGATACCGGTCTGCAAAAACTTGCTGAAGAAGACCCAACATTCACCGTACGTACGGATGAACAGAGCGGACAGACCATTATATCCGGTATGGGTGAGTTGCACTTGGATATCATTATTGACCGTTTGAAGCGTGAATTCAAGGTTGAGTGCAACCAAGGTAAACCACAGGTTAATTACAAGGAGGCAATCACTAAGGCTGCCCAAAGTCGTGAAACCTACAAGAAACAATCGGGTGGTCGTGGTAAGTTCGCTTGCATCGATGTTACGATTGAACCCAAGGACGAGGATTACAAGGAAGGTGATTTACAGTTTATCAACGTGGTAAAAGGTGGTAACGTACCCAAGGAATTCATCCCTTCAGTGGAAAAAGGATTTAAGGAATGTCTGAGCAACGGCGTTCTTGGAGGTTTCCCACTTACAGGTATGAAGGTAACACTTACAGATGGCTCTTTCCACCCGGTTGACTCCGACCAGTTATCTTTCGAGTTGGTAGCTCATCAGGCATTCAAGAAACTCTGTCCGCAGGCAGGTCCGGTACTGATGGAACCTATCATGAAAGTGGAAGTGGTAACTCCGGAAGAAAACATGGGTGATGTCATTGGCGACTTGAATAAACGTCGCGGTCTCGTACAGGGCATGGAAGAGGCACGAAGCGGAGCACGCGTAGTGAAAGCCATGGTTCCTTTGGCAGAGATGTTCGGTTATGTAACCGCTCTTCGTACAATTACTTCGGGACGTGCCACTTCTTCAATGGAGTATGACCATCACTCGCCCGTTTCCAACAACCTCGCGAAAGACATCTTGGAAGAGTTGAATGGAAATTCGGATTTATTGAAATAATATTAAAAAGAGGGCGATACTTTCATAGCGAATGACTCTTATGAAAGTATGCCCACTTGTTATCAATAATAATTTAATTAAAATATGAGTCAGAAAATTCGTATCAAGCTGAAATCTTACGACCACCAGTTGGTTGATAAGTCAGCTGAAAAGATTGTGAAGGCAGTAAAAGCCACAGGTGCTATCGTAAGTGGACCTATCCCTTTGCCAACACACAAGCGCATTTACACGGTAAACCGCTCAACTTTCGTTAATAAGAAATCACGTGAGCAGTTTCAGTTGTCTAACTTTAAGCGTCTTATCGACATCTATAGCTCAACTCCCAAGACGGTTGACGCATTGATGAAGTTGGAATTGCCTTCCGGCGTGGAAGTTGAAATTAAAGTGTAATCGCACTTATTCAGTAAAGTAAACAAAATTGTTTTTTAATTAAAATTTAATTGAAATGCCAGGATTATTAGGAAAGAAAATCGGAATGACATCCGTTTTCAGTGCCGACGGTAAAAATGTACCGTGCACTGTTATCGAAGCCGGTCCTTGTGTTGTAACCCAAGTCAAAACAGAAGAAAAAGATGGTTACAAGGCTGTTCAGTTAGGTTTCGGCGAGGCTAAGGAGAAAAGAACCTCTAAGCCACAGCTGGGACATTTCAAGAAGGCAGGCACAACACCGAAAAAGCACTTGGCCGAGTTCAGATTTGATGAGGAGTACAACCTCGGTGACACGATTACCGTAGAACTGTTCAACGATGTGAAATACGTTGATGTCGTAGGTACGTCTAAGGGTAAAGGCTTCCAAGGCGTTGTAAAACGCCACGGATTCGGTGGTGTAGGTCAATCTACTCACGGTCAGGACGACCGCGCTCGTAAACCGGGAGCTATCGGTGCTTGTTCGTATCCTGCGAAGGTCTTCAAAGGAATGCGCATGGGCGGTCAAATGGGAGGCGACAGAGTTACTACTCAGAACCTTCAAGTGTTAAAGGTAATTCCGGAACATAATCTTCTTCTCGTGAAAGGAAGTGTTGCCGGATGCAATGGTTCAACCCTTATAATTAATAAGTAATGGATATTAACGTATTAGATATCAAAGGTCAGGAGACCGGCCGTAAGGTTACTCTTAACGAGAATATCTTCGGAATTGAGCCAAACGATCATGTACTCTATCTTGACGTAAAGCGATATCTCGCTGCACAACGTCAGGGAACAGCAAAGTCAAAGGAAAGAAGCGAACATGCCGGTTCTACACGCAAACTTGGTCGCCAAAAAGGTGGCGGCGGAGCTCGTCGTGGTGATATCAACTCGCCTGTTCTTGTTGGTGGCGGACGTGTTTTTGGACCAACACCCCGTGATTATAGCTTTAAGCTCAACAAGAAGGTGAAAGTGCTCGCACGTAAGTCAGCTCTGTCTTACAAGGCAAAAGACGACGCGATAGTAATCGTAGAAGATTTCAACTTTGACGCACCGAAAACTAAAGATTTTATAAACATTGCTAAAAATCTTAAGATTGACGGTAAGAAAGTACTTCTCGTTTTGCCGAATGCGGAAAAAAATGTATATTTGTCAACTCGTAATTTGAAGAAAGCCGAAGTTACAACAGCAGCACAGGTGAATACATATAATGTTCTCAATGCTGACGTGCTTGTTGTAACCGAAAATTCTTTGAAGACGATTGATGAAATCTTAACCAAGTAAAAGTAGGAGACAGTTAGAATTATGGGATTTATCATTAAACCGGTGGTCACCGAGAAGATGACCAAAATTACAGACAAGTCTTCCGAAGACAAAAAGATTACAGCTCCCAGCGAAAAGGCAGGCAAACGCCATAACGCAACTGCTGAAATCCGCAAGTACGTTGTTAAGAATAGACGCCATCCGGAAGGTATAAACAAGGAAAAAACCGTTTATACCTACACCAAGATAGCTCAACCGAAATACGGCTTTATCGTGAAACCGGAAGCTAACAAACTTGAGATTAAGAAGGAAATTGAAAGTCTGTATAATGTTACAGTGATTGATGTGAATACGATTCGTTATGCCGGAAAACGTCAGGCACGTTATACAAAGGCAGGACTTGTGAAAGGTCAGAAGAACGCATTCAAGAAGGCTATCGTAACTTTGAAAGAAGGCGATACAATTGATTTTTACAGCAATATTTAAATAGAAAATGGCAGTACGTAAATTAAAACCGGTAACCCCGGGACAAAGACACAAGATTATTGGCACGTTCGAGGATATTACTGCATCCGTGCCAGAGAAGTCTCTCGTTTACGGTAAACGTTCTACCGGCGGTCGAAACAACACCGGTAAGATGACGGTTCGCTACATGGGTGGCGGTCATAAAAGAAAGTACCGTTTCATTGATTTCAAACGTGAGAAAGATGGTGTTCCAGCTGTAGTGAAGACAATCGAGTATGATCCTAACCGTTCTGCTCGAATTGCCTTGTTATACTATGCAGATGGTGAAAAACGTTACATTATTGCTCCAAACGGACTGCAAGTGGGCGCACGTCTCATGTCCGGCGCAGATGCCGCACCTGAGGTTGGAAACTCACTTCCATTGGCAAACATTCCCGTTGGTACCGTAATTCACAACATTGAATTACGACCGGGACAAGGTGCATTGCTTGTTCGTTCGGCTGGTAACTTTGCTCAGCTTACTTCTCGTGAAGGCAGTTACTGTGTGATTAAGCTCCCCTCTGGCGAAACACGTCAGATTCTTTCAACTTGTAAAGCTACGATCGGAAGTGTTGGTAATTCTGACCATGCTCTCGAACAGTCTGGTAAGGCCGGACGTTCTCGCTGGTTAGGTCGTCGCCCACACAACCGTGGTGTTGTTATGAACCCTGTTGATCACCCGATGGGTGGTGGTGAAGGTCGTCAGTCCGGAGGACACCCACGTTCTCGCAAGGGCTTGTATGCTAAGGGACTGAAGACACGCGCACCGAAGAAGCTTTCAAACAAGTATATTATTGAAAGAGCTAACAAGAAGTAATTAAGTAATTAAGAGTAAATTATGAGTCGTTCATTAAAAAAAGGTCCTTACATTAACGTTTCACTCGAGAAAAAAATCCTCGCAATGAATGAGAGTGGTAAGAAAAGTGTCGTTAAGACTTGGGCCAGAGCATCAATGATTTCCCCGGATTTCGTGGGACACACTGTTGCAGTTCATAACGGAAATAAATTTATCCCTGTTTACATTACTGAGAACATGGTAGGACATAAGCTCGGAGAGTTCAGCCCTACTCGTCGTTTTGGTGGACATTCCGGTAATAATAAGAAGTAAGCAGGTCAAAACCATTTAGAAAAATAGAATAATAATGGGAGCAAGAAAACATATAAAGGCAGAGGCTCGCAAGGAAGCTTTAAGAAGCCAGTATTTTGCAAAGCTCAAGGACTGCCCTTCATCACCCCGCAAAATGCGCTATGTCGTAGATATGGTTCGTGGTATGGAGGTGAATCGTGCCCTTGGCGTGCTTAGGTTCTCTAAAAAGGCAGCTGCGCAGAACGTTGAGAAACTTTTACGTTCAGCTATTGCTAATTGGGAGAATAAGAATGACCGCAAAGCTGAAGACGGTGAACTTTATATCTCTAAGATCTTCGTTGATGAAGGTGTAACAATGAAGCGCATGCGTCCTGCACCTCAGGGCCGTGGCTACAGAATTCGTAAACGTTCTAACCACGTCACACTCTTTGTAGATTCAAAGTCTGACGCTAACAATGATAATTAAATAGTAGAATGGGACAGAAAGTTAATCCAATAAGCAACCGCTTAGGTATTATCCGCGGTTGGGAATCAAATTGGTTTGGTGGCAAGGATTTCGGAGATAATCTCTTGGAAGATAAGAAAATCCGTACATACTTGAACAAACGCTTGGAGAAAGCAAGTGTTTCTCGTATTGTCATCGAACGCACATTGAAACTTGTCACCATCACTATTTGCACTGCCCGCCCCGGACTCGTCATTGGTAAGGGTGGTCAGGACGTTGACAAGTTGAAAGAAGAATTGAAGAATCTTTTTAAGAAAGATATTCAAATTAACATCTTTGAAGTTAAAAAACCTGAGCTGGATGCAAACATCGTTGGCAACAATATCGCTCGCCAAATCGAAGGTAAGATTGCTTACCGTCGTGCCATTAAAATGGCTGTAGCCAATACTATGCGTGCCGGTGCTGAAGGTATTAAAGTGCAGATTACAGGTCGTTTGAACGGTGCCGAAATGGCACGCAAGGAAATGTTCAAGGAAGGTCGAACCCCTCTTCATACTTTCCGTGCCGATATCGACTATTGCCAAACCGAAGCTCTTACAAAGGTAGGACTTTTAGGTATCAAAGTATGGATTTGTCGTGGTGAGGTGTATAAGAAAGTGGATCTTACCCCGACCTTTACCCAAGACAAGAGCAACAATCGTTCCAACACCGGAGGTCGCTCCGGACGCGGTAATCGCAGAAGAAACAATAACCGTTAAATGTAGAAGCTATCATGTTACAGCCAAAAAGAGTAAAATATAGAAGACCTCAAGATGGGCGTGGCAATAAAGGCAATGCTCACAGAGGTACACAGTTGGCTTTTGGTTCTTTCGGTATCAAGACACTTGAACCGAAATGGATTGACAGCCGACAGATTGAGGCAGCACGTGTAGCCGTAAACCGCTACATGAATCGCCAAGGTCAGGTCTGGATTCGTATTTTCCCGGATAAGCCTATTACACGTAAACCTGCCGATGTGCGTATGGGTAAAGGTAAAGGTGATCCTGCAGGTTGGGTGGCACCGGTAACACCGGGACGCATCCTCTTTGAAGTGGAAGGGGTTAGTTTTGATGTGGCAAAAGAGGCTTTACGTCTCGCCGCGCAGAAACTTCCTGTTAAGACAAAGTTCGTTGTACGACGTGATTACGATAAAAACGCTTAAGAAAGATGAAGACAGCAGAAGTTAAATCAATCGAAACCAAGGATTTGGTTGAGAAAATCGAGAATGCGGAGGCAGCTCTTGCGAAAATGAAGCTGAACCACCACATTACTCCACTTGAGAATCCATCACAGATTAAGGCGACTCGTCGCGATATTGCGCGTATGAAGACAGAACTTCGTCAGAGAGAACTTAACAAATAACAATGGTCCAGATGGAAACAAGAAATTTAAGAAAAGTAAGACAGGGTGTCGTTATCAGCAACAAAATGGATAAAACCATCGTTATTGCCGCTAAGTTCAAGGAGAAACACCCTATATATGGTAAATTTGTTCAGAAAACGAAAAAGTACCATGTTCATGATGAGAAGAATGAAGCCAACGTGGGCGATACCGTTCTCATTATGGAAACACGTCCTTTGAGTAGAACAAAGAGATGGAGATTAGTTCAAATAGTAGAAAAAGCTAAGTAATTATGATACAATCAGAATCAAAACTTACAGTATGTGATAACAGCGGGGCTCGTGAAGCTAAGTGTATCCGCGTTCTTGGTGGTACACGTCGTCGTTATGCAAGTGTTGGTGACGTTATCGTAGTTGCTGTACAGAGCGTCATCCCATCAAGTGAAATTAAAAAGGGTGCAATATCAAAAGCTTTGATAGTACGTACTAAAAAAGAAATTCGTCGTGCCGATGGTTCCTATATTCGTTTCGACGATAATGCTTGTGTTTTACTGAATAACGCCGGTGAATTGAGAGGCAGCCGTATTTTCGGTCCTGTTGCTCGTGAACTTCGTGCAGTAAACATGAAAGTGGTATCTTTGGCACCTGAGGTTCTTTAATTATTTAAATCGAATAATAAAATGGCAAAATTCCATATAAAGAAAGACGATAAGGTGATCGTTCTTGCTGGCTCTGATAAGGGTAAAAGTGGTAAAGTGCTGAAAGTACTCGTTGACAAACAACGCGTGCTTGTTGAAGGAATCAATATGATGTCCAAGAGCACAAAACCCTCTGCAGCAAGTCCTCAGGGAGGTATTGTTAAGCAAGAGGCACCTATTCATATTTCAAATTTAAGTTTGATAGATCCTAAAAGCGGTAAGCCAACTCGTATTAAAATCGAGCGTGAAGGCAAAACTGTGAAGCGCATCGCTAAAAAGTCAGGGGAGGAAATTAAATGATGAATACAGCACAGTTAAAGAAAGCGTATAAGGAGCAGATTGCTCCCGCATTGCAGAAGCAATTCAACTACACTTCTGCCATGCAAATTCCTGTCTTGAAGAAGATTGTTATCAATCAAGGCTTGGGTGATGCGACTCAAGATAAGAAAATCATAGAGGTGGCACTCAATGAAATTTCCGAGATCGCTGGTCAAAAAGCTGTGGCTACCTATTCAAAGAAAGATATTGCGAATTTCAAGCTACGCAAGAAAATGCCAATTGGTGTTATGGTAACTTTGAGAAGGGAACGAATGTATGAATTCCTCGAAAAGTTGGTACGTGTGTCTTTACCTCGTATTCGCGACTTTAAAGGTATTGAGAGCAAATTTGATGGTCGTGGCAACTACACCTTAGGTGTAAATGAGCAGATTATCTTCCCGGAAATTAACATCGATCAGGTAGATCGTATTCAAGGTATGAACATAACTTTCGTAACCACCGCCAAAACGGACGAGGAAGGTTATGCTCTCTTGAAAGGCTTCGGACTACCGTTTAAGAACGCTAAAAACGATTAAGAGATATGGCAAAAGAATCAATGAAAGCTCGCGAAATCAAACGTGCTAAACTCGTTGCACGTTATGCTGAAAAACGCGCGGCTCTAAAAAAGATTATCGCTACTTCTAACGATCCGGCTGAAGCATATGAGGCTGCTCGTAAACTTCAGGCAATTCCTAAGAATGCGAATCCTATCCGTCTTCACAATCGCTGTAAAGTTACAGGTCGTCCGAAAGGATATATCCGTCAGTTCGGTCTTTCCAGAATACAGTTCCGTGAGATGGCTTCTCAAGGGCTAATCCCCGGAGTAAAGAAAGCTAGCTGGTAATTTATCTATTGTGTTATGTGTTTAAGGCTTGAGTCCTTAAATACATAACGCAGTGAAGATGAAGATTTTTTTTAATATTGTCGGGGCAGTCCCGATTAATTAAACATTTATATTTATGACAGATCCAATAGCAGATTATCTGACAAGACTTAGGAACGCTATTATGGCTCATCACCGTGTGGTTGAGGTTCCTGCGTCGAACTTGAAGAAATCTATTACGAAGATTCTCTTTGAGAAGGGCTACATTCTGAACTACAAGTTCATTGAAGATGGTCCTCAGGGTACCATTAAGGTTGCGCTGAAGTATGACCCTGTTACAAAGAAAAACGCCATCAAGAGTTTGAAGCGCGTTTCAACACCGGGTCTTCGCCAGTACACTGGCTACAAAGACATGCCGAGAGTTATTAACGGATTGGGAATAGCGATTATTTCTACGTCCAAAGGTGTAATGACTAACAAAGAGGCTGCTACCGAGAAAATCGGTGGTGAAGTTCTTTGCTACATTTATTAATTGGGAGGATTATTATGTCAAGAATCGGAAAATTACCAATTAGTATCCCTGCCGGCGTTACGGTTAATCTCAAGGATAATGTAGTTACGGTAAAAGGTCCCAAAGGTGAGCTCTGCCAATTTGTACATCCTTCCATTAAGACTATCATCGATGAGAAGCAGGTAAGTTTTGAGGTTGATGAAAATCATCCTGAGAATTACAAACAGAAGCAGGCTTATCATGGTTTGTATCGTTCACTCGTAAACAATATGATAGTTGGAGTTAGCGAAGGTTATACAAAGACTTTGGAGCTTATAGGTGTTGGTTATCGTGTTTCTAATCAAGGAAATCTTATAGAATTTTCACTTGGTTACACTCACCCCATCTTCCTTCAACTACCGAATGAAGTCAAAGTTGAAACCAAGAGTGAGAGAAATCAGAACCCTCTCATAAAACTCGAATCGGCTGATAAACAGTTGTTAGGTCTTATTTGTGCTAAAATCCGTTCTTTCCGTATGCCGGAGCCTTATAAGGGCAAGGGTATTCTCTTCAAGGGAGAGGTTATTCGCAGAAAGTCTGGTAAGACAGCTGCAGCTAAGTAACTTTAATAATTTATTGAGATTATGACAACAAAGAAAGAACAAAGAAGACTTAAGATAAAATTCCGTATTCGTAAGAATGTGGAAGGAACTGCAGAGCGTCCACGTTTATGCGTCTTCCGCAGTAACAAGCAGATATATGCACAGGTGATAAATGATCTGACAGGCACTACTCTTGCTTCAGCTTCTTCGGTTGGTCTTGAGAAAATGGCTAAGATAGAGCAAGCTAAGAAAGTAGGAGCTCTTGTTGCGAACAAAGCAACAGCAGCAGGTGTTGAAAAGGTTGTTTTCGACCGTAATGGATACCTTTATCATGGTCGCGTCCAGGCTTTGGCTGATGCAGCACGTGAGGGAGGACTTAAATTCTAAACGATTATGGCAATGAATAAAGTAAAAGTAAATAGTGATGTTGAAATGAAAGACCGCTTGGTTGCCATCAACCGCGTGACGAAAGTTACAAAAGGTGGTCGTACTTTCACGTTCGCTGCTATCGTCGTTGTAGGTGACGGTAAAGGCGTAATCGGATGGGGACTTGGTAAAGCCGGAGAGGTAACAGCAGCTATTCAGAAAGGTACTGATGCTGCCAAGAAAAACCTTGTGAAGGTTCCCGTGTTAAAAGGTACTATTCCTCATGAGATAGAGACTCGTTACGGTGGGGCGCAGGTACTCCTTAAACCGGCAGCAGCCGGTACCGGGCTAAAAGCCGGTGGTGCCATGCGTGCCGTTCTTGAGAGTGCGGGCATCTCTGATGTGATAGCAAAGTCTAAAGGTTCGTCCAACCCACACAACCTCGTTAAGGCAACGATTGCAGCTCTTTCTCAGATGCGCGATGCGTACGCCGTGGCAGGTGAACGTGGTATTTCGATGGAAAAAGTATTTAACGGTTAATTAAGGAGAATAAATTATGGCAACAATAAAGGTTAAGCAAATAAAGAGCCGTATCAACGCTCCTAAAGACCAGAAGAGCACATTATTGGCTCTTGGGCTTCGTAAGATTTCTCAGGTTGTTGAAGTAGAAGATACTCCAAGTATCCGCGGAATGATTAACAAGGTTCATCATCTGGTATCAATAATTGATTAATTCATCTTATAAAAGGTAAAAGTAATTATGAAATTAAATAATTTGAGACCGGCATCGGGTTCCACTCATTCACGTCGTCGCATTGGTCGCGGACCAGGTTCTGGTCTCGGCGGTACTTCTACTCGTGGACACAAAGGAGCCAAATCTCGTTCCGGTTACAAGAAGAAGATTGGTTTTGAAGGTGGACAAATGCCACTTCAGCGTCGTGTTCCTAAAGGAGGCTTTAAGAATATCAATCGTAAGGAATACTTTGCTGTAAACTTGTCTTCTCTTCAGAAACTTGCTGAGCAGCAGAACCTCACGAAGATAGGACTTGCAGAATTGAAGTCAGCCGGTTTAATCAAAGGCAATGTACTTGTTAAGATTCTCGGAATGGGAAAATTGACAGCAAAAATCGATGTAGAGGCAAATGCATTCTCAAAAACTGCCCAAGAAGCAATTCAGGCAGTTGGTGGTAACACAACTATAATCTAAATCAATGAAAAAGTTTATTGAGACACTGAAGAACTGTTGGAAGGTAGAGGATTTGCGTCAGCGACTTCTCATTACCATCCTCTTTACGGCAATTTACCGTTTTGGGTCGTTCATCGTACTCCCGGGTATCAACCCTGCGTTACTTGAAAAATTGCAGTCGCAGACAGCCGGCGGTCTTATGTCGCTGTTGGACATGTTCTCCGGTGGTGCATTCTCCCATGCTTCCATTTTTGCATTGGGAATCATGCCTTACATCTCAGCTTCCATTGTAATGCAGCTCCTTGCCGTCGCTGTACCTTATTTCCAAAAGATGCAGCGTGAAGGTGAAAGTGGACATAAGAAAATCAATTGGTACACTCGTGTCTTGACGATAATTATCTTATTCTTTCAGGCACCTGCGTACCTCATCAACTTGAAAACCCAAGCTGCCGGTGCTCTCGCATCAGGCGTTAGCTGGACGGCTTTCATTTTCTCTGCTTCCATTATTTTGGCAGCAGGTTCCATGTTCATCCTTTGGTTGGGAGAGCGTATCACCGATAAGGGTGTGGGAAATGGTATTTCGCTCATTATTATGGTGGGTATTATCGCACGTCTGCCCCAGGCTTTCATTCAGGAGGTCAGCAGCCGTTTCACCGCAATCACCAGTGGTGGTTTGGTAATGTTCATCGTTGAGCTTATCATCCTGTACGCCGTAATGTGCGCTGCAATTCTTCTCACCCAGGCAACTCGAAAAGTTCCGGTGCAATATGCCAAGCGCATTGTCGGGAATAAGCAATATGGAGGAGCTCGCCAGTATATTCCTTTGAAGCTCTTCGCTGCCAACGTTATGCCCATTATCTTCGCGCAAGCGTTGATGTTCATTCCTTTGGCAATTGTGCAGTATTCGACCGATAATGCGAGTCCGATTCTTCAATCATTGATGAACACCAAGAGTGTTCTGTATAATGTGATATATGTGATTTTAGTCATCGCATTTACCTATTTCTATACAGCTATTACTCTTAATCCTACACAGATGGCAGAGGACATGAAGCGCAACAATGGCTTCATTCCGGGAGTAAAGCCGGGAAAAGACACCGCAGACTATATCGATACCGTTATGTCGCGTATCACTTTCCCCGGATCGCTTTTCATAGCATTCATTGCTATTATGCCGGCTCTCGTAGGTTGGTTAAACGTTCAAGATGCTTTCGGACAGTTCTTTGGCGGTACCTCCCTTCTCATCCTTGTTGGTGTAGTCATTGATACACTTCAGCAGATAGAGTCGCATTTGATGATGCGTCACTATGATGGATTGTTGAATGCCGGACACACACGAGGCAATGGTGGTGTAGCTGCTTATTAAGTTTTTTCTTGATGAACTGATATACTTCCTTGAGCAGAAGATGAAATAAATCCATGTGGCTGATTACGTGTTTGGATTTTTCAGACACTAATCGCCACCGGGTTGTAGTTACCGCATCCATCTTTTTGAAAGCAATTCTCAATTCGAGTGAAACATTTTATCTTCATAAGTAAGAAGTTGAACATTTAGAAAGAAAAAGAATATAAGTATGGCAAAGCAAACTGCAATAGAGCAGGACGGAACAATAGTTGAAGCATTGTCAAATGCAATGTTTCGTGTTGAGTTGGAAAATGGTGTTGATATTACTGCCCATATTTCGGGCAAGATGAGAATGCACTACATCAAGATACTTCCCGGCGATAAGGTGAAAGTTGAGATGAGCCCCTATGACTTAACAAAAGGCAGAATAGTTTTCAGATACAAATAAATAGAATTAAAATGAAGACAAGAGCATCTTTAAAGAAGCGCACAGCCGACTGTAAAATAGTACGTAGAAAAGGTCGTCTGTTCGTTATTAACAAAAAGAACCCTAAGTTTAAACTGCGTCAGGGTTGAGTTAAAGAATCGTAAAAAGGTGATTGTGAATAAATTTATGGTTACCTTTGCATGCTTTTCATAGCAAAAACGTTTTATTAATTTATTACATTCAATGGCAATAAGAATTGTTGGAGTAGATTTGCCCCAAAATAAGCGTGGCGAAATCGCATTGACTTATATCTATGGTATAGGTCGAAGTAGTTCAGCAAAGATATTGGATAAAGCAGGTATCAATCGCGACCTGAAGGTTAGCGAGTGGTCTGACGACCAAGCTGCTAAAATCCGTGAAATTATCGGTGCTGAATTCAAGGTAGAAGGTGATCTCCGTTCCGAGATCCAAATGAACATCAAGCGCCTCATGGATATAGGTTGCTATCGTGGAGTTAGACATCGTAATGGTCTTCCGGTTCGTGGTCAGAGCACTAAGAATAATGCTCGTACCCGTAAAGGAAAGAAGAAGACTGTTGCTAATAAGAAGAAAGCTACTAAGTAATATTTAGTTCAAAGTCCTGAAATAAGCAAATCTCTTTTGTTTTTTCGGACTTCATGCTTAAACTAAAAGAAATTATGGCAAAGAAATCAGCAACATCTAAGAAAAGAAACGTAAAAGTTGACGCATTGGGTCAGCTTCATGTTCATAGTTCATTTAACAATATTATTGTATCTTTAGCAAACAATGAAGGTCAGGTTATATCTTGGTCTTCTGCCGGTAAGATGGGTTTCCGCGGTTCAAAGAAGAATACTCCTTACGCTGCTCAAATGGCAGCCGAGGACTGTGCGAAGGTTGCTTTCGACCTTGGTCTTCGTAAGGTTAAGGCTTACGTGAAAGGTCCGGGAAATGGTCGCGAGAGTGCTATCCGTGCCGTTAACGCCGCAGGTATTCAGATAACGGAGATTGTGGACGTAACACCTTTACCCCACAATGGCTGTCGTCCTCCCAAGCGTCGTCGCGTATAATCACATCTTATAACAATTAAAAGAAATTATATTAATTATGGCAAGATACATAGGTCCAAAATCCAGAATTGCGCGCCGTTTCGGTGAACCAATATTCGGTGCAGATAAAGTGTTGGCTAAGAGAAACTATCCTCCCGGGCAACATGGAAATAACCGTCGTCGCAAAGTTTCTGAGTATGGAGCACAGTTGGCAGAGAAGCAGAAAGCAAAATATACTTACGGTGTTCTTGAGCGTCAGTTCCGCAATATGTTCGAGCGTGCTGCAAAGGCAAGTGGAATTACCGGTGAGATATTGCTCCAAAATCTTGAGAGCCGTCTCGATAACGTAGTATATCGTCTTGGGATTGCTCCAACTCGTGCTGCTGCACGTCAGTTAGTGGGACACAAGCACATCATCGTGAATGGTAAAGTTGTAAACATTCCATCTTATTCTGTTCAACCCGGCGACATCGTTGGTGTTCGCGAGAAGGCAAAGTCTTTGGAGGTTATTGAAGCAGCATTGGCCGGCTTCAATCACAGCAAGTATCCTTGGATAGAGTGGGACGAAAACACCAAGAGTGGCAAGTTCCTCCACAAACCGGATCGAGCTGACATACCAGAGAATATTAAGGAGCAGTTAATCGTAGAGTTGTACTCTAAACAATAAAATCATTAAATTAATGGCGATATTAGCATTTCAAAAACCTGAAAAAGTTGTGATGCTGGAGGCTAATGACCAATTCGGAAAATTCGAATTTCGTCCCCTTGAGCCCGGCTTTGGTGTTACCATCGGTAACTCCTTGCGCCGCATTCTCCTTTCCTCTCTTGAAGGTTATGCCATCAACACCATTCGTATCGATGGTGTGGAGCATGAATTTTCTTCCGTACCGGGAGTGAAGGAGGACGTTACCAACATCATCTTGAATCTCAAACAAGTTCGATTCAAGCAAGTAGTAGAAGAATTCGAGAATGAGAAAGTTAGTATCACCGTTGAGAATTCTACAGAGTTCAAAGCAGGTGATATTGGTAAGTATCTTTCTGGATTTGAAGTGTTAAATCCGGATTTAGTGATTTGTCATTTAGATTCCAAGGCATCCATGCAGATGGATATCACCATCAACAAAGGACGCGGTTATGTGTTCTCTGAACAAAATCGTGAATTCTGCACCGATGTCAATGTGCTACCAATCGATTCCATCTATACTCCTATCCGTAACGTTAAATATTCAGTTGAGCCTTATCGTGTTGAACAAAAGACCGACTATGACAAACTGGTATTGGAAGTTACTACCGATGGTTCCATTCACCCCAAAGACGCGCTAAAGGAAGCTGCAAAAATTCTGATTTACCACTTCATGTTGTTCTCCGACGAGAAGATTACCCTTGAGAATCCCGAGCAGGAGACCAATCAAGAGTTTGATGAAGAAGTGTTGCACATGCGTCAGTTGTTAAAGACTAAACTCACTGATTCCACGCTTAATCTTAGCGTACGGGCACTTAATTGCCTGAAAGCTGCCGATGTGGAGACGTTGGGCGATTTGGTTCAATACAACAAGACCGACCTTCTTAAGTTCCGTAACTTTGGAAAGAAATCGCTTTCAGAGCTTGATGATTTGCTTGAGAGTCTGAATCTATCGTTTGGAACCGACATTTCAAGATACAAATTGGATAAAGAATAAGTTTGAAGAAGTTGATTGTAGGACTTTTGCTCCTCCAATTTTTCTCCCTCTTTTCTTTACCTCAACAATTAAAACAAAAAATGAGACACAATAAAAAGTTCAATCATTTAGGTCGTACTGCCGACCATCGCAATGCCATGTTGGCAAATATGGCTATTTCCTTGCTTCGGCACAAAAGAATCACTACGACCGTTGCCAAGGCAAAAGCCTTGAAGAAATATGTAGAACCCCTTATCACGCGTGCCAAGAACGACACGACCAACTCTCGTCGCGTTGTCTTCCGTTACCTTCAGGACAAGAAAATCGTAACAGAATTGTTTAAAGAAATTTCTGTTAAGGTGGGCGATCGTCCCGGTGGCTATACTCGCGTTATTAAGTTGGGTGCACGTCAAGGCGATGCAGCTGAAATGGCATTCATCGAATTGGTTGATTACGATGAGAATATGGCAAAACAGCCTAAGGCCGAAGTTAAGAAGACACGTCGTAGTCGTCGTTCTTCAAAGAAGGCAGAACCGACGGTTGATAACACTGAATCGACTGAGGCTAAAGAGGCTTCCGCTGAATAAATTAATTCTTTTTCTCTTCTAAATATCAGTCCTTGGCAAACTCTTGTCAGGGACTTTTTTTATTTCAGGTGGTGGTAAACAGAAGCTTGACAGCGAGCATCCGACCTGCCCGACACCATGAAATTACATTACAAAAAACTATGTTGGGAACATGCTTCGTAATCTGTTGATAATCAGGATGATATTAATTGCAATTTAAAAGCTTGGCTTTTGCATTCCAATTCATGACCTTTTGCAGTGCAAAAGGTAAGCTTTTGGAAAGTGAGAGCTAAGCTTTGGGTGGAGGAATGAAGAAAAATTGGGACACTGTTGGGCTGTTTAGGGAAAATCCTTTTATTAATAGGGATTTTATTTGCATTTATTTGCTTTATTCTTTCTATCTTTGCTACAAATTAAAAAATATAGCGTATGAAAAATAGTGCCATCATTGCCATAGCGTCTTTATTTCTTTTTGGTTCTTGTAGCACTTATACCGGTTCCGGTGCTCTTGATGGTGCCTACCTTGGAAGCATTTTGGGCAGTGCGATTGGAGGCATATCCAATGGAGCACGTGGGTCTGATGTAGGAACGATTATTGGAATGGCGGGAGGAGCTGTTATTGGTGCTTCCATTGCCGCTCAAAAAGAGCAACAAGACCGTGGGCAGCTGCATGAACGTTACGAGCAGATACAACGCAATAAAGCCGAAGGCATGAATCCCTATGCCGCCACAAGCCCTTCATTGGATAATTCCAATTGCGAGCAAAGTGGATTTGATGCCACGAACTCCGGCGACGACAGAATTTATGATTTCACGAATAGCGAATATACCGGCGATTACAGTGCTGTCCCACCCACGTCGGTCATTCCTTCCGAATCAAGTGTTGAAGACTTGGTGCGTGCCTATCAGTATGCCCCTCATATCGAAATCCGAAATGCCCGTTTCGTTGATGACAACGAGGATGGTGTCTTGTCGGCCGGAGAAATGGGCAAACTGATTTTTGAAATCATGAATAGGGGAGAGGAGACTCTCTTTGATGTTCAGCCCTCTGTTCTTGAAACCACCAATAACAAATACATCTATATCAGTCCGTCCATTCATGTCGAAAGCATTGCACCCGGAGATGGCGTTCGTTATACGGCACTTGTCAAAGCCGACAAGCGTCTAAAGTCCGGCACGGCTACTTTTGCCGTTACCGTCTTACAAGGACAGCGAAGCATCAGTAAAGTAACAGAATTCAATATTCAAACTCGGAAGAGGTAGGTTGGGTCTCCTATTTTCTTCGCAGGAAATTTCAGGCAGTGGATTTATTACCACTGCCTTTTTTGTCCCTATGGTGGATAAGATTATCCAATCGCTGGATATGTGTTGCCAACAAATGAATAAGGTTTGTCCCTGCGGTGGATAAGGTTTGCCCCTCGTTGGATATCCGTTCCTCCTCTGTTGATGGGAATGCCATGATAAAAAAGAGAGATGCACCTTTCGGCACATCTCCCAAGAGTAATTATCATATTAATACTATGCTTAGAAAGCAATGAACGGACGAACAGTAAACATTGGTCTGGTCTTGTGATAGTTGGTCTCATCGAAACCGGATACTGCCGTACCATCATCAGCGAGGTTAAACGATGTAGGTCTGCCGTATCTACCGAATGCGAGGTAGAATGGGACAGCTTTGGTATCGTTACCATCTGTACTTACTGCGTAAATCTTTCCTGCCGTCAGGTTATAACCAACCTTGCGGTCTGTCAAGTTCAAGTCGGCATTGGTCAGTTTGTAGCAAAGAGCCAATTCTGCTGTGGCGTACATCGTCGCATCCTCAAAGTTGGACTCATAGCGGTCTGTGACACTTGGCCGGTGATCTGCTCCGAGGAATCCCTCCTTGAAGTTATTCTGGAGACATTTTGCCCACTGTGCCCAACTTGGAACGAACCATTTTGAGCAGCCTGCCGGTACGACCATCTTGCGGGTGTTGGTACCATCGTCGCAAGGAGAGTTCTGCTCATGGAAGTAGGTTGCCGTTAGATAGAACAAAGGATAATTTTTACTTTCAGCTTTGATGATATTGGCATTTACTATGTTACCACCTTCCCCTACGTAACCAAGAGGGCTGTAGGTATAGTCATAGCCGTTATAATCCTGCTTGGGGTCGGATGCGTTTGTTTCAAGAGGATGGTTGTCGTATCTTGTTGTTGAAGGACCCCATGCGTTCACGTAGTTGGTGCCCTGTTCCAACTCTGTCAGAGCGATGGCGATGTGCTTCAATGGATTGCCGTTCTCGTCAACTGCATTTCCGGCAAAGTCTTCTGCATCTGCTTGTGGAACTACCCATGCGATAGGCCATCCCGGGTGTGATGGGTCTTTTGCGCCGGCGTTGTTGTTGCCGTAGTATTCGTCGATAGTTGCTGAGACACCGTCGCTGAAGAGGTAGGTGTTGATGTTGCGCTCCGGGGTGATGTTGTTGAAGTGCATCATGTGACCGTATAGCTCATCCGAGCCTGTATTGAACTTCACCGCATTGCTGCTTGATTTTTTGGTTCTGCCATAGGTCTTCTTATATGTTTTACCGTTCTCGAGCAAAATCTGGATGGTCATCGTCTGAGCAATGTAAATTTCGGTTTGGAACGTCTTGAAGTAGATGTCGGGAGTCTTCCCATCGGCACCGACAGTCATGTTTTCAGGCTCGATGGTCAGGTAGCCGATGTAGTCTTTCATTGATGCGTCAATTTCGCCATTATAGTCCACCTCTGCCTTGGTCTTGAAGCCCTCGCCTGAAACGAGTATCTTCACGATTTTCTGATCTTTGTCAGTGGCTTCCAGTTGGGCAACGAAATGAACGGTGTTGGTCAGCTTCTGCAGCTTGGTATAATACTTTGGAGCTTGGGACTCACCTTTGGAAACATTCACTTTGCCCCACATGTAGTCAACATCTTTCAAGCCTTCTCTTGTGCCTTTCTGATGGTCGATGTCGATCACGAGCTTGGAGCCTGCTAATTCATAATCCTTTGCCGGATACATCACCATTCCGCTGGTTTCTGTGGCTGTGCCTGCGAAAACAGCTTTGTCGTCAGTCATCCTCACAATGCTGAAATCTGTAGGTGTGGAAGTGAAGCTGCTGCCATAGTATTTCATCTTGTCGGTTGATTCCCACTTGCAGATGAAGTTCTTGCCGTCGGGAGTGTAGGTAACACGTGTGCCTTTGGCGTTGGCTGTGGCATTGTCGTCGGTTGGATAAGTTGCCGTAAGCTCTATTTTGCGTGCGTTCTGCTCGCCGTTTTCTCCCGTAACTGCATCGTCGCTGCTACAAGCTCCCATTGCCAATGATGCGATGGCAAGAGAGACCATATATAAATATTTGTTCTTTTTCATAATGAAATTCTTGATTTTTTTAAATAGTTGTTCACTTATCATATTGACAATGATGTGTTTACCAGTCTCCTTCGGGAGCATCGGTACCGTCCTCACCCGGGACTTCTGTTGGCTTGTCTTCTGGTTTTACGGGACCTGACCCTGCCAATAATGATTGGTTTTCAAGCATCAATGCAACCATTTCCGGTTTTACATAATGCTGTTTTTCATTTTTTTCTGTAATTTTGACCATGATGAATATAATGTTATAAATTTATAATTATCACAAGATTTATTCCCTTGCGTAAGCTTTTGATTTTGTTTGGTAATTATATATGGGGCTTATTGTATTTATACTGCTGCAAAGTTCTTTCTTTTTTTTATTAACGAAATAATTTCCGGTATTTTTTACATTATTTGTTCCATCTTTCCTTTTTGTCACTCGCTTTTTACGGTTGTCTTTTCCCGTGATGCGAGAACCGGGCGACTCTGAAAAAGGCTGTGTGATAATTCTTGAACGACCGTTTTACGACTGACCCCGTTTGACTGCAATTTTGACTGAGTCATTTGTTTTAAATATATTAGTACAATCAATTAGCTTCTTTTGATTCCGAATAAGTCTTTTCTCAGGTATGCCCGAAAGCCATTCTATAGGAATCGACTTCGCTATCTCTCAAGTCCGGCTTGCAGAATATTAAAGTCAGTTTTATCCCAAATCGGTCATTAGAAAAAGCTTCTTGTCATTTTCTAATGACCGCCATTAGAAAAACAGCATTGTATATACTTGATCCATAAATATTTA
>QWCJ01000040.1_pt1 | contig 66957 bp, 56 predicted proteins | sample 1972501 | NCBI WGS metagenome assembly QWCJ01 (sample SAMN09866711, study PRJNA288562) | Human vaginal metagenome isolate term2_vaginal, whole genome shotgun... | isolation source: vagina | host: Homo sapiens | place: USA: California
CTTAGGCGTGAGAAAAGGGTGGGCTGGACGCAGCTAAACACACACAAAATGTCCCTTATCGCGACACGCCGTAAAAACACACAAAATGTCCCTTAAGCCCCAAATTGAGAGACACAGAAAACTAAAGAGAAAGGGATGCGAAGATGGAAATTCAATCTTCGCATCCCGTGGGTGTGGTTACTTGCGCTAACCGTTGGATTCACCCGCGCTTCTGAAGCAGTTTGGCCGCTCCTTCAGAATGCTCTCATGTAGTGTGTCCCTCGCCACCCTCCAGGTCCTCAAACACCCTGGAGGGTGGTTCTATTTTGCAACACAACAACACATCACAACACCATGTTTTGTGTTGTACTCATTGTCCCCCTGACATGTCCCCCTGTCAACCGAAACCCCTCAATGCTCTGTCCCTTCTCGGCTCGCACCGATACTCTTTGAAAAAGTTCCCGCGCTCGGGAACCATTTTGGATTTCGAGCCCACTCCGGTCGACCGACGCTGCCGTTTCCCCAGTTCGCGACGCCTGTCCATGAAGATCGTTCCCCGCATCACGGTTCTCGGGGGAACTTTTTCGACGGGCGGGGGCGGTAAGCCGAGCGGCAGGCAGGGCCGTAGGGGCTACACACCCCGGTACCCTGGCTGGTATGTATTCGATGGAGCAGATGCGATCAGGTCAGTGGTACCTCCCCGGCGGCGAGGAGTCCGACGCCCAACACGCCCGGACGTGGGAGTTGATGCGCCAGGTCAACGCCTTGGGCAACACCGATCAGCCGCGGGCGGAGGAGCTGTTGCGGCAGGTGTTTTCCAACAGTGCGCACGTGCCGGGCCTGTTCGCGCCGCTGCATGTGGAGTTCGGGCTGAACACTCGGTTCGGCAAGGGGTGCTTCATGAACTTCAACTGCGTCATCCTCGATATTGCGGAGGTGACCATCGGGGACGGGTCGATGTTCGGGCCGGGCTGCCAGCTGATCACGGTGGGCCACCCGGTTGAGGATGCAGCGAAGCGGGCTGAGGGATGGGAGATCGCGAAGCCGATTCGGATTGGGAAGGACTGCTGGTTCGGGGCGGGTGCGATGGTGATGCCTGGCGTGACGGTGGGTGATCGTTGTGTGGTGGCCGCCGGCACGGTGGTGACGAAGGACGTGCCGGATGACTGTTTGGTGGCGGGGGTGCCGGGCGTCGTGAAGCGAAAGTTTGCGCAGGATGCCTGAGCACGCGTTTGACCTGGGCAAGATTGGGGAGGGGCTGCCCGTCGCGAAGGTGATTGGCGGGCTGCCGCGTACCGGGCCGCTGGTGGTGGAGGCGCCGCCGGGCACGGGTAAGACGACGCTGGTGCCCCCGGCGGTGGCGAATATCTGCGGGAAGACGCTGGTGACGGCGCCGCGGCGTGTGGCGGTGCGTTCGGCGGCGAAGCGCCTGGCGGACCTGGATGGGTCGCGGCTTGGGCAGCGGGTGGGCTACTCCATTCGCGGTGAGCATCGGGATGGTTCGCTGGTGGAGTTCGTGACGCCGGGTGTGCTGCTGAACCGCCTGTTGCAGGACCCTGGACTGGAGGGCGTCAACGCGGTGATCATCGACGAGGTGCACGAGCGCGGCCTGGACACCGACCTGGTGCTGGCCATGTGCATGGAGACTGCCCTGCTGCGCGATGACCTGTACCTGTGCGCGATGTCGGCAACGCTGGACGCGCGCCGCTTCGCCGACCACATGGGCGCCGAGGTGCTGTCCACGGAGGCGGCGACCTACCCCGTCGAGGTCACGTATGCACCGCACGCTGGGCGGATGCAGGGTTCGCGCGAGTTCTACCGGCATGTGGCCGCTCTCGCGGAGGCGCCGGAGCGCACCCTGGTGTTCGTGCCGGGGGTGCGGGAGGTGGAGCTCGTCGCCAGCTTTCTTGACGACGCCACTCCGCTCCACGGCCGCTTGTCCTCCGCGGAGCAGGACGCCGCGCTCTACGGGGATGCTGCGGTGGTGGTGTCGACGAACGTTGCGGAGTCCTCGGTGACGGTGCCGGGTGTGCGCCGCGTCGTGGATGCCGGGCTTGCCCGGGTGCCGCGGCGCGATGCCCGCGGGATGACGGGCTTGGTGACGGTCTCTGCCGCGAAAAGCAGTGCGGACCAGCGGGCGGGCCGCGCCGGCCGCCTGGGACCTGGCACGGTGGTGCGAGCCTACTCGGAGGCGGACTACCAGCACTTTCAACCGGACGTGGCCCCGGAGATCGTCACGAGTGACCTCACGCAGGCGGCGCTGCAGTTGGCGGCGTGGGCGTCGCCAGACCTGCCGCTGCTGGACCCTCCCCCGGCGCACCACCTGGCGGCGGCGCAGGAGACGCTGCGGCTCATCGGCGCGCTGGACGATCAGCACCGCATCACCGCCCTCGGTGAGAAGCTGGTGCGCATGCCGGTGGACCCGAGGCTGGGCGCGGCGCTGGTGAAGTTCGGCTCGGGCGCTGCGGACACGGTGGCCAAACTCGCCGACCAGCCCGCGAAACGCCTGGCCAGGTTGGTACACACGTCCGCGCCGGTGCCGCCGGGCGATGTGATCGCGGCGGCATACCCGCAGTGGGTGGCCAAGCGCGACGGTAATGAATACCTGCTTGCCTCGGGAACGAGGGCGCGGCTGGACGTGCCGATCGGCGCCCCGGAGTGGATCGCGGCCGCGGAGGTGCAGCGCACGGCGCGGGGTGCGGTGATCCGCGCGGCGGAACCGCTCGCGATGCCGGAGGAGCGCGTCGAGGAGCACGTGCGCGCCTCGCTCGTGGACGGGAAAGTGCGCGCACGCAGGGTCAAAGCCATCGGCGCCATCGAGCTGAGCGCCACCCCGATCCGCCCTGAACCCCACGAGGTAGAGGAAGCACTGCGCGACATCAGCTTCGAGGACTTCACGCTTGATAGTGCCGCCTTGGCACTTAAGCAGCGCCTCGACTTCCTGCACGCAACCATCGGCGAGCCGTGGCCGGACGTGACCAAGGGCGATTACTCGCTGGAGGTGGCGCAGTTGGCCAGGGGGGCGTCGATAAGAGAGCTGGACATGCGACAGGCGCTGATGCGGCAACTGCCGTGGCCCGAGGCTTCGCGGCTCGACGAGCTGGCGCCGACGCGCATCGCGCAAGGCAAGCTGGACTACTCGACGGGCCGACCCGTCGTGCGGCTGAAACTGCAGCTGGCGTTCGGGCTGGCGGACTCGCCAGTGATTGGCGGGCAGCGGGTGCTGTTCCACCTGCTCTCCCCCGCGGGGCGCGAGCTGGCGGTCACTGACGACCTGCGCAGTTTTTGGAACGGGCCCTACCAGGACGTGCGTAAGGAGATGCGTGGGCGCTACCCGAAGCACCCGTGGCCGGAGGACCCGTGGACGGCGACGCCTACTTCTCGAACGAACCGCACGCTGAATAAATGATGCCGCCGCCGACTAGGCCAGCGACCGTCAGCACCGACGCGATGCCGAGGTCCGCATTGCGGCGGTTGTACTGGCGCGGCTTGAGGTGAATGTTCACCGGCTTCGCCAGGTTTGTAATCTGCAGGTTAACGCTGTCCTGCACCGCAACGATTGGTAGCCCCATTTGGGTGGCAAAGCCGAGCGGGATCAGTGCCAGCAGCGGAATGCCCACTGCCAAGGAAGTCTTGGAACACTTCGGCGTGATCTGCTCAAAACCGAGCGGCTTCAGGAAGTCCGGTGCCACGCCTTCATCCGTTCCCGGGTTCGCCACAGTGACTCGGACCGGGATGATTTCCGTGGATTCGTCGCCGTAGTGGGCAACGACTGGCCACTGGTAATCGCCAGGATCGACGCCGACAGATGGCGTCAGCTCGATGGAGCCATCGGCTTCAGAAAGGTGCGCCCAGCTGGGGATACTCGTGCCGCTGTACCAGGCTTGGCCCCTGGGCAGTGGTGGGGGTAGTGTTTCCGTACTACCGATAGTTACGGTTGTAACGGGGTAATTGCCCTGCACGATCGCCTGTCCGTGCGCAGTTTCTACCGCCACGGCATGTGGGGAGGTGCAGGCAAGCATGACTGCACACGCAGCAGCTGTAATCCGGCCACGCATGACCGACCTCCTTCGACGCTTCACGGCTCTCATCATAAGGTAACTTATTCTCCATGACTAATGCCCAATCACACACGGTGACCATGTGGACGCTGGTGTCGCTCATTATTGGCTCCACCATTGGCTCCGGCATCTTCGCCTTGCCGCAAAATATTGGCTCCGTGGCGAGCCCCGGCGCAATGCTCATCGGCTGGGTTATCGCCGGGGTGGGCATGCTCTCCATCGCGTTCGTGTTCCAGATCCTGGCGCGGCGCAAACCGCACCTGGACTCGGGCGTGTACTCCTATGTACGCGCTGGCCTGGGCGACTTCATCGGGTTCACCTCTGGACTGGGCTACTGGTTGGGTTCCGTGATGGCACAGGTGGGCTACGCCACCCTGTTCTTCTCCACGGTGGCCTACTACTTCGCCCCGCTGAATAATCGGTGGGTGCTGGCTGTGGCGGTATCCGTGATGACGTGGGGCATCTTCATCATGCTGACCCGCGGCGTGAAGCAGGCTGCCGTGATGAACGTGGTCACCACGGTGGCCAAGCTGGTGCCGATCCTCTGCTTCATCGTCTTGGTCGCCTTCCTCGGCTTCTCCTGGGACAAGTTCACCTTGGACTTCTGGGGCGAGGGCTCGGCCATCCCGTTCTCGCAGCAGCTGCAGGGCATCATGCTCTACACCGTGTGGGTCTTCATCGGCATTGAGGGCGCCTCCGTGTACTCCAAGCAGGCGAAAACCCGCAAGGACGTGGGCCGCGCGACCATCATCGGCTTCCTGTCGGTGCTGTTGCTGCTGGTCTTAGTGTCCACGCTCTCCTACGGCGTGCTCACCCAGGAGGAGCTGGCGGCGCTGCCGGAGAACTCGATGGGTGCCGTGCTTGAGGCGGTCGTCGGCCCGTGGGGCGGCGTGTTCATCTCAATCGGCCTGTGTCTGTCGGTGCTGGGCGCGTACGTATCCTGGCAGATGCTGTGTGCCGAGCCGATCGTGCTCATGGCGAACGACGGCCTGCTGCCGCGGTCGCTCGGCGTGGCCAACAAAGCGGGCTCCCCGTTCCGCGCGCAGCTGATCTCCACCGTGGTGATCCAGCTGTTCGTGATCATCTTCTTCGCCAACGAGACGTCCTATAACGCGATGGTGCAGCTGGCGACCATCATGTACCTGCTGCCGTACATCTTCTCCTCGCTGTACCTCATCCTGCTCGCGGTGCGCGGCAAGGGGCTTAACCACCCGAACGCGGGCGTGCGTTTCGACGACTCCGGTCCGGAGGTCAGCCGCAGCGACAACCAGCGCCACCTCATCGTCGGCGCGGTCGGTTTCGTGTACTCGATGTGGCTGATCTACGCCGCCGACCCGGTCTACGTGCTCTTCGGCGCGCTCGCCGTGGTTCCGGGCATCATCCCGTACGTGTGGACGCGCATCGCGAACAAGGAGCGCCTCTTCAACAGCTTCGAGTGGGTTGTGGTGGCGATCGTGATCGCGGGCGCTATCGCAGCCGTGGTCGGCCTGGCCAACGGCTCTCTGCAGCTCTAGTCAGCTCTCAGCAGCTCTAATCGTTTCGGCGGTCCGGGTCCACAGCTAGCTGTGGCCACAGGACCGTCGCGGTATTTTCGGCGTGCCGCTCGGCGGAGGCCTCACTGAACGCCTGGCGCATAACAATGCCGCCGAGCAGCATGCCCACGAAGGCGTACGGGTTGATGTTCGGGTTATACAGGCCCTCGTCCATCCCCTTGCGGATCCCCTCCACCATCCGTTCGAGGATTTCGGTTTCAAGGCGCAGACGCCACTGCGACACGAAAGGCTCTGCGCTGGCGATGATGGAGCCGATCAGCCTCACGCCCAGCGTCTCGTCGAGGTAGCGCTGCAGGTCAATCATGTATTTTACGAACTCTGCGCGCGTGGTGGGGAGGTAGATCGGGATCTGGAGCGCGATTGAGTCCAGCGCCGCGGTGATCATCTCGCGGCGGTCAGCGTAGCGGCGGTAGATCGTCGTCTTTGCGACACCACAATCCGCCACAACCTCGTCGATCGTTACAGAGTGCAATCCGCGATCGCGGGCGATGCTGAGCACCGACGCGAAAATCTTCTGCTCGGTTGCTGCCCTACGGGCCGGCCTAAGAATCTTCTGCTGCTTTTCCACGCCGCCATTATTGCACGAATTCTTGCCACCCAAGCCGCGCGCATAGAACAACTACGAGCGTCAATAAGGCGATTCGGACCAACTTGGACCCGCCCTGCAGCACGGTGCGCGCGCCGAGCTGCGCGCCGATGACGTTCGCGATCGCGAGCGCGATTGCCAGCGACCAGTCCACGTAGCCCCCGGCGATGAACACTCCGAGCGCGCCGATGTTCGTCGCGGTGTTGACCACCTTCGCCATCGCCGCGGACTCGAGGAAGGTTTGAGAGAACACAGCTGTAAACGCCATGATGAGGAACATGCCGGTGCCGGGGCCGAAGACGCCGTCGTACCCACCGACGAGCAGGGCCACCGCGACGCCGAGCGCCACCCGGCGCGGCGTGATGATGCGGTTGCCCTCCGACCCAAACGAGGGCTTACACACCACGAAGATGCCCACTGCCAGCAGTAACACAATGATGAGTGGGCGTATCACGGAGTCGCTGACGAGCGCGACGGCCAGCGCACCGCCCGCGGAGGCGCACATCGCGGCGAGCGCGAAGCCCCACGTGCAGCGCGGAACCCCAACCTTGCGCACCATGGTGACCGCGGCGGAGGAGGTGCCGGTGAACGCCGCGAACTTATTCGTCGCCAGGACGGCGGCGGCAGGCATGCCGGTGGTGGACATCAGCACAGGGATGAGCACCAGGCCACCGCCGCCGATGACGGCGTCAATCCAGCCGGCGGTCAGTGATGCAATCAGCAGGGCGACAATCATGCACTAAAGAGTAATATCAACAGCCATGCTTCGTTGGTGTGTGGTCGTCCCGGTGTCAATCGCGCTCGGTTGGGCCTTCAGCGCGCTGCACCTTCCGGCCGCGTGGATCCTGGGGGCGATCGTCGCATCGGGCGCGGTGGCGCTGCGCAGCGGGCGCGACCTTCCCATCAACGAGCTCCTGTTCACGTGCACCCGCGGCGTGATCGGCGTACTGGCGGCGCTGCCACTGGTGGGCATCCCCCCGAAGACGCTGTTGCCGTTCCTGCTGCCCGGCCTGCTGGCCGCGGCGAGCATGATCGGGTTGGCCTACGTGGGCGGCGCGGTGCTCGCGCGCAAGGGAATCTCGCAGGAAACCGGGGTGTTGTCGCTGCTCGCGGGCGGTGCGTCGCTCATGCCGGTCATCGCGAAGGAGATTGGTGCCGACGTCCGCTACGTCGCTCTGACGCAGTACCTGCGCCTGCTCGTCGTGTCGATGACGCTGCCGGTGGTGGCGGGGCTGCTCACTACCAAGCACGCCTCCGCCACGGAGCATCTGGAGCCCTACTGGTGGATGTGGTTGCTGGTGCCGGCGCTGGTGGCGGTTGGGCAGCCGATCGCGAAGGTGCTGCACATCCCGAACCCGTCGATTTTCGGCCCGATGATCGTCACCGCAGTGGTCGGCTCCTTCATGGACGTGGTCATCGTTCCGCCGGAGCCGCTGAACATCGCGGCGTTCTTGTGCATTGGCTGGGCGTGCGGCGGCGGCCTATCCGTACCTGCCCTGAAGCAGTTCTCCCGCCTGCTGCCCATCACGATCGTCTACATCGCCGCCCTCATGGCAGCCTGCGCCGGACTGGGCTGGCTGCTGGCGCTGTGGCTGAATATCAGCTTCTACGAGGGGTACCTGGCCACCACGCCAGGCGCACTCGAGACGGTGCTGGCACTCACCGCGGAGGGCGGGGTGGGCCCGGCGGTCGTGGCGGTCCAGCTGATCCGCCTGATCTGCATCCTGCTGTTCGCGGGTTACCTGCCGAAGTTGGTCAACTGGCAGAATCGCAAACGCAACGGCTAGCAGGCTAGTCGTGGTGGTTGAGCACCTCGTGGGCCAGCATGTCCATCGGCATCGACCCGAACTTGAGCGCCTTGTCGTGGAACTGGCGCAGCGTCATGCCCTGCTCCAGGGCGCTGTCGCGCAGTGAGCACCAGTCGCGGTAGCCGATGGCGTAGCTCGGCGCCTGGCCCGGCCAGCCCAGGTAGCGGTCCAGTTCGAAGGCGATGTGGGACTCTGGCATGGCGGAGTTGTCGCGCAGGAACGCCTTGGCGTAGGCGGCGTCCCACACGCCGGTGCCGTCCGGGGTGGCCTTCTTGAGGTGGACGCCGATGTCGATCATGACGCGGGCGAGGCGGAGCCGGCGGGCGTCGAGAAGCCCCATGCGGAAGCCTGGGTCGTCGAAGTGGCCGTGCTCCCCCATGAGCTCCTCGGCGTAGAGCGCCCAGCCCTCGCCGTGTGCGGAGTTCCAGCACGCGGTGCGACGCCACAGGTTGAGGTCGTTGCGCTGCATGAGCGCGGTGCCGATCTGCAGGTGGTGGCCCGGGATACCCTCGTGGAAGACGGTGGTGAGCTCCTGCCAGGTGTGGAACACTTCCTGGCCCTCCGGCACTGACCACCACATGGTGCCGGGGCGGATCAGGTCGTCGGACGGCGGGGTGTAGAAGATGCCGCCGGAACCGGCGTGGTCAATCGCGCACTCTACCTTGTGCAGGCCCTCCGGGATGGTGACGTCAACGCCGTCGAGGTCCCGCATGACCTGCTCGTTGACGGAGTTCATCCACTCCAGCAGGGCGTCGGTGCCGCGCAGGGTGTAGCGCTCCTCCTCGTTGAGACGCTTGTACGCACCCAGGATGGTGGCGTCCGGGCCGTAGAGCTTCTGCGCGAGCGCGCGCTGCTCAGCGACGGTTTCCTTCAGCTGCTCCTTGGCCCAGGTGTAGGCCTCGTCGAGGTTGATGCCGCGGCCCAAGAAGAACTCGGAGAAGAGTTCGTAGCGGTCGCGGCCGACGGCGTCGTCGTGGCGGCCGTGTGGCGCGAGCTCGGTGGACAGCCAGGTGGCCATCTCGTCGAATGCAGCCTTCGCCTTTTCGACGACGGCCGAGTCCTCCGGCAGACCCAGCTGGTCGAAGACGCTGTCGTCGTCGGTGAGGTCGCCGCACTGCTTGATCACGGCTTCGATCTGGCGGTACGCAGGCACATTGCCTGCCGACGCCGCCTCCGAAAGCGACGCGCGATAGCCCGCGAGCGCCGCCGGCACCTTGGACAGGCGCGCCTCAATGTGTTCGAAGTCCTCCTTGCTCACCTTCGGCATCAGCGCGAAGGAGTCGCGGATGGTCTGCACCGGCGAATCGATGTTGTTGAGCTGGCGCAGGTCCTCGCCCTGGTGGTGCAGCTCCAACTTGAATGCCATCCGGTCGCGCAGCAGCGAAGCGGTGAGATTGTCGACGTCGTCGAAGTCGTCTTCGTCGTCGGAGGCGTCCGTGGAGTCGTTGAGCGCGTCGACGTCGGCGACGACGTCACGGATGCGGTCGGCGACTTCGCCGTAGTACTCGGGGCTGAAGTCCTGCAGGTCGCAGTCGTGGCCTTCGAGGCCGATCTCCGTTGCCAGGGTAGGGATCAGCTCGGCGAGGTCGTAGAGAAAGTCTTCGCAGGTGGCGTCGAGTAGCGAAGGCTCGCGTTCTGACTGGGATGCGTGCTCCTCAAGCAAAGGATTGGTCATGGGTAGGCAGTGTAACCGAGGGACACGCTGAATGTGCACCTCTACACCCCATACAAACCGCATTGTCTACCGAGACGGCCCACTCTAGCTCGACAACTGGACAAAGCGGTCTACTACCGGTACATATATTCACATGCCTGCGACACGGACAGCGTTCCATCACCCAACAACCCCCGCCGCCAAGTGCCTGCACCTCATTCGCCTGCAGGAACAGTGCGTGCGACGAGACCTGATCGCAGCCACCGGCCTCTCGCAGCCCACCATCACCCGCGCCGTCACCGCGCTGGCAAACTCCGGCTACATCGTGGAACGCGGCGACCTGTCCGAGTCCACCGGCCGGGGCAGGCCCACCATGCCGCTCGAGCTCGGGGAACCGAACTCGCTGTACGCCGGGGTGGCCGTCGGCACCTTGAGCACCTACATCGCGCTGTTCGACCTCAAGGGGCGCACCCTGCGCAGCATCGATGTGGACATCCCCGTCGCACACATGAGTCCGGATGACTTCGTGCAGCACATCATGGCCGGGCTACACCGCCTCAGCGCCGGGATGGGCCGCCCGCTCGCAACCGTCGGCGTGACTACCTCGGGCACCGTCAACGAGGACGGCGAGGTCACCGCGGCAAACCTCGGCTGGCACGGGGTGCCGATCCGCCAGCAGATGCGGGAGCAGTTCGGCGTGCCCGTCGAGGTGGTCTCCATCAGCCAGGCGATCGTCGGCTCGGAGATGCAGTCGAGCCTGGACATCGACACCCCGCCGGTGATGGCGCTGTTCGCCGATGACTCGCTGGCCTGCGCAATGTCCACCCCGACCGGCGTGATGGCCATCGACGTCGCCAGCGATCACCTGACCACGCAGGGGCTCCTCAACGCCATCGGACAGTCGGCAGTACAGTCACTGCAGGAGGTCGTCGCGCTCGCGGAGCAGCAGTCGGCCACGCGCCAGGCGCTCGACCAGCGCGCACGCGGCCTCGGCTCACTCGTGGCCACGCTTGCCGACGCCCACACCCCCAGCACCGTCGTCGTCGCCGGCAGCGCCTTCATCGACGACCCGCAGGCGCCCGCCACGTTCGCGCGCACGGTGGTCAGCGAGGCCGAGCGCGCCCCGAAGCTGCGCATGATCCCTTCGCACCGCGAGATCGTGCGGGACATCGCGCGCGCGGTTGCACTGGATAAAGTGCTACGTGAACCGCTCTGTCTAGTTTAGATTTGACGCGTTTCTGGAGGATAGGTGTAGAATTTAGCTTCGTTTAATACCGATTAGTCTATAAATCTACACCTGGAGAACTTCATGCACCTTCCAAAGTGGATGACCGGGTTCGGCGCCCAAGTGATCGCCGGCCTGATCATCGGCCTCATCCTCGGGCTCATCGCCGCGGCCAACGACATCACCTGGCTCAGCGAGACGCTCAGCTGGGTCGGCAGCGCCTATGTGCAGCTGCTGAAGCTACTCATCCCGCCACTCGTGTTCACCGCGGTGGTCACCTCTATCGCGAACCTGCGCAAGGTCACCAACGCCGCGCGCCTTGCCTGGCAGACCCTGCTGTGGTTCGCCATCACCGCGTTCTTCTCGGTGATCATCGGCATCATCGTCGGCACCGTCATGCAGCCCGGCGCGAACTCGTCTGTCGACGCCTCCTCCGCCGCCGAACCAAGCGGCTCCGGCTCCTGGCTCGGCTTCCTGAACACCGTCATCCCGTCGAACTTCTTCGGGCTTGGTGTCAAGGTCTCGGAGACGAGCGCCTCGGTGAACTTCAACGTGCTGCAGATCCTGGTGATCTCTCTGCTCATCGGCGTGGCCGCCATCAAGGCGGGCAAGGCCGCGGAGCCGTTCCTGCAGTTCTCCGCCTCTTTCCTGGAGGTCATCCAGGTGGTGCTGTGGTGGATCATCCGCCTTGCCCCAATCGGTTCGGCGGCGCTCATCGGTAAGGCCGTGGCCACCTACGGTTGGGAGGCTCTGGGCAATCTCGGCCAGTTCGTGCTGGCGATCTACGTGGGCCTCGCGCTCGTGATCTTCGTGCTGTACCCGGCGGTACTGGCCGTCAATAAGGTGCCGGTCGGTGGCTTCTTCCGCCGCGTGTGGCCGGTGACCACCCTCGGCTTCGTCACCCGCTCCTCCATGGGCGTGATGCCGGTGAACCAGCGCACCGTCGAGGAGTCGATGGGCGTGCCGCGCGAGTACGCGGCCTTCGCCATGCCGCTCGGCGCGACCACAAAGATGGACGGCTGCGCCTCCATCTACCCGGCGATCGCGGCCCTGTTCGTCGCGCAGTTCTACGGCCTCGACCTGGGCGCGACGGACTACCTGCTCATCGTGATCGTGGCCGTGCTCGGCTCCGCGGCGACCGCGGGCACCACCGGCGCGACCGTCATGCTCACGCTGACGCTGTCCACCCTGGGCCTTCCGCTGGCTGGCGTGGGCCTGCTGCTGGCCATCGAGCCGATCATCGACATGGGACGTACCGCCGTCAACGTCACCGGCCAGGCCGTCGTCGCCGCCATCGTGGCGAAGCGCGAAGGCATCCTGGACGAAAAAATTTGGGACGCCGCAGAAGACGGCGCCCCAGCTCCCCAGCGAGGATAGCGATGCTACTGCTCGTCCGCTGCCCCACCACTGGTGGCGCGCAGCGCGCCGATCACGAGATCTAATGCCGCGCGAACGTTTTCTACGCGTTGCGCGGTTTCTTCATGCTCGCGGTCGCGCAGCATGCCGTCGATCAGGATGTCCTGTGTTCCGGCAGCCATGAAGCGGGCCGTGTCGCGCAGCGTTTCCTCCGTCAGAGCAATTTCTTCGCCTGACTCGATCTGGGTGTAGATCTTCTTCAGGTAGGCGTCCGCCAGAATGTTGCAGATCTTGTCGTTGAGATGGCCGTGCACCGAGGAGTTGATCAGATGCTTGACCGCCTTGTCGTAGCGCTCGAGGTGCTTCACCAGCCGCGCCACCTGGTCCGGGTACGTTTCGTCGATCACGATGTCATTGACGAAAGACTCGTAGGCAGGGAGGCAAATGTCGCACCCCGCAGCCAGGATGAGCGCGTCCTTGTCGTGAAAGTGCTCGTAGCAGGCCTGGCGGCTGACCTGCGCGTACTTCACAATCTGGGACAACGAAAGCTCATCCACCCGGTAATGGAGCAGCAGTTCCTTCGTTGCGTTCAGTAACGCCGTGCGCGTACGAACCGCGCGCGGGTCCATACTAAGTTCACGTGGTGTCATGAATGCAGGATACCTCACTGAGGCAAGCTCATTGCCCTACCGAACACTCCGAACACGCTCATTGCGCGTTTGACGGCTTCCTCGTAATTCTCGGACTCAGTCGCCGACTTCATAAAGATCGAAAACGCGCCGGAGCACAGGTAAGAAGCCACGTCGGCAGCTTCCTCGTCAGTCATCGGGACGACCTCGGCGCGCATCGCCGTCACCATGTCGTGCAGCATTGGCATCTCGGGCGTTGTAAAGCAAGCCATCAGCGTGGCGTGGGCCGGGCCGTTAATCACGTGGCTCAAGAGGCAACGAACCTCGGCGAGCTGCGAGAACAGCGCCTCCAGCGCAGGAGGCATCTCGCCGGTCTTCTTATACGTCTCGATGTAATCGTTCACCGCCGGGGCCAGCGCGCGCTGGATTGCTGCCTTGACGGCGGCGTCGCGGTCCTTGAAGTGCTCGTAGAAAACCTGGCGGCTCATCCCTGCCGCGTTCACAATCTGGGACACCGTGATGTCCTCAACCCGGTGCTCATTCAACAACTCGGTAGTTGTCTTGATGATCGCGTTCCGCGTTTTCACAGCGCGGGGGTCCTGGCTGAGTTCTCTTCGAGCCATACGACACCAACTCCTCTCTGGATGCCCACAAAAGCACCTAATATGCCAGACATGAACCTACATAGCGCAACAGTGGATCTCTTACGAACCCTTATCCAAAATACGTGTGTCAACGACCTTACCCCAACTTCGGGGGGAGAATACCGCAACGCGGCCACGCTCGAATCGTTTTTCGACGGCGCTCCCGTGCGCATCCAAAAGTATGAACCCACAGATGGGAGGGTGTCTATCGCGTTTACCATCGAGGGTACCGACCCCTCCGCGGAGCCCCTCACGCTGCTCGGCCACACGGACGTAGTGCCCGTCGATAAGGAGCAGTGGACGCACGACCCCTTCGGCGCCGAAATTATCGACGGCCGACTCTACGGCCGCGGCGCCACCGACATGCTGTACATCACCGCCGCGATGGCCGCCGCCACCCGCGACGTGGCCCTGAGCGGCAAACGCCCGCGCGGCACACTGACTTTCGTGGGCGTGGCGGACGAGGAGGCGCGCGGCGGGCTCGGCGCCGGCTACCTCTCGCAGCTCGACCCGGAGCCGTTCAGCTGGAAGAACTGCCTCTCCGAGGAGGGCGGCTCCCACCTGCCGGTGCGCGACGGCTCGGACGCGATCGTCGTGGTGATTGGTGAGAAGGGCGCGGCCCAGCGCCGCCTCGTGGTGCGCGGGGACGCCGGCCACGGCTCCGCCCCGCACGACCGCGACATGGCCGTCACCAAGATTGGTGAGGTTGCTCGCCGTATCGCGTCGGTGCAGCCCTCCGTGACCACCGAGCAGCCGTGGCCGGACTACATCCGCGCCTGGAAATTCGACCCCGAGACCGAGGCCGCCCTGCTGCGCGGCGAAGGCTACGAGGCGCTCGGCGACCTGGCGCGCTACTCGCACGCCATGAGCCACCTGAGCATCGCACCGACGGTGCTGCGCGCGGGCGAGGCCATCAACGTACTGCCGTCCATGGCCTACATGGAGCTGGACATCCGCCCGCTGCCCGGCCAGAGCCAGGAGTGGATCGACGAGCAGCTGCGCACGGCGCTCGGCGACCTGGCCAGCGAGGTGGAGATCCAGCACCTCATCACCGAGGACGCCACCATCTCCCCCACCGACTCGCCGCTCTATCAGGCGATCTGCGAGACCTACGCCGAGTTCTTCCCCGACGCCGTGGTGGTCCCAACTATCGCCGCCGGCGGCTCGGACCTGCGCTTCGCGCGCCGCAAGGGCGGGGTGGGCTACGGATTTGCGATGCACGCCCGTGAGCGTCACCTGGGTCAGGTGCTGGATTTGCTGCATGGCCACGACGAATACGTGGATATCGAGGACGTTCACCTCACCGTGGACGCCTACCGCAGCCTGATTCGGCGCTTCCTCGACGCCTAACCGGGTGTGACAGATGGGGCTGATGTGACATACTGGCGGCTATGAAAATTCGCACAGCTGCACTCACCGCACTCATGGCCGCCACCGTTTCTACCGGCGTGGCCTCCGCTGACGCCATCGACGACGCCCTGGCAAAGCTTCCCGCAGGCCAGATCTCCTGCGATCAGGCATCCCGCTACTGGACCAACGACGCCGACTTCAACGCCAAGAAGCGCCAGGCCCAGACCATCGCAGCCTTCGACCGCCGCGGCCCGCAGATCCAGGCCGCGCTCGGCCGCGTGGAGGAAGCCGCCAACCGCTGCGGCCTGCGCGGCACCACGGGCGCGCCTGCAAATAAGCAGCAGCCTGCCCAGCAGAACGCGCAGCCAGCGCAGCCTGCCCAGCAGAATGCCCAGCCGGCCCCCGCACCCGCACCGCAGGGCACACCTGTGATCACGCTGGCACCCGCCAACGTGCCCACCTTCGACATGCCGGTCGCGGGCGCGGTCACGCTGCGCCTGCCGGACCTGTCCGTCATTGCCCGGGAGCTGCTGGCCAAGTACGCACCGGGTTCCTCCCTGCCGTTCTAGGCCGTTCTAGCGGTTAGACAGCAGACCACTCGTAGCAGGTCTCGCCCCCGGACGTGATGCGCACGCCCGGCGCGGGGTCGAGCCAGGCGGTCACCGTCGCGCGCTCCGAACCGGATTCGAGCGCCACGGTGATCGCCTCATTTGTTTTGTCGGTCACCTCGAGGGTGGCGGTTTCGAGCCAGCGGTGGCGGCGTCGAAAAGCGATGAGCTTCTTGTGCTCCTCGAAGATCCACTGCCCCAGACTCGAAAGCTCCGCGGGGCTGGCTGGCAGCGGCGGGCGCACGGGGTCGTCGGCGGCGAACCCCTCCCCGCGCAGGCCCTCGAAGCCCTGCTCATCGCCGTAGTAGATGCTGGGCATGCCGGGCAGCGCCATGAGCAGCGCCGTGGCCACAAGCGCGCCGTCCTGCCCCACCTTCGAAGCAATCCGGTCCACGTCGTGGTTGCCGACGAACGTGTTGGGCACCATGTGCTCGCACAGGTCGCGGTGGCGGCCCAGCGCGTGGTCAAGCTCCCAGAAGTTCACGTCCTTGATGGAGGACCACAGGGCCTTCCACAGCTCGTATTGAGTGACGGTGTCCAGGGTGCCCGCCGCGGCGATCTCGGCGTAGTCGCCGTGGATGACCTCGCCCAGGAAGAGCGCGTCCGGGAAGCGCTCGCGCACGCGCGCCAGCACGGTGCGCCAGAACTCCGGCGGCACCGAGTACGCCACGTCCAGGCGCCAGCCCGTGATGCCGCGTTCGAGCCAGTAGCACATGACGTCGGTGACCAGGTCCGCCACGCGCGGGTCCTCGTGGTGGAGGGTGGCCAGCTCGCCGTGGCCTTCCCAGTCCGTGTCGCCGGCCAGGCCCTGCGCCACCAGCGGGTGGGTGCGCGCGACGTGGTTGAACACGCCATCGAGCATCACGTGGATGCCGCGCTCGCGGCAGGCGGCCATCAGGTGGTCGAAGTCCTCGTTGGTGCCCAGGCGGGGGTCGATCTGGAAGTGGTCCAGCGTGTCATAGCCGTGGGACACCGATTTGAAAATCGGGCCGAGCAGCAGCCCGTTGCAGCCGAGCTCGATCAGGTAGTCCAACCAGGGCTCGAGCTGCCGCAGGCGCGGCGCTTCGTCGTGCTCCTCGCGGATCGGTGCGCCCGTGGCGCCCAGCGGGTAGACGTGCCACCAGATAATGTCTGACGTGGACAAGTTCCTCACACTTTCTATTGAGCAAAGCTCAGTACTGTAGGGTGGTGTCCATGACACAACCACGACGGAGGCTCAGCGTCGAGCAACGCCAGGAAGAAATCCTCGCCGCTGCCACGGACATCTTCTCCACCACACCTTACGTGGAAGTCTCCACCCAGGACATCGCCGACGCCTGCGGTGTGTCCCAAGGCCTCCTCTTCCACTACTTCGAATCCAAGGCAGGGCTCTACACCGCCTTCCTCAAGGCACACACCCAGCCGCTTTTCGACGACCACCTCGACCCCAACATCGACACCCACGAGGCTCTGCGCAGCACCCTGGAGCGCTACCTCAACCACGTCGCCGAGCACCCGTTCGTGTGGCTGGCCGGTCGCCGCGGCGGCGCCGAACCCACCGAAGCAATCAACCTGCGCATTGAGATGCGCGACGCCTCCGTCGAAACACTGTGCTCCCTGCTGGGCCGCGACGACGAGCACGCCGCACGCGCCGCATCCGGGATGCTCGGCTTCCTCGACGCCGTCTGCATCGACTGGGTCGACGAAAGCTGCCCCGCCCCCGAACGCGACGACATCATCGACACCGCCATCGGCGCACTCACGGGGGCACTCGCCGCTACACAGAAGTAGCACTTCGAGAGGTCTATCCCCTAAACTTTGCGCATGCACAAGTTGACCTCCGGCGCCCTCGTTGTCGCCCTGACCGGCACCGCCGTCACCGTCCCCGCCACCATCAACCCCACCGCCCACTACGCCGAAGCGCAAGGCCTCCTCGGCCTCGGCGGGCAGGCGTTGCAGGGGCTCGTCGAAAAGGGCGAAGCCAAAGTCGCCGAACTCGAATCCCAGCTATGGAAAGCCGACCTGGCGCTCAAGGGCGCGCAGGCTGTCCTCGAGATGAAGCGCTGGGGCGTCGTCCTCGCCATCGGCGAGGAGAACAAGAAGGCCAAGCAAGCCGAGTACGACCAGCAGAAACTGCTCGTCGACTCCGCCGAACTCCTCGTCCGCACCACCAAGACCTCCCTCGACGCCGCACGCAAAACACTCGCCGTGACCAAGAAGCAGCTCGAGGACTTCAACGGCAAAGACCCATCCGCCTACGAAGACGCCCCCGAACCCGACATCAAACCCGTCGCCCTGCCCACCAACCTGCGCGAAGCCCTTGAGAGCATCACCGCGCAGCAGGAGGCAGTGGCCAAGCGCCAAGCACTTTTCGACGAAGCCGACTCCGCCTACACCAAACGCAAAAAAGAAGTCGACTCCAGCTGGTTCAGCTGGCTCGCCCCCTCCAACACCAAGGAGCTCGAGGGCCTGAAGAACCGTCGCGACGCCCGCAAAGCCAAACTCGACCTCGAACAGGCGCGCCTGGACAACATCACCCGCTCCATCGAACTCTTCGAAGCCGTCGAAGCGGAAACCCCTTCACATGAAGGCCACGGCGCGGACCGCTACGACGCCACCACACCCACCAACGTCGACGACGCTTCTCGACAGCTCGAGTTCGCCAACAGCACCCTCGAAGCCGCCACCCACCGCAAGGCCAACATCGAAGCCAACCTCGCCGCGCTCACCGGATGGCAAGAGCGCAACCCATTCACGGGCTTCTGGCACAACGCCGACAAGTGGACCCTCGAACGCGCCCTCCGCGCCGCGGACAACGAAATCACCGACGCCACCAAACGCATCGCCGACAAAGCCGCCGCGCTGGAGGAACTGAAGAACGCGCCCGCGGAGACCGAGGCTGTCGAACCTTCGGCGCCGGAGGTTGAGGCGCCGGAGGTTGAGGCGCCGGTGGAGCCTTCTGCGGCTGCCGAGCCGACCGAGGAGTCCGCCCCGCGGACACCGGAGCCATCGGCACCTGAAGCAGCTCCGGAACCGTCGGAATCTGAAGCGCCTACTGCCCCTGAATCTCCCGCAACCTCCTCAGAGGAGTCCGCCCCGCGGACACCAGAAACAGCAGAGCCAACTACGGACCTGTCCGCGGCAACCTCAACACCAGCGACAACGTCTACTTCAGCTCCGGAGGAGTCCGCCCCGCGGACACCCGAAGCTTCCGAAAGCGTTGAACCTGCAGACACTTCCGCCGAACCCGAAGATCAAATCGATATCGACGAGCTCACCCACAACCTCGACGAGGCAAAGAAACTCGAGCAGGACATGCTCGATCTGCAGAAGCTGCTGCAGCAGTACATCAACAAGCCTGAAGCCGAGACAACCAAGCCGTCCGAGACTGAGGTGTCGCCAACGACCGTGACCGAGGTGTCCGTGGCAACCCCAGCACCTGCGACAACGGCTGCCCCAACTTCGGAAGTGTCCGCCGCGCGGACAACCGAAGCCGCAAAGCCAACCACCCAGGTGTCCGCGGCAACCTCAACACCAGCGACAACGTCTGCCCCAACCTCGGAGGTGTCCGCCGCGCGGACAACCGAGGAGACAGCACCCACTGCTGACAGTTCCGCCGCGCGGACAACCCCGACTGAAATCGCTTCGAGTGAGCAGTCCGCCGCGCGGACAACTACTTCGGCAAAGCTGTCCACGGTAGCCGTGGCCCCTGCAACCTCGTCAGAGGTGTCCGCCGCGCAGACAACTGAAGCCGCAGAGCCAACGACCGAAGTGTCCGCGGCAACCTCAACACCAGCGACAACGTCTGTTCCAACTTCGGAAGTGTCCGCCGCGCGGACAACCGAAACGACAGAACCGGCTACCGAGGATTTCGCCGCGCGGACAACCACTTCGGCAAAGCTGTCCACGGTAGCCGTGGCCCCTACAACTTCGTCGGAGGTGTCCGCCGCGCGGACAACCGAAGCCGCAAAGCCAACCACCGAGGTGTCCGCGGCAGCTTCGGCACCAGCGACAACGGCTGCCCCGACCTCGTCGGAAGTGTCCGCCGCGCGGACAACGGAGAGGCCAGAACCCACTGCTGAAAGTTCCGCCGCGCGGACAACCCCGACTGAAATCCCTTCGAGCCAGCAGTCCGCCCCGCAGACAACCGAAGCCGCAAAGCCAACCACCGAGGTGTCCGCGGCAACCTCAACACCTGCGACGAGGCCGGGAAGTTCCGCGCCGCGGACAACTAGCCAGGCGCCGGAAACTACGCAGCAGGCCAAACCAACGCAGCAGACGGAAGGGGCTGCGAGTGGGGCGGAGGGGTCGTCGGCAAGTAGTTGGCTGTGGCTGATCCTGCCGCTGCTGCTGGCGCTTGGGTTCGGCGGTGCGGCGTACGCGGACCTGATTCCGGGCGTGCGGCTGCCGAGGATGTAGCGCGCGCACCAGATTCCTTGTTTTTCGCGGGGCGGATTTGGAAAAGCCCTGGTCGCGGGAAGCACGTGAGGGAATTTGGTGTGCGTAGAGTAAGGTCTGAGTGCCAATGGACGCAACCTCTTTTGGGCTAGCTATTCATACTAGCTGGTAATAAAAGTGCTGGATGTTTAGGCTTGCGTCTTTTGGCACTGGCCCCCGGGAAGAGTCGGGAAGACTATCCTAGGCTGAACTTTGAGCCCCGAGGCCCCTCCTTTTATGCCCGCCGGGGCTGTTCCATTGACTGGAACGTGGGTTTTAGCCAATTATTCTTCCGTTTAAAGTCACTCCCACAGATGACACAGATCACAGAGGGGAAGTGGATATGAGTAAGATCGCAGAACTCATTGATCCGGTCGGAGGATACGTTTCCGGCAAGATTTTCGCCGACGAGGACATCTACCGCCAGGAGTTGGAGACCGTCTGGCAGCGCACTTGGGTGTTCCTTGCGCACGAGTCGATGCTGCCGAAGCGCGGGTCCTACATCCAGACCTACATTGGTGAGGACCCGGTCATTGTTGTGCGCCAGAAGTCCGGCGAGGTCAAGGCGTTCCTGAACCAGTGTCGCCACCGCGGTATGCGTATCTGCCGCGCTGACCGCGGTCAGGCGAAGTCCTTCATGTGTTCCTTCCACGGCTGGTCTTACGACCTTGAGGGCAACTTGACCAACATCCCGCATGAGAACAATGCGTACCCGGAGGGCATCGATAAGTCGAAGTTGTCGGCGATCAAGGTGCCGCGCATCGAGAACTACAAGGGCTTCATCTTCGGCTCCTGGGATGAGACGATCCCGCCGCTGGAGGAGTACCTGGGCAACGCGAAGTACTACCTGGATGGCTACATGGACCGCTACGAGGGCGGCATGGAAGCCATCGCTGTACACAAGTGGGTCCTGCCAGCGAACTGGAAGTTCAACGTTGAGCAGCCGACGTCCGACATGCAGCACTCGGAGATCTCCCACGTCTCCGCGGTGGAGGCGCTCAGCTCCGGTTCGGACACCTTCGACCGCAAGACCGGCCGCAAGAAGGTCCCGGAGGGCCGCCAGTTCCTCAGCCCGTACGGTCACGGCGGTGCGTTCTTCGGCAAGCGTGACGCGGAGATCCCCAACACTGGCCCTGCGCTGATCGAGTGGGAGAACACCATCCGTGACTCCATCGTGGAGCGCCTCGGTGAGTTCCGCGAGGTCCGCGGCCACATGAACGTCTTCCCCAACTTCATGCTGCTGGGCAACTACACCTTCCGCGTCACCCACCCGCGTGGCCCGAACGAGATGGAGATCTGGTCCTGGGCGTTCGTGCCAAAGGACGCGCCGGAAGAGGTCAAGGAAGCCATCCGTGTCGACGTCATGCGCACCTTCTCCCCTGGCGGCATGTTCGAGCAGGACGACGCCGAGAACTGGGAGGAGATGCAGCACATCCTCCGCGGCGCGAAGTCCCGCGAGACCGGCTTTACCTACAACATGCGCCGCGTCCCCGTCAGCTACGACGATGACGGCTACCCAGGCGCATCCACGGCACATGTCTACTCGGACAACGCCGCGCTGAACATGTACGGCTTCTACCGCGACCTGATGGAAGACAAGTCTTGGGAACAGCTCAAGGCCGAACGAGGGGGCGTTCCGGAGGTTGACCAGCGAGACTTCACCAAGGTGATGGATCCGGAAGCAGCAGCGGCAGCTGCAGCCTCTGACGGTGCTTACGAAGGCAACGTCGATTAGTCCCTAGCTTTTACACGACCTTTGAAGGAGAAACCCATGGCGAGCAACAACACGCAAGCGTCAGAGGCAGTGACCCAGGCCCCTGCGGGTGCGGAAGATGAGCGCCTCATCGCGCGCTTCCTGTACGACGAAGCCGAAATGATGGACAACATGCAGTGGGAAGACTGGCTCGACTGCATGCACGACGACGTCGACTACTGGGCGCCGGTCCGCGAAAACCGTGTGGCCCGTGAGCGTAAGGAAGAGTTCTACCCGAAGGGGACGTCGGTCTACTTCGAGGAATCCAAGGCGTTTCTGCGCCAGCGCGTCGTCCGTCTGCAAACCAACATGGCGTGGGCCGAGGAGCCGCCGTCACGTTCACGCCACATGCTCACCAACCTGCGCATTGACGAGCGTAGCGACGGCGCCTTCGCCGTTCGTTCGAACTTCCTCATCTATCGCTCACGTGGAGAGCGCTACGAGGACACCATCGCAGGTGAGCGCCGCGATGTCATCGTGCGGGCACCGGAATCGCGTTACGGATTCCTGGTGCTCGAACGTGAGATCCGCTTCGATATGGCAACCATCCTTGTCAAGAACCTGTCTCTGTTCTACTAAAGAAAGGAAACGCTCTTGAGTACACAGATCGAAACCACGAACCTCCTGCGCATCGGCGTTGTCGTCTATGATCTCGACGCCAAAATCAAGGATTACTCCCGCATCTACGGCATTACCGACTGGGACATCGCCGAGCACGCGCCAACCGACGCAGTAGCGCACGGTCGACGCCTGGCGACGACCCCGGGCACCTGGCGGAGCGCCGTCGGCACCACCCCAGCCGTGAACGGCGAGAAGGGCCCAGGCGGGCGCCCGGCGTCGAGCCTTACCTTCGAGCTCATCGAACCAACCGGCGGCGAGAGCCCCTTCAACGAGTTCCTGCACACCAAGCGCGAAGGCATCGCGTTCCTGCAGGTCCGCTCCACCGCGGCCAACGACGAGGCGGTCGCGGAGCACTTCAAGGCGCTCGGCTACGACATCGCCTACACAGCAACTGTCGACGGCGCCACGCGCACCTTCTACGACACGCGTGAGAACCTGGGCGGCTTCCTCGTCGAGATGCTTCCGGCAACCGCTACCGACCCAGCCCAGGTGAGCACCGACACCCGCCCGCCCCAGCCGGTGCAGGGCATGTACCACTTCGGCGTCCTCGTGCACGACGTCATGGCGGCGCTGCCGCACTACCGCGACGTCTTCGGCATCCAGCGCTACGAGATGAAGACGTGGGAGACCGGCTTCGGCCGCCTGGACAAGCCGTACTACCGCGGCAAGGACGGCGACACCGGCTACTTCACCGCCCAGGGCACCGCCGGCGACTTCGGCTTCGAGATCATCTCCGTCAACCACGGCGACTGCCACTACAACCGCGAATTCTTCGATGAGCGCGGCCCGGGCATCCACCACTACTTCGCGTGGATGACCACGGAGGACTCCGAGTGGGACGAGGTCGTCGCCTCCATGACCGAGGCTGGCCACCCACTGTGCATGGGCTCTAACCTGCGCGGCGGCGCCGCCGAGTTCGGCTACTTCGACACCTTCGACGCGCTCGGCGGCTACCTCATCGAGATCGTCGCGCGCCGCGAGCCACCGAAGCCGGAGTTCGCCGCGCCGGACTGGATCGTCGACTTCGAGGAGCTCGTATGATCCGCATCGTTCACCGCGGAGCAACCGCCGCTCCAGACAAGCTTCTTGACGACGTCGCATCCCTCCGCCAGCGTGACGGCATCAAGGAAGCCGAAGCGTACAAAACCCTGGCGGTCGAGGACGAGGACTACGCCGTCGCGATCCTCGCGGCGAACGTGTCCGACTACGCAGAGATCGTCGAAAAGCTGCCGGAGCTGCCGCACCTGCACACATTCGTGCAGGACGGCACGACGGAGATCTACGAGCAGTCCAAGTACGTCCTCGCCGACGGCGTGTGGGCCCCAGAAGCAGGCTACGACGCCCGCATCATGTGGCCGGCGCGCGGGCCAGTCAGCATTGTCATCCAGAACGCTTTCGTCGAAAACCCTGAGATGCGCGCGCTGACCGCCCAGGAAATCACCGAGACCCGCCGCGAGCCGGGCTGCCTCTACTACGCGTGGATGGAGAACCTGGAGCTGCCCAATCACCTCATGCTGCTTGAGGTGTGGGCGGACCAGACGATCTACGACCATCACTGGTTCGGGCGCATGGCCACGGGCGAGTACCGCGGCAACTCCGGACGCGAGGCCGCCACGCCGCAGCGCGGAGAACTTACCCGCGAGTTCTACCGCCAGCAGTCCTTCGAATACCACTACGGACGCCTTCTCCCTGAGGCAACCGAAAACTATTCCCACTCCGTTGCGTGGTCCGCGCGCTAGCTGACCACCCCATCCCTTTCAGGAGACCCACATGACTAACATCACCCATGCCCCGCCGGTAGACCTCGCGAAGCATGAGCGCACGCCGAAAGAACGGCGCCTCGCCCTTGGTTCGTCCTTCCTCGGCTCCACCGTGGAGTACTACGACTTTCTGCTCTACGCAGCCGCCGCGGGACTTGTGTTCCCGCAGCTCTTCTTCGCGTACATCGACCCGAAGCTGGGCACGATGCTCTCCTTCGTCATCCTGCTCACCGGCTACCTCTCCCGTCCGATTGGTTCGATGGCGTTCGGCCACTTCGGCGACAAGTACGGCCGTAAGAACGTACTTGTCATCACACTGCTGACGATGGGCCTGGTTTCCATCTCGATCGGCCTGATGCCGTCGTCGCAGATGATTGGCGCTGCGGCACCGATCCTGCTGGTCATCCTGCGCATCATCCAGGGTGTGGCCATCGGCGGCGAATGGGCCGGCGCCACCCTGATGGCCATGGAGAACTCCACCGCCAAGAACAAGGGCTTCGGCGCCTCCGTCGCCATCGCTGGCGGCCCAGCAGGTGCCATCTTGTCGACGCTGGTCCTCGCGATCTTCGCGAAGGCTTCCGGCGACAACTTCGCCAACCCCGAGCAGTACTTCATCACCGACTGGGGCTGGCGCGTTCCGTTCCTGTTCTCCGCAGCCATCGTCATCGTCGGCCTGTTCATGCGCGCCAACGTGAAAGAGTCCCCAGAGTTCGAAGCCGCCCGGCGCGCCGGCAAGGTGCACACCGGTGTGCCGCTGGTCCGCATGCTGAAGGAGGCTCCGCGCGAGCTGGTCCTCGGTGCGCTCGCCGGCACCGCCGCACTGTTCGTGCAGGGTCTGCAGGGCTCGTTCATGGTGCCGTACATCGTGAACGCGACCGCTGAAACTGAAACGCCAGTCGGCCGCTCTACGGCGCTGATGATGGTTACCGTTGGTTCCGCCATCGCGATCTTCGTCATGCCGGGCCTCGCTGCCCTGTCTGACCGCCTCGGCCGACGCCGCGTCATGCTGGCCGGTGGTTTGGTCTCCATTATCGGCATCTGGATCGTCTTCAACATGATCGACTCCGGTGACCCAACCAAGATCTGGATCGGCATGGTCCTGCTCGTATGCGTGGTGCAGCCCGCACAGTACGGGCCGATCGGCGCGTTCATCTCCGAGAAGTTCGTCCCAGAGCTGCGCTACACCGGCTCCGGTATCACCTACCAGGCGGCGTCCATCCTCGGCGCTGGTACCGCACCGCTGGTCGCGACCCGCTTCGTCTCCCCAGAGACCGGCCTGACCCCGCTGGCCATCATCATCACCGGCCTGTTCGTGGTCTCCTCGCTGGCGATTTACTTCTCCAAGGAAACCGCCCAGAGCATGGGCCACGCGGAGCGCTTCACCAAGACGAATATGTTCAAGGGCTAGCACCGCAACACAAACGCCCCGGAGCTACTCCGGGGCGTTTTCTTATTGCTTAGTCGACCGGCTTCACCAGCCGCCGGGCAACCGGGGTGAACGCCCCCACGATAAACCCGAGCGTCAGCGCTGAGACGATCGTCGCCTCACGGGCAGCCTCAAAATGGCCCACCCACAATACGGACAGCACCAACGCCAGCAAAACACACACGATGTCAAAGACCAGCTTGACCTTGTAGAACGGTTTTCGACGCAGCGTCGCAACGGTAGCGACGAAGCCCTCGCCCGGCAGGAATACAGCGTTGGCTGTAGCCAGGATTGCCACGCCAAAGCCGAGCACCACCAACCCGACCGCGACGAGCGCAACCTGCGCCGCGTAATTCGTCGATGCCAAAGGGCGACACACATACATCCACCAGTCCAAGCTCACGCTGCCGACAAGCAGCGCGGGCAGCTGCAGCCAGTACCGGCGAGGGAAATCCTGACGGAGCATCAACCACTGCGCGGTGATGAGGAACAGGTTGAGCACAAACGTCCAACCTCCGAAGCTCAGCCCACCGATCAGCGTCATCGCGTACACCGGCGACGAGACCGGCGGCGTGCCGAGCTGGCTCGTCGTCACAAGGGCGGTACCGGCCATCATCACCACAATGGCGAACACTGAATATGCGTAGTCTCTCGGCCGCGCCGAGTGTTTCGAGTCGCTCACTTGCGATACCTCCTTGTTAAGGACTTGTTAAAAACCAGGGACACCCAAACATTCCTGTCTGAGTGCCCCTGAAGTAGTAGCCAGAATGTAATTACTGCACGCGCATGCTTGCAGCCTGCTTGTACGCCTCCCACGCCTTACTTGCCTGGGCGTTGAGCGTTGCCACCGCAACGAACCTGTCCGGGCGGACAAGCACCGTACCAACCGCGCGGGTATCAAAGAAGCCCTTCAGCGCACCCGTGATGTCCGAGACAACCTCGGTGTCCGCCGACACGTACTCCTTCGCCCACTCGACCTGCGTCGGGCTGACCGCACACACCAGTTTGACGTTCGCCTTTGCCATCTCAGCGAGCTGCTCCGGCGTGAACAGGCGGGCCGGGTCCACGCCCCAGGTCACCACGGCGTGGTTGAGGCCCAGGGCGTCGTCGAGAAGCACCTCGGCGCCGTTGTACTCGACCTTCGGCTGGATGATCTGCAGGCCCACCGGCGACATCTTGTTCACCGCAACGCGCGACGTGACGATGCGCGGGCGATGCGACGGATCATTCGAACGATCCGCAACACCAGGCTTCAACGTCGCCTGATCCACCACCGCGCCACGGCCGTAGCGCGGCACCGGCTTGAACTTCATGTCCGCGAAGTATTCCTTGACACGCGGCGAAAGGTTCATCAGCTTCGCCGCCGTGTCGCGCACGAACGCCACCTTCTTATCCGTCGGCTTAATCACCGTGCCGAACGTCATCGACAAATCGATCATGGCCTTGGCGTGGTCGCGGCGCTCGACATCGTAGGTATCCAGCAGCTCCGGGCTGAAGTTGCCCTGCAGCACGCCGGCGAGCTTCCACGACAGGTTCGTCACGTCGCGGATACCCGAGTTGTACCCCTGGCCCATCCACACCGGCATCAAGTGCGCCGCGTCACCGGCAATGAGCACGTTGCCCTTCCGGAACGTCCGCGCCATCCGGCCGTGGTGCGTGAACACGCGGCGACGGATCACGTCCAGCTTCGTGCCCTCCGGGATGTGCTCCGACAGCAGCTCCTCAATGAAGGCATCCTCGTCGACCTTCTCGGTCGGCTCGTCGTCGAACAGCATGAACTCCCAACGACGCACCCCGCGCGGCAGGCCAATGGACACGTACGGGCGGTTCGGGTCGGCACCGAGGTACACATTCGGGGCGCCCAGCGGATCATTGTTGACGTCAACAACAACCCACCTTGTCGACGGCGACTTCCCCTCAAACTCCGTCCCCATCCACTTCCGAGTAAACGAACGGCCGCCCTCACAACCAACGAGGTACCTCGCGGTGATCTGCTCCTGCTCGCCCGTGCGCTCCTCCCCCTCTTCACCACGCACAACCTCAAAGGTCGCGCGGACGCCACCCTCAACTTCCTCGATCTTCACCAGCTCACGGCCAAACGTGGTGGTGACGTGCGGGAACCTCGCCAACCCATCGAAGGAGGCCTTATCCGCCAGCGGCTGCAGGAACCCAAACTTACGAGGCCACCCATACGGCTCACCCTGCGGGTTGTTCGTCAAGATGACGTTACCGGCACCATCGACCAAGCGCATGATGTGGTGCGGAATCGTGTACGGCCGGAACTCCTCCGCCAGGCCCATCGCCTGGATGGTACGCATGGACTCGTCGTCGAGACCCACCCCGCGCGGGTAGTCAATCAGCTGGTCACGCTTCTCCATGACCGCGACCGAAACACCACGGATGCCAAGCAGGTTCGCCAGCGCTAGGCCAACCGGTCCCGTACCGATGACCAGCACATCAACGTCTGCTTTCAACTCTCCCATGGTGTTCGCTCCTTGACTTTCGACAATAGATCCAGCGCAGTGAGTCACCTCACTTTCGCATGTGTTTCTAGTTCTAATCACAGGAGTAAGTTGACGCATCTCCAATTCCGTTTTTCGGAACATGTGAGAGTGGGTGCGCGCACCAGATTCCTTAATTTTCTCGGGGTGCTCGACGTTTTAGCAGGTCAGGAGAAGGCCGTGAGGGAATTTGGTGTCATAGCGCCCCGGCTTTGCACCAAATTCCGGGATTTTGGGGAGTCGGGTTTGCAAAAGACCAGGTCACCTAGGGTACGTGAGGGAATTTGGTGCGCAGTCTACTCAGATTTGCTTTCGCGCTTGATCAGCGGCTCCAACTTGTCGCGGAGACGCGCCTTCCAATCGGCGGCGGCCTCCTCGTAGCCTTCCTCGTGCGGGTGCATGCCGCGGTGGGTGAATTTGACGCGGGTGTCGCCGTCGGGGGCGTCTTCAAGCTCGAAGATGATGTCGGTGTCGTCCCACTCGGGGTCCTCGAGCAGGTTGCCGGTGGGCTCGACGCGCCAGACGAGGCGGTCGCCCTGCTCGGCTTCGGAGACGTAGAGCTCGGCGAATTGGTCGTCGTTTTGGAAGTGGAACTCGCCGCCGGCGGTGTCGGCGGAGCCCTCGATGGTTTCGTCCCACCACTCCTGCGGCCTGGTGATGGCGCGGAAGACTTCGGTGCGGCTCGCCGGAACCTCGAAGGAGGTGGAGAAGTCCTTCACGGCGCGGAATTTGGTGCCGTCGGAGAACTCGTAGTCGGGCATGGCGCCGTCGGGGTCGTAGATGGAGACGTCGAAACCTTGGTCGCGGATCTGCTTGATGCCTTCTTTAATCAGCAGGCGCCCGGCCTTGTTGAAGGAGGTGACGTGGGAGACGTCGAGCACCAGGCGGTTGCCGGCGAGGCGGTATTCGCCGAGGTCGTGGAGGATTTTCTCGGCGGCGGTGAAGTTGATCATGCCTTGGAGTTGCACGACGGTCTTCGCTTCTCGACGATCCACCGTCCGGATTCCTGGCGCCGCGTAGTAGTCGGCGCTCATCAGGTTGAGGCCGAGGGATTCGGAAAGCTCGCGGAAGATCTTCACGCCGCGTACCGAGTTGCCCTGTTTGTCCAGGCGCGGGCTCAACGACGCGATACCGAGCTGCCCCGGCATCGTGCCGATCAGCCCACCGGCCACGCCCGACTTGGCGGGGATGCCCACGTTGACCATCCAGCGGCCGGAGCCGTCGTACATGCCGGCGGACGTCATCACGGCCTGCGTCACCCGGCTAGCCGCAGCGGACATGATGCGCTCGCCGGTGATCGGCTGGACGCCGCCGTTTGCCAAGGTGGCGGCCATCACGGCGAGGTCGCGGACGGTGACCAGGATGGAGCACTGCTGCGTGTAGGAGTTCACGGCGTCGTGGGCTTGGTCTTGGACCATGCCGAACTCCCGCAGCAGGTGCGCGATGGATAGGTTGCGGTGTGCGGTAGCGAGCTCGTCCTCGAGGATATGTTGGTCGATGCGCAGCTCGCGGCCCGCAAGGCGGGAAAAGAACGACCGAATCTTCTCGACGCGATCTTCGACACTCGAATCCGCCCCGTTGATGAGCTGGTTCACGGCGATGGCGCCCGCATTGATCATGGGGTTTGAGGGCCGGTTGGTGGCGTCGTCAAGAGAGATGGCGTTGAAGGCCTCCCCCGAGGGCTCAACCCCCACGACCTTGTGCACCTCTTGGGCGCCGAGTTCCTCGAGCGCGAGCGCGTAGACGAACGGCTTCGAGATCGACTGGATGGAGAACTCGTAGCTGTCGTCGCCGACGGAGTAGAGGTGGCCGGACGTGGTGCACACGGCGAGGCCGAGCTTGTCCGGGTCGGCCGTGCGCAGCGACTCGATGTAGTCGGCGGGCTCGCCGGCGTCGTCGTCGCGGACGAGGTCGAGGATCTTATCGAGGTACGCAGGCACTGGAGTTGGCATGCCACCAGCTTACTTCCCACATAACATACCACCCAACATCCCACATGTGGGATGTTGGGTGGTATGTTGAGTTTATGCAGGCAGAAGAGTTATCGAAGATCGTCGCAGATCTGCGGTTGGTCGGTGGGACACCGCAAGTTGAGGTGAAATCGAACGTCGGGAAGAGCATCCTGGAGACGCTCTCCGCGTTTGCGAATACGCGGGGTGGGGTGATTCTCATCGGATTGAGCGAGGACGCATCCTTCGCCCCGCTCGATAGGTTCGATGCGCAGCGCGCCCAGGATGCGGTCGCGTCGCGCTGTGACCAGCTCTCACCAGTGCTTCGACCACTTGTCACGCCGGTGCCGTTCGAAGGGTCCGTGATTGTAGTCGTCGAGGTGCCCGCCCTTCCCCCGCGCGAGCAGCCCTGCTATGTCAAGGACCGAGGGATGTACAAGGGCAGCTTTACTCGTACCGGGGAAGGCGAGCGGCGCCTCGAGCCCTACGAAATTGACCGCCTGCTCGAGGAACGCACCCAACCCACGTGGGATGAGGAGCCAGTGACAGACGCCTCCCCGGACGACCTGGATACCGACCTGCTCACCCCCTACCTTGCTCACCAGAAATCACTACGCCCGCGCACCTTCAAGCAGGGTGATGTAACAGCAATGCAGCGCCTACGCATCCTCGATGGCGAACACCCCACACTCGCTGCACTTCTCACCATGGGTGAGTACCCGCAGCAGTTCTTCCCGCGTCTGACCATTACGTTTACTCTCTTGCCAGGCACTGAGATCGGGGAGGTCGCGGAAGGAATTCGGTTCCTGGACAACGCGACGCTCACCGGCACGATTCCCGAAATGGTCGAAGCGGGCGTCGAACTTGTGAAGAAGAACATGCGCACCGCGAGCGTCATCGGCGATGTGTACAGGAAAGACATGCCGGACTACCCGGTGGAGGCAGTACGCGAGGCGCTGGTCAATGCCGTCATGCACCGCGATTACTCCCCTGCCGCGCGTGGGGGCCAGGTCCAGATTATGATGTTCGCCGACCGTCTGGAGATCACGAATCCTGGGGGCCTCTACGGCGGAGTCACCACGGAAAACCTTGGCGACGCCGGGGTCAGCAACTCACGCAACCAGCGGCTTTCTACGTTCCTGGAGGAACTGCGCTTCGACGACGGCGGACCCGTCGCGGAAAACCGTGGCTCCGGAATCGCCGTGATCGAACAAGCGCTTGCCAAAGCGCTCATGCCCCCACCGACGTATGCAAACTCGCTCACGCACTTCACGATCACCTTCCACAAACGCAGAATCATCGCAGCAGAGCGGCACGGGACGGCCATCGACCAAGTGAAAGATCTCCTTGCCACGAAGGAGTCCTGGTCCACGACCGAGCTCGTAACGGAGACGCAGCTGAGCCGAACAGCGGTCCAAAACGCACTCAATCGCCTGGTAGACGCCGGAGAGGCGGAGCGAACAGAGCCTCATAAGAGCCCCCGCCAGCGCTACCGCGCAACATAACATCCCACATAACATCCCACATGTGGGATGTTGGGTGGTATGTAGGGCATCCGATTAAACACGAGTATATTCGTGTTTATGTTCATTGACGAGAAACCGAACCCGAAGCAGGCCTACCTAAGCGACGAGCACGCCGAGATCATCAAGGCAACGCTCCCGCCGGTAGGCGCGAACATCCAGACGATCACGAAGACCTTCTACAACAAGATGTTCACCGCCCACCCCGAGCTCATCTCGGACACGTTCAACCGTGGCAACCAGAAGCAGGGCGCGCAGCAGAAGGCGCTAGCGGCGTCGGTGGCGACGTTCGCCACGCAGCTGGTGGACCCCGAGGCACCGGACCCAGTGATGATGCTGGACCGCATCGCGCACAAGCACGTCTCGCTGGGCATCACGGCAGACCAGTACCAGATCGTGCACGACAACCTGATGGCCGCCATCGTCGAGGTGCTTGGTGACGCCGTCACCCCAGAAGTCGCCGAGGCCTGGGACAAGGTGTACTGGCTGATGGCCGACGTCCTGATCAAGCACGAAGGCAAGCTCTACGAATCGGACGGCGTGGAGGCAGGCGACGTGTTCCGCACCGCCACCGTCACGGAGAAAACCCAGCTCAGCGACACTGTCTACGCCTACACCCTGGAGGGTGACTTCACTGCGCCGCGCCCAGGCCAGTACACGTCGGTCGGCGTGAAGCTGCCGGACGGCGCGCGCCAGCTGCGCCAGTACTCCATCATCGAAGGCGACGCCTCCCACTACCGCATCGCCGTGGAGACCGAGGGCGAAGTGTCCACGTTCCTGCGCGACCACGTCAACGTCGGCGACACCGTCGACGCCACGCTCGCCGCCGGCGACCTGGTACTGCAGCCGGGCTCGAACCCAGTGGTGCTGATCTCCTCCGGCATCGGATCCACGCCGATGACCGGCATCTTGGGGCATCTCGCGGCGGAGGGCTCACCGCGCAAGGTCACGGTCGCACACGCCGACGAGTCACAGCAGTCGTGGGCGCAGGCAGATGAGATGCGGATGCTCGTCGAGAAGCTTGACGACGCCTCCCTGCACCCCTACTTCCGTGCCGAGGGCCAGCGCCTCAACGTCGCTGACCTGGACGTTTCCGGCGCGGATGTGTACCTGTGCGGCGGCGAGGGTTTCCTGCAGTCCATCCGCGACGACCTGGCACAGCTCGACCCGGCGAACGTGTACTTCGAGCTGTTTAGTCCGAACGACTGGCTGATCGGTTAACCAGCCGGGCCCCGCACTGCCCCGGCGCGTCGAACGGCATGAAGTCGAGGTGGTGGGGGCCGATAGTGGCGTCGATAAACCCCTGGTGCAGTGCGCAAATCGTGGCTGCGGGCGGGGTGCCGTCGGCGGCGACGAACGGGCACGCCTGCAGGCCGACCTCCACAGAGGCGTCGCCGTCAGCCTCGCGGACGAGCGGGTCGAAGCCCATCTCGCGCAGGGAGCGCAGCACCGCGGCGGCAAGCTCTTCGAAGTCCTCGGGTGGTTCGCCGAAACGGTCCGCGTTGCGCCGCGCCCACGCGCGCCCGAAGTCGCGGGCAGCGTCCAGATCGAAGCCGGCGAGCGACTCAATCAGCGACTCGACGAGCGCGACGTACTCGTGCATCACAGCGTGATGCTGCGGGGTGCGCGCATGGTAGACGTGCGAGGGGCGGCCGCGGGTAGTGCGGCTGGCCACGCGCCAGCCCACCAAACCGCGCTCCGCCAGCTCATCGACGTGGCCGCGCACAGTATTGACGTGGATGCCAAGCTCCTTGCTCAGCTCGCTGAGCAAGGCACCCTCCGGGAAGGAATCGAGCGCATCGAGGACCTCACGCTGCTTCGGGCTGAGCTCTGCCGCGCGGCGCATAAGTTCCGCGGTGGGCAGGGGGGCGGCGGCGTCGTCGATAGTCATAGTTCGATCTCGCACTGCGATGGTCGACTATACGGCAGCAGCTTATGCACGATGCCGCCGCTGAGTTCATCCAGGTAGCCGGCGTGCAGGGCACAGATGACCGAACTTGGCGCGCTGACGCCCACCGTCGTGAACGGGCAGGCGTTGAGGCCAATGTTGCCGGACTGGTTTGGGTAGGAGGGGTCGAAGCCGAGGTCCCGCAGAATCGCGATCAGGGCGGCGAGCTGGGACGCACCGGAGGCATCCGACTGCACCTCGCGCCCGTTGTGAGTCTGGCGCGCCCACTGGCGACCGATCTCCCGCGCCTTCTCCGCGTCGCCCTCGGTGAGGCACTCCGCCATCGTCCTGACCAGGCCGATGTACTCGCGAGTCACGGTCGAGTGGTGCGGGGTGCGCGTGTGGAAAATGTTGCTCGGGCGGCCGCGGCCCTCGCTCGGAGCCGTGGTGACCTGCACCAAATCCCGCGCCAACAACTCATCCAAATGCCCGCGGATCGTGTTGGGGTGCATCCCCATCTCCTTGGCAAGGTCGCCGACCTGCGCCCCATGCGGGTGCAAAGCTAGGCGATCAAGCACCTCGCGCTGCTTCACGCTCAACTCGGCGGCGCGGTCCATCAGGTCCGTCGTCGGTTGAGGCGGGGTCGCCGAATTCACGTGTCCTCCTTCGGTCAGAGCTCTTTACCAGCTTAAACCGAAGTCGCCGATTTTCCCTATTCCAGGCCGTATTTATTGAAAGAACGTGACGAAGAGGTTATTTCGCACTTTCTCGCCATAACACCTGGTACTTCACTATTGGCCACCAACCACGTAGCCAGGTCAGTGTCAATCATGCGGGCGAGGGACAAGATTTGCGCGAATGCCTCCTCAACTGTTCTCCTTCTTTTTTCATTTCGATGCGTTTGTCCACGAAGTGGGACACCATTCAGTAACGGTTCATGATGCGCAACACGGTTTCGAAGTTCATTAATCTCTTGGCACAACTGATGAACCCACACACGAGAAAAAGTTATCGCTCTCGCCTTTTCAGGATGCTCATCCCGCTGACGTGCAGCTTCTCGCCTGCCGCCGGGGAATGCTTTTGCTAGAACTGGCCAGTTCCGCTCATTGTCAACCTTTCTGCGCCAAGGACCTCGGCCGGTATAACCGCCTTTATCAAACAGATTCGTCCAGAAGCCAAACATGCAGTTGGCCACTAGTCTCCCTGGTAAATCCCCACGTTCCGAGTTCAATCTCACGTGAGCAGGCAGACGTTCCCAAGCACTAGCCAAAGCCGTTCGCGACCGGTCGTCCAAAGGCATTTCCTGATACCACTGCACGCCCCATTTCTCGGTCAGAACAGCATGAATAGCCTCACGTAACGCAACTTCGAGGACCGCTAAATCGGCCATAAAGGCCATGGACAAATCGCGATTCCATACATAAAGTTCAAGCGCCTCATCGGCGCAATGATGAGACGTGTGTGATAGAAATGTCGCCATCCGAGCAGGTGAAATAGACCCCCATAACAGGTGGTGGCGCCCTGTAGGCGGCTGCACTGGATACGTCATTGTGCTATTGTAGCCAACGTAGTCCCTCGGATCTGGGTCACAGACATAGACTCTGTGTTCCCCCGAGGGTTTTTCTATGGGTGCCGAGCTTTCCCTATTTCGAACCATATTTATTACGATCGAGACCGTGAATAAAAAAGGGCAGACCTCCGACGGCCTGGCGTGGGCCATCATCGCCGTATTCGTGGCGCTCATGGTGGTGTTCAGCGCGCTGAGCTCGACCGCAGGCGACGATGGCAGCTCGGCGCCAATCGACGCCAGCGGCGCCACCACCCTCGACGTCGACATCCACGGCATGGCCTTCACGCCGAATCGTATCGACGTCCCCTCCGGTACCCGCCTCATCCTCACCATCACCAACTCCGACGACCAACAGCACGACCTCAAGCTGGGTAGCGAGTACACCGGGCGCATCGATCCCGGCGACACCGTCGTCCACGACTTCGGCGTCTTCACCGAGTCCACGCAGGGCTGGTGCACGATCGCCGGCCACAAGGCGATGGGGATGGTGTTCGACGTCGTGGTCGGGTCGGCGAGCCCGAGCACTTCACCGAGTGCCGCGCCCAGACCGGTAGTCGCCGCGGATGGGCCTGACGACGGCCTGGTCTACCGTGACCCAGCGCTGCCTCCCGCGCCCGATGCTCCCGAAAGAACAGTGCACGAACACACCTGGCACGTTGCCGAAAGCGAGCGCCAGGTTGCGCCCGGCGTCACCCAACCCGTCTGGACCTTCGACGGAGAAATGCCAGGTCCCGTACTGCGTGGGCGCGTCGGTGACCTGTTCCGCATCACCATCGTCAACGACGGCACGATGGAGCACTCCATCGACTTCCACGCGGGTGAGGTCAACCCCGATACGAACATGGCCCAGATCGCCCCGGGCGAATCGCTCACGTACGAGTTCGAAGCCCGCCGCTACGGGATCTGGATGTACCACTGCGCCACCATGCCGATGAGTCTGCACATCGCCAACGGCATGTTCGGCGCCGTCGTCATCGACCCACCGGACCTCACGCCTGTCGACGCCGAATACGTCCTCCTCTCACACGAGGTCTTCCTCGGCGAGGACGGCGCCGACCCCGAGCGAGTCGCCGCCGGGCTCTACGATCTCACCGCGTTCAACGGCTACCCCAACCAGTACCAGCAGCGGCCGATTCCGGCCCGCGTCGGCGATACCGTCCGTGTGTGGCTCTTCAACGTCGGCCCCGACAATCCGCTGAGCTTCCACGTGGTCGGCGAAATCTTCGACACCGTGTTCAAGGAAGGCCAGTACCAGATCCGAAACGCCACTGACACCGGTTCACAGGCGATCGGGCTCCTCGCCGCCCAGGGTGGGTTTGTTGAAATGACCTTCGACGAGCCCGGCACCTACACCTTCGTGAACCACCAGATGACCGACGCCGAAAAGGGACAGCGCGGCCAGTTCGTGGTCACGCCCTAGAAGCTCGGCTCAGGCGATCCCGCCGAAGGCCGCCACAATCGTGGCCACCAGCGCCAGCGCCAGGGCGGACTGCCCGGCGGGGCGCTCCACGTGGGCGCCCGCCACCGGAGCCTCACGCTGCCCCCGCAGCACCGCCACCTGCGCTTTCACTGCCCTGCGCAGCAGCGGCAGGTACGCCACCAGCACGGCGAACACGAGCAGGCTCATCACCACCCGCAGCCAGGACTGCTCCGTCAGCAGCCACACCGTTAGCGCGAGGTTGTACAGCACGACCCGGAAGTAGGTGCCCCGGGACAGTTCCAGCAGCCCGGCGCGCACCGCCTTCGGCCCGCCGCCCATCGTGGTGGGCAGCAGGTAGCTCATGGTGCCGATCAGCAGGGGCGCCACGAAGCCGAGCAGGAGGGCCAGCGTGGGGATCTCCGGGACGGTCCGCACCAGGCCCACGGCGTACCAGAGCATCGTGCCGATCAGCCAGAACATCGCTACGAAGACGGACAGGCCCGGGTAGGTGATGCGGTCGCGTGGGTCGCGCAGGACGTCGATGACGTTGACCACGAAGCCCTGGAAGAGCCACAGCCACGCGCCGACGTAGACGAACGCGCCAACCGCGACTACCTGCGGAATCCCCAGCAGCGCGCCGGTAACCGCGCACACGATCGCGGCCACCGCGCCCCAGATCGCCGCGCGGGTGCGGTCCCGCATGCCGTTGATCCGCCACATCGTTGGGAACAGCACGCTCAGGCTCGACATCGCGGCCAGGCCCACAAAGCCCGCGACGTTGGTGAACAGGTGCGCCTGGCGGATCTGCTCCTGCCAGGTGCCGGGCAGGCCCATCGACAGCGACGCACCAAAGCACACCCCGACGAGCAGGCAGGCAGCCGACGCCACGTACCCAACCGCGGCGGGCCGGTGCCGCTTCTCCGGGCCGGCGTCACGCACCAACCGGGCGAGCACCACCGCGTGCCACAACACAGCAACAGCGACCAGGAACCCGCCAACCCAGGTGACCAGCCAGTGCTGCTCCCACCAGCTGGCCAAGACCTGGCCCACCAGCACCAACACGATGCCGGCGTTGAGGACCCAGGTGCGCCGCAATTGGGCCGGGCGCGCCTCCTCAGGAAGGCGCTGCTGCAGGAAACGCTCGGTCAGGTTCACGCTCCACAGCACGATCGAGTTCGCCACGATTCCGAGCGTGAAAATGTGAATCAGCAGCCACGCCGGTTCGGGGAACAGCGTGTGGGTGAGCCCGATCAAGATGAACACCCACATCCAGATGCTCACCGGCTTGGACGCCTTCCGGTGCCAGCTGCGTGCGCTCATTTACGCCGCCACCTTCGCGTCGCCGGACTTCGGGTTATCGCGGAAGCACCACCAGGTCACCGCACCAAAGACCAGGGCCGAGCAGGCGATCATCACAAGCACATTGTGGTACGCCCCGGCGTAGGCGGGGGCGGCAAGTGCGTTGGTGGAGGCGTCGTAAATTGCGTCCATGCCGATGGGCTGCAGCTCAGCCGGGAGGTTACGCACCATCCACATCGGCAACAACGAGCCGGTCAGCGCGACGGTGACCAGGGTGCCGAACTCGTAGGAGACCTCCTCGACGCCCGCCGCCATACCGGAACGGTGCAGGGGCGCGGCGCCAATAATCGCGATGGAGGACACGCTCATCACCGAGCCCGCCGAGAAGCCCATCACGGCCAGCGCCGCGATCTCGATGCCGAGGCTGCCGACGTCCGAACCCCAGATCAGGGCCGCGGCACCCGCAGCTGCGCCCAGGAAGCCGCCGCCGATGAGAGGCAGGAAGCCAATCTTGTGCAGGTAGGCGCCACCAAGTGTCGACGCCGGGATCGCGGCCGCCGCCATCGCGATGATGGTGGCGCCGGCGTGGAGGGGGGAGAAGCCGTCGACAAGCTGGAGCTTCTGCGTGGTCATCAGTTCGGCGCCGGCCATGAAGAACATGCCGCCGGCTGCTGCGACGACGCCGCCGGTGAACATGCGGGACTTGAAAATGTCGAAGGTGAGCAGCGGGTCCGCCAGCTTCCCCTGGCGGCGCACGAACAACACCGCGCCGACGACACACAGCACCACCGCCACCACAAACAGGGACCAGCCGGAGTTTGGGTTCACCAATTCTTTGATAGCCATGGTCAGGCCCGACAGCGCGAACAGTGCGTACACCGAGGAGATAAGGTCCCAGTGCTTCGCCGGGTTCGGCATGTTCTCCGGGGCCAGCCAGAACGTCAGGGCCAGGGCGATGAGCACAATCGGCACGTTGATCAGGAAGACGGAGCCCCACCAGAACGCCTCCAGCAGCGCGCCACCGACCAGCGGGCCCAGCGCCGCACCCACCACGGCCACCGACCCCCAAATGCCGATCGCGGTGTTGCGCTCCCGCTCGTCCGGGAACGTAAGGCGAATCAGCGCAAGCGTCGCAGGCATCATCACCGCAGCACCCATGCCGAGCAGCCCGCGCGCGCCAACCAGCAGCCACGCCGACGGCGCAAACGCCGCCGCCAGCGACGCCACCCCGAACACCACCAGCCCAACGATGAACATCAGGCGGTGGCCCAGCTTGTCCCCCAGCGTGCCCGTGCCCAGCAGCAGCCCCGCCAGCACTAGCGGGTAGGCGTTAATAATCCACAAGCCCTGGGTCGGGGTGGTGTGCAGCTGCTCGTTGAGCTCCGGCATCGCCGTATACAGGATCGAATTGTCCAGCCCGATCATCAGCAGACCGAGCGAAATCACTGCAAAGAAGGTCCAGCGCTGGCTTGGCGTCGAATCAGTCATAGCAACAAGCTACACCCGAGGAAAACTAATCGACGCCTCTCCCCCCTCCACCGAAACATCCACACGCCCGCCGACCGGGAACGTCAGCAAGGGGTTCGTGTGCCCAAACGATGCATTCGCCACCACCGGCTTCCCCCTCAACTCAGGTATCGACGCCACCATCTCCTCCACCATCAACCTCGTGACACGGCTCGCGGTCTGGAAGCGCCCAATCACCAAACCCTCAATCCCGTGACCATCCGGGGCCTGCAACAACGACACCAGCTCACGCCGGAAATCCATCACGGTGTACTTCCCCGTCACCTCCGCAAACAACACCGCATCATTCAGGGACGGCATGAACTCCGTGCCCGACAACAACCCCAACGTGCCCAAATTCGACCCGAGCGCAATCCCCTCAGCGCGGCCCTCCTGGATCACCCACCAGCCATCATCCGGCTCCTGCACCCGACCATCCTGGTTAATAAACCAGTCATCGTCCGTGTACCAGTCCCCCGGCTCCCACACGATCGGCCCATCAGTAAACGCCGCCTGCACAAACGCATCACGCGTCACCTCGCCGAAATCGCGCATCCCCAACGTCGACCAGTGCGGCCCCACATAGACCACCTGGCCCGTCTTCGCATACACCGCGTTCGCCAACGCCGACACATCCGAATTCCCACACAAAAACTTCGGGTGCTCCGCAATCACATCAAAGTCCAGGTGAGGCAAGATCTCGTTACTGGTAAAGCCGCCGATCACGCTCATGATGCCGTCGACGGTTGGGTCGGAGTAGGCGTCGATAAGATCCTCAGCCCGCAACTTGCCCGGCGCAGACCAAAACATATCCGAGACCCGCACATTCGCCCCAAAACTCACCGACAGGCCAAGCTGCTCCAGGCGCCGCGTGGCCAACTCAGCCACAAAACGACCCGCCGGCCCCTGCTCCACATACGCCAACGAACGCGCCGGAGCCACCACACGCACATGATCACCCACCGACAACGGGCGAGGATACAACGCCATTAGTACAAATACACCGACGCGTTATTACCGCCCTGGCACCGGGCTCCCCCACCCGCCGGCCAGCACGACATCGTGTACGTCTGCCCCGTCACCGGGCTATACACGCTCAACGACCCCGGGAACTCACCAGTGGCCGCAGCCCGCTCATTAAACACAGCCAACACATTACCCGCGAACTCCGACGACGTATTCCCGGTCTCCGCCGTCGCGTTCGAGAACCCCGCACTCGACCCCATCGGCTCACGCCGGTTCACATTAGGCTTGTTGCCCTGGTTGCCCTGGCTGCCGTTGTTGCCGGCTTCCGGCGCGACCGTCTCAATCTCTGTCACAATCACCGGATCCTGCTGCTCGTCCTTCGTCCCGTCGGAGCGCACAAACAAAAACGCCACCGCGCCAGCCAGTGCCAACAACACCAGCGTCCCCAACACCGACAACGCCACAATCAAGCCCGTATTGCTCTTCTGCTGTGGCTGATACGGGGGCTGCGGCTGATACGGCTGCTGGTAGTACGGCTGCTGGTACTGCTGTTGCTGAGGCTGCTGCGGCTGCTGGGCTGCCCACTCGTTGGTGCCAGGGTGGGTGTCGTCGGGCTGGTACGGGTTCGTCATGAGGGGCTTCCTTCAGGGATATGCAACAATACTGCAGCTCACCTTACTAGGTGTGCGCTGCTCATATGGGCGGGCGGCCCCATATTTCTATAGCGCCGGCATCTGCCATGCAGTCACCGACTGCACCTGGCGCTGACTCACCGAATCCGGCACGCGCCCAAGCACCCAATTACGTATCGACGCCACCTTCCTTCCCCCGGCGTGAATAACCCGCCCAACGAGCCGGGACTGACGCGCAATCGTTTGGCTCCTCCGAAGGCGGTACTCATCGTAGGTGCGAATGTCCTGGGTGCCGTTGAGAAGGAGAGCGGAAAGGACAGCGACGTCCTCAAGTCCCTGGCACGCCCCCTGCCCAAGATTCGGAGTCATGGCGTGTGCCGCATCCCCGACGAGCACCACTTTGCCGTTGCAATAAGTGGGTAGCGGTGACGCCAACTCTTGGATCGGCAAAAGCTGGATCGACTCGTCAGGTGTTGCGCGCAGCAGGTCCGGGATGGGGTCATGCCAGGAGGCAAAGGTGCTTTTGAGCAGGTCAAGGCGAGCCTCGCCCGGTGTGGCCTCTGCCCCGGAAAGAACGGCGAACCAATAGACGCGGCCGTCGTGAAGTGGGACGGCGCCGAAGCGAGCGCGCTCGCCCCAGGTCTCGAAGACGGCGTCGTAAAGCGGGCCATCGCTGACGCCGCGCCAGGCGTTGTAGCCCGCGTAGGCGATACCAGGATCATAGAAGCAACTACGCCGAACCGCGCTGCGGATCCCATCCGCGCCGACCACGACGTCGAAACGCTCGACTTTGCCATCGGCGAAAGTGACCGTTCCGGTCTGCGCCTCAACGTCCACGGCCTCGGCGGACGTGTGGACGAGCGTTTCGGGCAGGTGCTTGAGCAGCAGCGTGTGGAGCTCCGCGCGATCAATGCCGAGCCCATCCGCTGGAATACACGACAACCACTCCCCCTCCGGGCACCGAATCCCACCCCGCACAAGGGTCTGCCCCCACTGGCGATGACGGAACGCAGCCCCAATCCCTAACGCATCAAGTGCCGTAAGTCCGTTTTCGGCCAACGTGATCCCTGCACCCGTACCGCGGATGTGTCCGTGGCGCTCATACAACTGCACGTCCACCCCACCACGATGCAGGGCCGCACCCAGCGCGAGACCCGAAATACCAGCACCGATAATGCCAACTCTCATGATTTTCGAGGATAGCGAGTGTAGCTGGCGCCTGTGAGGAACTTTGCACCAGATTCCGGGTTTGCATTTTCGCGACCTGGGGAAACGCCGCTCGGGTTGCTTGAAAATGGGGATTGTGGTGCACAGGAAACTCGCAGGAGTGCCAAATCTGACCCTTCTTAACATCTAGTACTTTTCTGACCTGACACTTTAAATGGCCGGGCCAAATCGGGTTGCGTCTTTTGGCACTCGCTCCCCTCTGCTAGAGGCCAAACGCAAAAAGAACCGGCCCTCCCGAAGGAGAGCCGGTCCGTTTGTGCCCGGGGGGGGACTTGAACCCCCACGTTCTTGCGAACACTGGCACCTGAAGCCAGCGCGTCTGCCAATTCCGCCACCCGGGCGGGCACTGGAACAATATAACACCCTTACATAGAGAAGTGCCAAATCCGCATGTCATGGGCCATAAAGGTGTTTCACGCTAGGTTGTGTCGGAATGCGCACCTATACTAACGGGGTTAAAGAAAGGAGGTGCATGCGGATGGGAGTCATGGATCGATTGGCAAAGCTGGACAGTTCGTTGCAGCGTGGCCTGGATAATTCGATGGCGGCGCTGTTTGGCGGCAAGGTGGTTCCGGCTGAGATCGAGGAGCTGCTGAAGCAGGAGGCGCAAGACTCTGTTGTGGTGACTGACCATGATGAGTTTGTGGTGCCGAATGTGTTCGCGGTGGGTGTTTCTTCGAAGGATTTGGAGAACTTGTCGCAGGAGCGTGACCTGCCGGTGCACCTCGCGGAACAACTGACGCGGTATGTGCGCAACCAGGGCTGGTTCTTTGATGGGCCGGCGGTTGTGCGGATCGCGGAGGAGTCAGGGCTGCGTACGGGCCAGTTGCGGGTCAGTTCTTATATTGATCCGCAGCCGGAGGTCGCGAGTGGGTTTGATGCCATTGTGGCGGAGCCTACGAAGCGGTCGAAGGGCGGTCGGCACCGTCATGCGGCAAACCGGGATCAGGAGGATCACATGCATGAGCCAAATACGATGACGCCGGTTGAGGGCGGCGAAGCGACTGTGAGCCTGCTGTTGCAGGACGGGTCGTCGCGCACTTACTTGGTGCATGAGGGCTCGAATATTTTGGGCCGTTCGAATGATGCGGATTTCCGCCTGCCGGACACGGGTGTGTCGAGGCAGCATGCGGAGATTACGTGGGATGGCCAGGTTGCGGTGTTGGTCGATTTGCAGTCGACGAACGGCACGACGGTCAATGATGAGCCGGTGGAGAACTGGATGCTTGCCGACGGTGACGTGATCACCCTCGGGCACTCCCACATTGAGGTGCGCATCGTGGAGCCGAGGGCATCGACCCCGGCGACGCCGGACCCGGAGGAGGGCGCGCCGCGCTACACGGATGCGGCGTCGCACCCGCAGACAGAATTTTTCCAGGCCTAACAAGCCCTGACCTGAAGGAGCTCCTTTGTTGGATTCCGCGGTGATCCTGAGCGCACGCTTTGGCCTGCTCGCACTGCTCTGGCTGTTCATTCTGCTGGTGTTGTGGGTGCAGCGGAAGAATGTGCGTGAGGTGGGTGGAGCTGGGCGTCGACAAGTGAAGCAGGCGGGGAAACCGCTGCAGTCGCGTGAGAAGGTCCGGCAGATTGCGGTCGTTGAGGGGCCGCTGCAGGGCTCCCACATGGAGATTGCGAGTGTGGAGCATGTGACGCTGGGCCGCTCGCCGGATAATGATTTCCAGCTTGGGGATGACTTTGCGTCCTCGCGGCACGCGCGACTGTTCCGCCGTGGCAGTGACTGGTTCATTGAGGACCTAGACTCCCGCAACGGCACCTTTGTGCAGGGTATGCGCATTGACCAGCCGGAGCGGGTGTCGGTGGGGACGAATATCAAGATGGGGCGCACGATTGTGAGGTTGATGCCATGACGCTGCGGTTGAATTATGTGGCGGCATCGGACAAGGGTCTGGTGCGTGGAAACAATGAGGATTCCGCCTACGCGGGCCCGCATCTGCTGCTGTTGGCGGACGGGATGGGTGGCCACGCGGCGGGCGAGGTTGCGTCGCAGTTGATGGTCAGCCACATGGAGCACCTCGACCGGGATCCGGAGGACGCTGACATGTTGGCGTTGCTCGGGGCGGCTGCGGATGATGCGAACGCGACGATTGAGCGTTCGGTGGCGCAGCACCCGGAGCAGGAGGGCATGGGCACGACGCTGACGGCGTTGATGTTCAACGGCGCGGAGTTCGGCCTCATTCACGTGGGCGATTCCCGCGGGTATTTGCTTCGCGACGGCCAGCTTCGCCAGATCACCGAGGACGATACGTTCGTGCAGTCCCTGGTCAACGAGGGGAAGCTGGACCCGGAGGACGTGTCGAGTCACCCGCAGAAGTCGTTGATTTTGAAGGCGTACACGGGCAACCCGGTGGAGCCGCACCTGGAGATGGTTCAGGTCCGCGCGGGGGATCGGGTGCTGTTGTGCTCGGATGGCTTGTCGGATCCGGTGACGGCGTCGACGATTGGGGAGGCGCTCGCGCAGGGCACCCCGTCGGTGGCGGCGCAACGGCTGATTGAGTTGGCGCTGCGTTCGGGTGGGCCGGACAACATCACGGTAGTCATCGCTGATGTGGTGGAGGTCAAAGACGGCGAGGAGCACCCCGACTTGCCGACGGCCCCCGCGATGGCGGGCGCGTTGGCGCCGGAGTTCGAGTCGACGCACCCGGACTCTTCCGCTTCGAGGGCGGCGGCATTGATGCGCAAGTCGGAGACGATTCCGCCGAACCATAATCGTGAGGGCGGCCGTGATGGGTCGCAGCCCGGCGCGGGTGACGCGTCGGCGGATGAGGAGGATGACCAGCGGTTTCGCCGCAAGGTGAATATTTGGCCGTGGGTGCTCTCCGCGTTGGTGATTGTGCTGATGTTGTCGCTGGCGGCGGTGTTGTGGACGAACGATAGGCTCAACGACCGCTATTTTTTAGGCACCGACGGCAACGACGGCCACTTCGCGATTGAGCGGGCCGTCGGGACGTCGTTGTTTTCGGAGCCGCGCCGCGAGGTGATTCAGCGGGCGTGCATTAATGAGCAGAACAAGTTGCAGATTGTGTCGTCGAACTCGGTGCCGCAGGACTGCGTGATCTTCGGTATCAATGACCTGCCGGAGAGCCAGCTGAACACGGTGGAGAACTTCAAGGGCGGCACGTATGACGATGTGCTGGGGATTCTGAACCGGTTGGCTGGTGAGGCGTTGCCGGTGTGCGTCGATAATGATGCGGCGAAGGACGCCCCGCAGGGCGCGTGCCGGGAGGTGAAGTAGCGATGTCTCGTGTGTTTCGGCGTGCGAAGGAGCTGTTCCTGCTGCTGTGCTCGGCGGGGTTGCTGCTGCTGATGCTGTTTGGCCTGGAGCTGAGCCAGGGCCGCACAATGTCGACGGAGATGTTCTACCTGGTCGGCGGGTTCGTGGGCGTGTACGCGATTGCCCACGTGGCGATTTCGCTGGCGGCGCCGCACGCGGACCAGCTGCTGCTGCCGCTGGTCTCCCTGCTCAACGCGATTGGCCTGGTGGTGATTTACCGCCTGGACCTGGCGGAACGGGCGGGGTATGCGCCGCTCGCAGAGCGTCAGGTGATGTGGTCGCTGGCTGGTGTAGTGCTGATGGTGTGCACGCTTGTGATCGTGCGCGACCATAAGGCGCTGGCCCGCTACTCCTACCTGCTGGGCCTGCTTGGCCTGGTGCTATTGGCGTTGCCGCTGGTGTGGCCGCAGCCGCCTGGGTTCGCGGATGCGCGGATCTGGATCTGGCTGGGACCGTTCTCGATCCAGCCGGGTGAGTTCTCGAAGATCCTGCTGCTGGTGTTCTTCGCACAGCTGTTGGCACAGAAGCGCGCCCTGTTTACGGTGGCGGGCAAGACGCTGCTGGGGATGAGCTTCCCGCGCCTGCGCGACCTGGCGCCGATTTTGGCGGTGTGGGCGATCGCGATTGCGATCATGGCGGTGTCGAACGACTTCGGCCCGGCCCTCCTCCTCTTCGCCACGGTGCTGGGCATGGTGTACTTCGCCACGGGGCGTACGTCATGGCTGGTCATCGGTGCAGGCCTGGTGGCTGTTGGCGGGTACACGGTGTACCAGGTCAGTGAGAAGATCCAGGACCGCGTCGCCAACTTCATGGACCCGCTGGCCAACTTTGACACCACGGGCTACCAGCCGTCGCAGGCGCTGTTCGGCCTGTCCTGGGGTGGGCTGACCGGCACCGGGTTGGGCTACGGCCACCCGGAGATGGTGCCGGTGGCGCACTCGGACTACATCCTGGCGGCGATTGGTGAGGAGCTCGGGCTCGTGGGCGTGGCCAGCGTGCTGTGCCTGTTCGCCATCTTCATTACCCGCGGCTACTCGGCGGCGCTGCAGGTCAGTGACACGTTCGGCAAGTTGTTGGCCGCAGGCTTAGCGACGACCATCGCTATCCAAATCTTCGTGGTCGCCGGAGGGATCTCCGCGATGCTGCCCATGACGGGCCTGACCACGCCGTTTATGTCCGCTGGTGGCTCGTCGATCATGGCGAACTACGTACTGCTGGCGCTGCTGCTGCGGATCTCGAACGCGGCGAACAAGCCAGCGGAGTTTGATGCTTCGGCGATGGGTGCCCAGGCACCGGAGGCGGTGAGCGCACGATGAACAAGTCTATTCGCTTAGGCGCGGGCATTGCCCTGCTGCTGATTGTGGCGCTGCTGGTGAACTTCACCGTGGTGCAGGGCTTCCGCGAGGAGAAGTACGCGCAGAGCCCACTGAACTCGCGCACCGTGGTGGAGCTGCGCCAGATCAACCGCGGCCAGATCAGCGCCGGCGGGCAGGTGCTGGCGGAGTCCCACCCGCTCGAGGACGGCTCCTACCAGCGCACGTACCCGAACATGCCGTGGTCCTTTGCGCCGGTGCTCGGCTATGTGTCGGACCAGTACGGCACCTCCCAGATCGAGGCCGGCTACAACGGGCAACTGACCGGGGCGGGCTCCGGCAAGTCCTCCCGCTTCCTGCGCACCGGCCTGGAGCAGGACGTGGTGGGCAACTCGGTTGAGTTGAGCATCGACCCGCACCTGCAGGCCCTGGCCTACGAGCAGCTTTCAAACCGCAACTACGAGGGCGCGATCGTGGCGCTACGCCCGTCGACCGGCCAGGTGCTGGCGATGGCGTCGACGCCGTCGTACGACCCGAACGCGATCTCCAACCCTGACACCGCCGAGGGCGCCTGGGCCGAGGTGAACAACAACCCCGGCAAGCCGCTGCTCAACCACGCGACGCAGGACCAGCTGCCGCCGGGGTCGATCTTCAAGATCGTCACCACCGTCGCCGGGCTGCGCAACGGCTACACGCCGGATTCCCCGCTGACGGGCGCGCCGTCCATCACCCTGCCGGGCACGACCGTGCCCCTGACCAACTACGCGGGCCAGGCCTGCGCCGGCGGCGGCCAGGTGCCGCTGCGCACCGCGTTCGCACTGTCCTGCAACACGGCGTTCGTGCAGATGGGTATGGCCGTCGGCGCCGACGCGCTACGTGAGGCCGCCCACGGATTCGGCATCGGCGAGCAGTACGACCTCGGCATGCCCAACGCGGCCGGCTCGCTCGGCGACCTGCCCGGCGACGCCGAACTTGGGCAGTCCGCGATCGGGCAGCGCGACGTCACCATGACCGCGCTGCAGGCCGCCGTCATGGCGGGCACCGTCGCCAACGAGGGCCGCCGTATGGCGCCGTACGTGGTCAACCGCGTACTCAGCCCGGACCTGCGCGAAATCGAAACTGCCAAACCCCGCATGCTTTCCGACTCCATCAAACCCGAGGAAGCAAACACCATCAAGGACCTCATGTTCGGCTCCGAGCGCGACACCTGGGGCTACGACGGCAACGGCTTCGCCTCCAAGACCGGCACCGCCGAGCACGCCGAAGGCGCAGCGCCGCACACCTGGTACGTCGCCTTTGACCCGGTGAAGGATGTGGCGGTGGGGGTCGTCGTCAAGAATGGTGGCGGCCTGGGCACCGGGGCGACCGGCGGGCAAGTCTCCGCACCACTCGGGCGCGCGGTGCTCTACGCGGCACCCGCAGCGCCAGCTGATGAGGAAGGAACCAACGCGCGATGAACTACGAAAACAAAGACGAACTCCAGAAGCTCATCGGGCCCGACTACCAGCTGCAATGGATCATCGGGCACGGCGGCATGTCCACCGTCTGGCTTGCCGACGACGTCCGCCACGAACGCGAAGTAGCCCTCAAAGTGCTGCGGCCGGAGTTCACCGCGAACCAGGAGTTCCTCACCCGTTTCCGCAACGAGGCCAACTCGGCGGAGGGGATCAACTCCCCCAACGTGGTCGCCACGTATGACTACCGCGAGGTCAAGACCGACGGCGGGTTCCCCATGTGCTTCATCGCCATGGAATACATCCGCGGCGAATCCCTCGCCGACCTCATCGCGCGCGAAGGCCAGCTCAAGGAAGACATGGCCCTTGACGTGCTGGAACAGGCCGCGCACGGCCTCGCCGTGATCCACCGCATGGGGCTGGTACACCGCGACATCAAGCCCGGCAACCTCATGATCACCCAGAACGGGCAGATCAAGATTACGGACTTCGGCATCGCGAAAGCGGCGGCGGCCGTGCCGCTGACGCGAACAGGGATGGTCGTGGGCACCGCCCAGTACGTCTCCCCCGAGCAGGCCCAAGGCAAGAAGGTCACGGCGGCGTCCGACGTGTACTCGCTCGGCGTGGTCGGCTACGAGATGCTCGCCGGGAAACGCCCGTTCACCGGGGACTCCTCGGTTTCCGTGGCGCTGGCGCACGTCTCCGCCGAGCCGCCCGCACTGCCGATTAGCGTGAGCGCCCCGGCGCGCGAACTCATCGAGATCGCCCTGCGCAAAACGCCAACCCAGCGCTTCCGGGACGGCAACGAGATGCAGCTGGCCGTCGAACAGGTCCGCCAGGGGATGCGCCCGACGCAGCCCGGCGGCGACACGGCCGTCATCGCCATCGAGCCCTCCCCGACCGCGTCCACCCAGATGCTCGCCGACATGTCCCGGCCGACCACGGCCCGGCCCGCCGCGCCGCGGCGCCGCCCGCCCGTGCCACCGCAGGCCCCGGCGCGCGCAGCGATGCCTGTGCGCCCGGCGCCCGCTGACGTTGCTGCTCCTGGGAAACGACGCGGGACAGCCGGCTACTGGGTCGGCATCGTGCTCGGCGTGATCACCCTCGCCGTCATCGGCGGCGTGGCCTGGGCATTCAACAACGGCACTCTCGGCGGCAGCACCCCGAGCAGCACCGCCCCGCGCCAAAGCGTGGTCACCCAAACCACCACCGTGGAAACCGAACCGACCTACGAGGAACCCGTCGAGGAGCCGACCACGCACGCCCCCGACACGCCCACTGAGCACAGCAAGCCCAGTAGGCACAGCAGCGCCCCGGCCACGCTGACCATCGAGGACGAAACGCCAACGCAGCCAACCCACACCCGCTCTTCGGTGCCGGAGCAGCGGCCGACGGAGGGGACGTCGATAAATAATGAGGCGCCCACGACGCAGGCACCCAGCGAAAGCCCGGTTGGTGGGGAAATCGGCAATGGTGAACTAGACTTGCACAATCTGCCAAACATCCTCGGAGGAAATGCGTAAATGACAACGATCGCTAACCGATACGAACTCGGCGCCGTCATCGGCACCGGGGGCATGAGCGACGTCTACGCAGCCACCGATACCGTGCTTGGCCGCGACGTCGCCGTCAAAATGCTCAAAATCGACATGGCGCGCGACGAAAATTTCCGCGAACGCTTCCGCAAAGAAGCCCAAAACTCGGCGCGGCTCAACCACACCAATATCGTCGCCGTCTACGACACCGGCACCGAAGAAGTCTCAGGTGTCGACGTCCCCTTCATCGTCATGGAACGCGTCACCGGGCAAAACCTGCGGGACCTCGTACGCGCCGAAGGGCCCTTAAGCCCCCAAAAAGCGGCCGCGTTCCTGCTGCCCGTCACCCACGCGCTCCAAGCCAGCCACGACGCCGGCATCATCCACCGCGACATCAAACCAGCCAACATCATGATCACCAACACCGGCGAGGTGAAAGTGATGGACTTCGGCATCGCCCGCGCGCTGGATGACTCCACCTCGGCCATGACGCAAACCTCCGCCGTCATCGGCACCGCGCAATACCTCTCCCCCGAGCAGGCCCGCGGCAAAGCTGCCGACGCCCGCTCCGACATCTATGCCCTCGGCTGCGTCATGTACGAAGCCATCACCGGCAAGCCGCCATTCGAAGGCGAATCGCCCTTCGCCGTGGCCTACCAGCACGTCCAAGAAGACCCCATCCCGCCGAGCGAACGCGTCCCCGCTGACCGCGAACTGACCCCCAACGAGGCCGTCAACCTGGACAGCGTCATCCTCACCGCCATGGCGAAACACCCGGCGGACCGCTACCAAACCGCCACCGAAATGGGCGAAGACCTGGCGCTCCTCAAGCGCGGCGCAGTGACCAACGCCGCCCGCAGCCACCTCGCCTCCCCCGGCGGCGACCACGCCGACCCTACGGATGATGCCACCATGGTCTCCGAGACCATGGTCTCCGAGACCGTCCAGGGCAATGCGCCACGCCGCGCGCCACGCCCGGACAGCCGACCCGTCGGGCAGCTGCCGGAGAAGGCTGGCGCCGGAGCAGTCGGCGCTGGGGCTGCTGGACGCTACGCCGCCCACCGCCGCGAACACGAAACCACAACCCCAACCTGGATGAAGTGGCTTGCAATCGGCCTCGGCGCCGCCATCATCGGCGCCTCCGGCTGGCTCGCCTACTCCTACTTCTCCCCCAACAGCGGAGAGACCCACAAGTCCTCCCAGATGGTCATCATCCCGGACCTCGCCGACAAACCACGCGCAGAAGCCGTCGCCGAACTCGAAAACCTCGGCTTCCAGGTCGCCGTCTCCGACGAGCCCAGCCCCGACATCAAGCGCGGCAACGTCATCGACACCAACCCGATCGCCGGGTCCGAACTCCAGCGCGGCACACTCGTCACCGTCACCGTCTCCTCGGGACGCGAGCTTACCGACGTCCCCGACGTCACCAACATGGACGCCCAAGAAGCCGCAAAGGTCCTCGAAGACGCCGACCTGGAACTGAACGCGGAGCTGCGTCGAGAAGCCAGCGAAGACGTGCCAAAGGGCGAGATCATCAGCCAGCACCCCGCAGCCGGCACCCAGATCTCCAAAGGATCCAAGGTGACCGTCACCGTGTCCGACGGCCCCGAAATGGTCCAGGTACCGTCGCTGTCCGGCGTCAACGTCAACCAAGCGTCCGCCACCCTCGGCTCCATGGGGCTCCAAGTCACCGTGAACAAGGTCGACTCCGAACGCCCAGACGGCGAAGTCATCGCAGTCGCCGGCGAAAACACCGAGGTAGCCAAGGGCACCACCGTCGAAGTGCGCGTCTCCAACGGCATGCTCATGACCATGCCGAACATCACCCGCATGAAACCCGCCGACGCCGACAAAGCGCTACGCGACGCCGGCTGGAGCGGACGCCTCGTCGAAGGACCAACCGTCCCGACCGGCGCCCTCGTCGACAACGGCCTCATCGGACACCAAGAAGTCAACGCGGGCGACACCGTCCGACGCGACGCCGCCATCGGCTACAACCTCTGGCAGTTCACCGCCGAACGCCTGATAAGGTAAAAACCCTGATAGCTGGAAAAGCCACCGCACTTGCTTGTAAAGGACTGACATAATGCCAAAGGCAAAAATCACCAAGGACCACCGCCCCGTATCAACCCCAACTGGCGTGTCCCGCACCCCGGTCAAGATCAACACCGGCGGCACCCCGATCTGGTACAAGACCATCATGTTTGGCCTGATGCTGCTCGGCCTCGGCTGGATTATCTTCTACTACATCGCCGGCGACCAGCTGACGTTCCTTGCGGAGCTCGGCCCATGGAACTACGGCATCGGCTTCGCAGGCATGATCCTCGGCCTGCTCATGACCATGGGGTGGCGCTAGCCCCTGGCGGATTTTTGTAGATGGTAGTAACAGGATTGTAGTAATCCCGATTTTGGGCCCGATTTCGGGGATTACTACCATCCTGTTACTACCATTTGGGTTTTGACGTGCGGTTTAGCGAGCCGCGCGGGCCTTTGCGCGGGCCCGTTCCAGCTCGATTCGGGCGAGGATCTCGTCCATGCGGTGGAGCACGTCCGTGAAGTCGTACCGTAGGACGGTGTATCCCTGGTTGGTTAGCTCGCGTTCGCGTTTGCGCTCCTGCAGGAGGCTGCGGCGGGGGTCGGAGGCGTGTTTGGTGTCGCCGTCGAGTTCGAGGATGACGGAGTCGTCGAAAAGGAAGTCGACGCGGTAGCGCTGCACCGGCGCCTGGAACTTCCAGCCGGTGACGCCGCGGAGGAGGAACTCGGCGCGGGCGAGGGACTCCATGGGGGAATCGGCGTTGTAGACCGCGGCGCGGGCGGCGTCGCGCGCCACGCCGCAGTTGCGGACGCGGCCCATGCGCTCGATGTGCAGCAGGATGTCGCTGCGCTCCACGTGCGCGATGGAGAGCAGCCAGTCCATAGCGATGAGGCCTTCCTGAAACCCGTGGTAGCGGGCGATATCGATTGCGGTACGGATAGGTGTGGAAAGGCGGATGCCGTACGCGGTAGTGACCTCGGCGGCGGTGAGAGCGGAGGTGCGGTAGCGGACATCGGGCTCCACGAGGTGTTTCGCGGGGCCGCGGCGGCTGGGCGTCGTTACTTCTTGGATCTCTTCGGTGAGGCTGATGACCCACATGCCGTGGATGCGGGCAGCGGTCCTGCCTACGAGGCAGCCTTTGGTCATGGCGCGGGCGGTGGCATAAGCGCGGACGAGGTGCCGCTGCCAGGCATTGAGTTGCCCCCAGGTGCGCGACGGGATGCATTGCGTCCGGTTGAGGCGTCGGTACTCGGGGCTGTGCAGACGGTGACGGAGCGTGCGCGTGTCCACGATGGATGCGAAAAGTTCAGTGTTTTCCAACATGAGGTTTAGACGCACAGGAAAGCCGCCAGGTTCCCCACAGGTGTTCGGTAGCGGGGTGGCACGGGGGTGGATTGTTGAACAATCCGCGCACAGAAGGTGTACACATAGGAACAGGGCTAGAAAGGCCCTGACCTGCTATTTTACTATTGTCACCTTATGAAAGGTATCGTCATGCGGTTTATTCGTTCCATGACGGGCGTTGTAGCGGCCTTGGCATTAGCTGCCGGCACGCTGACCCCAGCCACGGCTCAGACGCTTGAGGAGTCGTACCCCGAAACCCCAGCGACCAATGATGCGCTGCCGATCATCCACACCTACAGGGGATCGGACCACTTGAAGGCGAACGTGCTCAACCCGCGCCCAGTGTGCAACTCCACTGAGGACTACCGCACCATCGTGTACAAGGTGAAGGACAACTTCCTGCCGGTCGGCACGATTTCGACGACCAACCTGACCAAGAACACCATCCCGCTGACGCAGGATCTGGCGCGGACGCAGACGATTTCGGCGTCGGTCAACGGGTCGAAGACTGAGACGATCAACATTGGTGGGTCGGGCTCGAAGGATGGGCTGCAGGGCAACATCGGCTACTCGCTGGCGAAGATGCTGGGCTGGTCGGTGTCGGGAAGCTTGAGCTGGAACGTCGGCCAGAAGATCGGGCCGTACGAGGTTCCGGCAGGCAACACGGGCGAAGCGACGTACGGCTTCCGCACCGTCACCATGACGGGCACGCAGCAGCGCTGCCGCCCGAACGGCACGTGGGCGACGCCGACGGCGTGGGTCGCGAACATGCCGATCAAGAACGAGGTTCGCGTGAAGAACTACTCCACACCTGCAGGTTCGTGGGCACCTAACCGCGGCGCGCAGGTCACTGACACGGTAGAGAACCCGAACCCGGCGTACAACGAGGACGTGCAGAAGATCACCGAGGGTGAGAACCTTGACGACGTCACCACCATCGACGACAACGATGAAGCCAATGTGACCAACGTCGAAATCGACGGCGAGACCGCCGCGGTGATCACCGACGAGGAGTCGGATGAGGCGACGTCGGAGGAGAACACTGAGGTCGAAGAGGTCGTCGATAATGCGGAGGCGCCTACGCTCGACCTGGTGCCATACTTCACGACGAGCTCCTGGAAAGCTTCCGGCTTTGCTGGGTCCGTGGCGCTGCGTGTGAAGAACGTGGGCACCGAACGCTACTGGGCGGAGTTCCCGGCGCTGACGTTCCGCGTTGAGGTGCGTACCGAATCGGGCCCGAAGGGTGTGGACCGCCTGATCACCACGACCGGCGCGAACGGCTCGCACATCCGTGACCTCGGCTACAACGCCAAGAAGGGCGCGCGCATCTTCGAGGTGACGCTGTCCAACCCGGTCAACGCTGGTGACGACATGCTGCTCGGCGCGTTCAGCTTCGGCGACGGCAAGACCAAGGAAGGCCGCCTGCACAACTACATGACGGTCACCCAGACCAGCCGCCTGGCCGGTGACGTCTCCCAGTGGAACGACCAGAACGTCGACTCCCGCGACGTGACCGTGTCCGACTTCGGCCGCTGGCTGAAGGGCACCTTCTAGGGAGCATTTTGTGTAATTCGTAGTGCCAAGTTATCCACAGGTTGTGGATGGTTCTGTGGAGAGGACCGTTATCCACACCTGTGGATAACTCTGTGCACAACCTATTCGCACATCGAACGCCTGGCGTAATGAGCTGCAATGATGCCCATTCGCCAGGCGTTTTTTAGTGTGAATCGCTGACATGTTCTAGCGATGTTCTAGAAATTACACGGTTGTGTTTATCCACAATGTGGACAAGTCTGTGGAGTTCTCCACCGGTGTACAAACTTGGGGATAACGTGTGAAAAACTAGGCAACACCAATCACAAACGCCACAGCAGCCACAGCCGCTACGGCCGCGAGGGCGGACGCGAGCCACCTGACGCGCTTCTTCACCGACGTCACCGGCCAGCCCGCCAACAGGCCCACCACCAAACCGCCAAGGTGCCCCCACAGACTGATACCCGGGGACAGCACCGAGTAAGCAAGATTCGCGCCGACCAGCGCCAACGGCGCCCGCACGTTGACCTTCTGGCGCATCGACAACGCGAGCAACACGCCCATCAGCATGTAGAGGGCGCCGGACGCGCCGGCCGTGGGCACGTCGTAGTTCCACTCCAACACCGACGCCGACGACCCCAACACACCCGCCGCGTACAGCAGCGAATACGGCCCAGTACCCAGGCGACGCTCCAGCTGCGGGCCCAACAACGCCAACGTGATCATGTTCACGGCCACGTGGGAGATATCCACATGCAGAAAGCCGGCCAGGAGGGTGCGGAAGGTGGCGGAGGGGGCGTCGATAAATGGGCCGAAGAGCACCATGTTCTCGGCGAGGCTGGAGCCCCACACCACGTTGCTGATCGAATGCGACTGGAGCGCCGTAATCACGAAAACGCCCAGGCAGACGACGGTGATCAGCGCGGTTGCGGGCGCGCCGCGGAAGAGAGAGCGAACGAATTGCATACGGCTTACGGTACGGGGCGGCCTGGGCGTATTGCGAAATATCCGGTGAGATGTGCCCGTATCTGATTTTTCGCATCTGGGCACATCTTTGTGGATATTTCAGGATAGGCGCTTGATATAGTCCGCCATTCCAGGGACCGTGAACTGCACAACACCGTGGTCAGGGGCAAAAATGAGACCCTTCTCAATCAGGTGCTTCCGGTTACTACTCAACGAATTCACCGAAACGTCAAGCGAATCCGCAATGTCCTTCGTGGGAACCTGCTTCGCAGAATGCGCAGCCATCGCTTGCAAATAGCGCTTCTCACCAGGCGTCGCACGCTCCCAACGGCTCGGGAAGAACCCGGCGTCAAGGGCCGCATTGCCCTCCGCCACGGCAAGTTGCGCATCGCCTTCAGTAAACGGCGAAGCAGGAGCGACGTTCCAGATCGCCTTCCCGTACTCCTGAAGGAAATAGGGGTAATTCAGAGCGGCGTCCACAAGATTCCGCAACGCTGCTGATGTAAACAGCACCCCTTGCCTGGTAGCCGGATCCTCAAGTGCGGCCGCCGCCGCGCTATCTGACAATGGACCAATCTTGCGGTACTCGAACAGACGCTCCGCGTACGACTGAGATTCCGCCAGCTTCTGAGGCAACGTAGGTAGGCCCGCCCCGAACACATAAAACGGCAAACCACGCTGGCCCGCCTGGTGCTGCGCGGTAATCACCGCCGACATCAATTCCGCATCAAGGTCCTGCATCTCGTCAATAAAAAACGCAATCGCCTTCCCGTCCTTCTGCGCGGACTCTGCGACACTCAGCACAAGTTCCTCGAGATCCATACCGATATCCCCCGAATCAGAAATGCCCGCCTGAGCAGGTACTTCCAGTGCGACGTCAATACCGCCGACATGCCATGCAAACGAAGCAATCGCGGGCAGTGCATCCTTGAAGTGCTTCCACCGCTTACGCAACGACACCTTCCGAGCACTCAACGCCAGTTCACGGGCCAAACGCTTCCGAACCCGCAGCGCCCCTGACCGGTCAGCGCTTGCTTCAAGCTGCACCGTCAGCCAATCCGCATTTTCTGCTCGCGATGCGATCTCATTCAGCAGCACCGTCTTTCCCACTCCACGCAAGCCACTCAGGATGACGCCGCGATTGTGCAATCCGCTGCGGGTCCTTGTGATGATCGCCTCGACAAGCTCGAGCTCCGCTTCGCGCCCTGTTAGTGCAGGTGGGCGCAAGCCGGCACCTGGCGAATACGGGTTCAGTGTTTGGTCCATGGGTTCACAATAATCGAAAATGTGTGAAATATCCGGCTAGATGTGCCCAGATGTCCCCGTATCTGATTTTTCGCATCTGGGCACATCTTTATGGATATTTCAGGATAGACGGGTGTGCTGGGGCTGGGGGTTGGGGGCTGGGGCCGTGCTGCTTGCTGAAATTCGTTCCGGTCGAGGTGTTCAAGGAGTGCGACGCTGGTCGCCGGAAATCGGCCGGGGTGGGTCGAAATGCGCGACCAGCATCGCACGCTTCGAAGCGCGCGCTACGAGCAGGTGTGAGGTGCGCCGAGGCTGATTACAAGCCTGGTTGATCATGAATGGCGCTGTGGAGATAGCGCGCTGCTTGCTGTAATCCGTTCCGGTCGAGGTGTTCAAGGAGTGCGACGCTGGTCGCTGAAAATCGGCCGGGGTGGGTGGAAATGTGCGACCAGCATCGCACGCTTTGAAGCGCACGCTACGAGCAGATTTGAGGGCCGGAGGCGGCAGAGAGCCGGGGCAGCCGCCTACCAGGTCGGGCCGGGCAGGTGGGCGCGCCAGCCGAGGACCACGTTGACCAGGCAGCACAGGGCGAGGATGGTGCCGATGACGAACAGGGTGGTGAAGCCGACGACGGGCGCGGCGGCGCTGAAGACCATCGGGATGAAGAAGCCGGTGTAGGACACGGAGTAGTAGACGGCGGTCAGGCCGGCGAGTTCGTCGGCGTTGGCGATGCGTTGGACCTCTGAAAGTCCGGCTACCAGGGCCAGGCCGTAGCCGGCGCCCATGATGGCGGCAGCCGCAACGCCGATTGGCAGCGACAGCGACCGGGACGCTTCGGCGGCGAGGATGCAGCCGACGGTGATCACGGCCATCGCGACGGCGGACGCGCGGGCGGACCTACTCGTATCGATGACACGGCCGAGCATCTGGACGCCGACGCCGCAGCCGAGGGTCACGACCGTCATGAAGCCGGAAAACGCGATGGGCATATCGTGCGCCGAGCTGGATAGCAGCTGCGGCAACAGGGCGTACGCGGCGCCGGCGCAACCGAATACCCAAGGCGCGACCGGCACGACGATGCGCACGAAGCGGCGGTGCGCGGCGGATGGGATGTGCAGCATTTCGAGCATGTCGCGAACGCGCAGCTCAAGGAAGGTTTCCTTCACGGTGCCCCGGCGCGGCGGGCGGGTTTCCGGGGTATCTAGGAGCCAGTAGGCGGTGCCGAGGGTAAGCAGGATGTGCAGCACGTACGCGGTGTGCGTGGGCCACGGGCCCCACTGCGCCAGCACGGAGGCGAGCGCAGCGCCGATCAGGAAGCCGACGGTCAGGCACATCGACGCCTTGCGCGGCCCCGACGCCGGGTCCCCGCCCGCTTTAATAATCAGCTCCGAGACCCACGTGGACCCCACCGCCATCACGATGCCCAGGGCGAGCCCGCACAGGATGCGGCCCGTCGCGATCACCAGTGGCTCGTTCGGGGCGATGGACAGCAGGAAGGACCCCACGAGCGAAAGTGGTGCGGCTGGGAGCATGGTGGGGCGTCGTCCAATGTGGTCGGACAGCGGACCGCTGATCAGGAGCGCCGGGATGATGCCCAGGACGTAGGCGGCGAGCAGCCCATTGACGGTGACCTGCGAAAAGTGCGAGGTTTCGCGGTACATCACGAGCAGCGGGGTGAACTCGTTGCCGCCCCACGCGACAGCAACCATGCTGCCTGCGACGGGGAACCATGCGCGCGGATGAAATTGTTGAGTCATAATCAGTTCTTCACGTTGTCCGATTGGTAGCACGAATATATTGCTCCTCGGATGAGGTATGACCAAATCGCGCCCCGCTAGGGGTCCAACTTTTCGACGACGGCTCCGCCCCTCAATCTTCTGAAAATCTGGAAAAGCAGAACTTAGGCGCTGTTCGATACGCACCTATCTTATAGAAATCGCGGTTTTTAAAAGATAGCTCCGTGCACGAGCCGTTCTATCTTCTGTCCCGCACGGTTGTTAGAATGACGCCATGATTACAGGCGCACTAAAGTCCCAGGTAGACCGCATTTGGGACGCTTTCTGGTCCGGCGGCATCTCAAACCCGATCACCGTGATCGAACAATTCACCTACCTGCTGTTCATGCGCCAGCTCGACGAGCGCCAAGCACAAGCCGAGTTCCTCGCCAACACACTGGGTGCGCAGCCGGATGACACCCAAATATTTTACGACGCCACCCACGACCACCTGCGCTTTTCCAAGTTGTTGGCCGTCGATTCGCCCGAGGCGCGCTTCGCCGCGTTCCGCGAGGGGTTTGACTACATCAAACAACTCGGCGCCGCACGTGACAGCGGGTTTGTCACGCATATGAAGGATGCGGCGTTCCTGATCCCGAACCCGGCAACACTGACAACGGTGGCGACGATGATCGCGAAGCTGGAGTTCTCGAATAAGGACATGACGGGCGACTTGTACGAGTACATGTTGTCCAAACTGGCCACCGCCGGCACGAACGGACAGTTCAGAACACCGAGCCACATCATCGAACTGATCGTGGCACTGACCGAGCCGAAGGTCACCGACCGACTTATCGACCCAGCCTGCGGCACCGCAGGCTTCCTCGCCGCCACCAGCGAATACCTGCGTGATGATTTCAAAAACGCCACCAAACAACAGCGCGAACAGTACCTCGCCTGCGGCCTGACCGGGTTCGATTTCGATTCCACGATGGTGCGCATCGCCGCGATGAACATGGTCATGCACGGCTTTAGCGACCCGAACATCTCCTACCTTGACTCCCTGCAGGAGCTGGCGCCAGAGCGGCTTGAAGCATTCGATGTGTTGCTGGCGAACCCGCCGTTTGCGGGCTCGATTAACCAGGACATTTTGGATCCGGAGTTGGCGTCGATAAAGACGAAGAAGACCGAGCTGCTGTTCATCGCGAGGTTTTTGACCTTGCTGAAGCTGGGCGGCAGGGCGGCTGTCGTTGTGCCGGAGGGTGTGCTGTTCGGCTCGACGCGCGCGCACAAAACCCTGCGCAAAGAGCTTGTGGACAACCAGAAAATCGACGGCATCATCAAACTGCCGTCCGGCGCGTTTAAGCCGTACACCGGCGTGTCCACCGCCATCGTGTGTTTTACCCGCACCGACTCACCGGGCCAAAATGAGCACATCTGGTTCTACGACATCACCGCCGACGGCCGCTCCCTCGACGACAAGCGCAGCCCACTGCTCGCCGAGGAACTACTCGGCCCCTGGCCCGCTACTCCACTTGACGACGCCCAGCTGCGCCTCAACAACCTGCCCGACGTTGTGGCCCGCTTCCACAACCAGACCGCCGAACGCGACCGCGCCCGCACCGAAGCATCCTTCACCGTCCCCGTCGACGAGATCCGCGAGGCGGACTACGACTTGTCGATGAACCGGTACAAAGAAATCGTCTTCGAAACCGAAGAAACCCGCGACCCGCAGGATATTCTTGCCGACATCGACGCCCTCGACGCCGAAATCGCCGACGCCATGAGCACGCTCAAGGGGCTGATCTAGATGGGGTGGGAGATGGTGAAGCTGGGGGATGTTGCCGAGGTTGTTACCAAGAAAGTGCCGGGAGAAAACCTCGACCCTGCGACACCATACTTTGGATTGGAACACCTCAAAACCGGTGGCGGAATTCTAGGAAACAGTCGTGCCGATGCGTTTTCGCTTAAAGGCGGAAAGCCCGTATTCGAGTCCGGTGACATTCTGTTTGGACGTCTCCGGCCCAATCTCCGCAAAGCTGCTATTGCATCTGCGCCGGGCACGTGCTCAGGTGACATCACTATCCTCCGCATGATTAACGGCGACGATACCCACTACCTGTTGCATTTCTTACTTAGCGGTTTCGCATTTGCTCAAATCAAAAGGCATCTTAACGGGATCAACCTTCCCAGGATCAACAACCGCGACCTCTTGGAGATCAAGGTCCCTCTGCCTCCTCTGGAGGAGCAGCAGCGCATCGCGACAATTCTGGAAACGGTAGAGGAGGCGATCCGCGCTGAAGAGCAGTCCATTTCAAAGCTAGAAACACTGATCAAAAATCTGGCACCAGAAACGAACCGAACTGTCCCGATTGGAGAATACGTAGAGAGAATTGTCTCCGGGAAAAGCCTCAAAGAGCATTCAACGCCTGGAGGGCCACGTGTCCTCAAAATTAGCTCGACCACTAGCGGGTACTTCAAACCAGAAGAGTCGAAACCCTTGGACCCGAGCTACGAACCCCCTGAGCATCACCGAGTACAAGAAGGGGACCTACTCGTTTCTCGAGCCAACACCACCGAACTGGTGGGGGCGTCTGCAATCGTGGATCAACCCTATGAGAATTTGCTGTTGCCGGATAAGTTGTGGCGTTTGGTCACGAAGGACTCGGTCGACCCTTTCTTCCTATGGGCATGTCTGCAGCACCCACTTACACGGAATGCGATTAGTAAGGCATCTTCCGGTAGCGGCGGAAGCATGAAGAACATTTCGCAAACTAATTTTTTGTCCGTTGAAATTCCAGATGTCGACGCAGCTCTGCAAACAACAGTTGGAAATCAAGTCCGGACGGCTTTTCACCAGCGAGCACTTCGCAGCAGTAAATTGACACTGCTCCGAGAGCTCTACACCTCCCTTTCCTCTCGGGCTTTCTCGAGAGAGCTTTAGAGCTGACAGATAAAAGGACTCGTTAAAGACCACTTGGCAATCTACTCGAAACGGTTTCGAGTAGATTGTTTTGCGCTTTTCACGACTTGAAAGTTCGTTTCGAGTACGTTTCGAGCCATACGCAGAATTACATTTGGACTATCTTCCACCCGGTCGCATCTCGGACAATGTTGTAGTTCTCTTTTACAAACCCCTCGGGTCTATTCCGCAGGCGGACAATCCTCAAGGTTCTGCTGTCCGCGGCATCGGAACAACCAGCGACTTTCCTGGCGTAAACCCGTCGAAGTGTCCGCCGCGCGGACAACCAACTACACCGGCTTTCCGCGGGGCGGACAAGTTGTCACTGGATTCCGCCGCGCGGACAGATCTTCATCGCTCACCCGGAAGCCGGGTCATGTTGTTGGTAGCTAGCGTGGTGGGACGGAGAGGACGTCAATAAGGGAGAATTCGCTGCTTCCACTGTCCGCGGCACCATCGTGAACAGCGAGTTTCTTGACGGCAACCCGTCGAGGTGTCCGCGGGGCGGACAGTGGCAGCAGTGAACATGATGTGGATGACGGATGAAGGTATCCGTGGTGGGAGGGCCACCTATAAGAAAGCTGCAGCAGATTCCGCGGGGCGGACTGACATCCACCACTCACCCGGAAACCGAGGCGCGTTGTGAAAGGTAAACGTGATGGGACGGAGCCGGCGTTGATTAGAAAACCCGCCGCTGCTTCCACTGTCCGCGGCACGCCATCTACCAGCAACTTTCCCGGCGTGAACCCGTCAAGGTGTCCGCCGCACGGACAGGCAACCACACCGGCTTTCCGCGGGGCGGACAGGTTGCCATCGGCGCATGCGGCTTCGGGTTGTCGCAAAGTTCCGCGCCGCGGACACTCTGGAAAACCTCGGTTTCCAAGTCGAACTGTCCGCGGGGCGGACAGTGGGATCGGTATTCGGGTGTCCGCCGGGCGGACAGTTGGCAGCAGTGAACACGATGTGGATGACGGAAAGGTATCCGCGGTGGAAGGGGCGTCGATAAGAAAGCTGCAGCAGATTCCGCCGCGCGGACAATGGAGTCGGTATTCAGGTGTCCGCGGGGCGGACAGGTAGTCGCTGGATTCCGCGGCGCGGACAAATAATCACAGTTCACCTGGAAACTGGATCATGAGTGTTAAAGGTAAGCGTGGTTGGTCGAAGGGGCGTCGATAAGAGCCCTCGTGCTTCCACTGTCCGCGGCACTGCCACTGCCAGCAACTTTCTCGGCGGTGAACTTATCAAGGTGTCCGCCGCGCGGACGAAATAGCCGCGAACATCCTGCAGCTCATGGGATGAGGAGGCGGCAACCCGACTGATAGTTTCGCAGGATTTATGAAATCTCCGTGCTGCAAAACTATCCTATATGGTAATTTTTGAAGTATGGATGCCGCCGAATCGTTGGAGATCATCGGGGAGATCGCTTCCCAACAGTGGGGACTGTGCACGGCAAAACAAGCACGCGCAGAAGGAGTAACGCCCTTGACTCTCTCCCGACTAGAGACAAGGGGTGGACTCATCCGAGTTCGACATGGGGTTTATGCGACCGTCGGCACCATGATGAGTCCAGCGTTAGACGTCAAAGCACAATGGCTTGCACTCCGACCCGAGATGATGGCCGCTGACCGGGTCCACGACCCTACATTGGCGTCCGAATCCGTCATCTCCCACACCACCGCAGCTGAACTCTGGGGCATCGGTGACCTCTGGCCCGATGGAATCCACTTCACCGTCAACCGTCGACGCCAAAGTAGGCAACCAGAAGTCCAGTTTCATCGAAACAAACTCGACGACCACGAATGGACCCTGCACCCCGAACACAACCTCCCCATCACAACTGCAGCTCGCACCATCGTGGACCTCGCACTAGACGGACATGAACCCCAACATCTCCTTGATCTCATCGCAGATGCGAGCGAAAAGCAATTACTGCAAGAACCTGAGCTACTCAGCGCTTTTGCTGGAAACGAAACAGCTTTCGGCCTGCCAAAAGGTGATCAGGAGGGGCTACGTATGCTTTGGAAAGAATGCTTTCCACCTGTTCCCGCGGCAATCATGGAAGAGCAAATCCAAAGAGCTGTCGCCAAGGCGCTCGAGCCATTTGCTGAAGAGTTAAAGGCGCTCGTCGCAAAGATGCCACTTCAAACCGACTTTCACAGCAGCAATGTAGAAGAGGCACTCCAGAACATGCTCGCTGGCAGAGCAGCTACTGCCCATGCGCTCGAAGCAACACATAAACAATTAGCCGAAACGATCGTGCACAGTGAAGGTTTGAAGACCCTCTGGCTGTCCACCCCTCTTCCCCCATCCCACACAGCAAAACCTCAAGGAGAATCCTGTGCCACAACCTCAAAAACAAAGGGAGCGCCACGGTCAGATCGTTTCAGCACTGAAGAAGGAAGCAAGCCACGCCGGAAAGAAGCCAAACGACGTATATAACCAGTTTTTCCGTGAGGTGTTCCTTCATGAACTCATGCGCCTAAACGACGGTTGGGTGCTCAAAGGGGGCACCAACATTTACTGCCGAATACCAGGCGCCCGGCAGACAAAAGACCTCGACCTATTTCGGCAATATGCCCCTACCTCAGCCTTAAAAGCCGCTGACAGCCTCATCGCGACAATGAACAAGCACCGAGTAGGCCCTTATACATTTCAAGTGGAAAAGAGCAATGGCAAGGCGGAACGAATCGGCACGATAGACAGCAAACGCCTCAAAGTTACAGTCACTTACGGCTTAGGTAGCAGCAACCGCTTCATTGAGTTTTCCATCGACGTCAGTGGTGACCTTGAGGTCACTAGTGAAGTGGAATCAGTCACCGTAGCTTCAAGTTACGACGTCCAGACACCTTATCTTCCAGAACATTTCCAAGTCACGTCGTACCCCATCGCAAACCAGATCGCAGATAAAGTCTGCGCAATGTATGAGATACACGGCGACACACCTCCGGGCAAAGCGTCGACACGCTATCACGATCTCTACGACATTGCGCTATTAGCTTCAGAGCTTCCGCCAACAACACAGCTCAATGCTGCTGAACTCCGCGACGCTCTCAACTCACAGCAACAAATCCGAGGCGTTACTCTCCCAACAAATCTCAATATCCCTGATGCAACGTGGGCAGATCGGTACCCGAAAGCCGCAAAGAAATTTGGCAACGAAATACGAAAAGAATTCTTGATTCTAGATGAAGCCCTTCGGGTTGCTGCACTCCTCATTGACCCCGTTCTGAACAATGAACTCCATACGTTGACCACAACCTGGAACAGCGCAACACTTTCCTGGACACAATAGCCAGCGCCGGATATCCGCTTGAGGGTGTTCACTCTTCCTCAACCAACTGCACCAAACGCACATTGCCAAAGTGCAAAACCAAAGTGTGAAAGTGCAAAACTTTTTGGCCCCCCTGGCTTGAACATATGGCGATGAAAACTAGACTTCAAGTAGTTGAACTTTTGGTATGGAGATGCCTATGCGTAAGACCTTAATCAGCCTCACCGGCCATCAGCGCCGGCTCCCACTACGGCTACCTCCTGGTGTGGGTACTCGTCGTGGCCAACCTCATGGCCATGTTCATCCAGTACCACTCCGCCAAACTGGGCCTAGTCACCCACCGCTCCCTGCCGGAAATCATGGGCGAGCGTCTCTCCCGCCGCGCGCGCCTAGGCATGTGGGCCCAGGCCGAGCTCATCGCCGCGGCCACCGACCTCGCCGAAGTCATCGGCGGCGCCATTGCCCTGCAACTCCTCTTCAACCTCCCCCTGTTCGCGGGCGCGCTCATCATCGGCACGGTCTCCATCATTCTCCTCATCTTCCAGAAGAAGAACCAGTGGTTCGAGGGGCTTGTCATCGGCCTGCTCCTGGTCATCTGCATCGGCTTCCTTGCCGGCCTCGCCATCGCCCCGCCCGACCCCGCCGACGTGGCCGGCGGCCTCATCCCCCGCCTAGAGGGCAAGGACAGCATCCTGCTGGCCGCCTCCATGTTGGGCGCCACCGTCATGCCGCACGCCATTTACCTACACTCCTCCCTGACCAAGCAGCGCTACCCCGACCTGGAAATCCCCCACGTGCTGGCCGGCACCCGCGCGGACATCGCCGTGGCGCTGTCCATCGCCGGGCTCGTCAACGTGGGCCTGCTGGTCCTGGCGGGCTCGGCCCTCTACGGCGTGGACGGCACAGAGACCATCTCCGGGGCCCACACGGCGATTGCCAGCCACCTCGGCCCGCTGGCCGGCGTTCTCTTCGCCATCGGCCTGCTGGCCAGCGGCCTCGCCTCGACGTCAGTGGGCGCCTACGCCGGCTCCGAAATCATGGACGGCCTGCTTCACATCAAGGTCCCCCTACTAGTCCGCCGCCTGGTCACGCTCATCCCGGCGCTGGTCATCATCGGCTGCGGGGTCGACCCCACTATGGCACTGGTGGTCAGCCAGGCACTTCTTTCCCTGGGCATCCCCTTCGCCATCATCCCGCTTTTCCGCTATGCCGGCTCCCGGGACGTCATGGGTGAGTTCGCCGCGAAACCCTGGTCTATGGCCGTGGGCTGGACGCTTGCCGCGCTGGTCATCGCACTCAATCTCGCCCTCGTGCTCCTGCCGCTGCTCTAGGCCGCCTACAATCAGCAGCCATGATTGAAGTAGCAGCCGTCGTCATCCGCAACCCACAAGGCCACGTGCTTACCGTGCGCAAGAAGTCCTCCACCAAGTACCAACTGCCCGGCGGCAAGCCCGAGGCGGGCGAGGCGCTTGTCGACGCCGCCCTGCGCGAAGTTGCCGAAGAAGTAGGCCTCACCCTCGACGCCGAGAGCCTCAACAAACTCGGCACCTTCGACGCTCCCGCCGCCAACGAACCGGGCGAGGTCGTCGTCGGCACCATCTTCACCTACACCCGCACCGTCACCGCCGACGAACCCCATGCCGCCGCCGAAATCGGCGACACCGCCTGGGTCAACCCAGCAGCCCCCGACCGCGAGCTTGCACACCTGCTGCGCGACCGCGTCTTCCCCACGCTGGCCTAGCGCCAACTGTCAACACTTCGGCGTCATTGACCTCGAAACCATCAAGAGCTACCCTTTTGAACATGTTCACTGAACACGTTCACTCATCGCGCTCGGCCGCCAAAGCTGGCACCGTCAGCAAGGTCCTAGCCACCGCCTACGAACTCTTCCTCACTCAGGGCTACGCCACCACCAGCATCCGGACTATCGCATCCGAAGCTGGCGTTAGCGTGGGAACCGTCATGGGAGTCGGCGACAAACAAACGCTGCTCATCCGCACCATTGGCCAACACATTTCAGAACTCCACGATGACATCCGGGGACAATCCGATAGCCTTCTCGATGTCCTGAGACCTTTCCTCCAGATGTTTACCGGCCACGAAGAGCTCTCCCGCGCCTTTGGCGCAGCACTCATCCAACAAGGCAATCAAGGCGAAGCGCTCACCGCACTCAAAACGCTCCTGACCGATGAAATCACCCTGCGACTCGGCACCAGGCTCAGCAGCGCCGATGCGGCCGAGTACGCCGACCTGCTGTACAACGTCTACCTCGGCTTACTCATCGGCTGGGCCGCCGGAATCTACGACACCGAGCACCTCACATCCCAAGCCGCCTCATCGATCGAACGCCTCAACACCGCATTCGGAGTAACCCAATGATCC
>QWCJ01000038.1_pt1 | contig 66078 bp, 49 predicted proteins | sample 1972501 | NCBI WGS metagenome assembly QWCJ01 (sample SAMN09866711, study PRJNA288562) | Human vaginal metagenome isolate term2_vaginal, whole genome shotgun... | isolation source: vagina | host: Homo sapiens | place: USA: California
AAATGAATAAGGGGGCTTGTCACTAATATGCTGTCATCCGAACTATTGTGTCTCAATGAGTTGGAATGAGGATTTCTATGTTTAGCGGACAGTAATAATATATAATAAGGAGACACACAACAACAGAGCGTACACCCAAACAATATGCGAAGATTATTACCATTGCTCATTGCCCTCACCTTGCAAATCTCCGTGCCGGCATCCCGGTACGACTACAACGAGTTGGACAGGCTCATTGCGCAGCGAACCCAAATCACCGAGGCAAAGGAACGCCACATCGACAGCATCCGCCAACAACTCGCGGATCCCCATCTGCAACCCGAACAGCGACTCGATATATGCAAGAAACTATACAGCGAATACGAGTGCTTCCGTTTCGACTCGGCAGCCGTCTATGCCGACCGAGTTCTTCACTATGCCCGACAACTCAACGACAGCCGGAAGGTGCAGGAAGCACTGCTCCAAAAGGCACACATTCACAGTTTGGCAGGCTTCTTCTTCCTTTCAAAGCACATCCTCGACGACATCCGATCGGAAACGCTCGATTCGAATCTCAGATTGCGTTATTATCATGAGTGCTACGTCTTTTCCGAACTGCTCTCGGAATATTGTCGTGGCACATCGCTTCACGACGAATACGTGAAGAAGGCACAACGCTATTTGGAACTCATGCTTGCCCTTGCACCAAAGGATTCGTTTCTATACATTATCAACAAGGCCACGGAGTTGTGCCGATTCCACCGACAACGGCAAGCCATTGCACTGCTGCAAAGCCATTTGGGCAGAATCAACAGGAATGGACACGAATATGCCATGTACACCAACATCATCGCGGAATGTTTCGGGCAGCTGGGCGATAGCGAGAATCAACGCCACTACCTCGTGGAAAGTGCAATGGCAGACTTTCGAGGAGTCATCAAGGAGAATACTTCGCTGCGCCAACTTGCCACACTGCTCTTCAACGAAGGCGACGTGGAGCGCGCCTACAAATATCTCTCCGTGGCAGTGGGCGATGCGAACTTCTTCGGAACCCGCATACGCAACATGCAGGACACGCACCTCATTCCTCAAATTCAGCGAGTTCATTCGGAACATCTGCAAAAGGAACGCACGCAAATTCTCGCTCTGCTGCTCGTCATCAGCATCGTGGCAGTATTGCTCATCGTAACGATTGCTCGCAACCGGCTGTTAATCAGACGCTACAGAACTGCCAACACCCGGGTGGAAGACGTAAATCGACTGCTTAACGATGCTGTGCGCAATCTGAAACATGCCAATTTGCACATGAGCGAAGGCAACCGACTGAAGGATGAGTACATCGGCAGATTTCTCGACCTATCTTCCACCATCATCGACCATGCCGATGCGAGAAACAAGTTGCACAATCGGTTGGCAAGAGAAAAGAAAATGGCAGAGCTGGTTCGCGACTTGAAATCGGCGGAGTATTTGCAGGAACTTACCCGGATGTTCTATCTTAATTTCGACGCTGCCTTTCTGAACATTTATCCCGATTTCGTGGACAAGGTAAACGCCCTCTTATTGCCCGACCAACCTCTGGAACAGAAAAAGAAAGAACACCTCACCACCGAGTTGCGCGTCCTTGCTCTTATCCGTCTTGGCATCAACGACAATGCCAAGATAGCCTCCATCCTGCGTTCAAGGCTTACCACCATTTACACCTATCGCTCCAAACTCAAGGCACGTGCCAAAGATCGCGACAATTTTGAACAGCAAGTGGCGCGCATCGGCACATTGGAGGCGGAGAGATAGCACGCATCGCGCGGCAATTCAGTCCTGTTGTGGTTTCAATCCGCACAAGGGGAACGAACATTCTCGCCATGAAAAGAATGTGCAAAGATTGTTAAGCAAAGCTCCATGGCGTTAAAGCGTGTTATAACTCAAGGACGAGACGGACGGAAATTTGTTGATAACAACCACAAATAATATCTTTGTGGAAGGTTAAGGAGCGCGCTCTTCGGCAAATGGGAAACAACCCTTTGCCACGAACAACGCCACCGGAAACGCAAGAAAAAAGTAAGATGAAGAAAATATTATTTGCCTGTCTCGTCCTCGCACTCACGTTGGGCAGTTGCTCGAAGAAGCGAAACAACAACGCACCCATGACAATGCAGACCACACGGGCAAACAAAACAAAGGAGAAAAAACACATGAAAGTAACGGAAATGAATAAAGTGATGTTCCAAGAGAAGATAGCCAACCTTGCGAACACCGACAAATGGGAGTTCAAAGGCGACAAACCTGCCATCATCGACTTCTACGCCACGTGGTGCGGACCCTGCAAAGCAACGGCACCCGTCGTGGAAGAGATAGCGGAGGAATACGATGGGCAGATTGATGTGTACAAGGTGGATGTGGACAAGAACGAGGAACTCGCGGCATGGTTCGACATCCGAACCATCCCCACCTTGCTTTTCATCCCCGGAGAGGGCAATCCCGTAACCTCGGTGGGGGCAATGACGAAACCGGAGTTTGAGAAAATGATTGAACAATATCTGTTGAAGAAGTAAGATAAAACATTCAAAAAATCATGGTAAAGAAAATCGTAATGGTAACAGGTGCCACAAGCGGCATCGGAGAGGCGTGCGCAAGGAAATTTGCCGGGGGCGGTTACAACGTCATCATCACCGGACGACGCGCCGAGAAATTAGAATCGCTGAAGGCGGAATTGGAGAAGACGGGCGCGAAAGTGCTCGCGCTCACGTTCGACGTTCGACAACGCGATGCCGCCAAAGCTGCGGTGGAAAGTCTTTCCGGAGAATGGAAAAACATAGACGTGCTCATCAACAATGCCGGACTCGCACTCGGGCTCGACAAAGAATATGAGGGCGACTTTGAAGATTGGGACACAATGATTGACACGAACATCAAGGGACTGCTGAACATGACACGCTTCATCGTTCCCGGCATGGTGAGTCGCGACAGCGGACACGTAATCAACATCGGGTCGGTGGCAGGCGATGCCGCCTATGCCAACGGCAATGTGTATTGTGCCACAAAAGCTGCCGTGAAAGCTCTCGCCGATGGGTTACGCATTGACGTGGCAGCGTCTTCCGTCCGAGTAACGAACTTGAAGCCGGGATTGGTTCAAACCAACTTCTCCAACGTTCGTTTCCATGGCGACGACAAGAAGGCAGAGAGCGTTTATGAGGGCATCCAACCACTGACGGGTGCGGACATTGCCGATGTGGCGTTCTATGCTGCCTCCGCACCTGCTCACGTTCAGATAGCAGAAGTGCTTATCCTTGCCACCCATCAGGCAAGCGGCTCTGTGGTGGTTCGCAAGTAAATCGCCCCACCGAAGAAATAAAGTTTCCGTCCGTTGCCAATGGTTGTCCTGCCATTGGCAATGGCGTTTCTGCTGAACCATAACCCCGAATCAGCCATTGGAATTTCCCGATGTCGCATGCCGGCGGGAAATCCTTTATCTTCTTCCTATCGTTTCCCAAATGATTTTTTTAGCCCCCATGCAAGGTCGTGTCAAATCATGCGATCGGAACGTATTTTGTTCCAATGCCGGATAACACCCATCGCCTCATGCCGCCAACGCGTATTCGGGCGATGGCAAACAGACGCCGGATAACGAACATTCCATCCGCCCGGCACAACGAAATTACATTACAAAATCCACGTCCGACGCACGCTCCTCAACTCGTTGATAATCAGGATGGTATTAATTGCGATTTAAAAGCTTAGCTTTTGCCCTCCAATTCATGACCTTTTGCAGTGCAAAAGCTTACCTTTTGGAAGTAAAAAGCTTAGCTTTTGACAGATGCTCGCAGAAAAATCAAGACATTATTGCACTTTTCCCATATCGTTTCTCATGACCGGTTTGAACCAAACAGTGCATCGAACCAAAAGCCGGAGAATGAACGTGGAGGAAACAAAAAAAGCGATGACCTTCACAGGTGATCGCTTTATAACCTAATAGGGTATTAGTCATTTAAGGTAAAAAGATTGTTTTCAGGATAACGATTGCAAAGATAATTCCTTTTTTTGAACCATCCAAATTTTTCCTCTAATTTTTTTCATATTCTTTCACGTTTGCGTACACACCGATAATTTTCCCTTTCACGTGCTGCCGCCCTGCTTATCAAACCCTCCTTCGGACCGAATGTGAACAACTTTCGCGCAATTTCCTTCATCCATCGAAAACGATTCCTTACCTTTGCACCTGTCATGGAAATTGTCATCACACTCGGCTCCAACATCCGGCAGACAGAAAACATCCTGAAAGCCAAGGAAATATTGCGGGAACGCTTCCCCGACATTCGCTTCACCGACGAGGAATGGACGGAACCCGTGGGGGTGGAATCGGACAAATATCTCAATTGCATCGGACGTTTCTCCACAACGCTCAAAGCAAAAGAACTGCGTTGCTTTTTTAAAAAGGTGGAAAGCGACATGGGCGATACACACGAAAATCATCAGCGCGGGTGTGTACACATCGACATCGACCTTATTCAGTATGGCAACACAAAATTGAAAGACATCATTTGGCGAACCATCATCGGCATCTTGCTCTGTCTCAGCTGTCTGCAACCCACCGCGGCGCAAGCAACGAAAAGCGATGCCGTGGAACTGGACAAGGCATTGGAATACTTCACGTCGGGGAAATATCACGAAGCACTGCTCATCTTTCGGAAACTCGATGAGAAATACAAACTCAACGACCGCTTCAGGGCATACATCGCACTGTGCTACTATCACGATTGGGACTATCCGAACGCCGCCAAGACCTTCGATGCCACGCTGCCCCGGCTGCAAACACTCGCCCCGCGAGAACGTTCCGTCTATGCTTTCGCGGCGGCGGAAAGCCATTTCCTCATGCAACAATACCAACAGGCAACCCGATATTACGAAAACGCTCTCGACCTCTGCGCCGAAAACGAGAAAGGAGAAATCTACTATCGGTTGGGGTGCTGCGCCATGTTCCAAGAAGAGTGGCAACGGGCTGCCGACTACTTCGGCAGAGCACAAAACCATTTCCGGTGTTTCCAACAATCCGATAACGTCAAAGCACGAATGGCACAAGCACAACGAATGGAACAGGGCTGTAGGAAAATGATTGGAAAAGCAGAACAACCACAACAAAACACCCCGGGGCAGCAGTCCGCAAACAACGGAAACCAATCAGAATGAAAAAAAATACACGATAAAATTTCAATATCTGAGAGAATTTAAGTAATTTTGTCGCCAAATGCAGGTAAACAACCTTACAACCGATAACAATAAAAAGAACAAACATAAAATGGCAAACAAAAAAACAGAGGGAACATACGAAGAAACCCTCAACAAGTCGGAAGCTTTCTTCTTGAAATACAGAAAACCCGCACTCATGATTATCGCCGCAATCGTGCTCGTGGTGGCAGGCATCATCGTGTATAAGAACTACATTTCAGAACCACGCGAGAACGAGGCTTCAACCGAATTGGCAAAAAGTCAGACACTCTTCAATACCCAACAGTACGACCAAGCATTGAAGGGATTTCAAAAAGTGCAAGCCGACTACAGCGGAACCGATGCAGGCAACCTCGCCAACCTTTATGTAGCCCTATGCTACGCCCATCAACCAAAACCCAATTGGGCAAAGGCATTGGAGAACATACAGAAATACAGCACCGGAAAAGACCAAATCATCAGTCCGGCTTCGCAGATGGCGCTCGGCGACATCTACGCCAACAACAACCAAAACGACAAGGCTATAGAAGCCTTCAAGAAGGCGGCAGACATGGCGAACGCACAGGCATTCGACAAAACCAGCAACAGCATCGCCCCCATGGCACTGAAGAAAGCAGGAATACTCCTCGAAAGTCAAGGTAAAAAGCAAGAAGCCCTCGCCATCTACAAAGACATCAAGAAGACTTATCTCAACTCGCCGGCTTACCAAGACATAGATAAATACATAGAAAGGGCAGGCAACTAACAATGGCTACAGCACTGCACAATCTCTCCGATTACAATACTGAAAACGTTCCCGACGCAAGCAATATGTGTTTCGGAATCGTTGTTTCGGAATGGAATAAGGAAATTACGGGAGCATTATTGGAAGGAGCGGTAAAGACACTCGAGAAACACGGAGCAATTCCGGAGAACATACACGTGAAAACGGTTCCCGGAAGCTTTGAACTCGTCTATGGTGCCCACCAAATGACACTCAACGGGGGCTATGATGCCATCATAGTCTTGGGCAGTGTCATCAGGGGAGAGACGCCACACTTCGATTATATCTGTCAGGGCGTTACCTATGGAATAGCACGCATCAACGCCACTTGCGAGATACCCGTGGTTTACGGATTGCTCACGACCAACGACTTGCAACAAGCAAAGGACAGGAGCGGTGGAAAACACGGAAACAAAGGGGATGAGTGTGCCGTTGTTGCCATAAAAATGGCGAAGTTCTGAAACTCCGAAGAACGCAAACAATCGGGAAAGGAAGCAAGCCATTCGCCGAGGAACAATAACTATGAAACTGCAACAATATTTTCTGGCTTACGATTTTGAGGAAATTTATCCGCTCATCGGACTCATGTTCCCCAAGGCAAGACATCAACGCGCGCAATTCCGGCATGCCTACGAACTGCTGAAAGAGATAAAACCGGTGGCATCGAAGAAAGTAATCCGCTATCAACTCATGCAAGATCCGGATACGCAGGAGGTTTTTTGTGGTGCCGACGACAATAATTTCAAGGCACCGTGGGACGTGATTGTGGGAAAGGAAGTGAAGAAAGACCAGCCGGTGGACCTCACCGATGCGGAGATAACAGCCAACTGCCTGCTCAACACCGTCCTGATAGGAAAACACCCCAAATCTTTCATTTCCGATTTTGAATCCATCATTCGCTAACCATCTCTCAATCCACAACTTTCGGTCGGCAACTTTCATCCCACTTGTTGCTGACTTTCATTCCGTTTGTTGCAATAATGTCCTAAATATTCTTCATTCATCCGGTCAAAGCTTAGCTTTTGTTTTCCAAAAGCTTACCTTTTGCAGTGCAAAAGGTCATGAATTGCAGTGCAAAAGCTTAGCTTTTAAATCACCATCAATACTATACTGATTATCAATGAGTTACGGAGTGCACTCCCGATAGTATTTTTGTAATGTAATTTCGTGGTGCCGGGCGGATGGAATGTCCGCTATCCGGCATCTGTTTGGCATCGCCTGAATACAATATTTTTGCCAATTCTCATCCCGTTTTTTGTTACCTTTCTTTCCATCGCGTACCGATGCCCGCCGGTTTGCAATGTTTCATGATGCAAGAATGAAGCGAGTGGGGGAGGGATGGATAATGTTTCCGGTTGCTGTTCTTCGATGTTTCCCTCAGAATTGGAAATAGATGAAAGGCTGGATGTCGGAACTCTTCACCTGCATGACAAGGAATATCACCACCGTGGCAACCACTGCGGCTCCCACTACGCCCGTCTTGCGTAACAAACCGACGCAACCGTCTTGCCACCCCTTGGGCAGCCAATGCGCGATGAGGGCAGTTGCCATGAGCAGGAACACGTATTTATAGCTCACGAGCACATCGGGCAACACTCCGGGATTGAATTTTCCGATGAGTTGTCTCAGCATTTGCGCGACGCCATCGAAGTCTCTGCAACGGAAAAACAGCCATGAGAAGCACACAACGTGGAAAGTGATGAACACGGAGAAGAACCGCCTTATTCCCATGGGGTGGTAATGGCGGTCGTGTCCCATGATGGTTTGCGACCAAAACTTATGCAGACAGACCAAGAAGCCGTGGAGTGCGCCCCAAACCACGAAGTTGAGCGATGCTCCGTGCCACAGTCCGCAAGCCGTCATGGCAATCATTTGGTTCAGATACATCCGCACCTTTCCGTGGCGGTTGCCCCCCAAGGAGATATAGACGTAGTCGCGTATCCATGTGGAGAGCGAAATGTGCCAGCGACGCCAGAAGTCGCTCATCGAGTCGGCTTTGAATGGCGCATCGAAGTTCATTTTCAGGCGGAAGCCCAGCAGCAGTGATATGCCGATTGCCATGTCGGAATAGCCCGAAAAGTCGCTGTAGATTTGTATGCAGTAGCCGTACATTGCCAAGAGCACTTCGCCTCCGGAGAAGAGGAGCGGATTGTCGAAGACGCGATCTACGAAGTTTTGTGCAATGTAATCGGATATCACCACCTTTTTCATCAGTCCCGCGAGCACGAAATACACTCCGAGGGCGAACATCTCCGAGCTGATGCGAAGTGGTTGGCGTGTTTGCGGATGGAAGTGGTCGGCTCGTTCGATGGGTCCTGCCAGCAACGTGGGGAAGTAGCTCACGTAGAAGGCATAGTCGAGCAGACTATTCATGGGTTTTATCTTGCCTCGATAGACGTCGATGACATAGGAGAGGCTCTTGAAAGTGTAGAAACTGATGCCCACGGGTAGGAAGATGTCCCATGGTTGGAAGTTGAATTCGAGCATTTGGCTCACCATTCCCGCGAAGAAGTTGGTATATTTGAAATAGCCCAACATGCCGAGGTCTGCCAACAAACTCAGTGCGAGCCACCATCGCGGATGTTTGCTGTCGGGGATGCGCCTTGCCGCGAGGAAGTCGATGAGCGTTACCGCGGCGAGCAGTGCGAAATAGAATCCGCTGCTCTTATAGAAAAAATAATAGGAGAAGAGCGTTACGAAGAGCATGCGTGCCTCATTGCGTTTGCTCAGCAGCACGTAGCCGAGCATGAACGCCGCGAAAAGGAAGAGGAACAGTCCCGACGAGAAGAGCAACGGCTCCTGCGGGTTGTATTTTAGCAGTTCGATGGCGCGGCTGCAATCCGCTGATGCGAAATATTCTCCCATCCTTGCGATGAAGTTTGCCAAGTTATCCATGAGCGTGTTGAAATCCATTGTTGAAGCAATCATCCTTATTTATAGTTCCTGCGGCGTGCGTAATTTTGTTGTCCTTCGATGAACGACTTCACCATTCGTTCCGCAATGTATTTTCCTCCCTTGTGGTTGATGTGTATATAGTCCTTCGACCCCATGTTCTCAGCTTCCACAATGCGTTTCATTGTGCCGGCTCCCCCCATGGCATTGAAGAGGTTATAAAATCCCACCTTGCATTCCGCAGCAAGTTTTTCCTGGTATCCCACGAGTGCTTTCAGTTGTGGCATTGTTCCGTCGGGTGCTGATTTCGACCCCCGGTCGGGTGCTCCAATGATGAGTATTCCCGCCTTCGGGTAGGCAGCTCGGAAGTTCTCCACCACTTGTTTCATTTGTTCCATGTACCGTTTCAGATGTAACGCTTCGGTTTTCTCACCGACGACGTTCACGCCGTATTGTAACACGATGAGGTCGTAGGGTCTCAGTGTGGCGAATCGGCGTAACATGGGGCGCGGCAGCTTGCGCAACGATTGTCCGGCTGTGCCCCTCATGCTGAAGTTGTCGATGACAATGCCCTCGCGTCCCTCCTGTGCCACGGCGTAGAGCAGCAGGTTCTTTCCTTCTACGCCTATTGTCGCGTGTCGGGTGGGCGATGATGTTTCCACCTTTTGTGGCAGTTTGGATGGTGGCAGGCGGAAACTTCGACTCACGTTGTTGTCGAGTGTCATCGTGATTTTTGCGCCCGCGTCCGCCCTCAGGTAGAGTTGTGTAACGTCCCATTGCATGGTTCGGGGGAATTCGGGCAGCATGAACGGAGCCATGCTTATCTTTGCTTTGCCGTTTGCGGTGTAGTATCGTTCTGCCGGGCCTGCTTTTGTGATGTCGTAGCTGTTGCGTTTGCGTGCCATGTGTTCCGTCATCCCGTTGAAGTCAAAGGTTACGGTGTGTCTGTATCGGTTGAGGTCGTTGCCTGCATCGAGCCATCCCGCTCCCTTTCCCCCGTAATGCTTTTGCAGTGCTTCGCGCAGGTGTTCCACGAGGATGTCCACTTCGATGTAAGAGTCGCCGTAATAGGCTATTCTCACCGGTCTTCCGTTTTTCTTTCCTTCTGCCAATCGGGTGAGTTTCTCATAGAACGCGTCCGGTCCGCCAGCCTGCCCCTCCGCGAAGTCGGTAATGGGTTCTGTTCCCTTCTTCCAATGTTCCTTGAAGTTCACCTTCTTTCCATTGCTGTCTCTGTAAACGCGTTCGGCGCGATGTGCCTGAGCCGGTGGCAGCAGACCGGCTGTGTTCTTTCGGGCGGTCAGATCGGCAAGAATGTCAATCCGGCGCAGTTCAGTTCCTCCCACCTTCATCGGCGGAAGGAAATGTAAGAAAATCAAGCATATGATAGTCAGCACTGTCAGCAACAGTGTTTTGTATGTGTTGTTACCCATCTTTTTGTTTAAATAGTAATTATTGGCAGTCTCTCTTGTCGTTCCCCGTTCCGGGCCGGGGGCTTCTTTCTCTTTTTTTCTTAAATCTTCTTCATCGACTTGTCAAGCAGCTCCACTCCCTTTGGTGTGCATACGCTCCTTATATATAGGCACGTGAACGTGCGCAGGAGGTCTCTTAGGTCGTATTTCTCTTTTGAATAGTGATTCATGACGTGATAGACGGAGGTGTCAATCAGCTGTATCACGAGTTCGTAGTTGATGTCCGGCATGAAATATCCTTCCCGGATGCCTCTTCTCATGAAGTCCATGGTCTGTGCGCTGTGGAGCTTCCGCTTCTCCCTGAGAAAGTTCCTGAGTTTCGGATAACGCTCCATGTCCTCCATGAACTCGGGGTTTACCTTGCTCGACTCTTCGGTTTTCTGTCGCAGAAAGCGCGTGATGATGTCGATGACGGTGCTTCCCGGGCGGTCGAACTGTTTCAGTCTTTTCCGTTTCTCCTCATCGTTTCTTTGCAGCACCTCCAGCACCAAGTCCTCCTTGTTTTGGTACACTTCGTACAAGGTGCGTTTCGATATCTTCAGACGGTTGGCAATATCGTCCATCTTCACCTTGCGGATGCCCCGTGTAGTGAACATCTGCGTGGCGATGGCAAGTATTCTCTCCCGCAATTCCGACCGATAAGTGTTCTCGCTGTTAATCATCCCCGATGGATAAAGATTGAATTTAAGCGTAAAATTATAAAAAATCTTTGGTATTCCGATATTTTTTCGGGTATAATTTCTTAACTTTGCACAAAGAACATATATCTGTGCGAAAATGACAGATTGTTTAGGATATTAGATTATGGCAAAGATTACGAAAGAGGCGGCATTGGAATATCACAGCGAAGGCCGCCCGGGAAAGATTGAAGTAGCTCCCACCAAGCCCTACAGCACCCAGACCGACCTCAGTTTGGCTTATTCGCCGGGAGTGGCATACCCCTGTTTGGAAATACAACAAAACCCCGACGACGTTTACAAATATACCGACAAGGGCAACCTTGTGGCAGTCATCACCAACGGAACGGCGGTGCTCGGACTGGGAAACATCGGCGCAATGAGCGGAAAACCCGTCATGGAGGGAAAGGGACTCTTATTCAAGATTTACGGAGGCATCGACGTTTTCGACATAGAAGTGGACGAGACCGACCCCGAAAAGTTCTGTGAGGCAGTGGAAAAGATTGCCCCCACCTTCGGCGGCATCAACCTTGAGGACATCAAGGCACCCGAATGTTTCGCCATTGAGGAACGACTGAAGCGCACGCTCGACATCCCCGTCATGCACGACGACCAGCACGGAACAGCCATTATCTCGGCTGCCGGACTGAAGAACGCCCTCGAAGTGGCAGGAAAGAACATCGCCGACGTCAGGTTGGTCATCAACGGAGCCGGAGCGGCAGCCATTTCCTGCACGAAACTCTACATGGCACTCGGCGCCAGAAAGGAAAACATCCTCATGCTCGACTCCAAAGGGGTCATCACCACCGACCGCACCGACCTCACCCCGCAGAAAGCACTCTTTGCCACTGACCGGCGCGACGTCAGGACGCTCGAAGAGGCAATGCGGGGCAGCGATGTTTTCGTGGGACTCTCCAAAGGCAACATCCTCACGCAGGACATGATACGTTCGATGAACGAACATCCCATCGTCTTCGCCCTTGCCAACCCCGTGCCGGAAATATCCTACGAGGATGCCATCGCAGCACGCCCGGAGGTCATCATGTCCACGGGACGCTCCGACTATCCCAACCAAATCAACAACGTCATTGGCTTCCCGTTCATCTTCCGCGGCGCACTGGATGTACATGCCAAAGCCATCAACGAGGAAATGAAACTGGCGGCGGTTCATGCCATAGCGGAACTCGCCAAAAAGCCTGTCCCCGATGTGGTGAACGAGGTGTATAGGGTGAACGATCTCACCTTCGGACCAAAATATTTCATACCCAAACCGGTTGATCCCAGACTCATCACGGAAGTCAGCCCCGCAGTGGCAAAGGCTGCCATGGAGAGCGGCGTGGCGCGAACACCCATCCGCGACTTCGATGCATACAAAGGCAAACTGCGGCAACTGCTCGGACAGGAAACGAAACTCATGCGCTATCTGCACGCCACGGCTGCACAACATCCGCAACGTGTCGTCTTCGCCGAAGGAGGACACCCGAACATGATAAAGGCTGCCGTACAGGCGAAGCAAGAGGGAATATGCCAACCCATCCTGTTGGGGAATCCCGACCGACTCAGACGTGTGGCAAACCGATTGAAACTCGACCTCTCCGACATCGAAATCGTGGACATGCGCGCCGACAAGGAACAGGGACACAGAGCCACCTATGCCAAACATCTCGCCGAAAAAAGGGCGCGGGAAGGCTACACCTTTGAAGAATCGTATGATAAGATGTACGAACGCAACTATTTCGGAATGTCCATGGTGGAAAACGGCGATGCCGATGCCTTCATCACCGGGCTCTACACGAAATACAGCAACACCATTCGCGTGGCGAAAGAGGTCATCGGCATCCGACCGGAATACAACCACTTCCTCACCATGCACATCCTGAACACAAAACGAGGAGTGTTCTACATCGCCGACACGCTCATCAACCGACATCCCGATGCCGATGCACTCACCGACATAGCAAAGCTGGCAGCGCACTCGGTGAAGTTCTTCAACGACACACCGAAGATTGCCATGCTCTCTTATTCCAATTTCGGAACCGACCCCGACGGAACGCCTCGCTACGTGCATGAGGCGGTGGAACGAATGCAGCGAGAATATCCCGACCTCGCCATTGATGGGGAAATGCAAGTGAACTTCGCACTCAACAAGGAGTTGCGCGATGAGAAATATCCCTTCACCCGACTGAAGGGAAAGGATGTCAATACACTCGTCTTCCCGAACCTCTCCTCAGCCAACAGCGGATACAAGCTGCTGCAGGCGTTGAGTCCCGACACGGAAGTCATCGGTCCGATACAGATGGGACTGAACAAACCCATCCACTTCACCGACTTTGAAAGCTCCGTTCGCGACATCGTGAACATCACTGCCGTGGCAGTAATCGATGCCTACGTGGAGAAGATAAAACACCGGAAATAACCATCCGCGCATCAAAAGTCGGGACTGTTTCATGCGGAAAAACAGCAATCTGTCGTTGATGTTTAGCATGCCAATTATAAAAGGTGAGCTTTTGCATTGCAAAAGGTAAGCTTTCGCACCCCAAAAGGTAAGCTTTTGCAATGCAAAAGCTTACCTTTTATAATGCCTTTGTAAAATACTGAATTACAATCAATTACAAAACCACATTCTCTACGTGCCGCAACCCCCGGATTTGTCCGCCCGCGGAATGAAAAAAAGCAGTCGGTCGATGCTCCTTTTGCGCATCTTTGGCGTGCGGACAAACACGAGGTCTGCCCCCTGCGGAAGATGTGCGCATTGGCAATCGGAGCGAGATGCACCATCGTTACATGCAAGAGAAAAACCGGCAATCGCAATGGCTCGGCAACGAGAAATTGATGATTTTTTCCGAAAAATTCAATCAAATACACCAAAATAAATAAAATAGGCAACATTTCGCTTGGTGTTATCCACAAATAACCATAAATTTGCAAATAGTTTTCAACAGGATGAGAAGAAACATGAAAAAGTCGATTATCTGTACGGTACTCATCGGCATGGCAACAGCGGTGTCGGCACAAAGCACGTTCACGCTGCAACGGTGCAGAGACATGGCATTGGAGAATAACCGACAACTGAAAATATCGAAATTAACGACAAGCATCGCGGAGGACGTGCACAAAGTTGCCAAAACAAAATACCTGCCGCGACTCACCGCACTCGCCGGCTATGAACACCTGTCGCGCGAAATATCGCTGCTCAGCGACGAACAGAAGAACACTCTGTCGAACCTCGGCACCAACTCGGTGGGAAAAATCAGCGGCGAAATAGGAAAAAACATCGCCCAATGGGCACAACAAGGACTTATATCGCCACAGACGGCACAAGACCTCGGCAAGGCATTGGGAAACATTACCACACCACTCGCCCAAGCGGGCAACAACATCGGAGAAGCACTCCGACAAGACCTGCGCACCAACTCGAAAAACATCTACGCCGGAGGAGTCATGCTGATGCAACCCATCTACATGGGTGGAGCCATCAAAGCCGCCAACGACATGGCTGCCATCGGTGAAGAAATGGCACGAAACGACATCGCACTGAAACAACAAACGGTGCTCTACGCCGTGGATAACGCCTATTGGCTCATCGTCTCGCTGAAGAAGAAAGAACGCCTCGCCATGCAATATTGCGACCTCGCAAAACACCTCTCCGGCGACGTTTCCAAAATGTACAGGGAAGGCGTGGCAACCAAAGCCGACCGACTGAAAGTGGAGGTGGCAGTGAACACGGCCGAACTGCAAATCGCCGAACTGCAAAACGGCATCGCACTGGCAAAGATGGCACTCTGCGAACTCTGCGGACTCGACCTGAATACCAACCCGCGACTCGCCGATGAAGACTCCGACGAACTCTCGGCAGTGGAAACCGTGAACTATGATGCAGCCGACACCACGTACAACGCACGACCGGAAGTGCGACTGCTGCAAAACTCCGTCGAACTGCAACGCCAAAACACCAAACTCATACGCTCGCTCTTCCTCCCCCACGTGGTATTGACAGCAGGTTACAACCTGTCGAACCCCAACTCCTTCAACGGATTTGAACAGAAATTTGCCGATATGTGGAACGTGGGCATCATCGTGCACGTCCCATTATGGAACTGGGGCGAAGGAAAATACAAGGTAAGGGCTGCCAAGACTGCCACCACACTCGCAGAAATGGAACTCAGCGATGTGCGCAATAAAATAAGACTCGAGACGGAACAAAACCGCTTCAGACTGGACAATGCCAACGAGCGACTGGCAACGGCACACAAGAACATGGCATCAGCCAACGAAAACCTCAGAACGGCAGACATAGGCTTCCGCGAAGGCGTCATGACCGTTACCGACGTGATGGCCGCACAAACAGCATGGCTCGCCGCCCGCACCGCAGTGCTCGATGCAGAAATAGCCGTGCGCACCGCACAGGTGGGACTGAGAAAAGCATTGGGAAAAATCTACTGATGCCACGACAAACAACAGAAAAACAAAAAGAAAGGAAACAACAATAAAAACATACACCATATCATGTCAGCAAAATCACAACATAACAACATCCTCCTCGCCATACTCGGACTCACCACCGTCATCGCGATAGTTGGCGTCATCGGCTATTTCGCATTCGACCGGGAAGAAGACATCATACAAGGCGAAGTGGAAGTGGGAGAATACCGCGTGTCGTGCAAATTCCCCGGACGCATACGCGAAATAAAAGTGCGCGAGGGCGACTATGTGCGCAAAGGCGACGTGCTCGCCGTGCTCGAACTGCCCGAAGCAAGCGCACAAGAGAAAGTGATGGAAGCAGCAGCCAATGCCTCCGAGGCACTGAGCGACCTCACCGACGCTCCCAACCGGAAGGAAATCATCGAGAGTGCCTATCAAGTGTATCAGCAAGCAGTGGCAGCCAACGACGTGGCAGAAAAGACTTACGGACGCATGAGCCGACTCTACGACGAAGGTGTGGTATCGGCACAAAAACGCGACGAAGCATTGGGAGCCTTCCAAACCACACAAGCCGCCGTGAAAGTGGCAAAATCGCAATGGGAACTGGCAATGAGCGGCAGCAGAGAAGAATCGAAACGAGCAGCACGCAAACAAGCACAGGCAGCACGCTCGGCAGTGGACGTGGTGAAATCGGTACTCAAAGAAACCGTACAAAGAGCCACCCGAAACGGAGAGGTATCAACCATCTATCCCAAAGAAGGAGAACTCGTGGGACTCGGCAGCCCCATCATGAGCATCTCCACCATGGACGATATCTGGGGAACATTCAACATACGCGAAGACCAACTCAACGGCATGAAGATAGGCACAAAGTTCAAAGCCTTCATTCCGGCATTCGGCAAAACTATTGAAATGCGCGTTACCCATATCAAAGACCAAGGATCCTACGCCGTGTGGAAAGCCACAAAATCAAAAGGACAATACGACCTCAAAACCTTTGAAGTGAAAGCCAAACCCATTCGGAAAATAGACGGACTGCGACCCGGCATGTCGCTCGTCATCAAGTAGCCATCCACAAGGGCAGACGTCATGATACGCCGGATATTCAACATAGCAGCACGAGAGACGGGCATAATGGCACGAACGCCCATCTACCTCTTCTCCATGGTAATCTTCCCGATTATCGTCGTCATCTTCTTCACATCCCTACTCGGAGAAGGACAACCCGGGAACATGCCCTGCGGCGTGGTGGATAACGACAAAACAACCGTCAGCCGCGCACTCATCCGACAGCTTGACGCCTTCCAAAACACAAAAGTAACCACACACTTCAACAATCCCAATGAGGCAAGACGAGCCATTCAACGCAACGAAATCTACGGTTTCCTCTACATACCCAACGGAACAACCGAGAAACTCGTCTCGGGACGCCAACCCACCGTTTCCTTCTATTACAGCAATGTTACACTCCTGGCGGGCTCCATGCTCTTCAAAGACCTCAAAACCATCACCACACTTGGCTCCGCAGCCATGGGACAAGCCAAATTGCAAATGCTCGGAAAGACCGACAAGGAAATAAAAGCCACACTGCAACCCATCGTCATCGATGCCCACATGCCCGAAAACCCATACATGAACTACAACATCTACCTCACCAACGTCATGGTGCCGGGCATCTTCATTCTCTTCATCCTGCTCATCACCGCCTATTCCATAGGAACGGAACTGAAATTCGACAGGTCGCGCGAGTGGATGCAGATGGCAGGGAAAAACATTTTCGTGGCACTTACTGGGAAAATGCTGCCCCAATTCCTCATCTTCTTCACCGTCTTCACCTCCTATGAATGGTACATCTACGGTCATCTCGGCTTCCCACACCCGGGCGGACTGCCCATCATCTTCCTGCTGGGCATCCTTATCGTTATCTCATCACAAGGATTGGGCATCTTCTTCTTCGGACTCATGCCCTCGCTGCGCCTCTCAATGAGCGTCTGTTCACTATGGGCAGTCGTCGGATTCTCGGCAGCCGGAGCCACCTATCCCACTTTCGCCATGGATCCGATGATAGAAGCGGTGGCGGAACTTATCCCCCTGCGCCATTATTACATGATACAGCAAATGACTATCTTCCACGGCTATCCGCTCATCAATGCATGGTGGAATTTCTCGGTACTGACCCTCTTCACGCTTCTTCCACTTCTCACGGCGAGAAACATCAGGAAAGCCATGTTGGAATACGTATATATACCTTGAGCAATGGCAGAGAAAACAACAGAACAATCAACATACAAACGGCAGAACGAATACAGATTGCCCGACCATTCCCGACGCGACAACAACCAACCGGGACTGCTGGCATCAATCTGCTATATATGGTGGCTGGAGATGAAGAACTCCATCAAGGACGAAGGAGTGCTCATCTTCTTCATTCTCGTTCCACTGGCATATCCGTTGCTCTACTCTTGGATTTACAACAATGAGGTGGTACGCGACGTTCCCGTGGCAGTAATCGACAACGACAACTCCATCGATTCAAGAGAGTTCATCCGACGCCTCGACGCCTCTCCCGATGTTCATGTGGCTTACCGATGTCGGAACATGCAGGAAGCCCGAAACCTCATGGCAAAACAGGACGTGAAGGGATTTATCTACTTCCCGGAGGACTTCCGGCGAAAGCTCCAAAGAGGCGAACAAGCTCAGGTCAGCGTGTTTTGCGACATGACCTTGATGCTTGCCTACAAAGCCTTATACCTGTCGTCCGTGCTCGTTTCCATCGACATGAACTCCGATATACAAAAGGAGAGAGGAGGCAACATCACCACTCGCGATGAGGAGATAGCCACGCAGCCCATGATTATCGAGGAACAGCCCATCTTCAACACCACAGGAGGTTACGGAAACGCCATACTGCCCGGAGTGCTCATCATCATTTTGCAGCAAACCTTGTTGCTCGGAATAGGATTATCGGCGGGAACGGCACGAGAGAACAACCGTTATCAAGACCTCGTTCCCATCAGCAAACACTACAACGGAATACTGAAAATCGTATTGGGCAAATCGTTCTGCTACTTCATGATATACAGCGTCATGGCAGCCTATCTGACATTGGTGGTGCCAAAGATGTTCGGCTTCACCACTCTCTCAAGTCCATCCGACCTCTTTGGGCTGTTGCTGCCTTATCTGCTTGCCACCATCTTCTTCGGAATGACGCTCTCCTGCATGATACGCTATCGCGAGAACGTCATTCTGCTCGCCGTCTTCACTTCCGTTCCCTTCCTCTTTCTCACCGGATTGAGTTGGCCCGAGAGCAACATTTCCGGAGTGTGGAAAGGCATCAGCCTGCTCATTCCCTCCACCTTCGGAGTGCAAGGCTTCCTCGGAATTTCCTCGATGGGTGCGACACTTCAGGACGTCCACACGGAACACATCGCGCTATGGGTTCTCGCCGGCTGCTACTTCCTTAGCACCTGTCTTGTTTATCGATACCAAATCATCAGGGCACGCCGACACGCCATCGCCCACGTCAGGGATATTCAGGACAAGATAAGGAAAGAACGGCTGTTGCGCGAGAACGCAGAAGGGAAAGAATCAGAATAAACCAACAAAGAAAAAACATAAGAAAACAAATGAAAATTTCAGAAGAACGAGCCAGTATGCTCAACGGCGTGCTCCTCATGGCACTCTTTGCCTGCTCCGCTTTCTACATTGCTGATATGCAATGGGTGAAAGCACTATCATTCAGTCCGCTGGTTGTGGGAATCATACTCGGAATGATTTATGCCAATAGCCTGCGCAACCAACTCCCCGAAACATGGGTTCCGGGCATCGCTTTCACCGGCAAACGCATCCTCCGCTTTGGTATCATCCTCTATGGATTCAAACTCAGCTTTCAAGATGTCATTGCCGTTGGTCTGCCTGCCATCGTCATCGATGCCATTGTCGTAACCGCGACCATCCTTTTGGGCATCGCGCTCGGCAAACTGCTGAAGATGGATCGTTCCATTGCCCTGCTCACGGCAAGCGGTAGTGCGATTTGCGGAGCGGCGGCGGTGATGGGTGTCGATGGAGCCATCAAGCCCAAGCCTTACAAAACGGCAGTGGCAGTGGCTACGGTAGTTATCTTCGGCACACTCTCCATGTTTCTCTATCCCATCCTTTTCCGCGCCGGCATCTTCGATCTCCCCCTCTCACAGATGGGCATCTTTGCCGGCAGCACCATCCATGAGGTGGCACACGTGGTAGGAGCGGGCAACGCCATGGGCGGAGCCGTGAGCGACAATGCCATCATCGTGAAGATGATTCGAGTGATGATGCTCGTCCCGGTGCTCCTCGTCATTGCATTCTTCGTGGCAAAGGACGTGGCAGACCGTCCGGAAGGCGGAAAAAGCAACATCACCGTTCCATGGTTTGCCATTCTCTTCCTTGTCGTCATCGGGTTCAATTCGCTCAATCTGCTGCCCGAAAGCGTGGTTTCCTTCATCAACACCCTCGACACCTTCCTGCTCACCATGGCAATGACGGCACTCGGAGCAGAGACCAGCATCGACAAATTCAAGAAAGCCGGCTTCAAACCCTTCCTCCTTGCCTTCCTCCTTTGGCTGTGGCTCATTGGCGGTGGCTACTGCATGGCGAAATATCTCGTCCCCATCATGATGTAAAGCGCGAAGCTCGCGAAGTTCAAGAAGCAATTGTAAAAATCCCCGCCCTAAAGCCATTCCATTGCCCACGGTGAGCTTTCCGCCCGGAAAAACTTGCCCACCTCAACGGAAGTTCGTAAATTTGCAGTGTTATAATACCGATTATTTATGAAGGAAAAAACAATGATTCAGGAAGAACAAATTCTCATTCGCATCACCGGACAAGACCGACCGGGACTCACAGCCTCCATCATGGCAATATTGGCACGCTACGATGCGCAAATACTTGATGTGGGACAGGCGGATATCCACTCCACACTCTCGCTCGGTATCCTCATCCGCACGACAGAGGAAAACTCCGGAAAGGTAATGAAAGAACTGCTCTTCAAAGCCACCGAACTGAATATCAACATAGGGTTTTCGCCCATTCCCGACGATGAATATGAGGAATGGGTGGAAAAACAAGGGAAAAATCGCTACATTCTCACCATCATAGGGCGCAAACTCACAGCCAAAAGCATTCAGGCGGCAACGGCGACTCTCGCCGAACAAGACATGAACATCGATTCCATACGCCGACTGACGGGACGCCCCAGCCTGCGCCGACAAAACGCAAACGTAAGGGCATGTGTGGAATTTTCCGTGCGCGGCACACCCACCGACTACGACCGGATGCAGGCACACCTCATGGAGATGAGCCACGAACAAGGCATCGACTTCTCCTTCCAAAAAGACAACATGTACCGCCGCATGCGCCGACTGATTTGCTTCGATATGGACTCCACACTCATACAGACCGAATGTATCGACGAACTGGCGAAATGCGCCGGGGTGGGGAAAGAAGTGGCAGAGATAACCGAACGCGCCATGCGAGGCGAGATAGATTTCCGCGAAAGCTTCAAACAACGCGTGGCACTGCTCAAGGGACTCGATGCCGGAGTGATGCAGGGCATTGCCGAACGCATGCCCATCACCGAAGGCGTGGACAGACTCATGCGCGTGTTGAAAAACTGTGGTTACAAAATTGCCATCCTCAGTGGCGGATTTACCTATTTCGGAGAATATCTGCAACATAAATACGGCATCGACTACGTCTATGCCAACGAGTTAGAGATAGATGCCGACAACAAACTCACAGGACGCTACCTCGGAGAAATAGTGGATGGCAGAAGAAAAGCAGAACTGCTGAAGCTCATCGCACAAGTGGAGAAAGTGAACCTCGCACAGACCATCGCCGTGGGCGACGGAGCAAACGACCTGCCGATGATTTCGGAAGCCGGACTCGGCATCGCCTTCCATGCCAAACCACGCGTGAGAGAAACAGCAGAACAAAACCTCAACACCATCGGACTCGACGGAGTGCTCTATTTCCTCGGATTCAAGGACAGCTACTTGGGCGATGAGGGGAAATTCTAAGAGGGAGAAACAACTTAAAAAACATAAAAATCATGACCCTGACCGAGATATTGGAACACCGAAGGGCAATCCGCCATTTCGATTCTGAAAAACCACTCGACACCGAGCGAGTGAAGGAATGTCTGAAAATGGCAACCCTCGCACCCACCAGTTCAAACATGCAACTCTGGGAGTGCTACCACGTTACCGACAAAGCGCTGATGGCAAAACTGACACACGCCTGTTTGGGACAGCTCACCGCCAAATCGGCACAACAGATGGTAGTATTCGTAACACGACAAGACCGATACAAGGCTCACGCTAAGGCAGTGATGGAATTTGAGGCGGAAAACACCCGCCGCCACAGCCCGGAAGAGAAACAAGCAAAACGCGTGAAGAAATGGAACCTTTACTATGGCAAACTCATGCCCTTCGTCTATTCCCGATTCCTCGGCGTGTGGGGACTGCTGCGCAAACTCCTCGCACAACTCATCGGACTGTCCCGACCCATCGTCCGACAAGTTTCCGAAGCAGACATGCGAGTGGTGGTGCACAAGAGTTGCGCCTTGGCGGTGCAGACCTTCATGCTTGCCATGAGCGAGGCAGGCTACGACACCTGTCCGCTCGAAGGCTTCGACAGCCGTCTCGTGAAACGCGCCCTCGGACTGCCCTGCGATTGCGAAATCAACATGATTATCACCTGTGGGATCCGACTTCCCGACGGCGTCTGGGGCGACCGCTTCCGAGTGCCATTCTCCGAAACCTATCACTACAGAGGATAGCATTTCGCTCATGCGCGTGGGCAAATTATCACCTTGGAACACCAATAATTTACCCAATAAATTTCACCCTGTCGAGACAAAGCCCAACCCCTGCATTTCCAAAAGCTAACCTTTTGCCTTCCAAAAGCTAAGCTTTTGCATTGCAAAAGGTCATGTATTGCGTTGCAAAAGCTAAGCTTTTAAATCGCAAGCAGTATCGCGCTGATTATCAATAGGTTGCAAACCGCATCTTGACCACCGGTTTTCCATGCGATTTTGCAGATGTCGGCAGGCAGAATCTTCTGCGCCACGAAGCCATTTGACACCACGCGAATACGAATTGACGACATAAGAAAACCCGGGTGCTGTTCGGCATTTGGAAGAAAACACGCTAAATCGCACGACCGGATGCAACCTTGTGCGAACTTTATGGAATTATTTAGAACACCATTGCCTTAAAGCAACATTTTTTTTGATTATTTCTCACTCTCGATACACTCTATCCAAAATACTTTTCTTACCTTTGCACGAAACGAAACCGAACAATAAAACATGAAAAAAATATCCATCCTGCTCGCCATCCTGACAGCAATCGCGACATTCGCCGCCTGCAATGGCAACGACACCTATGCCGAACAGATTGAGCGTGAACGCAATTCCGTGAACGAGTACATCGTGAAACACGGAATCAAAGTCATATCCGAAGACCAATTTGAACGACAAAACTTCAGCACCGACATCACCAAAAACGAATTCGTAAGATTCAACAACACCGGAGTCTATATGCAAATACTCCATAAAGGAATAGGCGAGAAACTCAGGAAAGGCGAAACTGCCACCGTGCTCTGCCGCTTCGACGAGTTCAACGTCATGGAAGACTCGCTGCAACTCACCAACCGCTCACTCCATTGGAGCGGAATAGTGGACAAGATGTCAGTAACCAACACCAGCGGCACTTTCACCGCCTCGTTCGACAAAAGCTCCAGCCTGATGTTCCGAACCTACAAAAGCGCATCGGTGCCCCCCGGATGGCTTGCACCACTCGCCTACATCAAAATAGGACGAATAAAAAGCGCCACCGACTCACTGGCTCACGTGCGCATCATCGTACCCTCGACGCAAGGACACCAAAACGCAAGCCAAAACGTGTACGCCTGCTTCTACGACATCACCTACGGACGAGGATTGTAAACATAAAAAACGCATAACAAAAAGAACATGACACTCATAAAGTCTATCTCAGGAATCCGCGGAACAATAGGCGGACAAACAGGCGACACACTGAACCCGCTCGACATCGTGAAATTCACCTCGGCTTACGCCACATTCATGGCAAAAAAGAACCCCGGAAAGAAACTAAAAATCATCGTCGGACGAGACGCACGCATATCCGGAGAAATGGTGAAGAACGTCGTGTGCGGCACCCTCATGGGAATAGGAGCCGACGTAGTGAACATCGGACTTGCCACCACACCCACAACAGAACTTGCAGTGCGCATGGCAGAAGCCGACGGAGGCATCATCATCACCGCATCGCACAACCCACGCCAATGGAACGCATTGAAACTGCTCAACAACGAAGGAGAGTTTCTCACCGCAGAAGAAGGAGCAGCCGTGCTCGACATCGCCGAACGAGAAGACTTCAACTATGCCGACGTGGACGCTTTGGGCACCTACACGGAAGAACACTCCTACAACCAAAAGCACGTGGAAGCCGTAACCACACTCCGACTTGCCGACCTCGACGCCATCCGAAAACGAAAATTCCGCGTCTGCGCAGACACCATCAACTCTGTGGGAGGCATCATCCTCCCCCTGCTCTTCGATGAGTTGGGCGTGGATTACACCTTGCTCAACGGAGAACCAACAGGCGATTTCGCCCACAACCCGGAACCCATCGAGAAAAACCTCGGAGGCATCATGAACGAAATGAAACACGGCGGCTACGACCTTGGCATCGTCGTCGATCCGGACGTCGATCGCTTGGCATTCATCCGTGAAGACGGCATCATGTTTGGCGAAGAATACACCCTCGTCAGCGTGGCGGATTACATCCTCGACCACGTGAAAGGAAACACCGTCAGCAACCTCTCATCCACACGCGCCCTGCGAGACATTACCGAACGACATGGCGGAAAATACTATGCCGCCGCCGTGGGCGAAGTAAACGTTACCACAAAAATGAAAGCCGTGAACGCCGTCATCGGCGGAGAAGGCAATGGGGGAGTAATCTATCCCGAAAGCCACTACGGACGCGATGCACTCGTGGGCATCGTACTCTTCCTCAGCTCATTGGCACAAAAAGGACTCACCGCAAGCGAACTGCGCCAAACCTATCCCGAATATTTCATCGCAAAAAACCGCATCGACCTCACCCCCGAAACAGATGTCAATGCCATCCTCGAAAAGGTAAAAGAACTCTATGGCAGAGAAAACAACGTACAGATAACCGACATCGACGGCGTGAAACTCGATTTCCCCTCATCGTGGGTACACCTCCGCAAATCGAACACCGAACCCATCATCCGCGTTTACAGCGAGGCAGGCAGCATGGCAGAAGCAGATGCCTTAGGCAAAAAACTCATGCAAGTGGTGTACGATATGCAATAAACCATTGGGAAGTGCGGACAAACACCATGTCGGTCCGCACACGGCGGTGCAATTCCATTCCACCGCCGACATTCATCCGTTGCAACCCATCACCCGAACAGCCCAAAGCCATAAACTTTTCGTTGAAATGGTGGCAATGGTATATAAAAAAATGTGTAAATTTGCGACATGGATTATAAAAACATCATTTTCGATATGGGCAACGTGCTCGTGAAACTTGACGAGGAAGCCACAATGAAACAATTTGCGGCACTCGGATTGGGACACGACAAAGCACAGACCGAACACGACGAAGTGGCAGACCTGATAAGAGGAATGGGGATAGGGACGGTGTCCAACGAAACATTCTTCGATGCCGTGCGGCGCATTACACACCGCGACCTCGCCGACCACGAGATAACCAAAGCCGTGAATGCAATGCTGCTCTATGTTCCCGAAGAGAAAAAACGCAAACTATTGGAAATCAGGAAACAAGGCTATCACACCTACCTGTTGAGCAACACCATCGACCTGCATTGGCAATATTGTAAGCAACAACTCTTTCCCATGGGCAAACATACCGTGGACGACTATTTCGAACGAATGTTCCTCTCACAAGTGATGCACAAAAAGAAACCCGATGACGAAATCTTCCAAACCGTCATAGCCGAAACGGGCATCAACCCTGAAGAAACACTATTCATTGACGACCTAAAGGAAAACTGCCAAGCGGCAAAGCGACAGGGATTGCACACCTTTCAAAACAAAGAGTTCAACGACTGGCTACAACTATTTTAAAAAACGCAAAAACAAACACCAAAAACTAAGATGGGAAAGGAACAACCTGACCACCCCTAAAGAAAATTCAGCAAAATAACCGCTCCACGACAGAAAAACAATAAAAAATTCGTTGAACTATCAAAAAATAATTATCTTTGTGGAACAACATGACATAATGATTCACAAAAAAATAAGAACATGACCGAAAACTACTTTGCGCCATCAGAACTCATCATCAATGAGGACGGCAGCATATTCCATTTACACCTGAAACCAAAAAACCTCGCCGACAAAATTATCCTCGTTGGCGACCCGGGACGCGTGGCACTCGTGGCATCACATTTCGACGATGCCGAATGTGAAGTAAGCAACAGAGAGTTTCGCACAGTAACGGGAACCTACAAAGGAAAACGCATCACCGTGCTCAGCACCGGAATAGGATGCGACAACATCGACATTGTCGTGAACGAACTCGACGCGTTGGCAAACATCGACTTTGAAACACGCAGAGAGAAAACCGAAAAACGACAACTCACCCTCGTGCGCATCGGAACCTGTGGCGGACTGCAACCCCACACACCCATCGGCACTTTCGTGGCATCGGAAAAAAGCATCGGTTTCGATGGCTTGCTCAACTTCTACGAAGGAAGAGAAAAGCTCGACGGAGAATTTGAAGCAGAGTTCAAAAAACAAGTAAAATGGATGCAGCAATTAGGAAACCCATACGTTGCCAACGCCGACCCGGAACTATTGAACAGAATAGCGCAAGACGACATGGTAAGAGGCGTAACCATTGCCTGCGGAGGCTTCTTCGGACCACAAGGAAGAAGATTACGATTGCCACTCGCCGACCCGGACTTGAACAGGAAAATAGAGGACTTTGAATACAAAGGACACAAAATAACCAACTTCGAGATGGAATCATCCGCACTCGCCGGATTGGCATACCTCATGGGACACAAAGCCCTGACTTGCTGCATGGTAATAGCCAACAGAAGACAGAAAGAAGCAAACGCGGGATACAAAAACACCATTGATGGACTCATCAAAGAAGTGCTGGAAAGAATCTAACCGAAGTGGACAAACCTTCACACCGCGATAACGCAAAAAGATAGAGCCCTCCCGTTTTTTAATTATGAATAAAACGCAATCGCTTCATGACAATTCCTACCTCACCAAACGGAGAGGGGACGGGAGTGGCACTATCTGCGCAATGGCAACACCACCGGGAGGAGCACTCGGCGTCATTCGAGTGTCCGGACCGAAAGCCATCAACATCGTAAACAGCATCTTTTCAAAAAACATACTGAACGCACCCGCAAACTCATTACACCACGGAGAAATAACCAACGCGAAAGGGGAAACCATCGACGAGACCGTAGTGGCAGTTTGGCGAGCGCCACATTCCTACACCGGAGAAGACGCCACAGAAATATCGTGCCACGGCTCCACCTACATTCTCAACAAAGTGCTCCAACGCCTCATAGAAAAAGGGTGCCGACAAGCCGAACCCGGAGAATACACACAAAGAGCTTATCTCAACGGAAAACTCGACCTGTCGCAGGCAGAAGCCGTAGCCGAACTCATCGCATCGGCTAATAAAGCCTCCCACAAAATGGCAATGTCGCAACTCAAGGGACACTTCTCAGGAGAACTCGCAAAACTACGCGAACAACTGCTGAAGATGACCTCACTCATCGAATTGGAACTCGACTTCGCCGACCATGAAGAATTGGAGTTTGCCGACCGATCCGAACTCAAAGCATTGGCAACAGAAATAGATGAAAAAGTAATCGGACTCGCACAATCATTCAAAATGGGACAAGCCCTGAAAAGAGGCATACCGGTGGCTATTGTGGGAAAAACAAATGTGGGAAAATCGACACTACTCAACCGACTCATACGCGACAACCGTGCCATCGTAAGCAATATTCACGGAACGACGCGCGACGTGATAGAAGACACCATGTCCATCAACGGCATTGAATTTCTCTTCATCGACACCGCCGGCATCCGAAAAACCAACGACAAAATAGAACAACTGGGCATAGAACGCACCTATCGGCAAATCGACAAAGCACAAATCGTACTGTGGGTTATTGACGAAGAACCCACAAACGAAGAGACCACGGAGATGGAACAACGATGTCGCGAAAAACAACTCATCATCGTACGGAATAAACAAGAGGCAATACTGAGCGGGAACCGACACCCTCACAACAACAACGATAAGAACGTCATTTCCATATCAGCAAAACAAAACTTGGGAATCGACAAACTCGAACAAATCATCTATCACGCAGCCGAATTGCCCGAACTCACCGAAAACTCGGTCATCGTAACGAGCGCACGCCACTACGAAGCCCTCACAAAAGCCCATCAGGCATTGCTCGCCGTAGCACAATCCATCAACCTCGGACTCAGTGGCGACCTTGTGGCAGAAGACTTGAAACTCGTTATCGAGGAACTCGGCACCATCACCGGCACGCAAATCAGCAGCACCGAAACCCTCCATAACATCTTTAAACATTTCTGCATCGGCAAATGAGTTTAAATGTTGCAAATACGACAGCAAAACTGCTACCATTATTATTTTCTTAATCAGTATTATGGTAAATAAGGTATCTGATTTTGTTTGAACGCAGACCGCAGAACTGATTAATATGGATTTATTGGAACAGAAAAAACATTATTGTTCGCAAAAAGGATTATCCATTCCGCTTAAAAAAATCATCGATTTCATCGAAGTAAATTGAAGTTCTCTTAGTTATAAATTCATCTATCCATAGAAGTAAATCATCTTTTTTACTGAGGTAAATTGAAGTTCCCATCATTATAAATCCACCCATCCATCGGAAAAAATTGTTTACGGCATTGGGAAAAATTGTTGATTTCATCGGCGATTTTGTCGATGCGACTCTCTGCAAGAACATGGCTGAGATTGGAATTGACAGACAAAATTTAGGGCAATGTATTCTGTTGATAATCAGAAGATTATGAACAGGTTTCCAAAAGCTTAGCTTTTAGACTTCAAAAGCTTAGCTTTTAGGCTCCAATAGCTAAGCTTTTAGATTGCAATAGCTAAGCTTTTGTGTAACAACAGTTCGACTACAGAACTTCATGGCTAAAAATCAGGAAAAAAATGCCTGCGTAGCGTTATCTGTACGTGGGCTGTGTGGGCTTGATTGTCGGTAGTTTCTCGGTTTGTATTTGAACTTCCGGAAGTTGGCGGCACATATTGCAGAACTTTAATCAGCTACATATAGTTAGCTGTAAATAAGGTGGTTGCATCATCTTAGTTCCTCTTTATATGCAAGGATGGCTTTCAGTGCTATTTGTCCGGCTTCATCAATGGAGCAATGAAGCTTTCCGCCTGCGGCATCCGCGTGTCCCCCACCATTGAAGAACCTCGTTGCCATGGGCTGACAATGAAAGCCGTTGGCGGAGCGCAGGCTGACGAGCACGGTGTTGGGTTTATCGGTGTCTTCGCGAAGGGAGATGCTTAGTTTTAATCCCTTGATTTGCAATGGTATGTTCACTAATCCCTCGAGGTCGCCTTTAATGAATTTAAAGCGTTTCATCTCCTCTTTTGTTACGATGAAGTAGGAGGCGTGGAGCTGTTCCACCACCTCGAGCTTGTTGAGGATGAGGTGCCCGCGCAGTTTCATGGCGTGTGAGGAATAATTGTGGTAAACTCGGTTGTAGATTTTGTCCTTATCCACCTTTTTTTCGAGCAGTTGCGTGATGATGAAATAGATTTCCGGGCGTGTGGAGTTATAGGCAAATCCTCCCGTGTCGGTCATCATGCCACAATAAATGCAGCGCGCGCAATCTCTTGTCATGCCCTCATAGCCACCGAGTTGCCATATCAGCGAGAAGACAATCTCTGAGGTACTCGAGAGTTCGGGGTGTGAAATGGTGAGCCGGTTGTTGGTGTCGGGTTCGAGGTGGTGGTCTATGAGCAATCGTTTTGCCTTGCTTTCGTCGAGCAGCGGCTGCATGTCCTCCACTCGCATGGATTGGTTGAAGTCGAGACAGCAAACGAGGTCGGCGTTTTCGAAGGCTTTTCTCACATCGTCGGCTCGTTTGTCGTATCGCAACACTTCGTTTGAGCCCGGCAGCCATTGCAGAAAGTCGGGGAAGGCATCCGGCACGCAGACGGAAACGTCGTCTTTCCCAATTTGTTTCAGATAGGATTTCCACGCCAGCGAAGAGCCCATTGCATCGCCGTCGGGTGATTTGTGGGCGCAGATGACGATGTGGTGCGCTTCGTCGATGAGCGTGCGCAGTTGTCCCAAACGTTCGTTGTCTAAGATATTGATGTTCATTCGCTTTGATTTGATGTAAGAGTGAGGCTTGGTGTGCCGGTGGTCGTGTCAGAACAGGCGGTTGGGATAGATTCCGTCGGCTACGAGTCGGCTGATGCGCGCCACCACTCCATCGCGGTCTTCGGGATAGGTAACGCCAAACCACGTGCTTGTGGTGTCGAGTACTTTCACGGTTGCCGTTCCGTCGTTGATGAGTTTGTTCACCATCATGGGGATGAAGTATTCCGATTTTTTATTTTCCATGTTCTTCGGATCGGAAAGGAAGACCTTGAAATAGTCCTCGCTGTATTGCAGATAGTCGGGTGTGAAGCCCCAAACGTTCATGGACGTGGGCGTGTTGTCGTCCACCGTAATCCATTTTTCGTTGTCATCGAGATACTGTACTTTGCCTTCGTGTCGTTCTATCTTCGTGCGTTCCACCACGGTGGTGAGGTTGCCGGCGGCATCGGTGGAACAGAGTCCGCGCGACACGGTGCCGTTTTCGCTCAGGGTGTTGCCCACGCGGAAGCCCACCATGGCATAGCGGTTCTTCGCTCCTTGTGGGAGGTCGGAAAGATATTTGCCTATGACTTTGAAACAGTCGCGGTTGTAGAAGTCGTCGCAGTTGATGACGCAGAAGGGTTCATTGATGACGTTCTTCGCCATGAGTACGGCGTGGTTGGTTCCCCATGGTTTCTCTCTGCCTTCGGGCACGGTGAAGCCTTCGGGGAGGGCGTCGATGCTTTGGAAAACCAGTTCTGCCGGAATGTGCCCCTCGTATTTTGAGAGCACCTGGCGGCGGAATTGCTGTTCAAAGTCTTTTCTGATGACGAAGACGATTTTACCAAAGCCTGCTTGTATGGCATCGTAAATGGAATAGTCCATAATGGTCTCGCCGTTGGGACCTAAGCCGTCGAGCTGTTTCAAGCCACCGTAGCGACTTCCCATCCCGGCGGCGAGCAATAACAAAGTTGGTTTCATGCGAGTGATGTTTTTTATTTCCTTTATGCGAAAACTCGGTTTTCGACTTGCAAAGGTAATAAAAAACAATGAAAAAACGGAGAAGACGAATGCTTTATTTCCATATGGCATTTGTCTTCTCCGTTGATTATGTCTTCGCGGATTTGTTCTATTCCGCCTTATCGTATTCCAAATGGAAGGTTGCCACCGCCTCCATGCCCTTCCACAGCATGTCGAGCGGAATGTTCTCGTTGGGCGAGTGGATGCTGTTTGATTCCAATCCGAAGCCCATCAGCACGGTCTTCACACCGAGTATCTGTTCGAAAGTGGCAATAATGGGGATGCTTCCGCCGCGTCGAACTGCCAAAGGGCGTTTGCCGAAGGCTTTCTCGAAACCCTTTTCGGCTGCTTTGTAGGCGGGGAGGTTGATGGGACAGACGTAGCCCTGACCACCATGGAGCGACCGGATGTTCACTTTCACGCTCCGCGGGGCTACTTTTTGGAAATATTCAACGACCATCTGCCCTATTTTCTCATGGTCTTGGTGAGGCACCAACCGACAAGAGAGTTTGGCATACGCTTTCGATGGAATGACGGTCTTGGAGCCTTCGCCCTGATAGCCGCCCCAGATGCCACAGACATCGAACGAGGGTCGGAAACCATTGCGTTCGATGGTGCTGTAGCCCTTCTCACCGAAAAGTTCCTCCACATCGAGCGAACGTTTGTAAGCCTCGATATCGAAGGGTATTTGCTCCACCATCTTGCGCTCTTCCGCCGGTACATCCTCCACATCGTCATAGAAATGGGGAATGGTTATCTTGCCGTCGGCATTTGTAACGTCGGAAATCAGTTTGCAAAGCACATTGATGGGATTGGCTACCGCACCTCCGAAATGCCCGGAGTGCAGGTCGTGGTTCGGACCTGTTACCTCTATCTGCCAGTAGGCAAGCCCACGCAGCCCGGTGGTGAGTGAAGGGAGGTCTTTTGAGAGCATGCTGGTGTCCGACACCAAGATAACGTCGCTCTTGAGCAAGTCCTTGTGGGTGGAACAGAATGTGCTTAAACTGGGTGAGCCTACTTCCTCCTCACCTTCGAGAATGAACTTCACGTTGTGTTTCAGCAGATTGTGCTTCACCACGTATTCAAAGGCTTTTGCCTGAATGAAGGATTGCCCCTTGTCATCGTCGGCACCGCGCGCCCAAATGTGTCCGTCGCGTATTTCCGGCTCAAAGGGTTCGCTCTTCCATAGTTCGAAAGGTTCTGCCGGCATTACGTCATAATGACCGTATATCAAAACCGTCTTGGCTTTTGGGTCGATGATTTTTTCGCCATACACCACCGGATTGCCCTCTGTGGGCATCACTTCCGCCTTATCGGCTCCGGCGGCGAGCAACAGTTCCTTCCATCTTTCGGCACAGCGTATCATGTCCTTGCCGTGCTTCTCGGGCTGCGCACTCACACTGGGAATGCGTATCAGGCTGAATAACTCTTCGAGCATGCGCTCTTGGTTTTCTTGGATATATTCTTTTATCATATTCTTGGTATTAAGTGAATTATTTTCCAAAGGGAGCAGATACCGAATAGGGTTTCATGCCACTGCCACAGCCTCTTCATGGGTGCTTCGGGGGGCATCCGCTTCTTGTTGCAAACTTACGTAATTTTTACGGATTACGCAAGGAAAAGGAGGAACGGGGATTATAAAAAACATTAAAACACAGTCCTATCAGATTTCCGTGGCGTGTGATGTTACGGTGGACGAGGGGGTAAAAAACATTAAAACCCGGTCGGGAATGTGCCTTCTGTCCTTACCCGGCTACCACATCGAGGGTCATCATTAGTGCAAAGCCCACGGCAAAGCCGATGGTGGACAAGTTGGAGTGCTCTCCTTCGGAGGCTTCGGGTATGAGTTCTTCCACTACCACATAGAACATGGCACCCGCCGCAAAGCTCAGGAGATAAGGTAAGGCAGGTTCTATGATGCCGGCAAGCAGGATGACGAGTACGGCGCCGATGGGTTCCACCACGCCACTGAGCGATCCGATGACGAACGATTTGAGTTTGGAATTGCCGGCTTCGCGCATTGGCATGGAGATGATGGCTCCCTCCGGAATGTTCTGTATGGCTATGCCCACAGCCATTGCCAAGGCGCCCGCCATGGTAATGTCGGTGCTTGCCTGCATCGCACCTGCCAGCACCACGCCCACAGCCATTCCTTCCGGAAGATTGTGGATGGTAACGGCGAAGGTGAGCATTGCCGTCCGGCTCAAGTGCAACTTGGGTCCTTCCGGTGTATTGCTGCCAAGATGGAGGTGAGGTGTGATGAAGTCGATGAAGAGCAGGAAAGCTATACCGATGAGAAATCCCGTTACGGCGGGGATGATGCGTGCTTTTCCTGCATCGTCCCACATTTCCATTGAGGGAATGATGAGCGACCAGATGGAGGCTGCCACCATGACGCCTGAGGCAAATCCCAGCAATGCTTTCTGCAAACTTGCGGACATTTCTTTGCGCATGAAGAAAACGAAAGCCGAGCCCAGCACTGTTCCGAAGAGAGGGATGAGGAGTCCGAGGATGATATCTTGCATGTTGTTGTCTTTTTGTTTTTTTATCGCAAAACCTTCATTGTGCCGGTTTTGTGGTGTTCAGGGTAATTTTCTCGCCACAAAGTTACGTATATTTTTTCAAAAACAATACCGTCATGGAAAGTCTTTTGCTTCTGTCGGGAAAGCGGTGGAGCAATCAGCTCGTTTCCTCCTCATACCATTTCTTTGTCCTCAGATAGTTGTCGGCAAAGGTTCGTGCCTGATGGGGACTTGTTTCTTTCAATCGTCTCGCGGGAATTCCGCCCCATATCTCGTTGGCGGGAATCTTTGTCCCTGCAAGCACCACCGCTCCGGCAGCCACCACCGAGTTTTCGCCCACTTCTGCCCCATCAAGTACCGTGGCATTCATGCCGATGAGCGCGCCACACCGTACCGTGCAGGCATGAACCACGGCACCATGTCCCACGCTGACACCGTCTTCCAGCACCACCGGCATGCCCGCCGACTGGTGCACGCAAGCTAAATCCTGTATATTCACCTCGTTGCCGATGCGCACTTCCGCCACGTCGGCGCGGATAACGGCTCCGAACCACACCGAGCAGTCGTTGCCCATGATGATGTCGCCTGCCAAAGTGGCGTTCTCGGCGATGTAACATCGTTTTCCCCATGTGGGAGACTTTCCTTTTACGGTTTTTATTGTTGCCATGATGAATAACGTTTTTTCTTGAATTTTCAAGCAAAGTTACGAAAAAATCGGGAGTTTTCGCGATGTTTTTCGTAAATTTGTTGCCGGATAAACCGAAAGCGGAGTTATATCCACCTATTAATAAAGGAACATTTACACACTTATTGATTTATGGAAACAAACAGAATGAAACTCATCCTCTCGTCTCTGCTTTTGCTCTTCGCATCACTCTCGGCACAGGGGCAAAACGAGCAAAAGCAAACCGAAATCTTATTGGAGACCGACAGTGGCAACATTCGCATCCGGCTCTACGACGAAACGCCCTTGCACCGCGACAACTTCATCCGACAGGTGGAGAGTGGTGCTTACGACGGGGTGCTCTTTCATCGTGTCATCAGCGACTTCATGGTTCAGACCGGCGACCTTGGCTCTAAGACCGCGCTGCCGGGACAGCCGTTGGGCGACACGCCGGAGGCTTACTCTGTGCCGGCGGAATTTCGTTATCCGCGACTCATCCATAAACGTGGGGCAGTGGCAGCGGCGCGCGAATCGGACGAGGTGAACCCGGAGCGGGCTTCCTCTTCCACGCAGTTCTACATTGTTTGGGGAAGAAAATTCACCGACGACGGGCTCGACAAGGTGCAGGAGCGACTCAATCGTGCCACCGACAGCACCGTACAGATGTCGCCTGCCACGCGCGATATTTATAAGAACATCGGCGGAACGCCCCATCTTGATGGTTCCTACACCGTTTTTGGCGAGGTGGTGGAGGGTTTGGACGTAGTGGAACGCATCCGGCGTGCCGAAACGGATGCCAACGACCGCCCCATCGCCGACATACACATTCGCAAAGCGATGCTCGTCAGGCAATAGCCGCGAACAAAAGCACGTGAGAGAAAATCAATAAATCCGCACCTTATCGCCCACTCGCACGCCATCTTCGGCGAGTTGGCGATTTTTCTTTACCAGACTCTTCAGTCTTATGCCATACTTCTGTGCTATGTCGTACAAGCTCTCCGAGTTGCCCACGATGTGCTGCCGCTTCTTGAATTCCTTCGGAGCGCGTTTGCGTTTCTTTCCGAGCCATACAATTTCGCCTTCTCTGAGCGTGTCCTTATATTTCCGCTCGTTGTATCGTGCCAGTTTCCTACCGCTGATGCCGGTCTCTCTGCCTATGCTCTTGAATGTGTCGCCACGTCTCACCACGAGATAGCAGTTGCTGTTATAGGCGCGGAGCGAGTGCATGGTCGAGGCATTGCCGGCCGTCGGTGGTTGGCGCGAAGCTCCCGGCGAAGGCTTTTCGCTATCTTTCCCGGCGATGAACACATTATCCGGGAAAGCGTTGTACGACGTTGCGTTGTCATATCTGTAAAGCTGATAAAGCTCGATGATGGAAATCAGGCTGTTGGCATAATTGGGATTGGTGGCATAGCCCGCTCGTTTCAATCCGTATGCCCATGCGCGATAATCCGTGCGCGGGAGCAGGAACAAACTGTTGTAACGTTGTCTGCCGGTGAGAAACTTCGAGTGGTCTTCATAGCTTTCGAGTGCCGAGTTGTATGCTCTGAAACACTCTCCGTCAAGATCATCGTTGTGCGAGACGGTGCGCCCCGTCCAGTCATGGCACTTGATGCCGAAATGGTTGTTTGCTTCCGTGGCGAGTCTGCTCCGCCCTGCCCCGCTCTCCAGCACTCCCTGCGCCAAGGTGATGCTTGCCGGTATGCCATAACGCAACATCTCCCGGATGGCGATGTCCTTATATTTGATAAAATAGGATTGATAGGCTTGATTCCATTTGATTTTCGGCGTACCAAATGCAGAACCAAGAAAGAACAATAAACCAAAAACCAACAGAACGTATCGTTTCATGAGGCTGATGATAATGCTTGCGTTATTTTCGCAAAGTTAAATAATTTAACGACCAATTCAAAATATTTACTCTTAAAAAACGCAAAAACACGAAATATAAGGAACAGGGGGGCGATAGTGTCCGAAATGGTTTTGTGTCCCACGCAAGGTTTCATCAAATCATGAGACTTGATGTATTTTGTTTCAATGGCGAATGACACATGCCTCCTCATCCTCCAAATCGTAATTCGGGCAATGGCAAAAAGGCTCTTGACAGCGAACATTCTACCCGACCGGCACCACGAAATTATATTACAAAAACCGCATCCGGGACGCATTTCGTAATCCATTGATAATCAGAATAATACGAATTACTATTTAAAAGCTTAGCTTTTGCACGCCAATTCATGACCTTTTGCATTGCAAAAGCTTACCTTTTGGAACACGAAAGCTAAGCTTTGGATAAACGAATGAAGAATATTCAGGACATTATTAAAAAGGGGCACATCCCAAAAGATGTGCCCCCATGATTTAAAAAACAATTTTATTTAATGTTTCTGATACCTTTTATTTCAGCACAATCTTCTTGCTGACCGTGCCTTGTGGCGTTACTACGCGCAGAATATAGACACCGGCTGTTGCAGGCAGTTGGAGAGAAGAGCCAACGGCTGTCGCAGAGAAGACCTTGGCTCCGGAAATGCCGTAGAGTTCCACGCGACGGATGTTTCCGGCGTTGCCAAAGCGCAGTTCGTTGCCATTGATGGTAAACTCTGCCGATTGTGTCGTGGTTTGCGCATCGTCAATGCCTGCCGTAATGCCCAGGTAGATAACCTTCGTGTTTTCGCCACTCACGGTGATTTCTTCGCCTGCCTTTTTGTCTTGCGGACGATACTCCAAATAGAGGAGGTAAGCTCCGTTAGCGAGTGTAGCGGAAGGCTTATAATCGAAGACAAAGTCTTTTGACTCTCCTGCTGCCATGCTGACAGACTGCATGTTGGCAAGTTGGCCTGCTCGGTAGGAAGCCGGGCGGAAACGGATGTATAACATTCCCTTAGTGGCTTCGCTTGCTTTCAGCGTTACCTTGATGTTCTTCACGCTTGTTCCTTGTTTCCATTCGATGCTCGGAACTTCGAATGTGGTTGCGGCAAGTGGCAGGGCATTGTTTTCTTTCACTTCAATGATGCAATCCTCGAAAGTGCCTTCCATCGGGTATTCCGTGTCCTTATATACGAAATAGGGCAGCAACTTGTATTTGCCCGGTTTCAAATCCGTGCGGACATAATACTTCGGATCCTGACGTTCCTGCTGTTTGAATGTTTCTGCATCGAGACGGATGAAGTCGCGAGTTTCCTCCTCGTTCTCTATATTCTGCACCTTGAGCAAGAGGTTCACCGTTCCTTCCAATCCATAGTTGCGGACGGGGTGTGTGAAGAGCACTTTGTCGCCCTGCACAATTTCGTTCTCGTTTGCACCGCTGCTGAGCCATGCAAAGTTCCCCAATTGGCGGATAATCGGCATTTGGGCAGTTTTCTTCACTTCAAGGATGGTTTCGCCCGCGATGTCTTCCTTGAACGGATGTTGTTCGAAGTCGGCACCTGCCGGGTCTTTTGGCTTTGCTTTATCGAAAGCGATGACCTTATACTTGCCTTCGGGCATGTCTGCCGGAAGATTGATGAGCAGGCTGAGTTCTTTTTCGCTACTGTCATATACGTTATTGAGTTTCTCATCGGCCTCGTGCAGATAGTAAACCTTCGAGGGGTCGTCGATGGAAGTGAACTTCAACCATACGCGTGTAACGTAATAATCGGTTGAATTGTTGCGGATGTGCACTTTGAAACAGCCACTTCCTCCGGCATAAAGCGTTCCATCGGGTGTTATCTTCTCGAGCAGCATTACGTCGGGCACAGGTTGGTGCGTAGTTACGGCAGTGATTCTGCCGTCCTTCACCGTTGCGACGGCATAGTTGGGGAGGCTGTTCGGTGCAAGGACAATGTTCCAATCCTCCGTTCCTTTGGCTTTCACCGCATAGATTATCTTATAGTCATTGCCGTCAGCCACACCGGGTACATTGACCGAGCAATCCTGCATCGTAGTCCATCCGCCATTGGTCAGCGGCTTCTTGTCGAGGTTCACGCCCTTTACGTTAAGGGGTTGCTCCTTGAGGTTGGCAACAATCTTTCCATCTTTGTCGATGAGCACTGCGGCGATGACACCGTCGAAGTCGTCGCAATCGTGGTTGCTGATGATGGACATGCACTGTATGCCGGTGGGAAGGAGTGTTGCTGTGAAACGCGTATCGCAATAGATGTCCCATGAGCGTTTGCTACCCTCCACGGGTTTCTGTATGCCCGTGATGATTTCCTGTTGCAGATTGTAACCTCCGCCGTTGGCACCGATGCCGAGGTCGTAGGGGTTCAGCGCGTTCACGAGGAAGTAGCCGTTGCTCTTGCCATACCATCCCCAGTTGATGTGCACGTAGTCTTGGTCGTCGTAACCATCGCAAACGTAGGCGTGTCCGCCCTGTCCGTCCTCATTTGAGGCACTGTAGAATACGGGGCGTTTTGCGTTGAGTTCTGCCTTAATCATGTCCATCCACTCTTTGGTGCTGAAATATTCGCGTTTCTTGTAGGCAATGGCTTTGTCGTAGCCGAAGTAATTGACGAGTGCGCCCGTAACGGCTTGCGAGAAAGCGCCACTGCCTGCCGGTGCGAACGACATGTGAACCGATACGGCAGCCTGATAACTGAGCGTTGCCACCTGTTTGTTCTGTTCAGCATTGGCATTGTCTTTTTCGAGCCATCCTGGCATGTTGTTCCAATCGTAGGCAGTTGTGCCGAAGTTGGCGGTGAGGTCTTGTCCGATATTACTCTTATAAGTTAGTTCGCCAATGCCTTGTGCGGGCCAACGATGGTAGCGCATGATTTGTGCCATTGCCGTTGCCACGCAACCCACGAAATAATGCTTTGTTTTCGCTTCGGCGGTGTAGGTGGGCATCATGCCGTTGAAGGGCGCGTCCTGTCCCCATTGAATACCGTCTTTGTCGAGCAGCGGTGCTACCACCACTTTTCCCTTAGAGGGCACTGCATCGCCAACGTGCGGTGCCTTGCGTGCGGAAGCGTTCTCCACCACGCGGGCAAACATTTGCAACATGGCTACCACGTTGTCGGGTGCATTCTCCATGTCGAAAGAGCCTGAGTCGGAATAGCCGAGGATTGCTCCCACGGCATCGTTGCCGGAGACGATCACGAATCCGCGATTGCCATCGGCGTTATATACATAGAAAGGTTCGTAATCTCTGTCAGTGCTCTTGCTCAATCGCAGTTTGGCAGGAATGGTGGCATAGCGTGCCTTTGCTCCACGGTGTAGCTGCCCCGCCATGAATTTCCGGGCGATTTGCTGTGCCTGCGCTTTCGTTACTTTCTCTGCGAACGATGGCAAAGCAAGCAACGTAAACAACAGTAAAAGTTGTAATGTTTTTCTCATTTGTTGATTTCTATTAAAGTTTAACTGAATATTCTGTTTTTCATATCCCGAACGAGGAGGGTTCGCCAACCTCCAATCTTTTACCTAAATAAAAAACTAAGTGCACAAATTTAGAGTAATTATTCAAGACTAAGGGACTTATCTTTCGTTATTTCACAACTTATAACACAACTTAACATTATAAAGTGTTCTGTAACCAACCGGCGGAATGTCGATGCTGTGGAAATTCGCGTCCGAAGTTGCTTCTTCCGCTTCGAAAAGTTAAGAAATATATTGATTGAAGGGGAGCATTTCTCGTTGTTTTTGTTTATCTTTGCAATCGTTCCATACAAAAATAAAAAAAGCGAAGAAATGACATTATATCCGAAACTCATCACCGACGCTTTGTCGAAGGTGATTTATCCCGGTACGAAGAAGAATCTCGTGGAAAGCGAGATGGTGGCTGACGACATCCGAATAGACGGCATGAAGGTGAGTTTTACGCTCATCTTCCCCCGCCAGACCGACCCTTTCATGAAATCTACGTTGAAAGCGGCTGAAGCCCAGATACATTATTCCATAGACAAAGCGGTGGAGGTGGAAATAAAAACTGAGTTCAAGTCGGCTCCGCGCCCGGAAGTGGGCAAGCTGCTGCCCAACGTGAAGAACATCATCGCCGTAAGTTCGGGAAAGGGCGGTGTGGGGAAAAGCACCGTTTCAGCCAATCTCGCCATCGCCTTGGCACGATTGGGCTATAAGGTGGGACTGCTCGACACCGACATCTTCGGACCAAGCATGCCCAAGATGTTCGGCGTGGAGAACGAACACCCTTATGCAGTGGAGAAGGACGGCAGACAACTCATCGAACCGATAGAGAAATATGGGGTGAAACTGCTCTCCGTGGGCTTCTTCGTACATCCCGACACGGCAACGCTCTGGCGTGGCAGCATGGCATCGAACGCCCTGAAACAACTCATCGCCGATGGCGACTGGGGCGATTTGGATTACTTCATTCTCGACACACCGCCCGGAACAAGCGATATTCACCTGACGTTGTTGCAGACACTTGCCATCACCGGGGCTGTCATCGTCTCAACACCGCAAAACGTGGCATTGGCAGACGCGCGCAAAGGCATAGACATGTATCGCAACGAAAAAGTGAACGTGCCCATTCTCGGACTGGTGGAGAACATGGCATGGTTTACACCTGCCGAACTGCCCGACAACAAATATTACATCTTTGGCAAAGAGGGTGCGAAACAATTGGCAAAGGAGACAGGTTGCCCGCTGTTGGCACAAATTCCCATCGTGCAAAGCATCTGCGAGAATGGCGACAAGGGGGAACCTTCTGCCATACGGACAGACACACTGACGGGACAGGCATTCATCAATCTGGCGCAAGCCGTTGTAACGGTGGTCAATCGGCGCAACAAGGCGCAAGCCCCCACAAAGATTATCAACGTTACAAGAAAATAAAAAAGGCAACAGAATTGCCGTGGCAGGGCTGTACGCTCCTCCCTCCCCCACACCTTATATATATAGGCGGTACGCAAATCTCCCCTCATTCGCCAACCAGTCATTTGCCATCGGCGGACATGCGTGTTGCGAACCATTGAACCACACGGCGACAGACGCGTTTCCGAACATTTTTGGATAGGGCTGAACCACGATAGGGAATGTGGTTCCGACCGGTTTTTCAACAGCTCATCCGGAAATCGAAACATGACGAAAAAAATTTACATTCTGAAGGAATGTCCCGACACTCGCAACACACTGAAAGACAACAGATTAAAAAACAGCTTTTAAAAGCTTACCTTTTGCAGTGCAAAAGCTTACCTTTTGATTGCCGAAAGCTCATCTTTTACACGGCAAAAGATGAGCTTTCGGGAACTGATACTGAATATTTTTTCACAATTATTTGTTCGATTTGCGGAATTTCATTATATTTGCAAACAATTAAAAACATAACCTATGTCTTCGAGAGCCTAACCAAACAAAACCGCTTGAAAAGACACTTAATACATTATACAACATGAGAAGAGATCTTGAGATTTTTGATCTTATCGAGAAAGAGCACCAGCGCCAGCTGAAAGGAATGGAGCTGATTGCATCGGAGAATTTCGTAAGTGAAGAGGTAATGCAGGCAATGGGTTCCTACCTTACCAACAAGTATGCCGAAGGCTACCCCGGTAAAAGATATTACGGTGGCTGTCAGGTAGTTGACGTAGTGGAAACGGTTGCCATCGAGCGCATCAAGAAAATCTTTGGCGCAGAATATGCCAACGTTCAGCCCCACTCCGGAGCACAAGCCAACCAGGCAGTGTTCCTCGCTTGCCTGAAGCCCGGAGACACTTTCATGGGTATGGACCTCGACCACGGAGGGCACCTCTCTCATGGAAGCCCCGTGAACACATCGGGAATCCTCTACCGCCCCATCGGCTACAAGCTCAACCGCGAGACGGGACGCGTGGACTATGAGAACCTTGAGCAACTCGCACGCGAAAACAAACCAAAACTCATCGTGGCAGGCGCATCGGCATACAGCCGCGAATGGGACTACGCACGCATACGCAAAGTTGCCGACGAGGTAGGCGCCATCTTCATGGTGGACATGGCTCACCCTGCCGGACTAATCGCTGCCGGACTGCTTGAGAACCCGGTGAAATACGCACACATCGTTACCACAACCACACACAAAACACTGCGCGGTCCGCGCGGAGGTGTCATTCTCATGGGCAAGGACTTCGACAACCCATGGGGCATCAGACTCAAGAACGGCAACCTCAAGAAAATGTCAGCCGTGCTCAACTCAGCCGTCTTCCCGGGCAACCAAGGAGGACCACTCGAGCACGTCATCGCTGCCAAGGCAGTGGCTTTCGGCGAAAACCTCGAACCAAGTTGGAAAGAATACGCCACACAGGTGAAGAAAAACGCTTCCACACTGGCACAGGCATTAATCGATCGCGGCTTCGACATCGTCAGCGGCGGTACGGACAACCACTCCATGCTCGTGGATTTGCGCAGCAAATTCCCCGACCTCACAGGTAAGGTGGCTGAGAACGCACTCGTGGCAGCCGACATCACCGTGAACAAAAACATGGTTCCGTTCGACAGCCGTTCCGCATTCCAAACCAGCGGCATCCGCCTGGGTACGGCGGCAATGACCACACGTGGCGCGAAAGAAGACATGATGCACCTCATCGCCGAACTGATTGACACCGTGCTCACGGCTCCGGAAGACGACAAGGTCATCACCAGCGTGCGCGAGAAAGTAAACGCTACCATGAAGGATTATCCTTTGTTCGCTTACTAATCGACAAGCAAAGAAAAAAAGAAGATTTTTGAAATTATATTTTATGTTCGGATGTCCGCTCTCTTCGGGGAACGGACATCCTCTTTTTCACCCCCTCCCACTCACATTCCTCATCCGAAAGAAGGAAAAATATTAAGAAAAATGAAATAATTTATATTTTTTAGAGAAAAAACAAACACTTTTCACAAACTTTTTGTATCTTTGTCGCATGCGACATACGCATGAGGTATATATTCTAACCGTAATTACTAACAAGTTAATACCTAAACTTATGAAAAAAATTCTACTCTTAGCCCTCGTGGCAATCAGCAGTCTTGCAGCATCAGCACAAGAAGTAACAATCATCACAGAACAACCGAAAGGAACCGTGAAAGTTTACGACAGAGACGGTTCGGCACTTTATTACTACAAAGGTGCAGACGGAAAAGGAAAGCTGGGAAAAGCGAAACAGGACACTCTGGGCACCATGACGATTGTCTATGCACCTGACAACAAAACCATCTACATCAAAGATCCTCTTTCCATCGAAGATATAGGCACATGGGTAAAAGGTACCATTGAAGGAAACAAAATCACTGTTCCGTGTGGTCAATACATCTATCAGAGTAACGAAGGATGGGGCATACAAGTAGGCATGATGAAAATAAACTCCGAAGGATCATCGTTTGAAATCAATAATGATATGCCAAACTTCACCTATACTGTTGCCGGCAATACAATCAGTTTGGATAATACAAAAGAAGACTTAACGAGCGTATTGAGCGGATGGTACTCCGATAATAAGGAATGGATAGTTTCGACAGATATAATGTCCAAATATACTTTCAATGCAGAAGCAACTGCCATTGACAAAGTTACGAACAAGGAAAACAACGGCGAAATCAACAATGAAATTTATTACGACCTCAACGGAAAGAAAGTCAATAAGGAAACAAGAGGCGTACTCATCAAGAAATCAATCTTCAAGAACGGCACTGTAGAGACATCGAAATACATTGCAAAATAAGTTTCAATTTTTTTTCATTTTTTCCGCGACGTTCCGACTTTGGGGCGTCGCGGTTTTTGGTTATTCACAAATGGGAAGCAAAGAGAGATTCACGCCGATACATCCGAGTAATTCCCACCAACAAGAACTTGCCCGGGACTTGCAACCACAAAGCAACACTCCTGCCATACCTGACAAGAAGAAGCCTCACAGCCACCTTGTCCGGTGATGGAATGTGGCAGATTTTCCTGCAATGGCTGCAAAGAAAAACCGCCGTATGCCGAAAGGCACGCATGGCGGTTGAGCAATCGGTGAACACAAAAGTAGGAGATAAACCCCTATGACCGGTGTTTACCTCCTACTCGATTCACATGAGCCAACGCGCAACGCCGACTCTGTCTTCCACTTATCAGACTTTGCTTAATAATCGCGGTTCTGTGGGTCGAACTCCGCCCATCCTTTCGTCCAATCGGTAGCACCGAATGCCCCGATGAAGGGTACCTTCTCGAACCAATTGCCCGCGAAATCGAACACAGCTCCGGTGAGCAACGCACTGCCCGCTACCGGTGTGTAACCATTAGCTCCCACCAATGATTTCCACGAGTCCATCACGAGGTTGCCTTTCTGTGCCTTAAAGAAGGTGCTTGTGAAAGAAGGTTTGCCCGAATCGGTTGTATTGGTCTTGTAATCGTACAACTCATCCTTGTAAACTCCGTTGTAGTCGGACCCGATGATGTCCATTCCTGCGAACCAAATGTTCTCCAATTTCATTTTCCCGGCTTTGGCTGCACCCTGTGTATCGCCCTTCTGATTATCAAGAATCAATCCAATGGGGTAGCCCATGGCAACAGAGTTGTAGCAATTCATGCGCGAGTTGCGACGGATGTGCATTGCAGCCTGAAATTTACCGAGTGCCGCGCCATTGTTGGGGTTCATGCTTCCGCCTGTGATGTAGTCGGTGGTGTTCTTGAAGTTAGGGTCGAGCACCTTCGGACCTACGAAAGTGATGTTCGAGAAAGTAGCAGCCGTGAATGGACTGACATCTGAGCCACTTGCGTTGTTATCGCTTTCAAATCCGTTGCTCTTCGATGTGTCGGCAAGTTTCGAGTCGCGCACCACGAGTCCAAACTGCACGCTTCCGCGGTAGCCGTTGTCGGTATCAAAGTCGTCGTCCCATCCCTTGTAAGCGATGAGGTATTTAGCGTTCACCGTACCTCCGAACCACTCGTAAGAGTCGTCGTTGCTATATGAAACCTGGATGTGGTCGATTTTCGTTCCCGAGCCTACGGAACCGAATGTCAAGCCATTGATTTCTCTGTCTTTCTCAAAAGGATACCCGGCAAATTCGATGCGTACGTAACTGAGCACGCCCGAGTTGTCTGCATCGTCGTTTCCGCCGTGTTTGGTGCGTGGTCCGCCCTCTATCTGCTGTTCTCCTTGATTGGTTTTAGCCTTTCCACAGAGTATGACTCCACCCCAATCGCCCGGTTTGCGTTGTCCTTTTGGTTGTGCGGAGGTGAAGACGATGGGTTCGTTCTCCGTTCCCTGTGCGATGAGTTTGCCTCCACGTTCGGCGATGATTGACGCTTTGGTGGTTTTGTCGCCCTTGATGATGGTTCCCGGTTCAAGAGTGAGTTCTGCTCCGTTGGCAATGTATATCCAGCCTTTCAGCGTGTAGGTGCCTTTTTTCAGTGTCTGCTTGCCGGTGAAGACAAATTCCTGATTGCCGTTGCCTATTTCCTTTCCTTTTGGGTCTTCCATTCCATTGGTAAAGAGCAGGTGGTCGCATGATTTGATTGAGCCGTCCGTTCCCCAGACATATTTTTCTCCCGGTGTGGGATTAGGGTTGGGGTTGGGGTCATCACTGCTGCATGCTGCGAAACCCAATGTGAGGGTCAGCATTGCAGCGTAACCGAAAAACTTAAAATTCTTGTTCATAACTGTTTTGTTGATTTTGTTTCCCTTCTTTATTGCCGATGATGAGTCGGTTTTTCTGTTGGGAAGAAGTTAGAAATTATTTTTGTTGTTCTTGTGTTAAAACTTATAGATGGCAGAGAATCCGATGTTGTGTCCGGGTCGGTAAGACCGGGTTACTTCTTCCACCTTGCGATAGGTTCCGTCGGCGTAGGTAACGTCGGCAAACTGTTTGTAGTTCACCTTTTGTGCGAGCAGGTCGCGCAGGCTTAGTTTCAGTTCCCAGTGTTTTCCGAACTTCTTTGATGCCGTGAGGTCTATGACGTCGCGTGGCATTTCGTAGCTATCGGGTACGCGAGAGTTCACGTCGTTGCCCGAAGTTGTTCCTTCGCTGCGTCCCACTCCTATGATGCGTTTTCCTATTCTGTTGTAGAGCAGCGAAACGTTCCATCCATATTTCTCGTTGATGTAGAAGAAGCCTGAGTTGATGAGGTAAGGCGATTGTCCCTGCATGGGTCGGTTTGCTTCTTTTGCTCCTGCTTCGAAGTTCACTTTCGACTTGATGAGTGCGCCGTTGAACGACCAGCTGAAGTCGGGCAGTCCCATGAAGTCGAGTCTTTTTCTGATGTCGAGTTCCACTCCGTAGCTGTTTGCCGATTGTGCGTTCTTGTAGGAATAGATGAGGTCTGTTCCTCCCGACACGGTGTAGGTCCATTCTATTGGCGAATCGAAGTGTTTGTAGAAAGCTGCCAATGATATGATTTCGCTTTTTCCGGGATAGAACTCGTAGCGCAAGTCGATGTTGTCCACGTAGCAGTTTTTCAGTTTCGCGTTACCTTGTACGTTGGAGGCGAGGTCGAAGTCGTAGAATACGGATGATGACACTTCTCTGAATTCTGGTCGGTTGATGCTTCTTCCGTAGGATGCTCTCAACTGGTGTTGTTCGTTGAATTTATACGTGGCGTTGAGTGATGGGAAGAAGTCGTTGTTCTTGTAATATGTGCTTACATGGCTCACTTCTGTGTCTTTTGCGTTCGAGATGAGTTCCATGTTGTTGTGTTCAAATCGGACACCGGCGTAGATACCGAGTTTCCCAAAGGGGAGAGAGACCGACAGGTAGCCTGCGCCTAAAGTATTGTGTCCGATGTAGTCGTTGCGCATGTTCATCTGTTCGAGCAGATAGAGTTTGTCGCTGCCGAAGTTGTTGGGATTGCTGAGCAGTTCTGTCATGTCCATGTAGCGGAATCCCGTTGGCATATTGTTGTCGGAAGCGTCCCAGTTGTAGATGAACTCGCGGGTATCGTAGTCGCGGGTTCGGTATTCCGCGTAGGCTCCCGCCTGCACTATGGGTTCAAAGTTGCCGAAGGCAAAGTGGTGTTTGTCGTTCACTCCTGCCGAGACGATGTGTTCGTTGAGTCTTGTCCATTCTCTCGATATGTCGTTTCCCGTGGTCAGTGCCATTCGTCCTGTTTCTATGGCGTCGTCGGTGAGGTAGCGACGGCGGTCGGGAATCATGCGATTGGCGTAGGCGTAGCCGACGTTCCAGTCCAATTCATCGTTTTTTATGGTGTGTTTCCCGGTGAATTGTGTGTTGTAGGTTGCACGACTTCTGTAATAGTATTCTGCCGAATGTTCTTGGTTTGATTGTGCGCTGATTCCTTCTCTCCACGTGTATCGACTGTTGCCTATTTGGTTAAAGATGTTCTTGAACTGAAACTTGTTCAATCCGTTGGCAGTGAGAAATGTAAGGTTGAGCATGGCTCCGAGTCGTACGTTGTGGTTGTACTGGTCGTCTAAGGAGTGGCGCAAGTAGTTCTGTTGGTCGTTTTGTGCATCGTAGATGCCGAAGAGGTTGTTTTCCATTCCTCTGTAAGCGCGCGTTTCGTTGCTGTAGTTCATCATTGCAATCAGTCCCATGCGGTGTTCGCCCACGTTCCAGCGGTGGTTCCAGTTCAGTGCCATCTTCAGGTCGCCGAATGGTTGTCGGGTGTGTGTGGTCCAGTCGTTGTTCAGTTCGTTGCCCATCAGGTCGATGCGCTCGTTTCCGAAGTTGTTGAGGTGTGCCCGGAATCCTCCGCCGAGCATTCGTTTCCCACTGTCGAAGCCGAGGAAGTCGGTGCCCGACCCTTTGTAATACTTAAAGTCCTGAAAAGCCGACTGGGTGTTCCAGTTTCCGCCGAGAAGTGCGCTGAACGAGTTTTCTGTCGGGATTTCCTTCGTATTGACGATGATGAATCCTCCGCTGTAGTCGGCAGGATATTCCGGTGCCGGTGTTTTGACGATGGTGAGGTTGTCGATTTGCGAACTTGGGATGATGTCGAACGAGAAAGCCCTTGAGTCGGCTTCCGAGCTGGGCACTGCTCCACCATTTATCCACACGTTGTTGTAGCGTTGCGACAGTCCGCGCACCATGACGAATTTATCCTCTATGAGGCTCACGCCCGGTATGCGTCTTATCACCTCGCCGGCGTTGGAATCCTGAGTTCTACTTATTTCTTGTGCCGATATGTTGCTCACTATGACGGAGCTGTTTTTCACCACCTGAATCATCGCTTGTTCGGTGTTGCGCCTTGCAACTGCCGTAACCGATACTTCCTGTAGTTGTTTCTCGTCAGTCTCCAGAGCCACTTTCAACATCTTATCTGCTCCTGAAGCCTGCGTTTCAACTCCGTCAATTTTTTTTGTTTTGTATCCCACATACCTCACAATGAGGTTGTATTTTCCCGCTTTCAAGTCGGTGATGGTGAAGTTTCCGTCGATGTCGGTAACTGCCACCGGTTTGTCGCCCTCAATTTCTATGGTGGCGCCAATGATGGGAAGATTGGTCTTCGCCTCGTAAACATTTCCGATGATTTCCTGCGCTTGCAGCCGCAAAACTCCGATAAGGAGCAAGAGTGCCGCGAAAAATCCCCTTTTCATACAATTCATCTTTTTTGCTTTTCGTATTTTAATTTGTCGCTGCAAAAGTACGGACGTTGTGTTAAAGAAAAATTAACAAGATGTGAATAGGTTTTTACGTCTTTGTTACGAATTTGTTGCAAACGTTACAAAGTTGTGAAGCGTGGTGTTCGTTTGATTTTTGTAATGAAATGCAGAACTTCTCCGCAGTTCACGCGGAAGAAGAAGCATGATGAAAAAATTTTACTTCCGAGGATTGATTACATGGTTTGTAACTTGTTGATACACAGAACCATAAAAATTGGGATGCAAAAGCTTACCTTTTGTCTTGCAAAAGCTCACCTTTTGACAGCCGATAGCTTAGCTTTTAGAAGGCAATGGCTTAGCTTTTGCAAGTTGTTGCGGAAGTTTCTTTACAAACTTGCTCCTTGACAGGCAAAAAAACAGGAGGTTTGCCTCCATGACGGACAAGGATGGCGAAGGGGGAAATGAAAAAAATAATGCGGGAACGGCTGATTTTTACGGAAAATGTGATTATCTTTGTAAATTCAAAACATAACCACTACGCGGACATAATGGTCATGGGGAGGGAAAAATTCCATGACACACGAGCGTAAAAACAACAGAAAACAGAACCATGCAGATTATTTTGGCTTCGGCAAAGATTATGAACCCGGATAAAGAACGCTACGAGCAAGGGGCATTGCCACCCACCTCGGAACCGCCTTTCCTGCGTGCGGCGGAACGTTTCGCGCAAGAGATGGCAGGACGGTCGGTGGAAGAGCTACAGGCGGAACTGAAGTGCAACCGCCAATTGGCAGCAGAGACGAAGTTGCGCTATCAGGAGTTCCCCAACCCGAATTGCAGGCTGCCCGCCGTGTTGGCTTACTTTGGGCAGGCGTACAAATGTCTGGACGCCGCATCGCTCAACGCCGACGACCTGCTTTTTGCCAACCGCCGACTGTGGATTCTCAGCTTTCTCTATGGCATGTTGCGCCCCCTGAACCACATTCACCCCTACCGCATGGAAGGAAAGGTAATGACGGGCGTGTCAGCCGGCAGAACCATGTTTGAATATTGGAAACCGGTGCTCACCGATTTCCTCATCGACAACGTCAAAGCCGACGATGGCATCTTGGTGCATCTTGCCACGGCGGAATATCAACAACTCTTCGATTGGAAACGCGTGCTGAGCGAGGTGTGTGTCGTTCAGCCACGCTTCTACGTGCAAAAAGGCGACGAACTGAAGAATATTACCGTCTATGCGAAGAGCTGTCGGGGAGCCATGACGCGCCACATCATCAGAAATCGCGCCACACTGCCGGAACAACTCACCGACTTTGAATACAACGGCTTCCGCATCGTGCCACGCAGCGTGGACGAAACCCTGCCGAAAAGCGGACCGGTGGAATGGCTGTGGACGGCACAGGGATGAGCCACGCGAAACGTTACGCCTGCTTGCGCTTCGCCTCGAGAGCCTTGCGCCGAGTGTCGCGTATCTGCTGCAAACGCAGGGTGAGCGTGGTGCCCACCTCTTGATTCTTGGTAATTAACTTTTCCATTGCTTTTCCTTTTTTTTATTCTTCCAAACGTTCGCAAAGATAGCCCGGATTGGAATTGCCGACAAGCATTTCAGACGGTTTTCAGCCTTTCACCACTGTTTTTTTGATGTGCGTCAATACATTTGACCTACATCAAGAAAAACAGCATGACAGCCATGCGCAAACGCAAAATCATTGCCCGACTGCCTTTATTTCATTACCTTTGCACCGAGTTAATAAGTGAATAAAAAATAACCGCGTGTCAAAGGGACGCGCACAGAAAAGAAGAAAGGACAACAATCATGTTTACATTTGGAGTTTTAACCACATTGGCAGCCGTAGTTGCCGAAGTCATCATCATGTCAAAGAAGGACAATTTCGACAGATAAACATCCATATATATGGATTAATTAATGTGGGAGGACACGCAACCGGCGAGTCCTCCCATATTCTTTTTCCGCATCCACACAAAGAACACAGCGCACACAATCGGGAAAAGGGAAGAAAAAAGAAATTATTTAGTTTCCGTCTATATTGAGAAGAAAGACCGAAAAGAAACCAAAATAATTATGAAATGTGAAAGAAATATCGTAAATTTGCAGATGAAAAAACATTGTAAAGATTACAAATATCGAGACGCAACACGCTGAAGTTGCCTGAGGCAGATTTATCGCTCCGCCTCGCGCGCCCGACAATCACCCAACAATGAAGCCACGCTCCCCGCGAGAGAGGAGAAAGGCAAAAAACAAGAAACAACAAACTCATTCAAATACAAAAACATTATGAAGAAAAAATTTATTTGCACCGCTTGCGGATACATGTACGAAGGTGCCGAAGCACCCGCAGAATGTCCCGTTTGCCACGCTAAGGCAGACAAGTTCAAGGAGTTCAACCCATCTGCCCTGAAAGGAACAAAGACAGAAGCCAACCTCCAAGCAGCATTCGCCGGTGAGAGTCAGGCTCACACCAAATACCAATACTACGCTTCGAAAGCTCGCAAAGACGGCTACGTACAGATGTCGGACATCTTCATGGAAACCGCTCGCAACGAGAAAGAACACGCAAAACTCTGGTTCAAGTTCCTGCACGAGGGCGATATCCCCTCCACCGACCGCAACCTGAGCGACGCAGCAGCAGGCGAGAACTACGAATGGACCGATATGTATGAGCGCATGGCAAAAGAAGCCATGGAAGAAGGCTTCCCCGAAATCGCCGTGAAGTTCCGAAAGGTAGGCGACATAGAGAGAAAACATGAGGAACGCTACCGCAAACTGTTGAAAAACATCGCCGACAAAGCAGTATTCGCAAAGGACGGCTCCGCCGTATGGCAGTGCATCAACTGCGGACATATCGTAGTGGGCAAACAAGCACCGGAAGTATGCCCCGTTTGCGACCATCCACAGAGCTTCTTCCAAGTAGCTCCGGAAAACTTCTAATCCATCAGTGTTGAAACATGAACATCAATCTTGCCGCGTCCCGTCTGGACGCGGCTTTTTTCGCTCATCAGACAAACCAACACCAAACGGCAATGACCCGAAATCAAGTGCCGAAACGCAATGCCGCTTGTACCGGAAAACACAACGTCGAAACACGGAATTTAACCCGGTTCGCAAAGTCCGACAACCGAGAAAAAAAGATTACGCGAAATTTTCGTGCATTTCAAATATATTTTTCGTAACTTTGTTTCCCAAATAGGAAATCATAACATAAAAAGAAACATGCTTACATTAAAGCTCATCAGTGAGGAAACGGAACGTGTGATAAAAGGGCTTGAAAAAAAGCACTTTACCAACGCGCGCAAAACCATAGAAAAAGTATTGGAACTCGACAAACTTCGTCGCACCAACCAACAACAACTCGACAGCGGAAAACAACAACAAAACCAACTCTCAAGGCAGATTGGCGGATTGATGAAGGAAGGAAAGAAAAACGAAGCAGAAGAAATAAAAAACAAAGTGGCAGAACTGAAAGCCACTGACAAGACACTTCGCGAGGAAATGGAAAAGGCACAAAATGCCCTAAACGAAGTGCTGCTCACCATTCCGAACATCCCCAACGATGACGTACCGGAGGGAAAAGACGCTTCCGACAACGTGGTGGTGAAAGAAGGAGGCACAAAACCCATCTTCAAAGACAAGGCATTGTGCCACTGGGACTTGTGCAAGAAGTTCAATCTCGTGGACTTCGACCTCGGAGTGAAAATCACCGGAGCGGGATTCCCCATATATATAGGTAAGATGGCACGACTGCAACGTGCGCTGGAAGCATTCTTCCTCGATGAAGCACGCAAGAGCGGATACTTGGAAATACAACCCCCGCTGCTCGTCAATCAGGCATCAGGACTCGGCACGGGACAATTGCCCGACAAAGAAGGACAGATGTATCACGCACAGACCGACGACCTCTACCTCATTCCCACCGCAGAAGTACCCGTTACCAACATCTTCCGCGACGAAATCCTCGAAGAAGAACAGCTTCCCATGAAACGTTGCGCCTATTCGTCGTGCTTCCGACGCGAAGCAGGTAGCTACGGCAAAGACGTACGCGGACTGAACAGGCTGCATCAGTTCGATAAAGTGGAGATTGTACGCATCGACACACCACAACATTCCTACCAATCGCTCGCCGAAATGCTCGACCACGTGGAAAGACTGCTCCAAAAACTGGAACTCCCCTATCACATCCTACGACTTTGTGGCGGCGACATGAGCTTCACTTCAGCCATCTGCTACGACTTCGAAGTATGGAGCGCGGCACAAGAACGCTGGCTGGAAGTAAGTTCCGTGTCCAACTTCGAAAACTATCAGGCCAACCGCCTGCACTGTCGTTACCGCCGCTCGGCAGACAAAAAGATAGAACTCTGCCACACCCTCAATGGTTCGGCATTGGCATTGCCCCGCATCGTGGCAGCCATCATTGAGAACAACCAGACAGCTGAAGGCATTCGAGTGCCGAAAGTACTCGTACCCTACTGCGGATTCGAGTTGCTTGACGACAAGAATTGACCCTTCTGAGGACATTCCCTTTCCACAAAAACATCAACCCCACTCCACGATTAGCACCAAAAATGCCAACCGGGAGCGAAAAGGACAAAGAAAATATCATGAACAAGATTATCAGCAAAGAACAATTCTCAGAGAAGGTGTATTGCATCGTTGTGGAAGCACCCCTCATTGCACGAAGTTGCAAACCGGGAAACTTCATCATCGTTCGCGTGGACAAGAACAGCGAGCGAGTGCCTTACACCATTGCCAAATCCGACCCTGACAAAGGAACACTCACCATGGTCATTCAGGAAGTGGGACTCTCCTCCACCAAGTTGTGTAAATTAGCACCCGGCGATGAAGTACTCGACATCGTAGGTCCGTTGGGCAACGCCTCGCACATCGAAAACTACGGCACCGTGGTCTGTGCAGGCGGAGGTATCGGCATCGCAGCTATCCTGCCCATCCTCACGGCACTGAAAAAAGCCGGCAACCGCGTCATATCCGTACTCGCCGGACGCACCAAAGAACTGGTAATCATGGTGGACGACGTGGCAAAATATTCCGATGAAGTCATCATCATGACAGATGATGGCTCTTATGGGAAGAAAGGTGTCGTAACCGTAGGTGTGGAAGAAGTCATACAACGCGAGCATGTGGACAAGGTGCTTGCCATCGGTCCGCCCATGATGATGAAGTTCACATCGCTGCTCGCCAAGAAATACGGCATCCCCAACGATGTATCGCTCAACACCATCATGGTGGACGGAACGGGAATGTGCGGCGCTTGCCGACTGACGATTGGCGGAAAGACGAAATTCGTCTGCATAGATGGACCGGAATTCAACGGCGACCTCGTGGATTGGGACGAGATGTTCAAACGAATGGGAACGTTCAAGGGAGTGGAACGCGAAGAGATGGAACGCAAATCCGCTGTCATCGAACACACGGAAAAGAAAGACGAGAACGCAGCACCTGCCGGGACGGACAACTTGCACCCTGCGGAAGAAACGAAAGTGCCACTCGCCGAACTTACCAACCGCGATGCCGAATGGCGAAAGGAGCTGCGCAAGAGTATGAAACCCAAGGAGCGAACAGCAATAGAGCGTGTGCGAATGCCGGAGCTTGACCCAATCTATCGCGCCACGACACGCACCGAGGAGGTGAACAAAGGACTGACAACGGAAATGGCAATGCGCGAGGCTCAACGTTGTTTGGATTGTGCCAAGCCCACCTGCATGGAAGGTTGCCCGGTGAGCATCAACATCCCGAGTTTCATCAAGAACATTGAGCGCGGACAGTTCCTCAATGCCGCCCGTGTGCTGAAAGATACTTCCGCTTTGCCGGCAGTCTGCGGTCGCGTCTGTCCGCAGGAGAAACAGTGCGAGAGCCGTTGCATCCACCTGAAGATGAACGAGCCTGCCGTTGCCATAGGTTATTTGGAACGTTTCGCTGCCGACTACGAACGCGAGAGTGGAAACATCACCCTGCCCGACCTTGAACCATCGAATGGCATCAAAGTGGCAGTCATTGGGTCAGGACCCGCCGGACTGAGTTTTGCCGGCGACATGGTGAAAAGAGGTTTCCAAGTATATGTCTTCGAGGCACTCCACGAGGTGGGAGGCGTATTGAAATACGGCATACCGGAGTTCCGACTGCCCAACAAAATCGTAGAAGTGGAGGTGGAGAACCTCAGAAAACTCGGCGTACACTTCCAAACCGACACCATCATTGGAAAAACCATCAGCGTGGAGGAATTGGAACGAAACGGATTCAAAGGCATTTTCGTGGGGTCGGGAGCCGGACTGCCCAACTTCATGGGCATACCCGGCGAGAACAGCATCAACATTCTTTCGAGCAACGAATATCTCACACGTGTCAATCTCATGGATGCTGCCAACCCCGATACCGACACTCCCATCATCATTGGCAAGAAAGTGCTCGTCGTGGGAGGTGGCAACACCGCCATGGACTCCTGTCGCACGGCAAAACGGCTGGGTGCCGACGTTACGCTGGTTTATCGCCGTTCCATCGAAGAAATGCCGGCAAGAGCCGAAGAGGTGAAGCACGCTCAGGAGGAAGGCATCAACTTCCTCACGCTCCACAACCCAAAGGAATATCTCGCCGATGATAATGGGCGCGTCAGCGGTGCAATCCTTGACGTAATGCAGCTTGGCGAACCCGACGAGAGTGGTCGGCGCCGTCCGGAAACCACGGGCAAGACAATTACCATCGACTGCGATCAGGTGGTGGTGGCAGTGGGTGTATCGCCCAATCCGCTGGTTCCGAAATCCATCAAGGGCTTGGAATTGGGCAGAAAGAACACCATCGTCGTGAACGAGAGCATGCAGAGTTCGCAAGCCGACATCTATGCCGGTGGAGACATCGTGCGTGGCGGTGCCACCGTCATCCTTGCCATGGGCGATGGCAGACACGCAGCGAAGAACATGGCGGAAAGCCTTCTGCAAAAAGGAAAATAGGCAAAAGCCGATTGGCAAACATACGATGGCAGGCGATTCTCCCTGCCATCATTCCTCAAAAGAAACGAGCAGGCGCATTGCGTCCGCTCGTTTCTTCGTTATATACTGCTGCTTCCATGAATATTCTTTTATCTCAAATCGCTCATTAGGATTTTTCGGTGTTCCATGGCAGTGAGAGAATCTTTATCTTTTCCCGATGGCACTCTAACCGCCATGAAATTACATTACAAAAAAGACGTTCTCAACACACTTCGTAATCCTCTGATAATCAGTAGGATATTAATTGATTTTTAAAAGGTAAGCTTTTGCACCATAATACATGACCTTTTGCATTGCAAAAGCTTAGCTTTCGGCGTGCAAAAGCTAAGTTTTGGATTGACGAATGAAGAATTTTCAGGACATTATTGAATTTTCTCCATGCCGCCGGGGAAGAATTTTCGTGTTTTCAACGCTCCAAAAACCAAAGAATATGCCTGTCGTTTGTCTTGCCCCGACAGGCGCAGATGTCGATACATGAGTTTATGGAAGATGACTTGTGGTGAGAAAAATTGCTCACTAAGCCCAGCTTCCGCGCCAAGTGGGTGGATAAAAGATGAGCAGGAAACCGAAGATTTCCAATCGTCCGATAATCATCAGCACGGAGAGAATCCATTTCCCGGCATCGGGAAGCAACGCCCACGTGTAAGCCGGACCAAACTTGCCCAAGCCCGGACCGGTGTTGCCCATGGCGGAAACAACAGTTCCCGTTGCCTCGGTGAAGCCTACGCCCAACAACATCAGCAGCAGGCAACCCACAAAAATCAACACAAAGTAAGTGGCAAAGAAGGCAAGAACCGTGGTAACGACCTTGTTGTCGAACATTTTGCCGGCACGCACGGGCAAAACGGCATGCGGATGGAGGATTTGTCGGAACTGATTTTTGATGCAGATGGCAATAATTGCCAGGCGAAGGCTCTTGATTCCGCCACTTGTCGAACCCGTACAACCTCCCGAGAGCATGGCGAAGAGGATGAGCATCCACGTGAACGGCGGCCAAAGGTTGTAGTCATCGGTGGCAAAACCACAGGAGGTGTGCAAGGAAGACATTTGGAAAAATGCCTTTCTGAACGCTTCCTCCACTCCATAACCATTCTGCCAAATCAGCGTAAGGGTGATGATGATGGTGAGAACTCCCACGGAAGCCAAGAACCAACGCAGTTCGACACTGTGCCAAACCTGTCGGAAATGCCCCTTGACGGCTATGAAATAGAGTGAGAAGTTCACTGACGAGAAAAGCATGAACAGCGAAATGACATATTCCATAAATGGCGAATTCCAGTAAGCCACGCTCGCTTGTTTGGTGGAAAACCCACCCGTGGAAGTGGTGGTAAAGGCATGGCAGAGAGCATCGAAGACACCCATGCCACCCGCGATGAGCAATACCGTCTCAAGGGCCGTGATGATGCAATAAATAGTCCAAATATAACGTGCCATGATGCGCGTCTTGGGATGTATCTTGTCATGCGTAACGCCCGTGGCTTCGGATGAAAAGAGCATCTGTCCGCTGGTACCGAAGCCCGGCAGGAGGATAATGGTGAAGCAGACAATGCCCAGTCCGCCAATCCATTGCGTCAGACTGCGCCAAAAGAGTATGCCGTGGGGCATCTGCTCGATGTTGTTAAGAATGGTCGCTCCGGTGGTGGTGAATCCGGATATAGTCTCGAAGAAAGCATCTGCCACCGAGGGAATGTACCCACCCACGACATAAGGCATCATGCCAAAGAGTGTGTAGAACACCCATGAGAATGCAACCACGATGTAACCCTCCGTCCGACTTGCCGTGTCGCTGCTGTTCCTACCGTAAATCAGCAGCGTAACACTGACCAACGCACAAGCCGACAAGGAAATAAGAAACGCTTTCCAGTCTTCCTCGCCATACCATAGCGACACGCCACAACAAGCTAAAAGCAACAACGGCTCAAAGAGCAACAGCTGTCCCACCATGTGGGCAATGAGCTTATGGCTCGCCTTATTGTCCGATTCCTTCGGGCGCGCCGTGAAAATGTTGAAATTCATAATCCGTATTCTCTATATTCAATCATCCTGCGGAATGAAGCGAACTCTTGTCGCAACCTGCTTCGGTTTGCATCTCGGGAGCACCGCCCACCCATATCCCGACATCATCCGACACCATCCGTGCAATTACTTCAATGACGAATGTAGTCTTGATCGGGAGGCGGGGAGAATTGCCGTTGCGCAACATCCGCCCTGCCCTTTCAGCCGGCAAAGGTACGCAAAATATATGATATGCAAGCGCAGGAAAGCAAAGAAAGTTAGAAGAGGAATCCCGATGGGAAAAATATTGAATGAAGAACGCTTCGCAACGACACTTCCACCCCCTTTGCCACACAAGATTCAGCGTTGAAAAAGAAAAGCTAAGCTTTTGCAATCCAAAAGGTAAGCTTTTGCAACTCAAAAGGTAAGCTTTTGCAACTCAAAAGGTGAGCTTTTGCAGACAGGAGCGTAAGCTTTTGAAACACAACAACTTAGAAAGCAGGAAACACAAGGGAAAAAGACAGCCGGATTCTGCACTGCACGAGCCCCCTCGGCATGACTTTCCGCGCACGTCGGGAAGCAACAAGGAAGGGCAGTGTTGCCCCTTCCATCCACGTTCCGCAAGTCACGCCGGGGCTTGCGTGTGGAAAACAATCCATGAAGAGAATGGAAGCGATGATGTTAAAAATTGGAAAGATAAAGATTTTATCCCCTTCCCTTGTATATTTCTGAATTTATATTCTTATCTTTGCACCAATAAATTAGAGAATAACATACCCGTCGGACAGCCCGATGGGAACGACAAAAAATCTGATGATACGGATGAAACAGTTTAAAATCGTGGACATCGCAATGGGATGGCTCGCCTTTCTGATTGCGGCATTCACCTATTGCTCCACCATCGAACCGACAGCCAGTTTTTGGGACTGTCCCGAATTCATTACAACAGCTTACAGATTGGAAGTGGGACATCCCCCCGGGGCACCTTTCTTCGCCCTTACCGCCAATCTTTTCTCACAATTCGTCAGCGACCCCTCGCAAGTGGCACGCATGGTAAACACCATGAGCGCACTGCTCTCTGCCACCTGCATCCTGTTCCTGTTTTGGACCATCTCGCACCTCGCACGCAAACTCATCGTGCGCGATGGTGAGGAAATCTCCTTGCCAAAACTTATCGCCATCGAAGGCTCGGCACTGGTGGGCGCACTGATTTACACCTTCAGCGATACGTTCTGGTTCTCAGCCGTCGAAGGCGAAGTTTACGCTTACTCATCGGCATTCACGGCAGTGGTGTTTTGGCTCATCCTGAAATGGGAGGACAACGCCAACCAACCGCACGCCGACCGCTGGCTCGTGCTCATCGCCTACATGACCGGACTTTCCATCGGCGTGCACCTGCTCAACCTGCTCTGCATTCCTGCCATCGTTTTAGTCTATTATTATAAAAAGGTACCCGATGCCACACTGAAAGGCTCTCTGCTGGCATTGGGAGGCTCCGTCCTGCTCGTGGCAGCCGTGCTCTACGGCGTCGTCCCGGGCATCATCACCGTGGGCGGATGGTTCGAACTGCTCTTCACCAACACACTCGGCATGCCATTCAACACGGGAACAATCCTCTATATCTTCCTGCTGCTCGGCTCATTCATTTGGGCAATCTGCGAAACCTGTAAATGCAAGAATACGCCACGTGAGAATATCGCCTTCCTCATTGCCTTCGCGCTCATCGGTATCCCATTCGTGGGCTTCGGCTGGAGAGCATTCTTCACGGGCATCATCATCCTTTCCATCCTCTTCTTCGTACTGAAAAGAAAAAAAGACGGAAAGGCATGGGTCAGCTCGCGCACAAAGAACACCGCACTGCTCTGCATGCTCATGCTCATCATAGGCTATTCGTCCTACGCACTCATCGTCATCCGATCCACTGCCAACCCACCGATGGACCAAAACTCACCGGAGGACATCTTCACCTTAGGCAACTACCTCAGTCGCGACCAATATGGCGACCGACCGCTGCTCTACGGACAAGCCTACACCAGCCAACCGGCAGTGGAAGACGACGGAATGCACTACAAATTCAATGAGGGCGCACCCATCTATCAACGCAAGGAAAAGGCTTCAGCCAATGAAAAAGACTCCTACTTCATCGTACGCCACAAGTCCACGCAGGTGTTCCAACAAAATATGCTATTCCCACGGTTGTGGGATGAAAGTCATGCCGCACAATACGAACAATGGATGGGCGGCATCGAGGGACACGACGTAGAGGGAGTGAAGATACCTACGCAATGGGAAAACCTGAAATTCTTTATCTCCTATCAGTGCAACTTCATGTATTGGAGATATTTCATGTGGAATTTTGCAGGCAGACAAAACGATATTCAGGGCAACGGCGAACCGGAACACGGCAACTGGATAACGGGAATAAGCTTCATCGACAACATGCTCTACGGCAATCAAGACCTCATGCCCGACGAACTGAAGGCAAACAAGGGACACAACGTATTCTACTGTCTGCCACTGCTGCTCGGCTTAATCGGACTTTTCTGGCAGGCTTATCGCGGACGCCGCGGCGTACAGCAATGCTGGGTGGTGCTCTTCCTCTTCTTTATGACAGGATTGGCCATCGTCTTCTATCTGAATCAGACACCGGGACAACCACGTGAGCGCGACTATGCCTACGCCGGATCGTTCTACGCCTTTGCCATTTGGTGCGGACTCGGCGTAACAGCCATCTACGACCGACTCAGGAAACTCAAGGTCGGAGGCGTGGCAGCTGCTGCCATTGCATCGCTTGCCTGCCTGATAGTACCCATACAAATGGCATCGCAGACATGGGACGACCACGACCGTTCCGGACGATACGCCGCTCGCGACTTCGGACAGAACTATCTGAACTCCCTGCAAAGGGAAGGTAGCCCCATTATCTTCACCAACGGCGACAACGACACATTCCCGCTGTGGTATAATCAGGACGTTGAGGGCGTCAGAACCGACGCAAGAGTCTGCAACCTCTCCTATTTGCAAACCGACTGGTACATCGACCAAATGCGCCGACCGGCCTACGACTCGCCGAGTGTCCCCATCAACTGGCAAAGAATCGACTATGTGAGCGGAACCAATGAGTATGTTCCCATCGACCCCTCGATTAAGGAGGAACTAAAGGCATTGTACAGGGACGACCCGCAGGCGGCACGCAGCGAATTTGGCAACGACCCATTCGAGCTGAAGAACATATTGAAATATTGGGTGCGCTCGAAAGATCCGCAACTCCACGTCATTCCCACCGATACCATCTACATGACCATTGACAAAGAGGCTGTGCGCAAGAGCGGAATGATGATACCAACCGACAGCATTCCCGACCGAATGGCAATCTCGCTTGCAGGAAAACAAGCCATTTACAAGAAAGATCTCATGATGCTTGAGATGATAGCGAACACCAATTGGACACGTCCGCTCTATGTAGCCATCACCGTGGGTTCGGAAAACTTCATGAACCTCGGCGACAACTTCATCCAAGAAGGATTGGTGAACCGCATCACACCGTTCTATACCAAAGGGGGCAGGAACAATTACGATACGGAAAAGTCATACGACATCATGATGAACCGATTTAAGTGGGGAGGAATGTCCACCAAAGGACTCTACATTGACGAGACCATCATGCGCATGTGCTACACCCATCGGCGTGAAATGGCACAGCTCGCCCTCAGACTACTCGAGGAGAAGAAGCCCCAGAAGGCACTGAAGGTGCTCGAAAAAGTAGAGAAAGAGCTGCCTTGTTACAACATCCCCGTTAGCTATCTCTCCGGCTCCGGCTACATGGCGCAAGCCTATGCCATGCTCGGACAGAAGGCAAAGGCAAGAAAGCTCTTCGACACGCTGTGGAAAAACTCATGGCAGTACATACAATACTATCTCAGCTTGGATGAGCGTTACTTCAACATGAGTCAAAGCTCGTGCATGATGCACTTCCAAATCATGAAAGAAATGATGGATATTTGCAATGACACTGACCCGAATTGGGCGGCAAAGCACAAAAGACAATTTGCCATGCTGCTTCAAGCCTACCAAATGAAGGGCGGACAAATGAATTAAACTCATATGCTGATAGAGCAACCGGCAAGATGGATGAGATGGCTTTACCCCCACGCCTTGTGGAGGATGTCGCCCGATGAGCACGCCGTTTACCTGACATTCGACGACGGGCCCATACCGGAAGCCACTCCGTTCATCCTCGACACGCTCGACAAGTATGATGCCAAAGCCACTTTCTTCATGGTGGGCGACAATGTGCGCAAACATCCGGAAATCTTCGATGAGGTTGTGCGACGCGGACATCTCGTAGGGAATCACACCTATCATCATCTCGGGTCGTTCAGGCATTGGACTCTGACCTATGCCATGGATGTAATGAAGGCAAACCTCCTCATCAAGTCGCATTTCTTCCGTCCCCCTCACGGCTGGTTGCGCCATACGGTGTATTGGTGGGTGAAACAAAACTATCGGGTGGTGATGTGGGATCTCGTTACGCGCGATTACTCGAAATGGCTCACGGGCGAAGACGTGCTCCGGAACGTGAAGCAATATGCTCGAAACGGCTCCATCATCACGTTCCATGACTCGCTGAAAAGCATCGACAAACTCCATTACGCACTGCCCAAGGCTTTGGAATGGCTGAAGAATGAAGGGTATGAATTCAAAGTATTCAAAATTGGCGACTAAGATAAAAGCCGAGGCTAAACGTCTCGGCTTTTTCGCTTGTGGGGCGGCTCGTGCCGAAAAGGTGGACAAGGACACTGCACGGAGGGTCAGGACGTGGATAGAAAAGGGCGGAAACGCGGAAATGGGGTACATGGCAAACCACACCGACAAACGACTCGACCCGGGATTGCTCGTCCCCGGAACGAAAACCATCCTGTCGTTGGCGATGAACTACGCACCGGCAGAGCACATTCCCCCCGAAGGCTATCAAATTGCTGCCTATGCTTACGGCAGAGATTATCATGAGGTAATGAAAGAAAAACTGCGCGAGCTGTTGCAACGACTCAACGAGGCAGACGCACTCCCGCCCCTACCCGCAGATGGCAATGCGGAAATACGCACATTCGTGGACACGGCACCGGTGCTCGAACGCTATTGGGCGTGGCGATGCGGACTGGGATGGGTGGGGAAAAACCATCAGCTCATCATTCCCCATGCCGGGTCGATGTTCTTTCTCGGCGAAATTTTCCTGCCTTTCGAACTGGATGCCTACGATGAACCCATGCGAAACCACTGCGGAAACTGCCAACGGTGCATCGACGCTTGTCCCACGGCAGCACTCAGCGAGGACAAGGAGTTCGATTCCGCCAAATGTCTGTCCTACCAACTCATAGAAAATCGTGGCGAACTATCCGACGAAGCAAAACGCACCATGGGCAATTGCATCTATGGTTGCGACCGGTGTCAGCAGGCTTGCCCATGGAATCGGTTTGCCATACCTTCGGACAATCCCGATTTCATGCCGCGACGAGAACTCTTGAGCATGACGAAAGAGAAATGGAACAACCTCACCATAGAGGAATATCGCCGCCTGTTCAAAGGTTCGGCGGTGAAACGCGCCAAATATGAAGGTCTGAAACGCAACATTAAGGCGGCAGGGACACCACCCACCGGGGACAAGAACCAAGTCGCACGCGAGAAATCCTTTCCGTCCATGGGGAGGAAAAAAGTTCGATAATGTCCTGAATTTTCTTCATTCCTCCATCCAAAGCTTAGCTTTTGCACGCCGAAAGCTTAGCTTTTGCAATGCAAAAGGTCATGTATCATGGTGCAAAAGCTAAGCTTTTAAATCACCATCAATACTATACTGATTATCAGTGGATTACGAAGTGTGTCGAGAACGTGGTTTTTGTAATGTAATTTCATGGCGATTAGAACATAATTGGGAAAAGATAAAGAAATTCTCACTGCCATGCGCCACCGGGAAATCCCAATGACCGTGGGGAGAAAACAAGAGCTTCATGTTACAAAACTATGAAAAAAAACGGAAGAAAAGGAATTATTAACAAATTAATAGGTCATATTCGGCATAAATATCTACCTTTGCACACATCCTTACGCCGCAAAACTGAAAACAAGCGGCATGATGACAAACCAAGAGTATATATATAAAAGGTATAAGATTCTGACTACATGAGATGGAATAAATCGGACGCGGCATCCTGTTATGTTTTGTTTCTCCTCGCGGTGCTGCCAACATTGTTCCTGAGAGACTTCACCCCCGCCAACGAATTGCGCTATCTGAGCATCGCCGAAGAAGCCCTGCGCAACCATACGTTCTTTACTTTCACCAACCACGGCGTAGCGTATGCCGACAAGCCACCACTCTATTTTTGGTGGGTCATGCTCGGGAAATGGATGTTTGGAACTCACCGAATGTGGTTTCTCTCGCTCGCTTCGCTCGTTCCCGCCCTCATCACCGTGAGAACCATGGATAAATGGGTGGAAGGAGAAATGCCCGACACCAACCGAACCATCGCCCGCATGATGCTGCTCACGGGCGGACTCTTCGCCGGTCTTGCCGTAACGCTGCGCATGGACATGCTCTTATGTATGTTCATCGTCCTCGCCCTGCGCGAGTTCCATCGCATGACTCGCCCGCAGGAGAACTGCAATCGCTCCGCGCTCCTGCTGGGTCTCTACACCTTCCTCGCCGTGTTTAGCAAAGGCATGGTGGGTCTGCTCGTCCCACTCTGCTCCTCCGTGGTTTACCTGCTGTGGAACGGCGAAATCAAAACACTCTTCCGCTATTGGGGATGGCGAACCTGGGTGCTTCCATTGCTGGGTGCCACGCTCTGGCTCGGCGCCGTCTATGCGGAAGGCGGTACGGAATATCTCCATAACCTTGTCTTTCATCAGACGTTCGACCGTGCGGTCAATTCCTTCCATCACAAGGCACCATTCTATTATTATGCCATCGCCGTGTGGTATTCCATCGCACCATGGTCGCTCGTAGTCATCTCCATCATCGGCATGGCTGCCGTTCGCCGCCTGCCACTGTTCAATCTTCAACGTCTCTTCGCCGCCACCGCCGGTTCCACTTTCGTCATGCTCTCCTGCATCAGCTCCAAACTACAGGTTTATCTGTTGCCTGCCTTTCCTTTCATCATCTATCTTGCTGCCTTCCATCTGCAGACGATGGCAAGAGAGCGATGGCTGAAAATCATACTCTCCGTCACGGCAAGCATCTTCGTCTGCGCCCTGCCGACAATCATCATCGTTGCCAACATCGGAGAAACGGCTTACCTCGCCCACCGGCTGCTCTTCGCCGCTGCCACGGTCATGACACTCGCCGGATTGCTCGCGCTGTGGCGCGTCTTCCGAAAGCAAAGCGAAGTTAAAGACGTCGTCGGCACGCTCTTCCACGGACTCTTGGCAACCCTCTTCATTGGCGGATGCGCACTGCCGGCAATCAACCCGTGGATAGGCTATGAAGCATTGTGCCAAAAAACGAAAGAGATTGCCAACGAGAAACACACGCGAGAAATCAGCGCGCTGGAGTTGCGCCGACCGGAGAACATGGATGCCTTGATGGGACTGCCGGTGAATGAACTGAAAGAGAAAGATTTGGAACTGCTGCGCACCTCGCATCGCACGGTGGTGATGCTGCGCCGAAAGTATCTGAAATACTTTCCCGACAAAAAAGCATGCATTGTGGGACCCAATGCCGTCATTTACATTGATTGACGATACCCCACTCAAGAATACAATCCATTTGATAAAAAACAACACCAAAGAGATGAATACAAATCTGACGTCGGAATACGAGCTGACCATCCTCGTGCCCGTGTTCAACGAAGAGAGCAACATAGAGAACTTGGAACGACGACTTGTCGCTTTCCTGCCACAATCGCTGCGCAAAGCCTGCGTCATGTTCATCGACGACGGCTCAAAGGACGACAGTCTGCCACGCATCAAGGCGGTGTGCGAGCGAAACAGTCACTTCTTCTTCCTCGCCTTGACGAAGAACAGCGGACTGAGTGCCGCCTTGAAAGCCGGAATCGACAACTGCCAATCGGCATACGTGGGATACATGGATGCCGACCTGCAAACGGCTCCGGAAGATTTTAACGTGCTCCTCCCCTTCATTGATGAGTTCGAACTCGTTACCGGCATACGTGCCAACCGCAAAGATACGTTCTTCAAGAAGTTTCAATCGCGCATTGCCAACGGTTTCCGCAACATGATGACCCACGATGGCGTACGGGACACAGGCTGTCCGCTGAAAGTGATGCACACCGACTATGCACGCCGCGTTCCTTTCTTCACGGGAATGCACCGCTTCCTGCCCGCACTCATTCTCCTGCAGAACGGAAGAGTGAAGCAAATGCCCGTGCGCCACTTCCCCCGCGTCAATGGGAAGTCGAAATATCACCTGCAAAACCGCCTCGTTCAACCCAAATCGGTCATTAGGATTTCTCTGTGTCGTACGGCAAAGAGAAATCCTTTAATTTTTTCCATATGGACAAGAATGATTGTCGTGTTTTTAGTGA
>QWCJ01000090.1_pt1 | contig 63918 bp, 61 predicted proteins | sample 1972501 | NCBI WGS metagenome assembly QWCJ01 (sample SAMN09866711, study PRJNA288562) | Human vaginal metagenome isolate term2_vaginal, whole genome shotgun... | isolation source: vagina | host: Homo sapiens | place: USA: California
TACCCTCGCCTAATAATATCATAAACTCATTTCATTCGTTGGATATTATTGGCTGGGGCAGACCCTGACAACAAGAGACATATCATATCACATCAAAGATATTTATGGTTTTGGCATATCAGAAACAATGGTAAGTAAAATAACCAACAAAATACTACCAACCATAGAAGAGTGGCAAAATAGACCACTAGAAAAAATCTATCCAATGGTCTTCTTAGACGCTATACACTACCACGTAAGAGAAAACAACATAGTAGTCAAAAAAGCAGTATACATTGCCCTAGGCTACAACCTAGAAGGATTTAAAGAAATACTAGGAATGTGGGTAGGAGAAAATGAATCAAGCAAATACTGGCTTTTAGTATTAAATCAGCTAAAAGAAAGAAGCCTTGAAGATATCTTAATAGTTTCAACAGATAACCTACCAAAATTTAGCCAGGCTATAGAAGCAGTATATCCAAAAGCAGAAATCCATCCAAAAAGCGTTGGGAAAATCATGCATAATACATCAAATAAGAAACTCAACAAAATATGTATCCTACGAAGACATCAAGAGCTAATGAAAGACCTAAAAGCAGTATACAAAGCACAAACAGAAGACTTAGCCTTAACAAATCTAGGAATCTTTGAAGAAAAATGGGGTAAAAAATATCCGATGTGTGTAAGCTCTTGGAAAACAACTGGACAGAATTATCAACATATTTTAAATATCCAGAAGGAATAACAAAGCTAATATACACGACAAATGCCATGTAAAACTTCAATAGGCAACTAAGAAAAGTAACCAAAAATAAAACCATATTTCCAAATGACTACGCACTACAAAAAAGCTTGTACCTTGCAATGGTAGATGCTTCAAGTAAGTGGACTTATAGAATACGTAGCTGGGATCAAATCTTATCCCAATTATCAATATTTTTTGAAGGGAGGTTTTAATCAATCTAAAAATTTAGCATGAAATCGGCTGCAAATTTTCATGAAAATTTGACAGTTTATTAAAGTTGTGTAAAATTAAGTAAAGCTCCATTCCTATAGGAATGGACAGAAATTGATACATAAAAAAATGTATCAACCCTTACCCTTATGTCAGGATTTAGGTTGATACACAAAATTATTTACAGACCCTGAAATGAACTGACCTCTAAAAGTTAAACCTAGGATTGACTTGGAGGTCAGTTTTATTGGCAAAATATATATTAGCTTATCAATTGTATTTTGTTTTCATTCTTAAACTCATAGATATTTTGAGCTTTTGTACTTTTTAAGAAACGTGCCATAAATCTCTGCTAAAGCATCATAAATTATGATTTGATCTTGTTTTGAATAGCCTATGTGTTTACCGTAAAATACCTTTTACAAGTTTATTAATCTTGATTTCGCTTTGTTTAAGAAGTATCCAGCTAGTGGAGTCTTAAGGACTTTTTCATACTATTGTAAGGTCTCTATTCAATAAGCAAGAAAGAAAAAGTAAAATAGATTTTAAAGTTTGATCAAAGGAGAAAAGGATGAAGATTGAGGAATATACGGAATTTAATATGGATGAAATTAAGAGCCTATATGATGCTGTTGGATGGAAGGCTTATACTGATAATATGACAAGGTTAATGAAAGGATACAAAAATTCTCTGAAGGTATTAGCTGCCTTTAGGGACGATGAGCTGATAGGAATAATTCGTGCAGTAGGTGATGGATTAACAATAGTATTTATCCAAGATATTTTAGTCATGCCTAATGAACAGAGAAAGGGGGTAGGAAAGTCCCTACTTAGGGCTATGATTGATTTATATCCGGAAGTTAGACAAATAGAGTTGGTAACAGATATCGATCCAAAAACTATAGGCTTTTATAAATCCCTAGGCTTTAAAGAATTATCGGAAGTAGGATGCTGTGGTTTTATGAGACTATTGTAAAAAATAAATAAGACAAAATTAATAAGCACCTACATTAGTAGGTGTTTTATGTTGTGGATTTTTTCATAGGTATAATAAAAATAGAGTATATTGTGAATATATCAATAGGATGAAAGGATTATTATGAGAAAGATTTTGATTATAGAGGATAATGAAGAAATCGCCTTACAAATTAAAAAGTATTTAGTTAAAAATTCTTATGAGGTAGAGCTTGCATCATCTTTTTACGAAGCCGACTATAAGATGAATGTAGACACGGATGTGGCACTACTTGACATAAATCTACCAGATAAAGATGGTCAATATTTGATAGAAAGACTAAAAGATAAGAACATAAGAGTTATTGTTACGACAGTAAAAAATGATGAAGATTTTATAGTTAAAGCCCTTGATCAAGGTGCAGATGATTACTTAACTAAACCATTTTCTCTTGCCATATTAAGAGCAAGAATTGATGCAGTCTTAAGGACAATAGCTCTAAGTCAAGAAAAAATAATTACTTATAAGGATATCAAAATAGATTTAAAAGAATCAAAAGTTTATTTCAAAGGTAAACAAATAGACCTAACTCCACTTGAATATGAAATCCTAGTCTTATTTATTAAAAATCCTCATCGAGTTTATACAAGAGGCCAGCTCTTAGAAATGTTTTGGGAAGACAGGGATAAGTTTGTAAATGACAATACTCTTACATCAACTATTAAGAGAATCAGAGAAAAGCTCGATAGGGAAGTTATTTCTACTGTTAGAGGAATTGGTTATAGGATGGATTAATGGTATATGTATTTTGGATAATAAGTTTGGGACTACTTTATTATTTATTAGAATCAAGGAAGAAAAATAGAATAAATGAGCTTATAGGCCTGATAGAAAACATGAAAAATCAAAATTATAAAATTCCTATGAAGCAAGACGATTTTTCGATTTTAGAAGATAAGATTTACAAACTTTTTATAGAAATAGTAGAAGCCAAAGAGACGACCACTAAAAACAGTGAAAAGCAAATTGAATATTTAGAAGATATCGCCCATCAAATCAAAACTCCTATCACATCTATGCTTTTTTCCATAGAAAATTTGGAGATGGACTTTCCAGATAATGAAGATATAGAGATTTTAAAAAGGCAAACTATCAGATTAAATTCTCTATCAGATATTTTACTTAAACTATCAAGTCTTGATGCAAACAAAGATCTTATGAAAAATGAGGAAATTCGTTTGGATGAATTAGTAGAATATGCCTTGGATAGTTTGAATTTAAGGAAATCCATGAAGGTAGAAAAGAAGAAGGACTTAAAAGAAAATATCATAAATGGAGATTTTTATTGGTTGGCAGAAGCTCTTATAAATATTCTTAAAAATGCAGATAATAGAAAATGTTGTGATAAAATCATAATTTCATCTGAAAAAAATCCCTTATACACAAGTCTAATCATTGAAGACAATGGCGGAGGAATTGAAAAAGAAAATATTAAAAAAATCTTTAAGCGCTTTTATAAAACCCCCGACTCAAATGGTTTTGGAATTGGACTTGCCATGACAAAGACAATTGTAGAAAAAAACAATGGGGACATATACGTTTCAAATACAGATGATGGAGCAAGATTTGAAATAAAATTTTATAATGTCACCTAAAAATCACTTTACTTTTATATACTTACCTTAAATTAAGGAGGCAAGTATGGAAATTTTAAAAGTAGAAAATTTAAGAAAAGAATATGGCCAAGGTAATTCCAAGGTCATTGCCTTAGATGGGGTTGACCTCACAATAGAAAGAGGAGAATTTGTAGCCATTGTAGGCCCTAGTGGGTCTGGTAAATCAACTCTTTTACATATTATAGGAGGAGTGGATAGCCCAAATTCTGGAAAAGTTTACATAGAGGGAAACGACATCTCAAAGTATTCTTCAAAAGAATTAGCATACTTTAGAAGAAGAAAAGTTGGACTAATTTATCAGTTTTATAATTTGATACCAAATTTAACAGTTCGTCATAATATAGAACTTCCATTAAAACTAGATAAAAGAAAAATAAATCAATATGAATTTTCAGATATAGTAAAAAAACTGGGTATAGAAAGTAAACTTGACTCTTTCCCAAGTGAATTATCAGGAGGTCAGCAGCAGAGAGTTGCCATAGCGAGAAGCCTTATCTACAATCCATCTATCATATTGGCAGATGAACCGACTGGAAACTTGGATAGAAAAAACTCCAAGGAAATTATAGAAATCTTTAAATATTTCAATAGAACCATAAAACAGACGATTATTTTAATCACCCATGACGAAAAAATCGCTTTAGAAGCAGATCGAATTGTAACCATAGTAGATGGGAGAATAATAGGAGATGAAAAAAATGAATAAGAAGAATTTTCCCATTTTTATTTCCTTATTTATTGTAAGTCTGTTTTTCACTGTAATTTTTTATTATGGATACAGAAGTTTGAGGGCTAACTATGGTTATTACATGGCTTCAAGCTTTTATCATGGAGAGATTAAAGAAGAACTTTCAAATGAAGATGTTGAAAAACTAAAGTCCATTGAAGATATAGATTTGGTCGGAAAAATGTCTCTTAATCCTGATAATGGAAAACTTGCTGACGATTTAGTCGTTATAAACTATCAAGACGAAGCAATCAATAAGATGAGAGAGTATTCAAGACTTATTAAAGGCAGATTTGCAACAAAGGAAGACGAAATTGTACTATCTGAAAGCCTAGTAAAGAAAAATAGTCTTAAAATAGGCGATCGTGTAGAACTTGATTTAGGCAAAAGGTTTCTAAATGGCGAAGAGATAGGTGTCACAAGTGCAAATACTGGCAGAGAAAAATTTGAGAGCCAAGGTTCTAAGAGTTTTACTTTAGTTGGTGTTTATGGAGATGTCTACAACAAGTACAGTAAACTAAGTTTTGCTCTAGGACTACAAAATAAAATGACCACTTTCAGAACATTTATAAAGTTTAATTCATTTGAAGAAGCTTACAAAAATAGAGATAAAATTCAAGCAGAAATCAATCAGACTTTGGGCAAAAAAGTTACTTTAGAATTTTCTGAAAGTCTTATAAACTATTATGGAGTAGAAAACGAACCCTTACAAGATATAATGAGCCAGGCTGTTCTTGTTCTATCAGTTCTTGGATGTGTAGCAATCTTTGTGTTTTTTATAAAAAACATTTTTTGGGTTTGGGGGCTAAGAAAAATTAGGGAGCTTTCCATTTACAAGTCTATAGGATCTACCAATGGACAAATATATCTATTACTACTAAAGGAAGGACTTATTATAACTGCAATTCCAATACTTTTAGGACACATTGCAGGATTTTTATTTATATATTGTTTGTATAAAAACATAACAATAGGTGAAGGAGTAAGTGCCTTTGAAGTTATAAAATTTAATCCATTATTAAGTTTAGCAATACTTGTAGTTTCCTTTGTGATTGTAGCATTAGCCATTCAATCCCCTGCAAAAAAGATTTCTAAAATAAATATTATAGACGGCATAAGAGGAAATATAGATTTTTCAAAATCAAAGAAGAAAAGAGCCAAAGATTTTTGGAAGGAATTAAAACTCAACAACTTAGCTTCAATAAAATCACAGAGATATATTTCCGCAATAGGGATAATTATAATTTCAGTGTTTATAATCATCATAGGCATCTCAACATACTACAGAGATTTTTCTCGTTACGATAATGGCTATAATTTTTCCGTTGATTATTTTAGCGAAAATAACCAAGTCTCAAAAATATTAAAAGAAATTGTAGATAAAATTCCTAACGAGAAGTCTTATATTTCAAAAGATAAATATGTTCAAGTGAAAAACACTAACGAATTCTCAAAGGAAGCAAAGGCGGCAGGTTTAGACGAGGAAGCGAAAAAGAATATAGAAAAATATAAGGCAGAGGGTATGGATGGATTTATCATCGCCTTGGAAGAAAAAGACTTAAAAGAACTTGGAGGAGAGAAGGGTGAATTTGTCCTCTATAATACAATTCAAGAAGATTCTTCTATTCCAATAGCTAAGGCAAAGAGAATTCCATATTTTGAAAATCCGCAGAGTTTAGATATTAACTTTGAAAATGATTATAATAAGACTATTAAAATTTCAAAGATAATAACAGATTTGGGGAAATATAAGTCGAGAACAATGCCTTTTGATGTAAAAGTTTATACAGATTTTGACACTTATTTTAAACTTATGGAAGAAGCAGGTGATGAGAAATATACAAACTATGCCTATACTTTAAATATGAAGGTAAAAGATTCTGATACCAAAGATGTAAAAGAATATGTAGAAGCTATGATTAGAAGTAAAATCTCACCAGAAGATCGCTTTAATATCACAACAGGTGAGGAGATCGTAATAAATGAATATAAGGACGTGAAAAATTTAATAAAAATTGTAATAGGAATAGCTTCAATCATCTTTGTATTAAATATCACCAATGGTTACTCGTCCATTAATTTAAGTCTCATGAGCAGAAGAAAAGAAATAGGTAGTCTTTACTCTTGTGGAATGGATGTAGATGAGTTAAAGAACATCTATCAAAAGGAATTTATTGAAGAACAGGTAAAATCCTTTATAATTTCTATTATGGTGAGCTTAGAAGTTATGTTTATAATATCGACAATCGCATCTGATTTAAGAATGAGTACTTTAATAAAATATTATGACTACAAAAGCTTCCTGGGATTTTCACTAGTCGTCTATAGTATTAATCTAATCATCTATCATTTTTCTTTAAAGAGAATTTTAGACAGACCGACTATAGATTTAATTCGAACAATATAATTAAGAAAAAAGGATAGTAAGAATAAAAATATCAGTAGAAAATTATTTCTATTTAGATTTGCTATCTTAGCAATTTCCTAGCTCAGCCGATATATTTGAAAGCTATACCAGTATAAGACCAACTGGACTGACATCAATGCCTATAGGTCATCTAATATAAGTAATGCGACTTAAACAAGAAAATGATAATCTAAACAGCTCTTTTATGAGCTGAACTCGTAAACACGGAATAATTTAATAATATTTTAAGCGGAATGTAATCTGTACAAAACAGGAGACATTCTGTTTAATTTTAGATATGATACAAATTTTTGGTATATTCAGTAAGACTTGTTTAAATTGTATTTCTTTATTTGTTCATGGGAGTAATTATAATATAATGATTATGAATAGTTATGAGGTCTATAAATAAGTCAGAATAGAGATATAAGGTGATAAAATGAAGAAACCAAGTTCATTAATATATTTATTTATTATAATAGTAACCTTTTTGTATACGGATCTTATAGTTAAAAAAGATAATTCAACTGATATTGATAAAATAAGATTAAAGGATATTCAAGAAGTTAATTTTGAATTAGATAGCGAAGATTATATTGAGGATTTCAATTTTGTATATGAGACATTAAAAACTCATTATCCTTTTTTCGAGATTAATAAAAGAAAAAATGGAGTAGATTGGCTTTCGAACAAAAAATCTTATGAAAAGTATATATCAAAATCTAAAAACGATAAAGATTTTTTTAATAGAATGAATGATATTTTATCTGATTTAAATAATGCGCATACAAATTTAGTTCCAGAAACAAATGGAATCTTCATGTACATAAGCTATAAAACTATGCCACAGAATGACTGGAGATATGATATTTCTAAGATTTATGAAAAAGATAGGGTTAGAAGTAGATATAACATAAGTAACTCTACTGTAAATGAATTTATAAACAGTAATATCAAGAACGATAAAGGAAATCTAGATGATTCAGATTATCAAAATCTAACCACTGATATTTTAATAAAAGATAAGCTAGCCTATATAAAAATTAATTCTATGTTGGGAGAAAAATTCATAGCAGATGATAGAGAAATTTTATCAGATTTCTTATGTATAATAAAATCATATCCGTATCTAATTATTGATATTCGAGGAAATGGTGGTGGAGATACTAGATATTGGCAAGATTTCTTATTGCCTCGAATCATTGATAAAGAATATGAAACTACGGTATATAGTTTTTTCAAGAATGGTGATCTCAATAGAAAAATAATCAAGCAAAAAGGCGTTAAAAAGAATGTAAATGAATTTTTAACTAACAGAGTGTTTAACGATGATGTAAGTTCAATAATTAAGGATTTTGAATATTATAGCAAGTCTAAAATTAAAATAAGTCCTTCTAAAGACTCTATCAGATATAAGGGAAATATTTATCTTCTGGTAGATGAAGGAGTTTATTCTTCGTCAGAAACTCTAGCATCATTTTGCAAGGAAACAGAATTAGCAAAGCTCATTGGTACAAAAACAGGTGGAGATGGAATAGGGTTTGATCCTATGCAGATAGACCTTCCAAATACTGGATATGTTCTAAGATTTGCTAATGATTTGGGTATTACAGAGTCAGGTTCAATAAATGAAATGGATCAAACTATTCCTGACATAAGAGTAGATATCAATTATACCTACACAACAAAAGATCTAATAGATCAAGATATAATCAAATCAGTAATTGAAGATGCAATTATTTATTAAATTAATACATTTTATATTTAAAAGTATGATATTGGTTAGTACATGCTTTCATTGAAATTCTAGATGTATTGTTCTACAAACAAATTTCATTCGATTTAATTTAAAACTTAACGAGTGTAAATTGTAAGTACATAAAAACTCATAAAACCAAGAAATAAAGTAGTCCAAGGTTTTATGAGTTTTATTTTTGGAGCTAGAAACAGGACTTGAACCTGCAACCTACGGTTTACGATACCGGTGCTCTACCAATTGAGCTATTCTAGCATATATATATGATAACATATTTTTTCTTTCTTGGAAATGTATTTTAAAATTTTATTGTATCTTGTAGGATTTTTGATATAATTATTAGTATGGAGTTATTATGGATTATACAAATATATTAAATGATATAGTTGAATTATTTACATACAATAGAATAACTTTGATTCCGGTAATCTTTGGTCTTGTCTTATTAATACTATTTATTATTTCTAAGGCCTTTAGAAAGAGCGGCTTGTTTGTGCTTGCCCTAACTTTTGCTGTAGATTACGGGATTAGGTCTTTACCCTTTGACCTATATGGGACTTTTCCTATTTTAAATAATGTTGTTGCAGGATTTTATTTATTAGGAGCAATTATCTTTGTTATAAAGGTGGTTAGGATTTTAGTTAAGACTTCTTCTAATTTGGTTAAGGCAAGTGATTACAAGCCAGGGAAGAATGGATTTTTTAGATATACAGGAGCTTTGGCTTTTATTATCATGCTCTTAATTAATATTGTTGATAGTAATAATATTATACCAAGATCTTTGAAGAGTCTTCTTACTTCCTTATCATTCTTGTATATGATTTTTAGGACTCTACTATCTACTTACAAGCATCTTAATGAGAAAGATATCAGACTTGTTAAGGATAAGATGAGTTTTGATGATATCGACGAATACTTAAATGAGAAGGACCAAGCTCCTAGAGGCGTCAATGCTGATAGGAGGGTGAGAAAGAAGCTCGATGATGATGTGAAGATATTTACGGGATTTGATTCAGATAAGTCTCATACGGTTAAGATGGATGATCCTATAAAGGCTAAAGATTTAAGTTCTGATCTTACAAGGATTAGGAATAAGGAAAGAGAGATTGAAAAGATCGAAAGAGAACTTTCTAATACGGATATTATCCATTTGGTAAGTCGTGACGATGATGAAGCTCTTAATGAGACGACTATTAAGATTACTAATATTGATAATGGTGAAATTACTTCTTATACTAGTAAGAAGGCCAAGTTCAATATGATCGAGGAGAAAGAATACAAGGTTGATTTGGAGTTTAGGCATAATAATGAGTACGATTATGGTAGATTTATAGATATATTGATTAAGTATGCCAAGGATAAGTCAATCTATAAGTTTGAACTTATAGTTTCACCCGCTGATATCAAGGAATCTAAGATTGTTCTTTACGATCCTTCGAATATTTTCGATTTAGATGAGGAGGATTATCAAAATATTGGTGGAAGAATTATAAGCATGAATTTCCCAAAATATAAGATTAATTTTATTACAGGAAATTAGAGTTATTCGAGAAAGTAAGGGGTAGGATGAGTCCTATCTTTTGCTTTTATAGGGGTTTATTTTTATGAACATTACAGAAATTTTATCGAAACAGCTAGAAATTAGCGAAAAAGGTATAGAAGCAGTAACCAAGCTTTTGGATGAAGGCTCGACGGTTGCCTTTATAGCAAGATATAGAAAGGAAGCAACTGGAAATCTTACTGATGTTGAGATTAGGGAAATAGAGAAGAATCTCAATAAGTATAGGAATATTGAGAAGAGACAGGAAGAAATTATTAACTCTATCGAATCTCAAGGGAAGCTTACAGAAGAGCTTAAGGAAGAGATTCTCTCTACCAATACTCTTACCATCCTTGAGGATATCTATGCTCCCTATAAGTCAAAGAGAAAGACTAGGGCTGATATTGCTCGTGAGTTTGGACTTGACAAGCTTTTAGAATTTTTGTTTACCAAGGCGGAAAATGAGGGAGAAGCGCTGGATGAAGCGAGTAAATATCTTGTAGAAGGACTGGAAAGTGAAGAGGAAGCCTTGGATAGGGCCCTGGATATTTTGGCAGAAGATATTTCTAATAGTATCCCGGCTAGAAATATAATTAGAAGAGATGGTTTCCTAAGGGCTAAGCTCCTATGTAGCTTAAAGGAAGATGAGGCAGGTCTTTATGAGAATTATTATGATTTTTCTAAGAAATTAAGGGATATGAAATCCTTCCAAACCCTCGCTATCAATAGGGGTGAGAAGGAAAAAGCTCTTACTGTAAAGCTTGAATTTACAGATGAGTACAATAAGAAACTTATCGCTGACTTATTCAGGGAAGATAAGGACTTTAACCCATATCAGGAATCACTTCTAGTAAAGACTGTAAATGATGCTTACAAGAGGTTGATGCTTCCTTCAATTACAACAGAAATGAGAAACTTCCTTACAGAAAGTGCAGAAGATGAGTCTATATCTGTTTTCGGCAAGAATCTTAAGCCATATCTCTTGCAAAGACCAATAAAGGGCCAGGCGGTTATAGGCCTTGACCCTGGTTTTAGGACAGGATGTAAGGTGGCGGTTGTAGATCAGTTTGGTAAATATTTAGATTCTACTGTAATCTATCCCGTAGAGCCTCACAAGAAGGAAAAAGAAGCTATAGCAACTTTAAAGAGGCTTGTTAAAAAATATGACGTAAGTCTCATCGCTCTGGGTAATGCGACAGCATCTAGAGAGACTGAGCTTGTTGTAAATAAGCTTATCCAAGAAGTCGATGGACTAAGTTACGCTATAGTAAACGAGGCCGGAGCTTCTGTTTATTCTGCATCAACCCTAGGAGAAGAGGAATTCCCTGATCTTGATGTAACTATAAGGGGAGCAATTTCCATGGCAAGAAGGCTCCAAGATCCTATGGCCGAACTTGTAAAAATTGAGCCTAAACATATAGGCATTGGCCAATACCAACACGACTTAGATGGAAAAAAGCTAGATGAAGAGCTTTCCAAAGTTGTGGAGGATGCAGTCAATGAGGTTGGAGTGAGTATTAACAATGCATCCTACAAGCTATTAAGCTACGTATCAGGCCTTAATGCCAATCTTGCTAAAAGAATAGAGGAAGATTTCAAAGAAGGGAAGATTGTCTACAGGAAAGATCTAAAGAGCGTAAAGGGTCTGGGAGATAAGACCTACAAGCTTTGTGCAGGTTTCTTGAGATTTCCTGACTCACCGGAGCTTCTAGACAATACTGCAGTCCATCCAGAATCCTACAAGATAGCCAAGAAACTTGAAGGGGAGGACCTTGATAGTATAAATCTAGAAAGTCTTGCGGAAAAGCTTGAAGTAGGAGTGCCGACCCTTGAGGATATAATTTCTGAGCTTAAAAAGCCGGGAAGAGATCCTAGAGACGATAATCCAGAAGTTCTAACTCGTAAAGAAGTTATGGGGATAGATGATCTAAAAGAGGGTATGATACTTAAAGGAAAGGTCAGAAACATAACAGACTTCGGAGCCTTCGTAGACATAGGCGTCGGTATCGATGGACTTGTCCATGTTTCAAAGATTTCAAATAAATTTATCAAAAATCCTAATGAAGTCTTGATCAATTCACAAGTTGTAGAAGTAAAAGTAATAGAGATAGACAGGAAGAAAGAAAGAATAGGTCTATCAATGAAAGATATAGGTGAAAAATGAGATTATCAAAATATTATATGCCAACATTAAGGGAAGATCCTGTTGATGCAGAAACTGCAAGTCATAAGTTTTTGACAAGAGGGGCCTTCATTAGAAAACAAGCAAGTGGAGTGTATTCATTCCTACCACTTGGCAAGAAAGTTATAAATAAGATAGAAGCCATTGTAAGAGAAGCTATGGAAAATCACGATTCTATCGAAGTTTCAACATCAATTTTACAAGCAAGAGAAATCTGGGAGGCCTCAGGTAGATGGGAAACTTTCGGTCCTGAGATGTTTAAGCTTAAGGACAGACATGAAAGAGAGTACTGCTTAGGACCTACAGCAGAAGAGGCTTTCACAGCTCTTGTTAAAGATGAACTTAATTCATATAAACAACTTCCACTAAATATTTACCAAATTGTAGATAAGTTTAGAGATGAGAAGAGACCAAGATTTGGTATCAATAGGTCAAGGGACTTCCTAATGAAGGATGCTTATTCCTTCGACGCTGACATGGAAGGACTTGAAATATCCTACCAAAAAATGTGGGATGCCTATGTCGAGGCCTTTGACAAAATGGGACTTGATTACAAAATCGTTGAAGGTGACTCAGGAACAATGGGTGGCAAAAAGAGCCATGAATTTATCGCCCTTTCAGAAACCGGAGAAGGAGTAATCCTCTATACTGATGATTCCGACTATGCCGCAACTGATGAGAAGGCAAGATTTAAGATGGGCTTTGTCAAAGAAGATGAGAAAGACCTAGAATTAGTTGAAACAGTAGGAAAAACAACTATTGATGAAGTTTCAGAGTTTTTAGGCAAAGACACCCATCATTCGGCTAAGGCAGTAGACCTTTTGGTAAAGGGAGAGCCTCTACTAGTATTCGTTCCTGGTGACAGAGAGCTTAATATGGCTAAGCTTATCTCTTATCTCAAAGTGCCAGAACATGAAATTGAAATGCTTGATGATGAAACAATCGAAAAAATCACAGGAGCAAAGGCAGGATATACTGGGCCAATCGGCTTAAAAGAAGAAGTCCGTGTCCTAATTGATAAATCCTTAACTAAAATAAACAATCTTACAGTTGGAGCCAACAAAACTAACTATCACTATATCAATGCAAACTTTAAGAGAGACTTCGATGGAGAAATCGTAGAAGACCTCCTTACTGCTAAAGAAGGAGACATGGCTTATGACGGATCGGGAATGCTTAAGGCTGCGAGGGGAATCGAAGTTGGTAATATTTTCCAATTAGGGACAAAATATTCAGAAAGCCTAGAAGCATACTTCTTAGATGAAAATGGTAAACAGAAACCATTTATAATGGGCTCTTACGGAATAGGAATTTCTCGTTCAGTTTCAGCCATAGTTGAGCAATATCACGATGATAAAGGAATTGTATGGCCTACATCAGTTGCTCCTTTTGAGGCGATTGTAACTATTATAAACATCAACAAGGATGAGCAAAAAGAACTTGGTGAAAAAATCTATCAAAGATTAAGGGAAGAAAGAATTGATGTTATATTAGATGATAGAAAAGAAAGAGCTGGAGTTAAGTTTAACGACAGAGACCTAATTGGTATTCCATATAGAATCACTGTTGGAAAAGATGCAACAGATAATATTGTGGAATATTCTACAAGAAAAGATATGGAAAATGAAAAGATTTCATCAAGTGAGGCCATAGAAAAAATCGTAGACTCAATAAAAAAAGACCTATCTTTTAAATAGAAAACGGGTATTATTATACTGAAAGAAAAAAATAAGAACTATAAGGAGACAATATGTTAGTTAATGCAAAAGAAATGTTAGATAAAGCTTACGCAAATGGATATGCAATTGGTCACTTCAACACAAATAACCTTGAATGGACAAAAGCAATCCTTAAAGCAAGCGAAGAAAAACAAACAGCTGTTATCGTAGCTGCATCTGAGGGAGCTATCAAGTACATGGGAGGCTTTAGAGTAGTTGCTGACCTTGTAAAAGCTATGCATGATGAAATGGGAATTACAGTTCCTGTAGCAATACATCTTGACCATGGTTCATACGAAGGAGCAAAAAAAGCAATCGAAGCTGGCTTTACTTCAGTAATGTTTGATGGTTCACACTTCCCACTCGACGAAAACCTCGAAAAAACAAAAGAAATTGTTGAACTTGCTCACTCTAAAGGAATCTCTGTTGAAGCAGAAGTTGGTGGTATCGGCGGAGTAGAAGATGGAGTTACATCAGCAGGAGAGCTTGCTGACGTTGGAGAATGCAAGAAGATTGCAGGTCTTGGAATAGACTTCTTAGCAGCAGGTATCGGAAACATCCACGGAGTTTACCCAGCTGACTGGCAAGGACTTAACTTTGATAGACTAAAAGAAATTTCTGATGCAGTAAATATGCCAATAGTTCTTCACGGTGGTACAGGAATTCCTGATGATCAAATCAAAAAAGCTATCAGCTTAGGAGTTTCAAAAATCAATGTAAACACAGAATGTCAACTTGTATTTGCTGAAGCTACAAGAAAATATATAGAAGCAGGCAAAGATCAAGAAGGTAAAGGCTTTGACCCTAGAAAATTATTAGCAGATGGAACACAAGCTGTAATCGATAAAGTCGAAGAAAAAATTGACATGTTTGGTTCTGAAAATAGTGCAAAATAACAAAGAGAATGGGGGCCTCAGGGCTCCTTTTTTCTATAAAGGAATATATGGATAATTTAAAAGATAAAAAACTAGTAGAATTAAAAGAATTGGCCAAAGAAATGGGCATCGAATCTATAAGTAAATATAGAAAAGATGAACTCATCAAGCTAATTGAGGAAGAAGAAGCAAATAGAAACGAAGAGAAAAAAGAAGAAGCTGAAAATGATCTAGGTCAAAAGTTCGATTGTGATGGAATCCTGGAAATCTTACCAGATGGATATGGCTTCCTCCGTACTCAACTTTATGAAAGTGGAGATGACGATATATATGTTCCACCTAAGCAGATTAAAATGTTTAGACTAAAGACAGGTGATTACATAAGAGGAATCGCAAGAGAAAAACACGCTAGAGATAAGTTCGCACCGCTCATTTTTGTATCTGATGTTAACGGCATCAATCCAGGAGTTGCCTATAATAGGCCATATTTTGAAGATCTAACTCCAATTTACCCAAAAGAAAAAATATCCTTAGAAACAAGTAAGGATCACTTTTCTGAAAGAATCATAGATTTTATAAGTCCAATAGGTCGTGGCCAAAGAGGTTTGATTGTCTCCCAACCCAAGGCAGGAAAGACCACTCTCATCAAAGATATTGAAAGATCAATAGAAAAAAATTATGATGATATAAAGATAATAGTTCTATTAATAGATGAAAGACCAGAAGAGGTAACTGACTTTATTCGCTATGTGAACAAATATAGGGATCCAGAAAACGAGCTTATGCGTACAGAAGTTGCAGCATCTACCTTTGATAAAACACCCCAAAGCCATATAGACATGGCGGAGATGGTTCTAGAGAGAGCTAAGAGATTCGTTGAAGAAAAGAAGGATGTAGTAATACTTTTAGATTCAATAACTAGACTTGCTAGGGCTTACAATATTATGACCCCACAATCTGGAAGGACTCTATCTGGAGGACTTGATCCCCTAGCTCTTGTAGGACCAAAGCAATTTTTTGGCGCAGCTAGAAACATAGAAGATGGCGGCTCCCTTACCATACTTGCTACAGCCTTAGTCGATACAGGTTCTAGGATGGATGATATGATCTTTGAAGAGTTTAAGGGAACTGGTAACATGGAAATTCACTTAGACAGAAGACTTGCCGATAGAAGAATATTCCCAGCTATTAATATAGAGAAGTCTTCTACAAGAAGAGAAGATCTACTCCTTACAGATAAGGAACTAGAGGCAGTAATCAAGTTAAGAAAGTCCAATATGAATAACGCAGAATCCATAGTCGAGTTAATAGATTGGATGAGAAGAACAGAAGATAATAAGAAGTTTATAGAATTGATAAATAATTCATACTAGGGCTTGCAATAATTGAGGGCAAATGGTATGATATTAATTGCTTATTGAAAGAAGAAACAAGAGGTGTTATATGAAAAAAGACTTACATCCAGAATATCACCAAGCAAAAGTAACATGCATTTCATGTGGGAATGAATTTACTGTAGGTTCTACTGAAGATGAAATCAAAGTAGAAGTTTGCAACAATTGTCACCCATTCTACTCAGGTAAACAAAGAAATGCTGAACGTGGTGGTAACGTTGAGAAATTTAACAAAAAATACGGTAGAAAATAGTAGAAATTATAAGGTAAGGCGACTTACCTTATTTTTGTGTATAAAAAATGAAAATAAAAGATTATTTAGATAAAAATTATGGTATTAGTCTGATTGCTCTAACTTATCTCCTAGATACTAACAAGAGCTCGGTTATCCTAAAAAGTGAGGAAGAGCTCGACAGTGAAATAAGCTTAAAATTAGATCAGATACTTAAAAAATATAGTGAAGGATATCCTCTCCAATACGCTATAGGAAAATGGGAATTTTATGGACTTAACTTTAAGGTAGACGAGAGAGCTCTTATACCAAGATTTGAAACTGAAATTATAGTGGATTTTATTATTAAATCTCCTTATAAGAAAAATAGAATACTCGATATAGGAACTGGTTCTGGATCTGTATCGATAAGTCTAGCTAGAAATTTACCTACTAGCGAAATTATAGGAAGTGATATAGAAGAAAAAGCCTTAAGCCTTGCTAGGGAAAATAAGAAGAGATTAAAAGCTTCTAATGTTTCTTTTATAAAATCTGATTTGTTTGAGGAAATTTCAGAAAAATTTGATATAATAATATCGAACCCTCCCTATATAAATCAGACTGATTATGACAAGTTAGATGAGAGATTGTACCATGAGCCAAAGTCGGCTTTATTAGCAAGTGAAGATGGCCTATACTTCTATAGAAGAATAATAAAAGAAGCAAATTCTTATCTTAACGATGGAGGAAGACTTGTTTTTGAAATTGGATATGACCAAAAGCAAAAGATATGCGAGCTTTTGAACGAATCTGATTTTAAAAATATTAAATGTATGAAGGATTATAATGATTTTGATAGATTTATAATCGCTGAGAAAGGATAAAAGATGTTTGAAAATATTGAACATATAAAGGAAAACTATTTGGATCTTGAGAAAAAAATGATAGATCCAGATGTTTTGGCAGATATTTCTAAATTAACGAAGATAACTAGGGAGTATAACTCTCTAAAACCAATAGTCGAAAAATATGACGAAATCAAAGACTCTGAGTCTACAATCGCAGAAAACAAAGAGTTAATAGGTGAAGCAGACGATCAAGATATGGTCGAAATGCTAAAAGACGAAATAAAAGAAAATGAAAAGCTTTTAGAAAAGTACAAGGAAGAGATGAAAATTCTCCTTATTCCAAAAGATCCTAACGATTCAAGAGACGTTATTGTTGAAATCAGACCAGGAGCTGGTGGAGACGAGGCTGGACTTTTCGCAGGAGACCTTTACAGGATGTATCATATGTATGCCGATAAGGAAGGCTACAAGACAGAAGATGTCGAGGTAAGCAGCCAAGGTGTCGGTGGAATCAAGGAAGCTACCTTTATGATTAGAGGTGAAGGAGCTTATTCAAGATTTAAATATGAATCTGGCGTTCACAGAGTCCAAAGAGTTCCGGAAACAGAATCAGGTGGTAGAATCCATACTTCAACAGCTACAGTTGCAGTTTTGCCAGAAGTAGATGAAGTAGATGTTGAACTGGACCCTAATGATATTAGAACCGATGTCTTTAGATCATCAGGAAACGGTGGACAATCTGTAAATACAACAGACTCAGCCGTTAGACTTACCCACATCCCAACAGGTATCGTTGTAAGCATGCAAGATGAGAAAAGCCAAATCAAGAATAAAGAAAAGGCTATGAAGATTCTTCTAGCCCGTATATATGAACTTGAAGAGGAAAAGAGAAACAAAGAAATAGCTGATAACAGAAAAAGCCAAGTCGGTACCGGTGATAGGTCTGAAAGAATCAGAACCTACAATTTCCCTCAAGGAAGAATTACAGATCATAGAATCAACAAGACAATTTACCAGTTAGATGACTTCCTCAATGGGAATATAGGCGAGATGATCGATTCCTTGATTGCTGAAGATCAAACTAGAAAATTAGAGAAAATAGGTGAGGAAGAATAGGTTGTTTGAATTCTTATCGAGAAAGTTTATTAAAAAATCCTATGATATGGATCAATTTACCTATAGACTTTCATTAATATCCTTGTCTTCATCTATAGGCATAGCTATAAATGTCTTGCTATTTATAATGAAGGCAAGTCTTGGATTCGTAATCCACTCTCAGGCTATCATAAACGACGCCTTTAACAACTTATCGGATTCTGTAGTTTCATTGATGGCACTTCTCGGATCAAATATCAGCAAAAAGCCTGCAGATAAGGAACATCCTTTTGGCCATGGTAGAAGTGAGTATGTAATTAGCTTGTTAGTTTCAATCATAATTATGTATGTGGGATTTACTCTTTTCGTAAATTCTGTAAAAAGCTTTAGTGATAATAATTTCGATGGTATAAGTCTTCTAACCTTAGTAATATTACTTCTTAGTAATGCTTTCAAAGTATATATTTACTTACTAAATAAGAAACTATACAAGGATCTCGACAGCGAATTAAATCTTGGAGTAATGCTTGATGCTAGAAATGATATAATAGCAACAAGTGCAATACTTGTCGGATCAATCTTACAAGCTTATGTAAGCTTCAATATAGATGCTATCATGGGTATTATCATTTCATTTTTTGTATTCTATCCAGGTCTTGAGATGTTTAAGGATACTACAGCAGTTCTTCTTGGAAAAAGAGTCGACAGCAAGATAGAAAGCAAAATTGATGAGATAATTATGACAAGTGATTTGGCTATTGGTTACCATGACTTACAAATTCACGAATACGGCAAGGGAAGGATGGCTGGGTCTGTCCACGTTGAAGTTCCAGCCAACCTTACGGTAGAAAAAGTTCATAGGGAAATCGATAAGATCGAAAGAGAAATTTATAAGAAAACAAAAGTAAAGATAACAATTCACATGGATCCAACCTATTGTGTAATTGAAAATAAGTGAAAGAAGATGTAATGGAAACAGAAGTTTTAAAGATCGATAGAGAAAATATAGATTATGATATCATAAAAAGAGCTGCAGATCTTCTAAGGAGAGGTGAGCTTGTTGCAATTCCTACCGAGACTGTCTATGGGCTAGGAGCAAATGGTCTAGACGAGAAGGCTTGTCTAAATATTTTCAAGACTAAGAATAGGCCGGCTGATAATCCCCTAATTTTACATATTTCCAATAAAGAAATTTTATATAATCTAGTAGAAGATGTAAGCGATGATGCCAAAAAGCTTATGACTTTATGGCCGGGACCATTGACTATGATTTTCAAAAAATCTGAAATTATACCAGAAGTTGTAACTGCTGGTGGAGATACAGTCGCTGTGAGATTTCCAGTAGATGAAATCGCAAGAAGAATTATTGAAGAGGCTAATATTCCAATAGCAGCTCCTTCTGCAAACATATCTGGTAGGCCATCGCCAACCAATGCCAGCGACTGTTATTACGATCTTAATGGAAAGATTCCCTTGATAATAGATGGTGGCGATTGCAATATAGGAATAGAGTCGACTGTAATTGACATGTCAGAAGATACACCGACAATCCTAAGGCCGGGCTTTTATACTTTGGAGTATATAAGGGAAATTCTTCCTAATGTAGCCTTAGATGATGCCTTAGTTGATGATAATAAGATTCCCAAATCTCCAGGTCAAAAATACAAACACTATGCTCCAAAAGCAAGAATGCAGGTTTATGTAGGAGATATGGCTTCTGATTTTATTTACAAAAAAGCTAGAGAATATCAAAATAAGGGAATCAAAGTTGGAGTCTTGGTATTTGAAGATAATATGAAAAGATTTGAAGGATTTGAGAGGATTTCTTTTGGCGATAGAAGTGACTTAAGTCAAATGAGTCATGTCCTATTTACAGCTTTAAGAAAGATGGACAAATTAAAAGTAGATCTTATACTAGCCGAAGGTGTAATGGATAATAACTTGGGTAAGAGTATAATGAATAGAATGAAAAAATCTGCCGCAGGCAATATAGAATATTTATAGGAGGGCATATGGGAAAAGTAAATGTACTAGATCATCCAGTAATTAAACACAAGATAACAATTTTAAGAGATAAAAATACAGGGGCTAATGAGTTTAGGTCCTTGGTAACAGAAATTGCAATGATTCTTGCCTATGAAGCAAGCAAGGATTTAAGCCTTGAAGAATTTGAAATGGAAACACCTATTACAAAGACAACAGGATATAGATTAGCAGGCAAAAAGCAAGCTGTAGTTCCAATCCTAAGAGCAGGACTTGGTATGGTTGATGGGGTTCTTGAAGTACTTCCAGCAGCCAAAATCGGCCATATAGGAATGTATAGGAATGAAGAGACTCTAGAGCCAGTTGAGTATTATTGCAAGCTTCCAAATGACATTGGAAACAGAGATATCTTGGTAGTAGATCCAATGGTTGCTACAGGTGGATCAGTAAACGACGCTGTAGAAAGGCTTAAGGAAAGAGGTTGTAAGTCAATTAAGCTTCTTTGTATAATAGCAGCACCAGAAGGAATAAAGGCTATCCAAGAAAAACACGATGATGTAGATATTTTCGTAGCCCAAATGGATGAGAATCTCAACGAAAATGGATATATTGTTCCTGGATTGGGAGATGCTGGAGACAGATTGTTCGGTACAAAATAAGGACATATGATGAGTAAAGAGATACTAATAATAAATTCAAATGGACCACTTACGGGAGAAGTAGAAATCTCCGGTGCAAAAAACTCTGCCCTGCCAATTCTTGCTGCTTGTGTTTTAGGTACTGAAGAGATAATCCTAGATGGTGTCCCAGAGCTTAAAGATGTTGAAATAATGGTAGATGTATTAAAACATCTTGGATCAGAGGTAGAATATATAGGAAAAAATAGCTTAAGGATAGACTCAAGTGGAATAAATACCTGCGAGACTCCTTATGAGCTTATGGATAAGATGCGAGCATCCTTTGTAGTCATGGGCCCACTTCTTTCAAGATTCCACAAGGCCTATACCAGAGCACCAGGTGGTTGCAATATTGGTTCAAGGCCGATTGACCTTCACCTTAAGGGCTTCAATGCCTTGGGTGCAGATACTAGGATAAATGATGATGAGATTGCTATAGAAGCAAATGAGGGCTTGATAGGCGATGAAATTTACCTAGATTTCCCTTCGGTTGGAGCAACTCAAAATATTATCATGGCAGCCACCCTTGCGGAAGGTGAAACTGTAATAGAAAATGCGGCCAAGGAGCCTGAGATAGTAGACCTTGCATCCTTCCTATCCAAAATGGGGGCAAAGATCAAGGGAGCAGGAACTTCTACAATTACTATTACTGGTGTAGAAAAGCTTACAGGAACAAGACACACAATTATTCCTGATAGGATAGAAGCAGCAACCTATATGCTAGCAGCTGCTATGACAAGAGGAGATGTGAAGATTACTAATGTAATAGGCTCTCACATCAGACCTGTTATAGCAAAGCTAATAGAAATCGGTGCAGATATTGAAGAAATCGAAGAAGAAGATATTATTTTTGTAAAGGCTTCAAATAGACTCAAGGCAACCAATATCCAAACTCTTCCATATCCGGGCTTTCCTACAGATGTGCAAGCACAGTTTATGGCCCTTCTAACCCTAAGCGACGGAGAAAGTAGGATTCAAGAAACTGTATTTGAAAATAGGTTCATGCATGTAGAAGAGCTTTCCAAGATGGGAGCTGCTATAGCAACTTCTGGAAACAGGGCTACGATTGCAGGAGTTGAGAAACTTCATGGAGCAAGTGTCAAGGCAACAGATCTAAGAGCTGGAGCTGCCCTTGTTATGGCAGGCCTGGTCGCTGAAGGAGAGACTAGAGTTTCTGAGATTTATCATATAGATAGGGGATATAGTAATCTCGTTGATAAGTTGACCAAGCTTGGAGCAGATATCAAAAGAGTTACAGTTGATTAATAGGAAACAAAATGAAGATTAAAGGCATAGTCACCAACATTATATTTAGAAACGACGAGAATGGATACACAATTATGGCTGTAGACACTTCAGATTCTGATATAACTTGTGTTGGGACTATGCCCTTTTTTAATGAGGGCGATAATGTCGAGATGGAAGGAGATATAGTCTATCACGACAAGTATGGTGAACAATTCAAAATATCTTCAATAAGACTTGTAAAGCCATCTTCTAGGGAAGCTGTCGTGAAATTTCTATCTTCTGGAAACCTAAAAGGTATTGGCAAAAAAACTGCTAGAGCTATCTTTGATGTTTTTGGCAAGGATTCTGTGGACATTGTCTATAATGACCCTGATAAGCTACTAAGGGTAGATGGAATTGGCAAGAAAAAGCTTGAAGATATAAAGCTTTCTGCAGAAGATACAAGAGACTCGAGAAGGGCAATCGAATACCTCCAAGGACTAAATTTATCCTATAATCTGTCTATGAAAATTTATAAAAAATACGGTGAATCGACAGTCGATGTAGTAAAGGCTAATCCCTATAAATTAATAGAAGATATAAGGGGAGTAGGCTTTACTATGGCCGACAACATAGCCATAAATATGCAGATGGACCTTACTTCCAAGTTTAGGATTTCTGCAGGAGTCTACTACATACTAAATACAGAGGCAGAATTTAACGGTCATACTTGTCTTAAATACAATACTCTGTCCCAAAAATCTGCCAATCTTTTAAAGCTTGAAGAAGGGAGAATAAAAGAAGTAATTAATGATGATATAATTGCTGGTAAATTAGTTTTGGTAGAAATTGAGGATATCAATTATATCTATAGTTCTAATCTCCTTAAGGCAGAAAAATCAGTAGCTATGGCTATAGCGAGTAAAATTAATGAAAAATATGGTTTCGATGTCAAAATCGACTATGATCTTTCTGTGTTCTCTGATGAACAAAAAATAGCAATAGAAAAAGCTTTTGAATCCATGGTCCTTGTTATAACTGGAGGTCCAGGTACAGGTAAGACTACTATAATAAATGCTATTTGTAAAATACTATCCCAAAACGGCCTATCCTATGCCTTAACAGCACCGACTGGAAGGGCGGCAAAGAGGATTAAGGAATCGACTGGAGAAGATGCTTACACCATACACAGGCTATTAGGTATAAGACCCGATGAAGTTGTAGCTGAGTTCAACGAGGAAAATCCCATAGATAAGGACTATATTATAGTCGATGAGACCAGTATGGTCGATATCTTCCTAATGAAAAATTTGATGGCAGCAATTGGAGATAAGACTGCGATAATCCTCGTTGGAGATAGCGACCAGTTACCTTCGGTTGGTCCGGGCAATGTTTTGAAGGATATTTTAAATACGAATGTTGAGTCTGTTAGACTTAAGAAAATATTTAGGCAAGCAGGTAAGTCTAATATCATTGTTAATGCCCACAGGATAAACCAAGGAAAATACCCTATCTTAAATGAAAAAGATAAGGACTTCTTCTTTATCGATACAGCTGCTTCCGACTTCATTTCTGTACTTACATCCTTGGTGAAAGAAAGACTTACAAAATATTATAATTTCGATCCCATTAAGGACATACAAATCCTATCCCCGTCCAAGAAGACTGATTGGGGAGTGGTCAATATTAATGATCATATCCAAGAATCTATTAACAAGGAGAAAAATCTATTAAAAATCAACAACAAGATTTTCAAATTAAATGACAAGGTCATGCAAGTTAGAAATAACTATGATCTTAAGTCAATTAATCACGAAGAGGATTATGACGAAGGTGTCTACAATGGTGATATTGGTATAATCGAAAATATTGATAAGATTGATGAGAGTCTCGATGTAAGATTTGATGATGGTAGACTAATCAGGTATAAGAAGGAAGATATAAAAGATTTGGACCTATCATATGCTATTACAATCCATAAGTCCCAGGGATCAGAATTTCCATGTGTCATTATTCCTATGATGCAGGTAGCACCGATGCTTCTTACGAGAAATCTCCTTTATACAGGAGTGACAAGAGCTAGGAAAATCGTAATTCTTCTAGGAAATAAGAAAATCCTAAAGACTATGGTGGACAATAATAAATCCAACAGGAGATTTACCAACCTTTCCTATTGGATAGGAGAAATGGAGAAGGTCATTGATGATTGATTTTTTGTTTTTGGATGAAGGACTTTGCTATTCTTGTAAGAAAGAAGATATTTATAAATACCATCTCTGCCCAAATTGCTTAGATAAGTTAGACTATATAGGAAATACCTTCAAGCTCTCAGGAAATACTTGTTACAGCTTATATTTTTATAATGACTTTATGAAAAAGTTAATTGGGGACTATAAGTTTAATAGGAATACTTCACTCAAAGAAGTCTTTTCAGAGATGCTATATCAATTTTTAATCGACAAGAATTTAACTGACTTTGATTACATCTTGGCCTCACCTTCATCTAGGAAGACTGTAAATAAAAGGGGATTTGACCATATTAATCTGATAGTAGATGGTTTTTCCAACAAGCTTGAAATCAAAAAACTAGTTGAATTTAAGAAGGTAAAAAATACCAAGTCTCAGCACACTTTAAATAGATTCGAGAGAAATGAAAATCTTAGGGGAGCTTTTAGACTAGATAAAGAAATAAAGGGATCGAAAATCCTACTCATAGATGATCTGATAACTACAGGAAATACTGCCTTAGAAACCATAAAAGAATTAAAAAATAGGGGAGCAAGTGAGGTCGTAACACTGGCTATTTGTTCAGAAAGAAGTGTAAATTAAAAGAGATGATGTGAAGAATTCCCATTAGGAGAAAGCTTATATCATCTCTTTTTATTATTTTCTTTTAGATGGTCTAACCATACTTACATCTAGGAGATTAATTGCCTCATCGTCAATTATTCCATCGTCATATTGTTTCTTCTGCATAGAGGCTGAAAGGGCAAGGCCAATATTTATCAAACTAATTAGCTGGAAGGTTCCACCATATGAGAAAAATGGAAGTGGAATTCCAGTAACTGGCATAAGTCCTATGGTCATTGCAATATTTTCAAATATATGAATGAACAAAAGTCCCGCAATTCCTGTAAGCATGATTGTAATAAAAGTATTACGTGAGGTCTTTGCGATAATTACAAGTCTCATAATTACTATCGCGAAAAATGCTATTACAATAATCGCTCCCAAAAATCCTAGCTCTTCAGCAAGAACTGAGAAAATAAAGTCAGTTTCTTTTTCAGGAATATATCCATATTGAGACTGAGTTCCCTTTAGATATCCACGGCCAGTAAGCATACCTGAACCTATGGCTATAAGACCTTGTTGTTGTTGCCAGTTACTTCCTGAAGTATCCCTTGATGGGTCGAGGAAGTTTTCGATTCTATCAAGCCTATATCCAGAAAGATTGGTTAAGACGAAAAATCCTACAATTGCTGCAAGTCCAGCAAAAATACCAATCCATTTCCAAGAAATTCCTCCAATGAAAATCATAGCAGATACAAAGAATACATATACCATAGCTGTACCAAAGTCAGGCTGTAAGAGAATAAGGCCTATTGGAAGGCCTGCCATAGCGATAACCTTTAATAAAGTCAGCTTGTCATTTATATCAAACTTATGCTTATCAAGAAAAGCAGCAAGGGAGAAAATTATTCCTACCTTGGCAATCTCAGAAGGCTGGAAGGAAAATGATCCTATATAAACCCAGGACTTCGCCCCCCACTCATCAAGACCTCGACCAAAAACTAAGGTTAAGAGCAAGAGAACAATCATCACCCCATAAACACCTAAGTAAGATCTCTTAATAAAGTCCAAATCAATTGTACATAGGACTAATATAATTACAAATCCCAATATTGTAGCAAAAAGTTGAGTCAGTATGGGCCTAATATTTCCACCGTAGGCTGAATATAAAACGACTAGACCAATTACGCTTAAGGCAATTGTTGCAAACAGAAGCATAAGGTCAAGCTCTTTCAAATCTTTTTTCTTTAAATTAAACATTTAATCACTCCAATTCTTCATTTATTATATAACATGAGCCAGTCTTTATCAATCAAATGTTATTTACCAGTCGAAGAGTATAATAAATTTGAGGTGATAGTATTTTAGATTCTAAAAAAATTAAAGAACTTTTGGAAATTCTAGATAGGATGTATCCAGATGTGGATTACTCTATGCTAAATTTTACGACTCCTTTTGAACTTTTAATAGCTACAATCCTTTCGGCCCAATCGACTGATGTTAGGGTCAATAAGGTTACAAGCGTGATGTTTAAGGATATGAATACAGCGGAAGAATTTGCAAAAGCCGATATTAAAACAATAGAAAATTATATAAGGACAGTTGGAATATATAAAAATAAGGCTAAAAATATATCTGCTACAAGCAAGATCTTGTGTAGTGATTATAACGGAGAGGTACCAGCAGATATAAAAGAGCTTATGAAGCTTCCGGGAGTTGGGAGAAAGACAGCAAATGTAGTGGCATCCAATGCCTTTAATATCCCTGCAATTGCTGTAGATACTCATGTGTTTAGGGTATCTAATAGACTGGGACTTGCAGATGCTAAAAACGTAGAAAAGACTGAAAAACAATTGATGGAAAATATTCCCTAGATATGGATGGAACGCTTTTAGATTCTAATTCGAAACTTTCTGAGGATAATATTAAAGCCCTAAGAGATTTAGAAAGCACGGGCGTTAGGGTAGTTCTTGCTAGTGGCAGAGTATTTAAGTCTGTTTTATATTTTGCAAGTAAAATCAGTAGCGATCCTTGTGTGATTGCAAACAATGGAGCTATCCTCGGATCTGATTATAATAATTTATTCTTTGAAAATCCCATAGATGATGAATATTTAGATAGGCTTTATGATTTAGCCTTAGAAAATGGCTTGGATTTTCATTTTTACGATTTAGACACTTATTATTCAAATAAATTGAAAATAGAAAAACTCGACCATCTCCGTAAGGAAAATGATAATGAATATACTACAAATATATTGATTTCAGATGATCCTTTAAGAGAGCTTAGAGCAAAAAATCACAAGGCTTACAAATTTCAAATTAACAAGACTAATGATCATCCTCTTGGAAGTGAGGGGATTAGTAAGCTAGTTAGAGACGAATTTTCTGATAGCTTATATATGACTTCATCTTTTGGTGGAGTTCTTGAATTGATGAGTAAGGGTGTATCCAAGTTTGATACCCTTCTAGCCCTTGCAGATAAAATTGGATTTACTAGAGAAAATATAGCTGCAATTGGCGATGGTCTCAATGATTTGGAAATGATAAAGGGAAGCAAGCTTTCTTTTGCTATGGGAAATGGAAGAGAAGAGCTCAAGGAAATTGCAAGCCATATAGTTTCTGATAATAATTCAGGAGCAATAAGAGAAGCTTGTGAAATAATAAAGGAATATAACCGTGTTTAATATAGTATTAATCTCGCCAGAGCATCCTGGAAATGTAGGGAATATCGGAAGGACTTGTGTCCTAACAGAATCCCGTCTCCACTTGATTAGACCCTTCAAGTTCGATTTTTCTGATAGATTTTTGAAAAGAGCGGGTATAGATTATTGGGAACATGTTGATCTTGTAATCCACGATAGTCTAGAAGAATTTATGGACTATGTAAAGGATAAAAGATATTTCCTAATAGAAACTGGAACTCAGAAAAAATATTCAGATGTAAATTTTGAAGATGGAGATTTTTTGATATTTGGTAGGGAAAAAGAAGGAATACCAGATGATTTGCTTAATGAGAACAAGGAAAAAATTATAACTATCCCTATGACAAAAAAGATAGATAGGTCCTTAAACCTAGCTAACTCTGTTAGTATAGTTTTATACGAAGCCTTAAGGCAAGATGGATTTAAATTTTAGGAGGATAAATGTACGATATAATTATAATTGGAGGAGGTCCAGCAGGACTTACCGCAGGACTTTATGCAGGAAGAAGTAAGCTTAAGACACTTATTATTGAAAAAGCAGTAGCTGGTGGACAGATTTCTGGAACAGCCTTTGTTGAAAACTACCCAGGATCAATAGATGAAGCAACAGGAATGGGTCTTTCTGAAAGGATGCTCGAGCAAGCGGAAGAATTTTGTGAAATAAAGTATGAAGATGTTAAGGAAGTAGAGCTTGATGGCAAGGTTAAAAAAATAAAGACTGATGGCGGAGAATATGAGGCCAAAGTAGTTATCATTTCATCAGGTGCTACCCACAGAAAATTAGATGTTCCAGGCGAGAAGGAATTCGCCAATAAGGGAGTATCCTACTGTGCCACATGTGATGGACCATTTTATACGGGTCTTGACATATTTGTAGTTGGTGGAGGAGATTCTGCCCTTGAGGAGGCAACCTATCTTACCAAATTCGCTAAATCTGTGACAATAATTCACAGAAGAGACGAATTTAGGGCAAGTGGGGTAGTCGTGGACAAGATTAAGGAAAATCCAAAAATCAAATTAGAACTTGATGCAGTTGTTAAAGAAATCAAGGGAGATAAGGAAGCAGAATCTCTTATAATAGAAAATACTAAGACCGGAGAGAAAAAAGAATTAAAATCTGATGATAATTCTCCAATTGGGGTATTTATATTTATAGGATATATTCCACAAACTGAGATATTCGAAGGCAAGATTGAAATGAACCATGGTTATATCCTAACTGATGAGGATATGAAGACTAATATCGAAGGTGTATTTGCAGTAGGCGATACCAGAGAAAAGAAGGTTAGACAGATGGTTACAGAGGCTGGAGATGGATGTATTGCAGCAGTCCTTGCGAATAGATATCTCGAAGGAAGCAATTGGTAAAATAATGTTGACAATTTTCTAACAAATAAGTAAAGTAATATTTGTAGAAAGAATTAATTAGGAGGAAATAATGGCAACAAAAGTAGCAATTAATGGATTTGGTAGAATCGGACGTCTTACACTAAGAAGAATCGCCGAAGTTGAAGAAAATATCGAAGTTGTAGCAATCAACGACCTTATTGACAAAAAAGGTCTTCTATATGCTTTCAAATACGATACAGCACAAGGTAGATTTAACGGAGACGCTGAACTAACAGATGACGGATTCAAAATAAACGGCAAAGACATCAAAGTATTTGCTGAAAGAAACCCAGAAGACCTTCCATGGGGAGAACTTGGAGTTGATATAGTACTAGAATGTACAGGATTCTTTACAGAAAAAGAAAAAGCAGAAGCTCACATCAAAGCAGGAGCTAAAAAAGTACTAATCTCTGCACCAGGTAAGGGTGATCTAAAAACTATCGTATACGGAGTAAACCACGAAATCCTTGATGGATCTGAAACAGTTGTTTCTGGAGCAAGCTGTACAACAAACTGCTTAGCACCAATGGTTAACGTATTAAAGAATGAATTCGGATTTGTTTCAGGACAAATGTCTACAATCCACGCATACACAGCTACTCAAGCTATCCAAGATACACCAGCTTCTAAGAAAGACTTAAGAGGCGGTAGAGCTGCAGCACAAAACACAATCCCTGCATCAACAGGAGCTGCTAAGGCTGTAGGTAAAGTACTTCCAGAAGTAGAAGGAAAGATTGATGGATCAGCTCTAAGAGTTCCAACAATTACAGGATCAATTACAGAACTTTACTCAGTACTTGAAAAGAAAGTAACTGTAGAAGAAGTAAACGCAGCTATGAAGAAATACTCAAGTGATGCATTTGCTTACACAGAAGATGACATTGTATCAAGTGATATAGTAGGTTATCCAGCTGGTTCAGTTTTCGACTCTCAACTAACAAAAATCGTTGAAGGTGCAGACGGAACACAAGTTGTAAAAACTGTTGCTTGGTATGACAACGAAATGGGATACGTTTCTAACCTAGTTAGAACACTAGACTATCTAGCAAATCTTTAAGAGTTAATAAAGGCGGGGGATAGCTTCCGCCTTTTTTTAACGGAAATATGAGGAGTAATATGAACAAAAAAACTGTAAAAGACTTAGACGTAAAGGGTAAAAAAGTACTAGTAAGAGTTGATTTCAACGTACCTTTATCAAAAGAAAATAATGAAGAAATTGCTGATGATACAAGAATTAGAGCAGCTCTTCCAACAATTGATTACCTACTAGAAAATGACGCTAAGGTAATCCTTATGAGCCACTTAGGTAGACCAAAGGGTGAAGCTAAGCCAGAATTTGCTCTAAAACCTGTAGCAGATTGGCTAGAGAATCACTACAAAGATAAATTCCACTTTTTCCCAAGCCCAGAAGTTGTAGATGATAAGGTTAAAGAAGAAGTAGCAAATCTTAAGGAAGGTGAAGTTTGCCTAATAGAAAATACAAGATATGTTGCTGGTGAAACTAAAAACGACCCTGAATTTGCTAAAAAACTTGCATCTCTTGCAGACCTATATGTAAATGATGCCTTCGGAACGAGTCATAGAGCACACGCATCTAACGTTGGTGTAGCAAGCATCCTTCCTTCAGCTGTAGGTTTTCTAATCGAAAAAGAAATTGAAGTAATGGGTAAGGCACTAGAAGCACCAGAACATCCGTTTGTATCAATCTTAGGTGGAGCTAAGGTATCTGATAAGATTGGTGTAATCGAAAATCTTATCACTAAAGTTGATACAATTTTAATTGGTGGTGGAATGGCTTATACCTTCCTCAAAGCTCAAGGAAAAGAAATAGGTAAATCTCTTCTTGAAGAAGATAAAATGGACCTATCCCTAGAACTAATCAAGAAAGCTGAAGCTAATAACGTAGAGATCCTACTACCAGTAGATGTTGTTATAGCAGATGAAATCAAGGCAGGTGCTGAAACTGAGATAGTTGATATTGACTCTATCCCAGAAGATAAGGAAGCCCTAGATATAGGACCAAAAACTGCAGAACTTTTCGCATCAAAAATCAAAGAAGCGAAGACTGTTGTTTGGAATGGACCAATGGGAGTATTTGAAATAAAAGAATTCGCAGATGGTACAAACAAAGTTGCAGCAGCCCTTGCAGAATCATATGCAATTACAATAGTAGGTGGAGGAGACTCTGCACTTGCAATTGAACTTGCAGGTCTAAAAGATAAGATCACTCACGTATCAACTGGTGGTGGAGCAAGCTTGGAATTCTTAGAAGGAAAAGATCTACCAGGAATATCATCAATAGAAGATAAGTAAGGAGATATAATGCGTAAACCAGTAATTGTTGGAAACTGGAAAATGAACATGACAGTTTCTGAAGCAGAAAAACTACTAGACGAAATTAAAGACTTAGACCTAGATACAGAAGTAGAAGCAGGAGTTTGTACACCAGCTATTGATCTTCTAGTTGCTAAAGAAAAACTAGCAGGAACAAACGTAGGCTTTGGTGGACAAAATATGTACTTCGAAGAAAGTGGAGCATTCACAGGAGAAATATCTCCAACAATGTTAACTGATATCGGAGCAAAATATGTAATCTTAGGTCACTCTGAAAGACGTGAATACTTCAAAGAATGTGATTGCCTAATTAACAAAAAGGTAAAAGCAGCCCTAGACCACGACCTAGTACCAATCCTTTGCTGTGGTGAAACTCTTGAAGAAAGAGAAGCTAACGAACACGAAGCAAAAGTTAAGGGACAAATAGAAAAAGATCTTAAGGACGTTTCAGCAGAAGATATAGAAAAAGTAATTATTGCCTACGAACCAATCTGGGCAATAGGTACAGGTAAAACTGCATCAAGTGAAGATGCCGATGCTATGTGCGGATATATCAGAAGCTTAATAGCAGAAAAATACGGCAAAGATGCTGCTGAAAAAATCAGAATCCAATATGGTGGTTCTGTAAAACCAAACAATGTAGTAGAATTGATGGGCAAGGAAAATATTGATGGAGCCCTAGTTGGTGGAGCAAGCCTTAAGGCAGAAGATTTCAAAGCTTTAGTTAATTTTAATAAATAAGGAGATATAAATGAGTTTAATAACAGATGTATATGCAAGACAAATCCTTGATTCAAGAGGAAACCCAACAGTAGAAGTAGAAGTTTATACAGAAGATGGTGGATTTGGTAGAGCAAGCGTGCCATCAGGTGCTTCAACTGGTGAATGGGAAGCTGTTGAGCTTAGAGATGGTGACAAAAACTACTATCTTGGAAAATCAGTTCTTAAAGCAGTTGAAAATGTAAATGAAATCATAGCTGAAGAATTAGAATTCACTTATGACGTTACAGACCAAATTGGTATTGACAATGCAATGATCGAACTTGATGGAACAGAAAACAAGGGTAAACTTGGTGCTAACGCAATCCTTGGTGTTTCTCTTGCAGTTGCAAAAGCAGCAGCTAATGAACTTGGTGTTCCTCTATACAACTACATTGGTGGAACAAACGCTAAACTTCTTCCAACTCCAATGATGAACATTCTAAATGGTGGAGAACACGCAGACAACTCTGTAGATATCCAAGAATTCATGATCTTCCCGCTTGGAGCAGAAAGCTTCGCTCACGCTCTACAAATGGGTACAGAAGTATTCCATAGCCTAAAATCAGTTCTTTCATCTAAAGGCTACAACACAGCTGTAGGTGATGAAGGTGGATTCGCTCCAAACCTTAAATCAAACGAAGAAGCTCTAGAAATTATCTGCGAAGCTATCAAGGCTGCAGGTTATGAACCAGGCAAGGACGTTTATATAGCAATGGACTGTGCTTCAAGCGAATTCTACAACAAGGAAGATGGTAAATACCACCTTGATGGAGAAGGTACTGTTAAGACAGAAGACGAAATGATCGACTGGCTTGAAGAATTAGTAGAAAAATATCCAATCATCTCAATCGAAGATGGTCTTGATGAAAACGACTGGGAAGGTTGGGCAAAACTTACAGAAAGACTTGGAAACAAAGTTCAACTTGTAGGTGATGACCTATTCGTAACAAATACAAAGAAACTTGAAAAAGGTATCAAGGAAGGCGTTGCTAACTCAATCCTAATCAAAGTTAACCAAATCGGTTCTCTAACAGAAACACTTAACGCTATCGAAATGGCTAAGGAAGCAGGATACACTGCAGTAGTTTCTCACAGATCAGGTGAAACAGAAGACGTTACAATTGCAGACCTTGTTGTTGCAGTAAACGCTGGACAAATCAAAACAGGTGCTCCTTCAAGAACAGACAGAGTTGCTAAATACAACCAACTTCTAAGAATTGAAGATGAACTTGCTGATGATGCTAAATTCAAAGGAATCAAAGCATTCTACAACATCAACAAATAATATTACTAAAGATGGCCTCTAGGGGCTGTCTTTTTTTGCCAAAAATATAGGGGAATTTATAATTTGATTTTTAGAGGAAATAGCTATCCAATTTATCACTTTTGTTGAAATAATAGTTAATTTATGGTATTATAACATAGTACGAATCGGAGGTGTCTATATGGTAAATTTCTTAGCGATTGTTCTAGTTATTGCATCAATAATCATCATAGCTGCAGTAACATTACAAGATCCTAAAACAGAAGGACTAGGAGCTCTTTCAGGAACCCAAACAAATGTTTTTGGTAGAAGCGCTCACAAGTCAAAAAACGAAACGTTAGACAAAGTAGCTATCACAGGTGGAGTAATTTTATTTGTAGCTAGTCTAATCATGATAGCAATTAACTAATAAGGGGTAAGCTATATATATATAGCTTAGCCTCTTTTTTAATATAGACAACAGGAGAAATTATGAATCTAAAAGATATAATATTAAATATAGTATATGATGAAAATTATCTGCCAATGACATTTAAGGAATTAGATAAGTATCTTAAGGTGGACAAATATACTAGAAAGGCTGTTAGAGATATCATAAAAGACTTGGAGAAAGAAAATAAAATTCGAGTTTCCAATAAAAAGAGAATTATGCCTCTAACAGATGATGAGATTAATCTAATTGGTAAAATATCCATGGCTCAAGCTGGGTATGGATTTTTTATTTCCGATAATAGAGATTTCGAAGATGTTTTTATAAAAAGAGACAATATGAATAAGGCCCACAATAATGATAGGGTCAAAATCGAGCTTATTAAGAGAAAAGAGAAGGGAAGAAAGGCCGAGGGAAGAGTAATAGAAATTATTGAAAGAGCTAAAGATGAAATAGTTGGAAGCTTTCAAAAAAATAAGGGCTTTGGCTTTGTAATTCCAGACGATAGAAGTTACGGTGAAGATATATTTATAGCTGAAAAGTTCTTTAATAAGGCAAAAAATAAGGATAAGGTAGTTGTTGAGATTATAAATTATCCAAAAGACGGTAAACCTGAAGGAAGAATTAAGGAAATTATCGGCGGTAAGAACGATAAGAATATTGAAATCCTATCTCTCATCAGGGCCCACGGCCTTCCTTACCAATTCTCAAAGGAGACTAAGAAGGAAAGTCTTTACGTAAAGGATACGGTTAATGAAATAGAACTTGAAGGAAGGAAGGACTTAAGAGATCTCTTCACAGTTACGATTGATGGTAGAGATTCCAAGGACTTTGATGATGCTATTTCTATAGAGAAAAATGGAGAAAACTATGACTTGTATATTCATATTGCAGACGTTGCCCACTATGTTAAAAAAGGAACTGCCATCGATAATGACGCCTATGAGAGGGGAAACTCTACTTATCTATTTAATATCGTAATTCCCATGCTACCAGAGGTCCTATCAAATGGGATCTGCTCTCTAAATCCCAATGAGGATAGGCTTGCCATAAGCTTAAAGATGACAATCAATGATAAGGGCAAGGTTATAGATAATGAGTTTTATGAGTCAGTTATTAATTCTGATCATAGATTGGTGTATGACGATGTAAATGCATTTTTGGATAAGAATGATGAGAATGTATATGAAGATGAGCTTATAAAAGAAAAGTTAAGGATTTTTGATGAGCTTAGGGAAATCCTAAATACTATGAGAGAAAAAAGAGGATCAATCGACTTTAATTTCTCTGAAAGTCAGATAGATGTAGCTGAGGATGGAAGAGTTTTAAATATATCAAACTTTGAAAGAGGATCGGGCAATAAGATGATTGAAGAATTCATGCTTGCCGCTAATGAAACAGTTGCAAGTCTTTTTGCCTATATGGACTTTCCTTTTATATACAGAATCCACGAAAAACCTAAAGAAGAAAAGATCGAAAGCTTTAAGAAAGCTCTTAACACTATGGGATATAATATAAGGGGAAATGACCTACATCCTAAGGACTTCCAACAAATTCTAGAAGAAGTGGAAGGTAAGGACGTTGAATCAGTAATTAATATCTTGATGCTAAGGACCATGCAGAAGGCCAAGTATTCCGAGCATAGGGATATGCACTTTGGTCTATCTACATCCTTCTACACCCATTTTACGTCCCCAATTAGAAGATACCCTGACCTAATAGTTCATAGATTAGTCAAAAAATTCATTCATAACAAGCTAACTAGTCTTAATCAGACAAGTCTTGAAAAAACAATCACAAATAATGCAGACCACCTTTCTATGACAGAAAGAAGAAGCGAAGATTGTGAGAGAGATGTGGAAGATTTACTTAAATGTAAGTATATGACTCGTTTTATTGGCGATGAATTCTATGGAAATATATCTGCAATAACTGAATTTGGCATATTTATTGAATTAGATAATACTGTAGAAGGACTTTTCATGTACAAGTTTTCTAATGATAGATACGAGTATCTAGAAGATAAGATGAAAGCCTTTAATACAGATGAAAAAATCTTCTATTCGATTGGAGATAGGGTTAAGATTAGGGTGATGGATGTAGACACATATCAGAGAAATATCGACTTTGATTTGGAGGTAAACGATGAAATTATTAGCCAACAATAAGAAGGCTTATCATGATTATTTTATAGAAGAAAAATACGAAGCAGGACTTTCACTTCTGGGAAGTGAAGTAAAATCAATCAAGAAAGGGAAAGTTTCTATTAAGGAGTCTTTCATATCTGACAGAAAAGGGGAGATGTTTATCTACGGTATGCATGTCACCCCTTATTCTCAAGCCTATGATAAGGATATCGATCCAACTAGAACTAGGAGACTCCTCCTTCACAAGAAGGAAATAAATAAATTAATAGGCAAAAAAACTCAAGCAGGCTATACAGTAGTTCCCCTTAAAATCTATGAGAGAGATGGCTTAGTTAAATTAGAGCTTGCCCTTGCCAAAGGTAAGAAGCAATACGATAAGAGAGAATCCATCAAGGCTAAGGATGATAAGAGGAAGATGGATAGGGCTCTTAAGAATTATTAAAGGAGAGAAAATGTCAAATAAAAGCACACTCAAAGTTAAGCTACTTAACTACACACCTAGGGCAGAAGAGACTATAGCTCAGGCGGGCAAACTCTGCTACTCACAAGTTGGAGTAGATGAAATAGCCGAAAAACAGGACGAAGAGTCTATTGCTAGATATGTAAAAATGCTTCAAAATCTCGGTCATCTTTCTCCGATTGAGCATGTCTCCTTTACCTTTGCCGCAGAGGGGGTATCTAGGGTCTTGACCCACCAGCTAGTCCGTCACAGGCTCGCCTCCTATTCTCAACAGTCCCAAAGATATGTGAAGCTCGACCAATTTGAGTACATAATGCCTAAAGAAATCGACGAAAATGAAGAAGCAAGAGAAATATTTATTAGGCAAATGGAAGAAAGCCAGAAGGCTTATGATGACTTGACTGATATTTTGTTTGAAAAACATTACCAAAGCTTTATGGATGAAGGTCAAGATGAAAAATCAGCCAAAAGATCTGCTAGTAAAAAGGCCATAGAGGATGCAAGATACGTCTTCCCAAATGCTTGTGAAACAAAGATTGTTTTTACTATGAATGCAAGAAATCTCCTTCATTTTTTCAATATGAGATCATGCCTAAGGGCCCAATGGGAGATAAGAGACCTGTCAGATCAGATGATAAGACTCGTAAAAGATATTTATCCAAATCTCTTCCTAAATGCAGGTCCATCTTGTATTAATGGCCCTTGCCCAGAAGGTAAGATGACTTGCGGGAAAATAAAGCAAGTGCGCGAAAAGTATAAAAATATATAAAGCTTAATATTTTAAAAACAAAAATAAGGATGGAGACTTTATGTCCTATATACAACTAAACAATCTAACAAAAGAATTTAAATCTGGAGATACTAAGATTGTCGCAAATGATAAGATAAACTTCTCTCTAGAGGAAGGAAGGTTATTGATAATAGTCGGAGCAAGTGGGGCTGGTAAGACAACTCTTCTTAATCTCATTGGTGGGATGGATAAGGCGACAAGTGGGGAGATTCTAATTGATGGGAAAAACCTAGTAGGTCTTAGCGATAGAGACCTTACCGAATATAGGAGAAATGATGTAGGTTTTGTATTTCAACACTATAATCTCATACCAAACTTGACTGCTCTTGAAAATGTAGAGATGGCTTCAGAAATTTCTGATAATCCACTAGAAGCAGAAAAAATACTCGAGGAGGTAGGACTTAGTCATAGATTAAACAACTTCCCTTCTCAACTATCAGGAGGAGAACAACAAAGGGTGGCCATAGCCAGGGCCTTAGCCAAAAATCCCAAGCTTTTACTTTGTGATGAGCCAACAGGTGCCCTAGACTATGAGACAGGAAAAAATATCCTTAGGCTTTTACAAGATGCTTCAAGGAAGATGGGAGCCACAGTAGTAATCATAACTCACAATTCATTAATAAAACCAATGGCAGATCAGGTAATAGAGATCAGAGACGGGAGAGTCGACAAGGACTATATCAATGAAAATCCTGTTTCAGTTGATGAGATAGAGTGGTAATATGAATAAAACTTATATAAAAAGCATCTTCGCTGATATGAAGAAAACTAAGGGAAAGGTCCTATCTATTATGATAATGGTAGCTCTAGCAAGCCTGGTTGTAGTGGGACTTTTGCTTTCTGGGCCTTCAATGAGAAAAAGCCTAAATAATTCCCTAGGAGAATACAAGCATCCTGACCTAATAGTAAGGTCGACTTATGGCCTGGATTTTGAGGACCAGGCCCTTATTAAAAAAGAAGAAGGAATTGATAGGATTAATTTCATTAAGGCTACTGATCTAAAAATAGGCGAAGATATTATAAGGCTTAAAGAATACAATTCTGAAATACCCAAATCAGTGATTACAGAAGGAAAAATACCCTCAAAAGATGACGAGATAATCCTCGATGAAAATCTTAAAGATAAATACAAGATCGGTGACGAGCTTAGCTTTTCTTATATCAATGATGAGCAAAAAGATGATCAAAAGATGGCAAGGTTAAAGTATAAGCTGGTGGGTTTTTATAAATCATCTGATCACTTTATGGAGGATATGAAGGAAATCTCTCCTCTAGGCAAAAGTGAAATTGCAAGATTTGCCTATGTTTTGTCTAATAATTTCTTGTCAGATAAGTATCATGAGGCAAATATAGTCTACAAAGATTTGCTTACTCTTGATAAGACAAGCTCATCCTATATCGAAAAAATAAATAGTAGAAAAGATGATTTGGAGTATAGGATTAAAAATAGGCCTAGCCAAGTCTTAAATAAAATTAGGAAGGACGCTGATAAAGAAATATCAGATGCCGAAGATGACTTGATAGATGCTGAAAAAAAGCTTAGTGATAATGAGAAAAAGCTTATTGAAAGCAAAAATGACCTTGACGAAGGCTTTAGAAAGTACGAAGCAAACAAGAGTAAATTTAACCAAGAAATTGCTAAGGGAGAAAAAGACCTCGCTAAAGCTAAAAATGATCTAGATCAAGGGAGAGAAAAGTTTGAAGCAGGTAGAAGAGAATACCAAGCAAAACTCGAAACATATGAAAATAAAATAACAGAAGCTGAAGAAGAGCTTGATAAAAAGCAAAAAGAATTAAATATAGGACTTGCTCAAATTGATGGACCTAAGAAGGAAATTGATAAGGCTTATGAAGAGCTTAATGAAAAGTTTGAGTCATCATTTAACAAATTAGAAGAGGCAGAAGCAAGCCTTATTTTGGAAGAAAATTATATCAATGCTAAAAAACAAGACCTAGAAGAAGCGAAAAGCTTTGAAGATCAAACCAATCCAGATATAATCGAAAAAATCAATCAGCTAAATGAAGAAATCCAAACCAGCCAAGCGAGCTACGAGGCGGGTAAGGCCGAATATGATAAAAATAAACAAGAACTAGATGAAAAATACAGCCAGGCTAAATTTGAACTTGACCAAAAACTTGGAGAATTGCGAGTCAAGGAAGATGAGCTAAATAAAGCCCAGGCCCAACTTGATGAAGCTAATAAAAAGCTCGCAAATAAAAAATCTTCAGGAAAAGCTGAGTTAGATAAGGCATATGCTAGAATTAAAAATAGTGAAAGCGAGCTAAATCAAGGACAAAGAGATTATGAAAATGGTCTAGCTGAGATTGATAGAAATAGGGAAGAAGGGAAGAAAAAACTTGCTCAAGCCTATGAAGAGTTGATCGATGGGCAAAAAGAATATCAAGATGCTAAGGAAAAATTCGATGAAGAAAAGGCAAAGGCCAGAAAGGATATAGATAAGGCCAAAAAAGATATTGGAGATTCAAAGGAGAGTCTCTTGACCCTACAAGATCCAGAATACACTGTAGAAAGCATCTTTGACAACAGAGGAATTGACACCTACTATCAGAACTCCTTGAACATGGATAGATTATCCAAAGTTTTCCCTGCATTTTTCTATCTAGTGGCCATGCTCGTAACTCTTACTACCATGAAAAGATATATCGAAGAGCAAAGGATGATCAATGGATGTCTCAAATCTTTGGGTTATACTAACAGAGACATAGCCAAGAGATTTTATATATATGGCATAAGTCCAACGATTATAGGAGCTCTCTTGGGGGCAGTTATAGGAAGATTTGTGATCCTTAAGGTAATATTTACAGCTTATTCAACAGGATTTAAGGTCTTATCAATGGAAGTAAAAAATAGTTTTCCAGCCTTACTTATATCTGTTCTTGTATCGACTTTCCTTATAGCCTTTACAGTTTTTATTAGTTCTAAGGAAACAGTTAAAGAGGTACCAGCCAATCTATTAAAGGCAAAGGCTCCTGATTCAGGTAGCAAAATATTTCTTGAGAGAATAAAGTTCTTGTGGAAGAGACTATCCTTTATGGCAAAAATAACATCTAGGAATCTTTTTAGATACAAGTCCAGGATGTTTATGACAATATTTGGTGTTGGAGGATGCACGGCCCTACTTTTCTTTGGCTTTGCTATGATAGATGCTATTAAGGACACATCAAGTATCCAGCAAGAAGAAATCCAGCATTATAGCCTAGTTTCTATGATAAATACTAAGGCTAATAAGGAAGACCTTGATAGCTATAATCAACTTATAGAAAGTTACGATAATATTGATGTATATAATGAGAAGGCGAGTCTTAAAAAAAATGGGGAAAAACTTGACTTGTCTATAATAGTCCCAGAAAATGATAAAAAACTAAAGGATTTTGTAAGTCTTAGAGATAGGAAGAGAAATCCTATTGATTTGACTAAGGAAAATATAGTTATTACCGAAAATATAGCGAATAAATTGGGAATAAAGAAGGGAGATAAGCTAAGAGTAGAGATAGGCGGAGAGGATACTGAAGTTATTGTAGGAGATATAAGTGAAAATTATATCAGTGACTACATGTATATTTCTAGAAAATATTACATTGATAATATTGGAAAGGACCTAGTATATAATTCAAATCTAATCAAGGCAGATCCAGTAGAAATCAAAGATAAGCTAGATGATAACAAGGCGGTCAATGCCCTAATCAATAAAACTGGAGCTTACGAGTCTATGGATGCTCTTTTGGCTAATTTGAATTTAGTTATAAGTGTTATCACCCTCATATCTTCGGCCCTCGCCATCGTCGTTTTGTATAATATAACAAGTATTAATGTCGGGGAAAGGAAGAGGGAGCTTGCAACTATCAAAGTCTTAGGCTTTTACTCTAAGGAAGTTACATCTTATATTTACAGGGAGATTTTCATCCTAACCATACTTGGAATTGTTTTGGGATTTTTCTTAGGCTATGCTATGTTTAGATATATAATAGCCATAGTTGCACCAGAAGATATAATGATTGCCTACAGGACACATATTATTAGTTATATAATCGCGGCAGCTATAACATTAGTAATTTCCCTAGTGATTCTACTTTTTGTCCATAAGGACTTAAAGAAAATTGATATGGCAGAAGCGATGAGCTCTGGAGAATAAAAGTGGCCTTCGGGTCACTTTTTAAAATTTCTAAAATTTTGTTATAATATATACTGAGGTGTTTATGAAAATTATTTTAGTAAGACATGGCCAAACCCAAGCTAATATTTCTTGGAAATATTCTACAGATGATACTATCTTAGCGGAAAGTGGCCTTTATATATTAGATAAAACAAAAAAATTACTAGACGACTATAAGATAGATAAGGTTTATACATCAAATCTTATAAGAAGTCAACAGACCGCAAAAAGATTAGGCTTTGATGATTTTACGATTGATAAAAGATTGAATGAAATGAACTTTGGAGACTTCAGAGGTCGTGGGATTGATGAGGTAAGAGAAAGTGAAAAGGACTTTTTCCTTAAGGAAGAAAAAGATTATTTTAATATTGAATACCCATCTGGTGAATCAAGAAATGATGTGATTAAAAGGACTAGTGATTTTTTAGAAGAAAAGTCTAGAGAAGAGGACGGTACAATTCTTTGTATATCACATGGCATAGCCATAAGATCAACTCTTTTTTGGATATTAAAAGATTTAGACAATTGGGGAAGCTTTTGGATAGATAACGGATCTCTTACAATCTACAATATAGAAGATGATAAGAGACTAATTGAAAGTGTAAATAAAATATGAAGTTCATCCACTTAGCTGATGTCCACTTAGCAGATTCCTTTAACTTCGATAAGACTTTATCTAAAAAGATTAGGGAAGCTTCACGGCAGAGTTTATCAAATATTTTAGAGTCTAATAATGATGTTGATTTTGCCCTAATTGCAGGTGATCTTTTCGAAAGAGCATACTTTACATCAAGTGATTTTAAGAGATTATTTAAGATATTTGAGGATTTTTCTAAGGATATTTATTATGTGAGTGGAAATCACGATTATTTTGATTCTTACAACAGTCTATTTTTGGAAAATTCTCCTGAAAATTTCCATGTATTTGGCTCAGAGAATCTAGAAGTTTTTGAAAAAGATAAGCTAAGAGTATACGGGATTTCTTATAAAGATAGGATTTTTTCTAAAGATTTAGACCTTGCGATAAAGTTAGATGATGAATTTTTCAATATATTTTTAATCCATGGAGATCTTGATAGGGAAGAATCTAATTATTTTTCTTTGAATTCAAAGATAATGACCGAGACTAATTTTGATTATATAGCCATGGGTCATATCCATAAGGCTCATAGTAAAAATAATATTTACTATCCAGGATCTGTTGAGCCTCATGATTTTACTGACATATATGATTATGGTTATATCAGATACGATGATGATAAGGTTGATTTTGTCGATTCTTCCATCCTTAAATTTTACGATTTTAAACTAGACTTTAGGGATTTTGATAATGAAGAGGATTTACTTTCTAATATAAATCATAAATTGAAAAATAAGAAAAATATTGTAAGAATCGAAATATTAAGTGATAAAGATATAGATCAGAAATTTATAAGAAATAATATTGATGCAATCTATAAGGAAATCCATATTAAAGAAAAGAAAGATTTATCCTACATGGTAAGGCTTTTCCCTAATTCTCTTTTATCTCTTTATGCCAAAAAGTTCGACAATCCTAAAAATGAAATCGAAAATCTCGCCCTAGAAATTGGGCTTGATGCAATTCTTAGGAGTAAAGATGACTAGAGTTTTTATTAAAGAAATCCATATAATATCCTTCGGGAAATTTGAGGATAAGAAAATAAGATTTGATGAAAATTTTAATTTAATATATGGCAAAAATGAAACAGGTAAATCAACTGTGACAAATTTCATCGAAGGCTTACTATATGGATTTGATGAAGGGAAAAATAAGAAAAGTTTTTCTTATAAAAAAGAAGCCTACAAGCCCAAACTTTCCTATAAATATGCAGGAAGTGGAATTTTTAATAAAGATGGTATCGACATAAAAGTAACAAGGAACTTTGAAGATGGTTCATATAAGTTGATTAATCTCTCTAGCGGAGACGAAATTCCTTCTAAGGATTCAAATCTCGGATTTCCTGGGGAATACATCCTAGATATGACCTATGACATCTATAAGAATTACCTTACAAGTTTTCAAGGGCAAAGGTCAGAACAGAAGGCCAAGGAGAAGCTAATAGAAAGATTGGCCAACCAGGACATAGACTATGATTTCTCAGCAAATAAAGCCATTGGAATCTTAGATGATGAATTAAACAAATTAGGAAGCGATAGGGCCTACACTAAACCCTATCTTAAGGTAAAGACTGAAATTAAAGAAATCGAAGATAGGCTCTATGAAATAAAATCATATAAAAAATCTTACGAGAAAGACTTCAAAAGACTTGACTATAATAAGAAAAGACAAAGATCTTTAAGAGAAAAATATGAAAAAGATAAAGAAAAATTGGATTCTTACAAGAAGTATAGGGCAAATCAGAATTATAAGGATTATAAGAAGTGGACGGATGAACTCTATAAAATAAATGAATCAATAGGATCTTACAGTGATGTATTTGGACTTGATGAGGAGTATTTCCTATCCCTAGAAGAAAATTTAGGTCAAAGTAAAAAGTCTCAAAGCTCAAATATGAAATATATAGTTTTTGTATTAGTCTTACTTTTCATATTTTTAGGTTTTTCTATAAATAAATATTTTTATCTACTAGCTCTAAGTTTTATGCTAGTATTTATTTTCTTAATAAATTCCACTAAAAAAACAGAAGATAGTAGAAATGACCTAAGCCAGTATAATAAATTGAGAGCTAGATTTCTAAAATATAAGAGTTTAAAGAAGGAAAAAGAAAAAATAGAAGATGTCCTTTCAATACTTAGAAATCAGGATATTAAAGATAGTGAAAGTGATTTTGACCTAGAAGATTTTGAAAATTATGATATTGAGAAGGCAGAACTTAGCCTAGATTCATATTTAGAAAATTTAGATAAAATTAATGTTGAGATTTCAAGAGAAGAAAAAAACCTTGTAAGTATAGAGGAAAAAATAGAAGACGAAGTCGACCTAGTCGATAGATTACACTTCCTAGAGGATAAATTAGTAGAGATTGAAAATAAGAAGAGGGCTATTAATCTTGCCAAAAGCACTATAAAGAAAATTATCGATGAAAATAGGAATGATTTCACCAATTTAAACAAAAGAGCAAATCAGATTATTAGAGAAATAAGTAAATATTCTTTTGACTCAATTATATTTGATGAAAAATTAAATCCTAAGATAAGAACTAAGGAAGGATACGATATGATGTTAGATCAACTTTCTAAGGGTTTTACGGACCAACTATCTTTTGCTTTGAAACTTAGCATAAATGAGGAAGCATTTTCTAAGATATTTATGGTCTACGACGATGCTTTTATCAATTATGACTTAGAAAGATTAAGAAATGCTCTATTCTTTCTTTTAGATGCTGCAAGCTTTAGACAAATTATCTATTTTACTTGCCATGATAGGGAGAAGGAAGTATTCGAGTCAGAAGGAATTGAAATTAATTATATAGATATGGAGGATGTATGATATATGCAATAGCAGATTTACATCTTGATTATACAGAAAACAAGTCTATGGAAGTTTTTGGTGACGGTTGGGCCAACTATCAGGAGAGGATTTTTTCTAATTGGGAAAAGATCATAAATGAAGACGATACCGTCCTTATACCAGGAGATATTTCCTGGGCTATGAGTGTCGAAGAAGCAAGGATTGACCTAGGAAAAATCGATAAGATGAAGGGGAAGAAAATACTCATGAAAGGCAACCACGATTACTGGTGGTCTTCCCTGAAAAAACTTGAAGGCTTGGGCCTTTCTACTTTATTCTTTCTTCAGAACAATCATTTTGAAGTCGAAGGATATGATATTTGTGGAACCAGGGGCTGGATTTCCAAAGACAATAAGGAATTTGATGAACACGATTTAAAGATATATAAGAGAGAGCTTATTAGGCTTGAAAATTCATTTAGAGAAAGTAAGAGTAATAAGAGAATAGTCCTCCTCCACTATCCGCCTTTAAATGCGGATGGAAGCTTTAATGAGTTTTTTGACTTATGTAAGGAATATAAGGTATCTAAACTCATTTACGGACACTTACATGGTGTAGGACATAAGTTAATCAAAGAAGGGAATATAGAAGGCATAGAGGTCTCTTGCGTTGCGGGAGATTATATTGACTTTATGCCAGTAAGGATAGGATAATGCATAGAGAAATAGAAGTAAAAGTTTTAAATATTGATGTTGAAAAGATGATAGAAAAATTAGAAGGTTTGGGTGCAGATTTAATTAACCATGAATTCCAGAAAAACTACACCTTTATACCAAAAGGAAGTGATGGTTTCGAGGAAGGCTATCTAAGAGTCAGAGAGACTACCCATAAGGATAATGGCGAAAAGGAAATAGAGCTTACCTTTAAGGAAGTTAAAAATGTTGATGATGTAAGGATTAACAATGAATACACAACCCATATAGACTCAGTAACTATGATGAATAGGATCTTAGAGCATATAGGTATGGAGCTTGAATATAGTGGTGAGAAAGAAAGAATCTCATATAGATATAAGAATCAAAGATTTGATATTGATATTTGGGATAAGGACACTTACCCAGAACCATATATGGAAATAGAATTTTCTAATCAATCAAAAATCGATGAGATAATTGATGATTTAGGCATTGATAGAAAAAATGTAACCAATAAATCAATAACAGAATTAAGAGAAGATTTATAAAAATTTTGACATTCGTTTATTTCGTGATATAATAAAAAAAACTTAAGGAGTAAACGATGATTTCTATAAAAAATTTATTAAATTCATTTGATTTGACAAAAGAAGACTTACTAGAGATAATTGAATTAGGTAATGCTATTTATAAGAGTCCTGATGATTTTTCCCATTGTGCAGACGGAAAGATATTAGGGACTCTTTTTTTTGAGCCTTCAACTAGGACTAGATTATCATTTGAGTCAGCCATGCTAAGGCTAGGTGGTTCGGTAGTAGGGTTTTCTGATGCAGGAGTTTCTTCATCAACCAAAGGAGAAAGCCTAGCAGATACAGTAAGGACAGTAAGCCAATATGCCGATATTATCGCCATGCGCCATCCACAAGAGGGAGCAGCCTTCCTTGCAAGTAAAACTGCAGATTGTCCAATAATAAATGCTGGAGACGGTGGTCACCAACATCCGACCCAAACACTTACTGATATTTTAACAATATCAAATTACAAGAAAGACCTATCAGGTCATGTTATAGGCCTATGTGGAGATCTTAAATATGGAAGAACAGTCCACTCCCTACTTAAAGTGATGAGCATGTTCCCAGACAATAAATTTATCCTCATATCACCGGAAGAATTAAAGCTTCCAGAATACGTAAAAAAAGAAGTATTCGCAGATGGAACTAATAATTTCGAAGAAGTAAGAAGCTTAGATGATGTAATGGATCAGTTGGACATACTATATATGACCAGGATTCAAAAGGAAAGATTCTTCTCTCAAGCCCAATACACTAGACTCAAGGATTCATATCTACTAGATAAGGAAAAAATGCAAGCTGCAAAGGATGATTGCATTGTTCTACATCCACTGCCAAGAGTAACTGAGATTGCAACAGAAGTTGACTCAGATCCACGTGCAGTTTATTTTAAACAAGTTAAGTTTGGTATGTATGTAAGAATGGCGCTAATTTTAAAACTTTTGGAGGCAAATAATGATAGAAATAACTAGTATAAAAGAAGGAATCGTAATCGATCATATCAAGGCAGGCCTTGGCATGGAAATATTTAATAAACTTGACCTAAGACATCTTAAAGATGAGGTAGCAATAATATTAAATGCAAAATCAACCCAACACGGAAGAAAAGATATATTAAAAATCGCAAATAATATAGATATTAATCTTGATATAGTTTCAATCATTGACCCATCAGCTACAATAAATATCATAAAAGACGAGAAGGTAGTCGAAAAACTAAGCTTAAAGCTTCCTAAGGAAGTTAAGGGAATCTTAAGCTGTCAAAATCCAAAATGCGTATCAACTAGCGAAAGAGCTGTTGAAAGCGACTTTATTCTAATAGATGAAAAAGAGAAAAATTACAAATGTGCCTACTGTGGTCATATTTATGATGTGGAAGAATAGATGAAGCAGATTTTCACAAACTTTTATGGCTTTGACGCTATAAAGATTACAAAAAGGCCAATCTATGTCGAAGATGGATTAATAGTTGAAGAATTCGAAAAGGACGAGGATACAGAAGTTATTGATTGCAATAACCTCGCCCTAGTTCCAGCCTTCACAGACCTCCACGTTCACTTTAGAGATCCCGGTTTTACCTACAAGGAGGATGTTGAAACAGGCTCTAGGGCAGCTCTTAAAGGAGGATTCACCTCTGTTCTTCTTATGGGAAATACGAATCCTCCAGTATCAAGCCCTGAAGTCTATGAAGATATAATAGGAAGAAGTAAAGATTTAGATTTAATTGATGTAGAGCAAGTCTACACAATCACAGAAAATCTTGGAGGAAAGAGCTTAGATCATCTAGAAAAAATGCCAGGATCTGTGAAATTTCTTTCAGATGATGGTAGGGGAGTAAATGATGATAATATCATGTATGAAGCTATCCTAAAGGCCAAAGAACTGGGAGTAAAGCTTGCCCTTCATGAGGAAGTTGCTAGAGTTTCTATGAAGGATTACGAAATAGCAGAAGATGCTATGACTATAAGAGACTGCTATCTTGCCTATAAACTAGATTGTCCAATTCACTTCTGCCATGTATCCACAAAAGGGGCAATGACAGCTATAAAATATTTTAAGGATTTAGGCGCTCCAATTACATGCGAAGTAACCCCTCATCATATAAATTTTTCTGACAAGAAAAGAGAAGAAATGAAGGTCAATCCTCCAATAAGAAAGGAAATTGATAGGAAATTTCTTATTCAAATGATAAAGGAAGGTTATGTAGATGCAATTTCTACTGACCATGCCCCTCATACAAAAGAAGAGAAAGAGAAGGGAACTCCAGGATTTATTGGTCTTGAGACAGCCTTTTCAACCTGCTTTAAAGTCTTAGTCAAAAGTGGAGAGATTTCTCTAAACAAGCTAGTAGAAATAATGTCTACAAATCCTGCGAGGATTCTTGGTCTAAATAAGGGAAAACTTGAAAAAGGATACGAGGCAGATTTCGTCCTCATAGATTTAGACGAAGAATATATTTATACGGAGGAAGAGATTCTATCAAAATCAAAGAATTCTCTAATGATTGGCCAAAAGCTTCCTGGAAGAGTTAAAAAAGTTTACAAGAAAGGAATAATAAAATATGAAGATAATAGATAAATTATACGAAAAAGTCTCAAAAAATGGATTTGTATGTATTGGACTTGATAGCTCCATTGATTATATTCCGGAAAATATGAAAGCAGGAAAAAGTGTTAGCGAGGCGCTTTTTTCTTATAACAAAGAAATAATAGATCAAACTTATGATGTTTGTGCAATTTATAAATTACAAATCGCCTACTACGAGTCCTACGGTATCGAAGGCATGATTGCCTATAGAGATACACTTTCTTACCTTCGAGAAAAAGATCTCCTATCTATTGGTGATGTTAAAAGAAGTGACATAGCAGCAAGCGCAAAAATGTATGCCAAGGCCCACTTTGAAGGTGATTTCGAAACAGATTTTATAACTCTCAACCCTTATATGGGCATGGATTCAATCGAGCCTTACGAAGAATACATAGAAAAAGGAGATAAGGGTGTCTTCGTACTTCTTAGAACGTCCAATCCTGGAGCCAAGGACTTCGAAGTTCTCCCTGTCGATGGAGAAGAGTTCTTCTACAAGGTAGGAGATAAGATGAGAGAGCTCAATGAAAAGTATATAGGAAAGTCAGGATTTGGACCTATAGGGCTTGTAGTTGGGGCAACTCACAGCGAGGAAGTTGAAAAAATCAGAAAAAGATATGATAAAATGTTCTTCCTAATTCCTGGATTTGGTGCTCAAAAAGCAGACAGTATGAATGTATACAAACTCCTCGAAGGATTAAATGGGGGAGTGGTAAACTCTTCTAGGGCAATACTTAAAAACTGGCAAAACTATGAAGACGGGAGCGAAAAAGTTGGATATTATGCTAGGAAAAAAGCTATAGAGACTTATGAGGAAATTAAGGCAAATGAAGTCCTATAAGAAAGCGATAATAAAAGAAAATATAGAAATATCTGAAGGAATCTATCTAATGAAACTAGCTTGCGATATGAAGGCAAGACCTGGACAGTTTTTTATGTTTAGGTCAGATTCCTTCAGGCAAGACCCACTTCTTTCAAGACCCTTTGGTGTTTGCGATGAAAAAGACGGGGAACTTTCCTTCCTATACCAAGTCGTAGGAAAGGGAACCGAAATTATGGCAAGTCTTAGGAAAGATACTGAGGTAAAACTTCTAGGACCCCTTGGAAATGGATTTAGTCTTCAAAAGGATAAAAAAATCGCAGTAGTAGGTGGGGGAATTGGTATAGCTCCTCTCCTATATTTGGTAAAAAGCCTTGAAAACAAATGTGATTTTTATGCGGGTTTTGCCAAAAATCCTTATTATATGGAAGAATTTGAACCTTATGCAAACAAAATAGTTATTACGAGTGATTTATATGATAAGAAATTCATAACGGATGCTATAAATCCAGACGACTATGATTATATATACGCATGCGGACCAAATCCAATGCTAAAATCTCTTTATGAAAAGGCAAAGGATATTCCTATGGAAGTATCTATGGAAGCTCACATGGCCTGTGGAATTGGAGCATGTCTGGGTTGTACTATAGAAAAATCTGATGGAGAATTCCTAAGAGTTTGTAAGGATGGTCCAGTCTTTGATAGCAAGGAGGTCTTTGGATGAATACTAAGGTAGAAATTGCTGGAGTAGAATTTAAAAATCCAGTCATAGCTGCAAGTGGAACTTTCGGTTTTGGTAAGGAGTTTTCTGAATATATAGACCTAAACAAATTAGGAGGAATATGTTCCAAAGGGCTTACCCTTCACATGAACTTAGGTAACAAGGGAGTAAGGATTCATGAGACTGCATCAGGAATAATGAATTCGATTGGCCTTCAAAATCCAGGCATTGACTACTTTACCAAGGAAGAATTACCTTTTCTTGAGAAATTTGATACGGTAGCAATAGCAAACCTTGGGGGTCATAGCGTAGAAGATTATGTAAAGGGAGCGGAAATCTTAGATAAGACAAGTGTCCCTATGATTGAGCTTAATATATCTTGTCCTAATGTTAAAGAAGGTGGGATGGCTTTCGGTACTGAGCCTAAGAAGGCTTGTGAAGTTATAAAGAAGGTTAGAAATGTAACTAAAAAGCCTCTAATAGTAAAGCTATCTCCAAACGTTGGATTTATTGGTGAATTTGCTAAAATCGCAGAAGATGAAGGAGCGGATGCAATTTCTCTGATCAATACCATAAATGCTATGGCTATAGATATCAGAAGGAAAAGGCCGGTATTTGAGAATAAGACTGCAGGTCTTTCGGGTCCTTGTGTAAAACCAATAGCCGTTAGGATGACCTATGAGGCAGCATCAGCTGTTAATATTCCAGTTATCGGCATGGGAGGAATTATGACTTATGAGGATGCCATAGAATTTATTATGGCGGGAGCTTCTGCTATTCAAGTTGGGACAGCAAACTTTATAGACTATAAGTCAATGGAAAATATTATAGATGGAATTTCTAATTTTATGGAAGAAGAAAATATAGGAAATCTTGATGAAATAAGAGGAATAATTTAGGAGAAGATAATGGATAAAACTTTAGAACTACTTAAAAAATCAAACGCACTTTTGGAAGGTCACTTCATATTATCAAGTGGTAAACATTCCAATAAATACATACAATGTGCTAAGTTAATAGAAAATCCTGTATACTGCGAAGAAGTTGCAAATATAATAAGAGAAAAGCTCAAGGAAAAAGGTATTGAAGTTGACCTATGCGTTGGACCTGCTATGGGTGGGGTAATAATATCTTATGAACTTGCTAGAGCCCTTGGGGTAAATGCTATATTTACTGAAAGAGAAAATGGACAGATGACCCTAAGAAGAGGCTTTGAAATCAAAGAAGGCATGAAGGTTATAATAGTAGAAGATGTAATCACTACAGGTAAGTCCTCATTTGAAACTGTTGATGTTATAAGATCTTGTGGAGCAGAAGTCCTCGCCTTGACATCAATTGTAAATAGGTCCAATAAAGATGAAATAAATGGACTTCCAATAATTTCTGCAACTAAAATTGAAGTAGATACTTGGGATGAAGATGAAATTCCTGATGAGTTAAAAAATATCCCAGCTACAAAGCCAGGATCCAGATCACTTAAGTAAATCCTTGCATTATCTATAATTTAATATATAATTAAATAATAGATAAGGGGATAGTTATGAAGGTAAGAAATTCTATTAAAAAATTAATATGTACGGCCGCTATACTAACTCTAGGAATTACTTTGGCTAACACAAAATCTTTCGCTGGCTCAAAAGATAAGAAAGACTTAATGTATTATGGTCTGCAAAAGATTAACGCCGAAACTTATAATCTTAGAGATATGAAGAAGGAAAGATTTGATAAGTTAGATAAGGATCTTGATAAGGCAATTGAGATCGGTTGCGATAATGTCAATAGTAAAAGCTATTTTTATCTTTTACAGGATATGCCTTTTACAGGAAGTGAGCTAGATTACGGTTTAGCTGATACAGGCCTTTATGGTTTGGGCCAAGACTTTAAGGATGTTTCCGAAAAATATGGGATAAATCCATTATTGCTAATGGCTATGGCCAAGCATGAAACTGGAAATGGAACGAGTGATTTGTTTAGAGAAAAGAATAATCTCTTTGGCTTTAATGCTATTGATCACGATCCTTATAATATGGCAAGTAAATTTAAGGATCCAAAGGATTCTATTGATACGGTTGCCAAGCATCTTAAGGAAGAATATTTAGACAAGAACGGCACATATTTTAATGGGGTTTCCGCAAAGGGCATAGGAACATCTTATGCTTCTGATCCAGAGTGGTCCCAGAAAGTTAATTCAATGATGATTGAAATCGCAGATAAAATGTTAGAAACATACAAGGCAGGTCAGTAATGGCCTGCTTTTTTGAATAGTAAAAGTATAATGTATTAAAGGAGTAGATTATGAATACAAGAGATTATTTAGAAGCTAAATCCTTTGACGGTTACAAGTTTTTTGGAGCTCACAAGAAGGATAAGGGATATATATTTAGGTTACTCGCTCCGAATTCTAGCGAGGCATACATTATCGGTGACTTTACCAATTGGGAAAGACAAGCTATGAGAAAGTATTCGACAGGAGTTTTTTCTATAACAATTGACCAGGCTAAAATCGGAGATGCTTATCAATTTATATTGAAAGATGGAGATAGAGAAGAAAAGAAAATTGATCCATTCGCGAAGTCCATAAATTATATAGAAAAAACAGCAGTGATTTGTGACGACACATTTAAATATAAGAGTAGGCAGATTAGGACTGAAGCTAAAAATATTTTGCAAGTTTTTCTGGGATCTTTATTCAAGGCTAAGGAAAAATCAGTTGATGAAATTTTTAAGTCCATAATATATCATGCCAAGGAAAATAATTACGACACAATTCTTCTTATGCCAGTAAATGAATATCAAAATTACAAGTCCATGGGCTATGCCCCTATAAATTTGTTTTCTTATTCAAATAGGTACGGGGATTTAGTATCTTTTAGGCAATTCATTGATATGGCTCATAAGAATAAAATAAAGATCTTAGTAGAACTTGATATAGGAGAGTTTGATCCCGATAATATGGGACTAATAAATTTCGATGGAAATAATATTTACAATTACCCTTATGATGATATTTTATATAATTATCATGGATCCATTAATTTTGACCTAAGTAAGCCCTTAAGTCAATCTTATGTACAAAGTGCTGTAGATTATTATTTGAAAGAATATAAGGTCGATGGAATTTATTTTCCTGCCATAGAAAATATATTGTATTGGCAAGGAGATAAGAACAGGGGAATAAACAAAGAATCTTCGGAGTTTTTATCTAAATTAAATACCCACATCAAAGAATCTAAGGCCTTAAGCCTTGCTGGCTTTAGTGGAGAATATAAAAATGATATTGATTTTGATATGGTATTTGACAATAAGACTAAGGCTTGTATCAATATGTTAAAAGATCAACCTATGAAAAGAGACCATTACAAAAACTTTATTACAGATTTGATAAATAAAGCTACAGGCAAAAACCTTTTAGGATTTTCATATGTTGATTCTTTCTTAAATGAGGCAAGTCTTGCTATGAAGATGTACTCAGACGATAAGAAATTAGAACAACTTAAAACTTTGCTTACCTTCTTGTATACAATCAAATCTCCTAAAATGCTTTTTATGGGGAATGACTCAGGAGACCTTAAGACATTCTCTGTATATAACAAATTTGATTTTAAGAAATTTGAAAATAACATAGATGATTTCAATACCTACTATAAGGACATTACGGATTTATTTATAAAAGAAAATTGTTTAAGTGATGAAGATAGCGAAGTCGCTTTACTTGACGTAGAAGGATACAGTCTTTATGCTTACAAGAGGACTTATAAAAAGGATAGCTTTCTGGTAGTAATAAACTTCACTGATATAGACTATAAGATTGAATCTCCATATGATTTGGAAGAAATAATTAACACTGAGGATTTAAAATATAAGGGAAGTGGAAATATTAACGGAAGTCTAAATAAGGGCGATAGTATTAATATAATGCCATTTGGATCAGCAATTTTTAGGATAAAATAATAAAAGTTCGCACTAGAGTTATCGATTAACTAAGTGCGAACTTTTATTTATACTAAATCATTAACTTTTTCAACAAGATCATATTCGGATTCTATGTTATGGGCTATGTGGGTGAATCTTTCAAGGGCGACTTTTCTAGGAATAATTCCTAAAAAATACCCGTTCTTGTGAGTTATACATACAAAGTTATTATTAACTAGAAGTCTTAGAACATCTTCTAGGTCATAATTATCAAATAGGATGGGAACAACCTGATTCATTACTTCCTTTACCTTGATTGCATTAAGTTTTTCTTCGTCGAACAAGGAGAGGTTATCGAAGCTTGTAACTATATCAGATATAGAAATGAGTCCTCTAACGTGGTTCTCACTATCTATGACTGGGATTATTTGATAGCCTGAATTTGATAAGACTAAGACAGCATGAAGGAGGGTATCTTCTTCATTACAAGTCGCAACATCAGATGCCGGAATCATTAAGTTTTCAGTTGGTCTATTAAACATATCTTTGATTACTTTACTTATCATTTTCTACCTCTTTAGGTTTACTTTAATATTCTTTTAATTCTCTTTTAAATAATTATATTATATTTATATGTGTTTTTAATGTAGAAAAAAGCTAGTCTAAATCTATCACTTAGATAATTCAGACTAGCTCATATGTAAGCACACCCAAGGTCGAACTTAGAATATTTAACAGTGTCCAGAAAGACTGACTCATGTTAGGTTGGCTTACGGCACACAGAAAGTACTGCTTAATGCTGCTACGTTCCCGTCCTGACATGATTCACAGCTTTCTGTTGCGTAAGTTCTAACAATCAACACCAATCTTAAAGGTCTTAATAAAAACCCTAAGCCCTCACTTGGGAATTAAACCCTGCTATAGCGGATTGCAGGTTACAAGGCACCGCTAACTCCCTGTCTAGTGCATGGCGGAGAGCATGGGATTTGAACCCATGATACGCTTACAATACGTATACACGATTTCCAATCGTGCTCCTTCAACCACTCGGACAGCTCTCCTCGCTACATTAGTAGACTATACCCCATATAAATAATAAAGCAAAACAAAGTTCAAATTTCTCTTCATGATAATGTTTACTTATTATTAAAGGAGACTTATGGTATAATAAATCTGATAGAAAGGAAATAATATGGCAAAAGCTTTGTATAGACAATACAGGCCCAAGACCTTTGATGAAGTTTTAGGTCAGGATAGGGTTGTAAATGTCTTAAAAAATCAAGTTAAAAATAATAACTTTTCTCATGCTTATATTTTTGCTGGCGAGAGAGGATGTGGGAAGACAACTTGTGCAAAAATTTTTGCAAAAGCTATCAACTGCTTACATCCTGTTGATGGATCTCCCTGTCTTGAATGTGAGAATTGCAAGGCCATTGACGATGAATCTACTATCGATATAATTGAGATGGATGCAGCTAGTAATAGAAGGATTGATGATATTAGAAACCTAAAGGATAATGTCATCTATCCACCCAATAAGCTTAAGTATAAGGTATATATAATAGACGAGGCCCATATGATAACGAGAGAGGCCTTCAATGCTTTACTTAAAATAATGGAAGATCCACCAAGCCATCTTGTTTTTATCTTAGCTACTACAGAAATTGATAAGATTCCTAATACAATCTTATCCAGAGCACAAAATTTTGAGTTCAATAAGATAGAAAAGGGCAAGATAAAAGAGCAAATATCCATAATCCTCAAAGATAAGGATATAGAAATGGAAAATGAGGCTATAGATCTAATAATTAGAAAAGCAAAGGGTGCCATGCGTGATGCTCTAAGCATCTTGGATCAAGTCTTATCTTATGATACAAAATCTTATAAGCTAGCTGACGTAGAAAATCTTCTAGGTGTAGTTGATTTCTATGATATAGATAAGCTTACTAATTCAATTTTTTCATTTAATCAGAAACAGGCTCTTTCTTATATATTTTCTTTAAGAGAAAATAACAAGTCTAATAAGGATATAATTGATTCTCTTATAAACTATTTTAGGGATATTATGCTTTATAAGATGAGTGAAAATCCAGATCTTTTCGATAACGAAGAAAGATTTGACTTTATTAAACAAAGGGCAGGAGAAATTGAAATCGATAGGTTGCTTGATTTGTTAGATATATTAAACGAATACTCTACTAAGATTAGGTCATCTGATAATACTGATCTTATAGTAGAGCTTATGGCAATAAGACTTATAAACTCGAAAGATGTAAAATCCCTAGATTCGAGGATTAGGGCCTTAGAAGCCAATAATGAGAAAGACTTAATGAGTATAATCAATAGATTAGTTGATGATAAACTCTCAAATCTCGATTTTAGTAAATATGAAAATATCAGTGACAATAATGATAGAAACTCATCATATACAGTTGTTAATAATCACGATATAAGCGATATAAAAGAAGATGGATCTCATAATACAGGAATAGTCGACGAAAATATTGCTTTACCATACGAAACGGATAATGAATCTCCTACAATGGAGATCATAAATGATTCCAATACAAAGGATAATTTGAACGAATCATCTGAGAAATTCGAAGAAAATCGATCAATCGATATTCCTTCAAAAATGCTTGATGATATAAGGGATATGATTATAAACACTGCTGGTAGGATGTTAAAGCCAATGTTTGAGAAGGATGGTTTTAATTATTCCTATAGGCCAGGAGAGTTTGTATTATATCTGAAAGATGATTTTTATGGAATATTTATCCAAACCAAGACTGATGTTATTGTAAAAGAACTAAATGAAATACTTGAAGATGAAGTGATTTTTTCTGTAGATAATTACTCAAAATTCACAGAAAATAAGGTTAGTAATACAGAAATAGAAAAATCTGGAAATTACGAAAAAGAAGAAAAAAAAACTAAAAAATCAGAAAAACTAGATGAAAATAATGATGATATTATAAATAAAAGTCTAGTTAACAAAGAAGATGCTAAAAAAAATCTATCTAATATAGATAGGTTAAAAGAAATATTTAAAGAAGAATTAATTATAAAATAAAGGAGATAATAATTATGGCAAGAGGCGGATTTAGACCAGGTGCAGCAAATATGAATAATATGATGAAACAAGTTAAGAAGATGCAAGAACAAATGGAAAAGGCTCAATCTGAAATAGAAGAAAAAGAATTCTCATCATCTGCAGGTGGTGGAGTAGTAGAAGCTACTGTTAATGGTAAAAAAGAAGTTGTTAATATAAAAATCGATCCAGATGTAGTCGACCCAGAAGATGTAGAGATGCTTGAAGATTTGATCATGGTTGCAGTAAATGATGCAAGTAAGAAGGCAAGCGACTACAACGAGGAGACAATGGGTAAACTAACAGGCGGAATCAACATCCCTGGTCTTATGTAATGGCTTTATATCCAGAATCTTTACAAAACTTAATAGAGCACTTTCAAAAACTACCTACAATTGGAAGAAAAAGTGCAGAGAGACTCGCTATGGCGATTGTAGAATCTGATTATAAGTCAGTAGACGATTTTTCTAAAAGCCTTACTGAAGTCAAGGATAGAATTCATGCTTGCAAGATTTGCGGGAATCTTACTGAAGATGAAGTCTGCGACATATGTAAAGATATAACTAGAAATGAAGAGTATTTGTGTATAGTAGAAGACGTGAGAAATCTTATAGCTATCGAAAAATCACACGCCTACAGGGGAAGGTACCACGTTCTAGGGGGTCTTATTTCTCCTTCTGATGGGCTGGGACCTGATCAACTCAATATTGATAAGTTGCTAGAAAGAATTGAAAAAGAGAATATTGAGGAAGTAATTTTAGCTATTTCATCAACTATTGAAGGGGAAACAACTGTTTTATTTTTAACGAATTTACTATCCGAAAGAAATATCAAAATAACAAAGCTTGCTCAAGGAATACCGGTTGGCTCTAACCTGGAATACTTTGACCAATTAACTCTAGAAAGAGCCTTAGAAGATAGGAGAGAGATTGTTGATTAAATTCAGAAAAATTCTTTTTATCCTTGTGGCAACATTAACTATAACTTCTTGCAGGTCTGACAAGGAAGAAGCTAACCCTGGCAAAAAGGATGAAATACAATTAGAAAAGATTGATAAAACAAAGCCCATATCAGAAAATATACGAATAAATACTACCACTTTTGCATCGGATATTATAGTTGATGATATAGAGAAGTCTTCTGGCAATACATATGACATAGACCATGTAAGTGACTTTGAAAGTATTGAAGAAGGAAATTTTGATATAGCTGTCGTTCCAGCTGTTATGGCTGCGAATTTGTATAATAAAACTGGAGGAACAGTCCAGATTGCGGCTATTAGCTTACTCAATAATCTTTACGCTACAAGCGATACTGATATACTTTCACCAAAAGATTTGATGGGGAAAACCCTTCTTATTCCAGATCTTGGTGAAGGTTATGATAAATTAATAGATAGTAAATTATCTGTAGCTAAAAATTTATTAGGTATAAGTACACTATATTACAAAAATTTTGATGAGTTACTAAAATTAAAGCAAGAGAATGAATCATCAATAGCTATTGTTTCTCAACCAAACCTATATAAGTTAAGGTCCAATAATGACTATAAGCTATACGATTTTTCGGAAATCTTACCTTTATTTTCAAAACAAAATGAAGAGGGTGTGGGAGATTTCGTTTCAGAGGTAATTATAGTTAATAAGAAATTTGCCCAGGATAAGAAAGAATATCTTGACCAATTCCTAAAAGAATATAAGAATAGCGTAGATAAATTTAAGGAAAAAGCTAATATTTCTGCTGAAACAATCAATGCTTATGATATAAAAAGCGATGAGGCCATTAGTATATATAATAGCATGGAACCTGTTTATATCGATGGGGATACCATGGTTGGAATGTATAAGTTATTTCTAGATTCGCTATCAAAAGTTAATTTAAACCTATACAAGGGCGATAAGCCTGCAGAAGATTTTTACTACAAGAAATAAGATAAGGGTAAAATATGCTTGATAAGAAAATATTTGAGGAAAATTTTGCTAGATTTTGCAAGATGAAAGATAGGGCCAAAGAAGATCCTAATATGTTAAGATTTCACATATATCCAGAAGCGGGTTGGCTCAATGACCCAAATGGTCTGTGTGAATATAAGGGGATATATCACATATACTACCAATATTCTCCCTTAGATGAAAATAAATCCGATACCTGTTGGGGGCATGTTAGTACAGTAGATTTCATAAATTATAAAAGAGAGGATATCTTTATTTATCCTGATACAAAATTTGATAAAGACGGAGCTTATTCGGGTTCTGCTTTTATTAAAGATGATAGGATAAACTTCTTTTATACAGGTAATGTTAAGCATGATGGTGAATATGATTTCATAAAAGAAGGAAGAGAGCATAATACCATCAAGCTAGCATCAGATGCCTATACTTACTCTGAAAAAAAATTAATCTTAGATAATGATGATTATCCAAAAGATATGACAAAACATGTAAGAGATCCAAAAATATATGAAAAAGATGGATATTATTATATGTTTATTGGAGCAAGAAGTCTTGAGGATAAGGGGTTGGTACTAGTTTATAAGTCAAAAGACTTAGATAATTTCACCTATCATATGAGAATAGAAACTGATTACGATTTCGGTTACATGTGGGAATGTCCAGATTTTTTTACGGTTGATTCTAAAGATTTTCTAATACTCTGCCCTCAAGGTGTAGAAAGCGAAACCTATAGATATCAGAATATTTACCAAGCTGGATACTTCCCGATAGAAATTGACCTTTCAGAAAAGACTTATAAGCTAGGAAACTTTAATGAATTAGATTATGGATTTGATTTCTACGCGCCTCAAACATTCGAAGATTCAAAATCTAGAAGAATATTAATAGGTTGGATGGGTATGCCTGACGCAAACTACACAAATCCTACGATTGATTATAAATGGCAACATTGTCTTACTGTACCAAGAAGTCTATCTGTAAAAAGCGGAAAGCTATGTCAAAATCCAATTTCAGAGATGGAAAATCTTAGGAAAGATAATATCACCCTAAAAAGGGGAGAAAACTATGAAGATTTCGTATTTGAAGCCTTGGCTAAAAATATAAAAGATTCTTTTAAGATTAACCTAAGAAGTGACGTTAGTCTATCCTATGATGATGGAATATTGAGATTAAATATGGGTTATTCATCGTTTGGGAGAGATACTAGACAGGTAAAAATTAATGTAATTAGTGATTTAATAATATATTCTGATAAGTCTTCTCTAGAAATCTTTATAAATGAAGGAGAATATGTATTAACCAGTAGAGTATACTCTGAAAAAGCAGGGTTTTATTCTACGGATTTAGATTTTGACCTATACACATTAAACTCAATAAATTTCATATAAATAACAATACCCTTATAAGCTTGAATAATAAGAAACTGGCTAATGTTAATTAATCTAATTATTTATCTTTTAAGGGTTATTTTAATTATTTATGATTAACTATTCTTATTATTTAAATTAATTAATTTCATTTATTATTAAAATATCACAAACTAAAAAGAGGCACATGCCTCTATTTTTAAAATTATTACGTTTGTTTAATTTTTCTTGACTTCTTTATAGTTTCAAACTTATACATCACAGTAATTTGAAGATTCACTAATTTGGAAATTATTGATTCTCCTTAATTATTTTGGTGGAGGTGAAGGGAGACTATAAGGGTATTTAGGTATTTCTATAAGGTTGGAATATAGACGTTTGTTTTATAAATCATTTCCCTTTTTCCACTATTTTTATAAGATTTTTAAATAAATAGTACCAAAGTAGTACCTTTTTCTAGCTATCATTATTCATTAATTCTATTAGGTTACTTTCTGAAATTGGGAAGAAATGAGAATAAGTGTCAAGCGTGGTTGATGTGTCTTTGTGTCCTAGTCTTTTTGAGATTAAGACAATGTTTATATTATGATTGATTAAATAACTAGCGTGTGAGTGTCTAAGGTCGTGAACCTTAATTCTTTTGATTAAGTCTTTTTTACCTTCATGGCTATCGTTATAAGCCTTTATCTCCTCATTTGACTTGTTTACCCCGCCTTTTATCCCGTTTTCTATGAATCTTTTTTCCCAATTGAAAATAAAGTCATCATCTTTATTGTTGTAACATTTAGCTTTATAGTCTTTTAATATCTCAATTGTAGAATTGGGTAGGGCTACTTCCCTGCTTTCGTATGTTTTAGTTTGAGTTATTATATTTTTGCCCCTTACCCTTTGTAATGACCTGTTGACTAGTAGACTTTTTTTCTCAAAATCTAACTTATTCCACGTTAATGCTAGTAATTCCCCTTTTCTAATACCTGACCAATACAATAGGTTAATAGCGGTGCTAGATTTGATATTATCAATATTTTTATATACTTGCTTAAACTCTTCTAACGTCCAAAAACTTTGCTCTTGTGGGATATAGTTAGGGTTTTTGGCTCTCTTTACTAGTTTAAAAGGATTCTTAGGTAGTCCATAATAATTAACAGCATGATTAAGTAATATACTAAAGTCTGACCTTAATCCCGTTATATATCCGTCTGAATAGTCTTGCTTAATTAAGTTGTTTTGCCAACGCTTAAGGTCGGTAGGGGTTATCTCATTTAAAGGCTTATCTTTAAAATCTTTAAGTATTTTTCTGAATTTAGAATCTTTTGTGAGTTGGCTTCTTTCTCTCAGTGATGGGTATTGGTCGGCTTTATATACTTCCATAAAGCTTGATAATAACATGGTCGGCTCTCCTTGTCTTGATAGGAGATATTCTCTTTCGTATTCTAGAGCCTTAGACTTTGTAGTAAAGCCCATTTTCTTTTTCTGCTTATTCTTGCCCTCATTGTCTTTATAATAGAACTTGCAATACCATTTACCCGTTTTAGTGTCTTTGTATGCTGGCATGGTTATTCACCATCAAGCAAATTTTCTAAGTCATTTATGATGTTGTATTTAGGGTCGTTATCCTTAATAGAACTTCTTATTATTTTTATTAAATCTTTCAAATAAATATGATTATCTAATGAATCCATCGTTATCTTTGATATATAACCATCTTGATTATCTCGAATCTCTAAATGTGTAGTATCAATAAGTGTTTTCTTGTCATAGGTCAATGTTTCATAAATCTCATATCGTGTTTCTTTAATATCCGTATAGTAGATGTAGTCATATAAAGTTGATGGGTCTGATATTCTTTTCCAATTTACTTTACCTGATTCAGTAAGATTAATTAAAAGCTTTAATATTTGAGTATCTTCTGTAATATATTCCCCCGTTAGGTTTTCCATAGATACATTTAAAACTTTAGATATTTTATATAAACTATCTTTGGAAGGATTATTATTATTATTTTCTATTTGTGAAATAAAAGATTTAGATAATCCAGATTTCTCTGCTAGTTCTTTTTGTGTCATCCCTTTTTTTCTTCTAAAATATGCGATGTTTTTACTTAACAAACTCATTTTTACCTCGCTTTTTATAATTATTATAACATAATACATTAAATTAACAATAATTACTTGTCATTATTATAAATATAGTGTATTATGTTTACAAAGTTCATAAAGATTACAGGAGGTAACAATGAAGATAGATTCACTAAAAATCATGATGATAATGTTAGAACAAGGCTATAACAACGGAACTTTAGCCGAGAAAATGGGTTCTACTAGGCAATGGCTAGGGGCTGTTTTAAATAGGGGTCATGCAACAACGAGTTATATAAGTAAGCTAGCTAAAGCCTTGAATGTAGACCCTAAAGAGATTGTAAAACTAGAAGATTAAGCAATTAAGGGGAGGAGATTATGCTATTAAATGTTAATCAAGTTATGACCGTTCTTAATTGTGGTAAAAGTACCGCTTATAACTCTATAAAGCTTTTAAATAATGAATTAAAGAAAGACGGATATCTAACTATCCACGGACGAGTACCCGCCGAATATTTAGCGAATAGGTACAAGCTTGATGAGGAAGAAGTTAAAAAGTTATTAGCAGATATTGAAGAGTAGCGAGGTTATTTATTGAATGACAACAACAATAATAAAATATTTAGATACTAAGTATATACCTAGTAGCCTTAATGGAACCGATATGGCTCCAAGATGTATCCATAATGGTTCCAGAATGTATCCAGTTTGGTTCCAGAATGTATCCAACATGGTTCCGCAATGTATCCGTTATGGTTCCACAATGGCTCCAACGTGTATCCAATACGGCTCCAAAACTCAAAAAAACAAAGGGGGACAGGTTGGCAAATAGACGAATGTTTTCTAAAGATGTAGTACAAACTGATGATTTTATGATGATGACTATTGAGGCACAAAACTTATTTTTTCACTTAGGAATAATAGCGGATGACGACGGTTTTACTAACAATTATAAAACTACTATGCGAATGATCGGGGTTGAGCAAAATGCACTTAAAGAGTTGGAAAATCAAGGTTTAATATATGAGTTTAAAGAAAGTGGTGTACTAGTTATTAGGGTTTTTCTTCTTTCAAATTCTATTAAAAGAGATAGATATACCAAGACCATTTTTCAAGATGAATTTAAACAATTAACTATAAAAAACAATAAGTATTATCTAAAAAATGATGACGGTAAAACAAGCAATTTTGACAATGGAACCAAGATGGAACCAGAATGGAACCAAGATGGAACCAAAATG
>QWCJ01000044.1_pt1 | contig 61499 bp, 44 predicted proteins | sample 1972501 | NCBI WGS metagenome assembly QWCJ01 (sample SAMN09866711, study PRJNA288562) | Human vaginal metagenome isolate term2_vaginal, whole genome shotgun... | isolation source: vagina | host: Homo sapiens | place: USA: California
TGAATAAGGGGGCTTGTCACTAATATGCTGTCATCCGAACTATTGTGTCTCAATGAGTTGGAATGAGGATTTCTATGTTTAGCGGACAGTAATAATTCTTTTTTCTGTGGGTGCAGGGCACTCGCTGTTTCAAAAATGAAAAGGCAGCGACCTTTGTCAATGGGTCGCTGCCTTTTCTATTCCGGTTACACACTGCGCAACCGGCTCTCATGGATTGTGAAACCGATTGGCGGGTGTGAGATTATTCATTATTTGAAAACAACTTTCTTGCCGTTTACAATGTAGATGCCATGCTGTGGATTCTTCACACGACGGCCCTGCAGGTCGTAGATTACCTTTTCTTTCGTTTCGTTTTCAGTTTCGATTTCGTTAACGCCGAGTGCTTCATCGGTCATAAACTCTATGGTAACTACCTTTTCAATGATCTTGCCATTGCTGTTAATCTTGATTGTAACTGTCTGCTCGCCGTCAGGTTCAACGGTTGGCATAATAACCAAATTTCCATTTATAATTTTAGCTTCAAAGATTTCGGGGTAGCTTACTTCTTTTACTGACATTATAATAGCCGAAGCCATGTTATCCTTGTCTTCTACAAAATCTTTCAACGAAATAACGGTATTCTTTTCTTTGCTAACAGGAATGACACCAAGGTCTTTTGCAGTAGGAGCAAAGTTGTCGGGGAATACGGGCAATGATGGGAACCAGTAGTTGGCAATCATTGGGTATTCGTTGATGATGGTACCGGTTGTGTCGTATTTTCTCAACGTATAGCTTTGGTTACCGAAGTCTTGATACAGGCTGACGTACAATTCGTCTGTAACAGGGTGTACACGCATAGAGCAGCCATAGATTTTCCATGGGTCATCGATTGCGATAAATTTAGTACATTCCTTCTTGTCGATGTCGTACTTGAAGATGGTCTTGTTGCTGAACCAGCTGCTTTCTCCACCATTCCAATAAAGAACGTTCTGCTGTGTGCTTGCGCAGAAGCCGTCAGGAGTCCACGCATACCAAGAGTTGGCAGGGCCGAACGTACCTTCCGGAAGGGCGATAACTTCTTTCTTGTACGATTTCGGATTCAGCTTAACAATGCGTGTGTCGGCCTTACCGCTTCCATTTTTGTCTGCAAGACTGAGCCACAAGTTTCCGTCTTTGGAAAGAACCACAGAGCCGAAGCCCCAGCCTTCCTCTGCCGGAATCACCTTCTTTACCTTGTCTGTAATTGCATCGATGACAATCAAGCCTTTGGTTTGATGTACGGCATATACTTTGTTGTCAACGCGAACCATGTTGCCAATCTGTCCGGAATAAAGGTTGGTGGCACTGCCTTCGGCACCGCCGATTTGTCCTTTGATTTCATTGGTGGTTAAATCCAAGATATAAATACCGTTGGTTGTACCAATGTATGCCTTGGTTTCATCAACGCCAAGGAACGAACGACCGTCGGCAATGCTCTTGCCTTCGCTGTTGGTTGCAAACGTAGTCAGTTGCTTCTCAATCTTCAGGGTCTTGGCATCGGCAATAGTCAAACGACCACCCACAATTGATGCACCTGGATCTTTCTCCTGCTTCGAGATGATGTAGAATTTATCTCCGTAGATGGTACCATACTGCGCTGTTGCTCCCAACTCCTTGCCCGGATTTTCTTTCTGAATGACACGGTAAGTCCATTCTCCATCGTTGCTAATGAAGTTAAGCGTTGAATTCTGATGACCGAACCAGTCCTCGTTTACGATGAAAACACCATTGGTGTAATCCACCGGAGCTTCCACAACTGTCTGGCAGGCACCGCTATGAGTTGGCTTTGTATAATCGATGACATTGCCTAACAGGTCTTTCTTTGGGAATAAGACACCTTCGTATGTAGTGTTGGCAGGTAAGTTGTTGAATGCTTTTCCCGTGCTGATTACAACATACTCTTTCAAGTCGTCATTGTATGTCAATGGTTTAAGATCTTCACCGACAATGTCGGTTGATGACAAGTACTTGTTAGTTGCAATAGTGTCTTTTGCATTATTATGTTCTGATATACCACCTTCAATGATATTGTGTCCAAGGAGTTTGAATCCTTTCATATTATCACGCTTCAGAATGGTGTTTCCTCTCTTTGCCTTAATTTTATTGTCTTGGAATACACTGTTCACAATTTCGAAAGAGCCGGGGTTTGAAATTCCAATGACTGCGTTGTAAGCGTCATTTCCAACAAAAGAGCAAGAACTAATAAGTCCTTTTGTGTTTTCTGCTTTTCCTGAGGCATTACCAAAAAACTCTATAATAGGTAATCGTTTTGTTGCAACTGAAGTGTTGTTTGAGAAACGACAACCTATCAAATTCAATATCAATTTATTCTTCAAATTACCATTAGCTCCGATAACAGCATCTGCCTTAGCCTTGCAATTATCAAAAGTACAGTTTTCGATTGTTGCCTGAACAGCAATAACCTTAATTGGCGTGGTACAGTTCTTAAAATTGATATTCTTAATCTTAACTACAGATGGTGCACTTGTAGATGTATAAAAACCAAGTGGCATTGTATAATTAACGAATGTAACTCCATTGCCGTTGATAGTAATATTTTTATTAGCACCGAAAGTGGAAGAAGTCGGAGTTATTTCTTTACCGGCAAGTGCGGGGTCAAATTCGATTACATCGCCATCTGCCGCATTTACGACTGCATTCTTAAACTCAGCGTAAGTTTTTACTATTGTGGTTTTGCCCGGAGCTTTATTTGTCTGCGACCGAGCTTGGGTTGTTTGGGGAGCAACTTCGGATGCGTTAGCGATAGGAGTTACATATTCCAATTCTCCCGACATGTCGTTGCTATACCAATTAACCATATCAGACATATACACCCATCCATCTACAGAACCGTTAGATAAATGTCTTGAAGAAGCCCCTACACTTGAATAAGCGTAAGGGGTAGAGAGGTCGTCGGTAGTCCAATAACTCCAATAGCCATTATACCAACCTGCTCTCCAATGGTCTAAACTGTCGTTAGAGGTCCAATGGTCAAAATCGTAGGTTGAAGTGTTGTACAATCCATCTGTAAGGCTGTATGACACTCCATTTTTTAAAAGTGAGATGTTGCCGTTTCCGTTGAGGTCGAAGCCCATACCGCCTATTGCGGTACCATACTGTGTGCCTCCGTAAACGAGCATGTAGAAACGAGGATCGGCTTTTGCAATAGCCTTCAACATCGCTTCGCCTGTTCCTTCTGCCTCGGTGGTCCAAAGATACTTCCAAACGAGATTTTTGTTGCTACCTTTACCATCATCCCATTTTACAACGAGATACGAGATGTTCATACCACTTCCTACCTCGTAAAACTCTCTTCCTGTGTCAATGCCCGGAAGAATGTCATTGTTTGGCGTTGCCCTTAAACTCGTTTTTGCTTTTTTTACAGAGCGGGACACGCCTTGTACTCTGATACTTTGTGCTTGCATTGCCGTTATCGACAGCAACGCAACCAAGAAGATGTAAAATCTTTTAATCATAACTATAAGTTTTAAAATTATTGGTTGATATATCTATTCTTATTTGATAACTATCTTTTTGCCATTTTGTATGTAAATGCCTCTCTTCGGGTGTTCTACCTTGCGTCCTGTCAAATCGTAGAAAGCACCATCGTATTTCCTTTCAGCCTGTGGCGCAGTGATGCTTGTCGGAATGATGATAGGGTTGTCATCGTAGCCCGGTATCAAGTGCAGGTCTTCAAAACCGGCAACCTCTGTCGAGGTCTCGCCCAACCAGCCACAGTATTGGAAAATGCCTGTGTAAACCTTTATGAAGTTAACTTCCGTCAGGTCCACATGCTTTCCGTTCTTATCTACTGCCCAGTCGAGATCGAATGTGGCAGCGTCTTCTTCGTTGGTGGAGCCATCCACGTAGCCGTAGCTGTCTTTTGAGTAACGATACAGCACCCAATATCTGCCAACGTGCGATTGGTCGATGGCATTGTTGGGCAACTTGCTGCCGGAGAAGGTCATTGTCTCTCCCTTTTCCCAATAAGGCCAATAGGTCTGGGCATGGAAAGAGTTCTTCATGTGATAGCCCGTAGAATCTTTCTTTACACCGTTTTCCGTCCATGTGGCTTCCCACTTGATGTAGTTGTCGTATGTGGACCATTCTTGATTGTGCTCTCCTGACTCTGCCGTCGGCTTGTGATAGGTGATGGTGAAGTCGAAAATCTGCCGACCTCTGTAGTATTCCGATCCTGCCAATTCATACCATTGTGCTGTTTCCACATTGTCGCCCACGCCTACATAGACGATTCCCGGCTCAATGCTTCCGCCTATTGTCTCCTTTCCATAGACCGGATCGGCATTGGCATAGAAGCCGTTGCCCAAGATGCGGAGGTCGGAACCTTTCTTGTTTTGTACGGGATGGTCGAACTTTACGGTTACATACCCTCCGTAAGTGCCAAGATGAACCATTTCCTTGTTGTTGAGGTTTTTAGTTGCCCTTTGGCAAATCTCTTCGTGTGTGGTGGTTGCATCGGCATTAGGAAGCGTGTTGACAAACTGTCCCGGTGCGGGATGATACTCCAACACTTCTATCTCCTGTGTTTGAGCTGTTGCTGTTAATGTTGCCAAGCTGAATAAAATGCTTGTGTAAACCTTTCTTTTCATTATCTTACTTCTAATTGTTATATAAATAGGTAGTTATACTTTTCTTTCCATATCATCTGTGACGCCTTTACAGGATTCATCATCTTTGTGGTAACTTTACAAGATTCATCATCGGAGAGCCTTTTATCTCCGATGACAAACCCTCAAGTTATTTCACAAATACTTTCTTCACTGTACCATCGCTCATGCGAATAATCTGAATCCTTCCATTTCTTTTGTTTGTTTCTTGACCTGATAAATTATAGCGTTTAATTTCCTTGACATCATTGTTCTGAACATTCTCAATGCCATTGGTAGTACAGTTGAGCTTTATGGTTGCGTAAGCTATCTTTCCGTTGCTGTTGATTTTTATCTTCACAAATTCTTCAGATGTAAACTTTGTCTTTGGAGTTACGATGAGTTCCCCATTCTTTATCTCAGCGTTGAATTTGCTATTGTCGCTCACTTTCTCAACAGTCTTTACCATTGCTGCATCCATATTGTCAGCATCATGTGCCAGTGTTGAAAGGGAAATCTTTATGGAAGCCTCATCGGTATCTATATTCTTTATTCCCAAGTCATTGGGGATTGGTGCCTCTACATCGGGGAATACCGGAAGAGATGGGAACCAGTAGTTCTTTATCATAGGATACTCCTTAAGCATTTTGCCGTCTTTGTCGGTTCTCACAGTCTTGTAGGTGTTGTCGGCAAAGTCTCCTTTGAATAGCGACATGTACAAATCTCCGGTTATGGGGTGTGGACGCATGGAGCAACCGTAAAGCTTCCACTTCTCAGGTTGCTTGTCAAGGTCGATAATATTGGTTACCGTGCGAGTATCAACATCAAACTTGAAAATCTTACTATTGCTGAACCATGAGTTCTCACCCCCATTCCAATAGAGTGCATTCTCTACATTGGAGGCACAGAAACCGTCAGGTGTCCATGCGTACCATGATGATGCAGGGGGATAGTTTCCGGTGTCGGGGCTAATGTAAACGACTTCTGTCCCAAAGCTAATGGGATCGATTCGCACAATGAATGGCAACATATTGCCATCGCCGTCTTTGTTCAAAGTAACAGAAACCCATAAGCTGCCATCTTTTGCCATTACCAAAGAACTGCCAACACAAGGCTCGGCGTCATCTTTCAGTTTGGCATTCTCTGCGAGATATTCGTTGAATGTGTCTATTAGCGACTTCATGTCAATTACCTTAATCACCTTATCCGTAGAGGGGTCTATCACAAGAACGCCGTATTCCTGATGAACAGAGAAGACATAGTCGTTAATCCGAACCATGCAGCCTGACTGTCCCCAGTAGAGTGCCTTGTTGCCTGGATTGGCATTGCCACCTGTTCCTGAAGCTGCGAATGGATTTTCAGTACCCTTTATTTGACCTGTTACTTCCAAAGTATTACTGTTGAATATCCAGATGCCATTGCTCGTGCTGATATAGACTTTGTTCTCATCAACTCCTAAACATCCACGTCCATCGCAAGTGTTCCCCGAAGGGTCAATCTTCTCCAATTGTTTTATAACTTTCATGGTTTTGGCATCAGCAACCGTGATGCGTCCACCTTTAATTTTGGATCCCGGGTCTCGTTCCTGCTTGGCAATGAGATAGAACCGGTCGCCATAGATGATGCCGTGCTGATTGGTACAGCCTAACTCCATGCCCGGATTTTCTTTTTGGATAACACGGTAAACCCATTCTCCTTTTTCTGTGAGGTAGTTGACCGTGGAATTTTGATGACCGTACCAGTCTTCATTGACAAAGAAGACTCCGGTGGTGTAGTCTATATCATCTGTCTGTGCCAATGCTCCTGTTGTAAATGCCGGGAACATCGTCAGTAGCAGAAATAACCTGAAGAGTTGCTTCTTTTTCATAAGTTTAATTTTTTATGATGGAATTGTTTCGCTAAATATTAATTTCCAGGGATTGGGTCGTCAGGTACTCCATTGGGTTCCTTGATGTGAAGATCCTCTCCTCGGCAAATCTCTGTGCTTGTTTCACCAATCCAACCGCAATACTGATTTACTGCCGTATAGACCTTTACGAAGTCAATACCAGGCAGGTGGACAGGCTTCCCATTCTTATCCACAGCCCATGATATGTCAAAGCTGCTTAAATCCTTAAATTCAGCCGGGTGATTATCAACGTATCCCCATTCGTAGGAATAGAGTACGTAGTATCTTCCTTGCCCACTCTTGTCCACTGCATTGTTTGGCAGTCGCGTGCCGGTAAATGTCAGTTGATCGTTGGCAACCCACTCTGGGAAATATGGTTGGGTATGGAAACTATTTTTGGCAATATAGCCACTCTTCCCCTCTGAATCCGTCCACGGCACGTATGTCAAATCGGTCAGGAAGCCGGAGTCGTCTTTCACCGGTTTCTTGTTTGGATCTGGTCGTGTGTAAGTGATGGAATAGTTATGAATGGTTGTGGGTTTATAATACTCACTACCCGCCAGTTCGTACCACTCATCGTCAGGTTTTCCATTCATGTTGGTGTCGTAGGAGACCATTACGATGCCAGGCTCGCATGACCCGCCCTTCTTTTCCGGTTCAATAAGCTCGTAAAAGGCATTGCCTTGGATATAAAAGTCTAATGCGCCAGGAACATTCACTACAGTATGGTCAAACCCAAATATGATGTATCCTCCAAATCCTCCTAAGGATACCAATACATCATTCTTTCCTGTAATGCTTTCTTCCGCTCTGATGCGCATAGCCTCTGCATTGTCCCCATTTAAATATTCGGGAATATAATTTACAAATTGTCCCGGGGCCGGCATATACTCATAAACATGGCTGATATAGCGGCTGTATTCTACTTCCTCGTGCATCACGTTTACTTCAAAATCGTGGTGGTAGGGGGTGTTTGGATCAATGACTTCAAAAGTTATCTTGTATTTTCCCTCGTCTTTTGCAAGGAAAATATAGTCACGTTGAGTACTTAAGAGCGAGTCTCTGCCATCGGGCAGGTGTAGCGTCCACTTGTATTCTTCGCCGGTAAACTCCGAATGGAGTCCCAATTTCTGCATTCTATAGATGTAATACGTGTCATCTATTCCGAGATTCACCATAGCAGGGTCTTCCGTACAGCCTGTCATGAAGAACGAAAAGGTTGCGCAGAGAATAGTTGTGAGGTATAGTTTTATTTTATTCATTTTCGAGTCTTTAAAAAACAAATGTGTGCAGGTATATCCCCGGTGCGGACACTCCATTTTCGTTTGCCATTCCGGTCGAAACAATAGAGCGTACCGGACGACACGTAATTCTTAGCATCGGTGACGAAAATATCGCCCGTCTCCGGGTGAATGGCTATGCCATAGGGGATTGTGATGTCTTTTTCGCTTCCATCGGTGATGAAGTTCTTGCTCACCACTTTCTTGGTCTTTATGTTGATGATTCCATAATTTATTGTGTTCTTCTGGGTGTAGTTGTTCCATTCAGTTGCATAATAATAAAGGGAATCTCCATAGAAAGCCATGTTTGAGCATGCTACCGGTATGGTATCGGTAACAATCATCTGATTGTAGCCCGGTCTCTTGCTCAGGACAAAGAGACGTGAAGGCACATTCTCGTAGTTACCACGAGAAGTTACCCACAATTTCTTGTACTTGTCTTTCTTTAGTCGGTGGAGGTTGATGCCCACAGGTATCTGTTGAACTTGTTTGAAGTCCTCCATTTGTATGACCGACACAGTATTGTCGTAAACAGGTGGGCGGTATCCTCCGGAGTTGGCAACATACATATAGTCATCGATTATTTCCATTTCTTCAGGTTGATATCCCACAGTCACTTTTGCTTTCACCGCCAAAGAAGTCGTATCAACCTTATATACTGCGCCTTTGGGTGCTGTAGGGTCGATGAGTACCGGTCCGACGTATGCGCTGACATACGCCGCACCCTTGTAAAACCTGATATAGCGGCAGTTGGGGATGTTTACTTGCCCTATCCTGACACCTGTACGAGCGTCCAATACCTCAACCTTGTGTGAGCAATTGACCACAACATAGAGCTTTGAGCCGTATATTTGTATATCGTTTCCCACATCTCCTAATTCCTTGATGACATTCGGATTTCGTTCCGCGTAGAAATTACGTGCGTAGAGTCCTGTCTGATAATCGAAGTAATCCAAGGTGCATTTGTTGCTTCCCATGTTTCCTTCGTTCACAAGGTAGAAACCGCGCACTTTGCTGTTCGGAAGAGGTGAATCATTGATGATGTCGTATTCGGTGGGCACTACCAATTCGTCCTCTCTGCAAGAGTAGAATACGAATATCGCTAATATCGTGATAAACCAAAATTTCTTCATAGTCTTTTATGTTAGATTTCCACCATTACAGTGAACCGATAGTTGCGCTTGGGCATTGGATAGTTGATAATGACATCATAATCTTGCGAGAATAGATTATTGACTTCCAACAATCCCCGCATGTTCACGTTCCTTATTCTGAAAGTCTTTGAAAGAGATACATCGCTTGTGTACCACGGTTGTGTGTAATTGTAGCGAATGTTTTCTTGCTGGTTGTAGCGTTCGCCCACATAAATGAAACTATAGTTCAAGTTCCAACCTTTGTACTCTGCATTGAAGATGGCACTACCCGAATGGTGTGGAATATAAGGAATCTGGTCCCGGTAATAGTTGTCAGCGGGATTGGTGACATCGATTGCATGTTGGTAGGTGTATTGGGTGCGCAGCGTGAGATAAAGGTCTTTGATGGGATTGATAGTTGCTTGGGCAGAAGCGTCAATACCTTTGATTTCCACCTCGCCAAGGTTCAGCATTGTCCAACGGAACTGTTGCCCTTTGGGATAAGCCACGATTTTGTCTTTCACCTTATTATAATACGCATCGACGCTGAAACGAAGATTGGTGAAGAATCGTTCCGGCGACTGGTGCTCGTAGAGCATTCCTACATTGTATTGGGTTACGTGTTCGGGGTTCAGTTTAGAGTTTCCCATGTCAGCATAATAAAGGTCGTTGAATGTGGGCATACGGAAACTTTTCTTGTAGAACATACGGAAAGAGAAATCCTTCGACTTGAATGGGTGGATGGCCATAATCACGGCAGGTGTGAAAACAAATTTATCGCTTGGAGCTTCCTGACCGTCGAGTGCATCGTGGATATAAGTCGCCAAACCGCTTGCCTGTAATTTAATCCAATCTAAATGATAGGCTGCTGCCAATGACAGCATGTGGGTTTGTCTGGTAGGCTTCGCAAAACCGTAAACATTAGCATCGAGCGAGTTCCATTGGAAGTCATAGCTGGCAGAGGCTTTCAGCTCCGGAAGGAAAGAATACATATTGGCTGACGAAAAGTAAACTTCCCGCTGTTTGTAGAGGTTGTCTATCTTTATCTGTTTGTCATCGTTGTTTACGTAGTGGGTACGATAGAATGAGTATTTCCCTTGGTTCAGTGTTGTAAATTTATTGATGGTATGGTTGAAGCTGAATTGTGCGAATGAGTTGGTGTCCCAAATGCGCTCGCCTCTGCGCCAAACATTGTTTACAATTGCACCGGGAACTCCACGTTCGGAGTTGTAGTTATATAGTTTCGCATGCCAGTCGCCATGGTTGGTACGTCCGTTCAGGTTGAGTTCCAGACGAGTGGCGTTGATGTCTCCGTTTTGTCGTATTGCGGTGGTGTCGTAGGCCAATTCGCCGGCAGGATTTACGCGGCGATAGCGAAACTTGTATTTGCCGCTTGCGTTTATCCACTCCGTACTGAGCTGAGCATTCAGCCTCTCGCTGAGCTTAAGCTCTACGAGTGCCGAAGGATTGATGAGGTCAGATGAACCTATGCGTATGGTTCCCCGTGCATGATAGCTCTCTTTGTGGGCAAACACCGGAACCCTTGTTCGTATATACACAGAACCAGCAGAACCGAAATCTTTAGCTGCTTGTAGTATGTCGCTTTTCTGACCGTTATAGAGCGAGATGGACTCTATATTGTCGAGTGAGAATTGCCCCAAGTCTATCTGTCCGTTCTGCGCATTTCCCAGTTGAATGCCGTCGTAGGATATTCCCATGTGGTTGGTGCCCATGCTTCGGATGTTGATGGTTTTGATACCACCGACACCGCCATAGTCTTTCAACTGTACACCAGAGAAATAGCGTAAGGCGTCAGCAACATTTAGAGAGTTCATGTTGCGCAATTCCTTTCCGTTAAGTTGCTGCGATGGAACGACTGTTTTTTGCACATAATTGGCGACAATGGTAACCTCCTCCAAGTGATGAAGGCTGTCCAATTTACTCTTTGTCTTGATCTCGTTTTGAGCAATTCCTCCTAATGCGATACTAAAAAAAATAATCAGTAAAAGACCTCTTCTATACATATATATATTCTTAATTGAATGCGACAAACTGTACTTCCGCGAGGTGTGAGTGCGAATTTCAGCTGTGGCAAAATCAAAGCGTACTACAAGTAGTCAAATAAAGAAACAGAAATTGTTAGTGAAAATACTATTTGCTGTTGCTCTAACCGAAACCCGCGGCAGCTTTCTTGATTGGTGAACAGGTATTCTGACTTATCCCTATCTCTCTGCTCCTTCTCAGTTGTTGGTGCAACCAATGGCTTTGTGCAGCGATAATAATTAGGACTTACAGCAGCAGGCACTATTCCGGATTCACACCGGATTCCCTTTAACCGCATAGCTCGTGGCATCTTTATGCTTGTTGCGGTTCATTCACAGGTGCAAAGGTAATAAATATCAAGTAAATGCGGAAAAATAACGAGGACATTTTGAAATGTAGGCTCATTTTTCTGTGTCTTGCAAAATCATGAGGAGGGTAGCGGATGTCTGTTCTCGATGGTTGGATTGTAGTATCGCTCTACGCTGCTTTTGGAGATAAAACGAATAGAAAAACAAGGTTTTGAAACACGGTTTGTAATTGATTGTAAACCAGTATGTTAGAAGCTGCTTTTCAAAAGCTTAGCTTTTGGACTCCATTTGGTCATCAAACGAGTGCCAAAAGGTTAGCTTTTGCATCGTCATTGCTGACCTATTGCTCACGTAGCATTTTCCATTGACTCATGAAAGACAAAATTACGACGTGGGATGTCGGTGGTAAATGTGCCGGATAGTTGTTTTATATGATAATGTTATGCCTGTTGAGAATAGTTAAAAAATGATGTTTATGTTAAATAATGATAAATATATAGAATTAATTCCTGATGTTATGGATTCTGGTATATAAAATGAGTAATTTTGCAGACCGATTATTTCCGAGGGCGTTCTTAGAGCCCTCAGCGTGGGTGTGTTAATAGTGATGGCTTTTGGCCGAGCCGCACGGTTAGAGAATCGTCCGCGCAACAAACAAAAACGTTTTTTAGTAGTAAAAATTTAAATTTAGAAATGGACACTTTAAGTTACAAGACTATTTCCGTAAACAAGGAAACAGCCAAGAAAGAGTGGGTTGTAGTTGATGCTACCGACCAAATCGTAGGTCGTCTCTGCTCTAAGGTAGCCAAGCTGCTTCGCGGAAAGTACAAGCCAAGTTTTACTCCGCACGTGGATTGCGGAGACAATGTAATCATTATCAACGCGGAAAAAGTAGTTTTCTCCGGCATGAAAGAAACGGATAAACTTTACACTCGTTATACCGGTTATCCCGGCGGTCAGCGCTTCAATACGCCCGCCCAGCTTCGCACTCGCAAAGGTGGTGTGGATAAAATGCTTCGTCACGCCGTTAAGGGTATGTTGCCAAAGGGACGTCTCGGTCGCCATTTGTTGGACAACCTTTATGTGATTGAAGGTTCCGAACTCAACGGACTTGAGGCACAGAAGCCACAGTCGATTGATATTAACCAGTATAAATAAAAGGTAAAGATGGAAGTTATTAATACAGTTGGACGCCGTAAGAGCTCTGTAGCTCGTATTTACCTCTCTGAAGGTACCGGCAAGATTATAATCAATAAGAAAGATTTAACGGAATTCTTCCCATCAGCTATTCTGCAATACGTTGTGAAACAGCCCTTGCAGTTGCTCGGTGTAGAAGGTCAGTACGATATAAAGGCAAATCTCTATGGTGGCGGTTTTACCGGTCAGAGTCAGGCACTTCGCCTCGCCATTGCCCGCGCACTTGTGGAGATTAACCCGGAGGATAAGAAGAACTTGAAAGATCATGGATTCTTGACACGCGACAGTCGCACGGTTGAGCGCAAGAAACCGGGTCAGCCCAAGGCACGTGCTCACTTCCAGTTCAGTAAGCGTTAATCTTTTGAAGCGTATCCGCCAAATGTCGAATGCAACTTTTCGGCTTTTCACGGCATACAATTCAATTGCGGTTTAGTATCTAAACAGATGAGATTCCAAATCGGGGACTACTCATCGGTTGATTCTAACAAAGCCTGGCGAAGCTTATTCGCCAAGAAAGAATTAAAAAGAAAGTAAACAAACAAAAAGAAAAAACATGTCAAGAACAAATTTTGACCAATTATTGCAGGCTGGCTGTCATTTCGGTCACCTACATCGCAAGTGGAATCCGGCTATGAAGCCATATATTTATATGGAACGTAACGGCATCCATATCATCGATCTTCACAAGACAGTGGCTAAAGTGGATGAGGCTGCTGAAGCACTCAAAGGTATTGCCAAGAGCGGAAAGAAGATCTTGTTCGTCGCTACTAAAAAACAATCTAAGGACGTTGTTGCTGAGAAGGCAGCATCGGTTAATATGCCATACGTGAACGAGCGTTGGGCCGGTGGTATGCTTACCAACTTCCCCACCATTCGCAAGGCTATTAAGAAAATGACGAACATCGATAAGTTGATGAATGATGGTACTTTCTCTAACCTCTCCAAACGCGAACTCTTGCAGATTTCACGCCAGCGTGCTAAGTTGGAAAAGAACCTTGGTTCCATTTCCGATCTTACCCGCTTGCCATCGGCTCTCTTCGTTATTGATGTAATGAAAGAACACATTGCCGTAAAGGAGGCAACTCGCTTGGGCATTCCTGTGTTCGGTATCGTGGACACGAACTCCGACCCTCGTAATATCGACTATGTAATTCCGGCAAACGATGATGCAAAGGACTCCGTAGAGGTTATTCTCGATGCGTGCTGTGCTGCCATCGCTGAAGGTCTTGAAGAACGTAAGGCTGAAAAGGCTGACGAGAAAGCTGCCGCAGAACAGGCTGAAGAGGCTGCTGAGGCAAAACCCAAACGTGCTCGCAAAGCTGTGAAAGAAGCTAAGGCGGAAGCCGTTGCGGAAGAAACAGTCGCAGAAGCTCCCACAAAGGAAGAGGAAGCTCCCGCTGCCGAATAATAAGAGTAATATTTTGGGCATTGGTGAACGATGGCGAGTCGTCGGCGACTTGGTACCGCTCATCAACGCCCACATTTTTTAATTATAAATCTAAAGAAAAAAAAGAATATGGCTGTATCTATTGATGATATTAAGAAGCTCCGCGCCATGACCGGTGCCGGTCTTGCAGATGTAAAGAAGGCTCTTACCGAGGCAGAGGGCGATTTCGATAAGGCAAAGGATTTGCTCCGCGAACGTGGTTTGGCAATCGCTGCAAAACGTTCCGACCGCGAGACTTCCAATGGTTGCGTTCTCGTGAAAGCTGTTGATGGCTTTGCTGCTATGGTGGCTGTTAAGTGTGAGACCGATTTCGTTGCCAATGGTAAGGATTTTGTCGATATGGTTCGTGAAATTCTCGACGCTGCGGTTGCAGCTAAGGCTAAATCTCTCGATGAGGTGAAGGCATTGAAATTGGCGAACGGCGAGGATGCCGCAAGCACCGTTCAGCAGCGTTCCGGCATCACGGGTGAGAAGATGGAACTGGATGGTTATAACTTCATAGAGGGTGATAACCTTTCTGTTTATGACCACATGGGCAAACACACGCTTGCCACCATCGTTCAGCTAAGTGGTAATAATGAGGATGCGGCTCACAAGATTGCCATGCAGGTGGCTGCCATGAAACCGGTGGCTCTCGATGAGGCTTCCGTTCCACAATCGGTAAAAGATGAGGAATACAAGGTGGCTGTTGAAAAAACAAAGGAAGAGCAGGTGGAGAAGGCTGTTAACTCAGCTATCAAAAAAGCCGGCATCAATGCCAACCTCGTTGATAGCGAAGAGCACATTGAGTCGAACATCAATAAAGGCTGGCTGACTCGTGAGGATGCCGACAAAGCACTCGAAATCAAGAAGACTGTGGGTGCGGAGAAGGCTGCCAACCTGAACGAGAACATGATTCAGAATATCGCTAAGGGTCGTTTGAACAAGTTCTTCAAGGACAATTGTCTTGTTGATCAGGAGTTCCAGTTTGGCGATGGCGATAAGATTAACGTGGCTGACTGGTTGAAGAGTCAGGATAAGGACCTTAAAGTGGTTGCTTACAAACGCTTCACTCTCGCTGCGGAATAAGCTTTTCCTTTACTGAGGATATAAAAAAAGGAGTTGTAAAAGTGCAAATCTCGACTTTTACAACTCCTTTTTAAATATAAAAAGTGGCAACTTGTTTCTTCTTTCTTTTTCGCTGCCACTTCCGTACTTTCCGATTTAATCCGTTTGTCTTTTAATCCGGTTAGAATTTTATTCCGAGCGTTCCATATACGACGTTCATCTTCGGCATTCCCGAGGTGCGAGTGTTGATATGGCGGTAGCCCAATCCCAAGGTTGGGGATATTCCGCGCAGAATTTTCCAATTGATGCTGAAGTCGTAGGTGGTGGCTTTCAGCTCCGGGTTGCCTACAGTGGTACCTACAGCAAATCTGGCATCTATCGTTCCCATGCTCCCTTTATCGTCTTTTGTGTCGAACAATATCGTACCCAAGCCGCCACCTAACGTGTTCGATGAAAAATGAGTTTTCACATCGCCGGATTTGTATAGATACTTCTCTCCTTCAATCTGCGCAAATACAAAAAGTTGAGGAATGATGTCGTAACCGATGTTGGCTTTAAAACCGATTTGGTTCATGTTCTTGCTTGTTGAGCTACCAACTGTCGCCACTTCAAATGAAAATCTGTTCGCGAAATTTGACGATCCTTTTGAGTTGCTTTGCGCACCTGCCGTTAAGGCGCAAAGGAAGATGAACAATGTTGTTGTAAATTTTCTCATAATTCAATAAATATTAAGAATGTTACTCTTTGTTTCTATAATATACATTTCATGTTAATGCCATTATCCGTCCAGTGCTGCATATTTTTAGGTGGAATATAGCATTTAATGATGTTGCAAAGATAAATAAAAAAAATGAATACAAAAAAAACAATAATATTTTTTAGTGTAAAAGTTATAATTTATCATTTAACCTAAATCGTTTATTAAGATTTCTCAGTATTGTATGACAGTGAGAAAGCTCTTTATCTTTTCCCAATGACGTCCTAATCACCACGAAATTATATTACAAAAACCGTATCAGGGACACGCTTCATAAACTGTTGATAATCAAGGTGATATTGATTTCGATTTAAAAGCTTAGCTTTTGTGCTCCAATTCATGACCTTTTGCATTGTAAAAGCTTACCTTTTGGAAAGCAAAAGCTAAGCTTTGGATAGATGAATGATGAAAATTTAGGACATTATTGAACATTTCCCATATCGCCGGGAAGGATTTTCGCATTTTCAATGCCCCGGCTAAATAAAGAGAATATGCTTGTCTCTCGTCTTGCCCTATCAGGCGCAGGTCTTGATACATGAAGTTCATGGCGCATGGCTTTTAGTTATTAAATAGCAGAATAACAAACCCATATAATTGAATATTTCTAATGGTAGTAGAACTACAATAGTTTCTAATGAGCGCAAACTTAGAGATAGGGAGTTAAACTTCAATGTTATTCTGTAAAATGATATTTATATAAGTTGTTCCTTATAGCCTGTTTCATCCTCCAAATGATGACAATCGTGATTAGTTTATGTGTGGCGCATTCGGCAAAGGATAAGTTTTTTGGAGATGATTTCCTTATTTTCGTGCAAATTACATATCTTTGTAGCGTTGTGAAGCATGGAGGGTCTCAAACCGATGGATAAGAAATTATAAACATCATTCAAAATCATTTAAGATGAAAATATTCGCGATAGGAATGAATTATTCCGAACACAATAAATCGTTGCACGGCACGTTATCAAAAACAAGTGAGCCGGTGATATTCCTAAAAGCGGATTCCGCACTTTTAAAAGACGGTAAACCGTTTTTCATCCCTGACGACATGGGGCGGATAGAATACGAAACGGAAGTCGTGGTGCGCATTTGTAGGTTGGGAAAGACCATCCCGGAACGTTTCGCACATCGGTATTACGATGCCGTTACGGTGGGGATTGACTTCACGGCACGCGAATTGCAGAAGAAATTGAAGGAGCAGGGACACCCGTGGGAATTGTCTAAGAGTTTCGATGGGGCTGCCGTCTTAGGCAGTTGGGTGGATAAAGAGAGGTTTCTTGACATACAAAGACTTCGCTTTCATCTTGATATCAACGGAAAGACCGTGCAGCAAGGCTGTACTTGCGATATGCTCTACAAAATAGATGAAGTGATTAGCTACATCAGCCGTTACTTCACACTTAAGACCGGAGATATATTATATACCGGATGTCCCACGGGTTGCGGACCGGTGCGAATCGATGATCATCTGCAGGGGTATCTGGAAGAAGAAAAAGTGCTGGATTTCCGTTGTAAATAACAATGAGAAACAGATGTCCGGCTCTAAAAAAAGAAACAAGAAATGAAGCGTTCGATACTTGGAATTTTACTACTAATGTTGTGTGTTACTGTAGATGCACAGCGGCAACGGTTTTTTAATCTCACTGTTGAGGATGTTACCATCGACTCTGTTCTGCCTCATTTTACTTATTCTATTCCCATTGGAGAGAATTATGCCGACTCCACCTATCGATTGGAGATAAGGTATCCCGAGTTTATTGATATGAGTCCTCAAGACATTGCGCGGTATGAGATTCTGTCGAACAAGGTTCCTCCGGCTATGCCTGAAATTGTGCAACAAATGGTGGTGGAACGAAAAAAGGGAGCGTTAGAGTTCTCGCTCGTTCCGATTGTGGAACGAGAAGGAAAGAAGCAGCTTTTGGTGAGCTTTATGATTGCACTCACGTCGAATCCCATTGCAAAATCGAAAAGCGTGCGTGGTCGCTCAACTCGGGAGCCTTCTTCAGTGGCATCACGCTATGTAGCCCATTCCGTGCTCGCGACAGGTAAATGGGCAAAAATACGTGTGTCAAAAAGCGGCATCTATCAGCTCACCCCCACTCTTGTGAAACAAGCGGGATTTTCGGATGTGAGCAAAGTGAAGATATATGGCTATGGAGGAAATCTTCAGCCCGAAAAATTGACCGCTGAGTTCATTCGGAATACCGATGACTTGCGGGAAGTAGAGAGCTGTATTGTGGGCGGAAAGCGACTTTTCTATGGGCGCGGTCCGGTGAGTTGGGAGAGCAAAACTTCCGTAAAACGCGTGCGAAACCCATATTCTCAATACGGATATTATTTTCTTACCGAAGATGGGAAAGAACCATTGATTATCGACTCTGCAACATTCCTTACAGCTGCCTATCCTTTACCGGAGGATTATCACACGCTTCATGAGGTGGATAATTTTAGTTGGTATCCCGGAGGGAGAAATCTCTTTGAAGACACACCGATAGCTGTAGGGAAATCGCATACTTATGTGCTCCCTAATGTTGCCAATGCCACCAATGGGACATTAATGATAGGAGTTACTACGGGAAAGAATACCACCGTGGTCGGAGTGGAAGTGAATGGTGAAAACCTTGGGAATATAAAGATAAGTCCGAGCGACTCCTTTGATCGTGGCTACGAGGTGGAGCGCACTTATAATTTGAAACACCTAAGAGCGGTGGATTCCGTTAAGGTTTTTACAATTTCCGGAGGTCCGGCAAGGTTGGATTATCTTGCCATGACTTACGATAAGCCCAAACCGTCACCTCAATTGACGCACGACACGTTTCCCGTTCCGGAGTACGTTTATAACATTACGAATCAAGACTTACACGGACATGGCAGTGCGGATATGGTAATCATCATTCCAACGAGTCAGAAACTCTTGAAACAGGCACAGCGTTTGGCTGCCTTTCACGAGGAACACGATGGGATGACTGTGCGCATAGTGCCGGCGGATGAACTTTATAACGAGTTCTCAAGTGGGACTCCGGACGCGATGGCGTATCGTCGTTATTTGAAGATGCTTTACGATCGTGCGACCACCGAAGCCGAGATGCCTAAATCTCTTTTACTTTTTGGTGATTGCGTGTGGGATAATAGGATGCTCACTGCAGACTGTAGGCAGCTCAACCCCGATGATTATCTCTTGGCATACGAAAGCGAAAACTCATTTAGCGAAACCGATTGTTACGTCAATGATGGATGGTTCACACTGATGGATGATGGGGAAGGTGAGGATTTGTTGAGTCGGGATAAAGAAGATATCGGTGTGGGACGTTTTCCTGTCTCCAATGTCGCCGATGCGCAAATTATGGTGGATAAGACCTTGAACTACGCTATCAATAAAAATGCAGGAGGGTGGCAGAATGTTATCATGTTCATGGGAGATGACGGAAATGACAATCTTCATATGCGTGATGTAAATCAAACAGCAGAAACCATCATGAAGACTTATCCGGACTATCAGATAAAAAAAGTTATGTGGGACGCGTATGAGCGCGTTACCTCATCAACGGGAAATTCTTATCCGCAGGTTTCTTCTATCATAAAGCAACAGCAGGCACAAGGGGCTCTCATCATGGATTATGCCGGGCACGGATCGGAAACACAAATCTCTCATGAGGCAGTATTACGCATTAATGATTTTTCCGGTTTCACCAATGAGAATTTACCTTTGTGGATAACGGCAAGTTGCGATGTCATGCCTTTCGATGGTACTTCCGCTACGATAGGCGAGGAAGCCATGCTTAACCCGAAAGGTGGTGCGGTGGCTTTTTGGGGAACCACACGTACGGTGTATGCTAATTTTAACAAATCCATCAACACCTCTTTCTTGAAGCACGTTTTAAGCATTAAGGATGGTGAACCAACAACATTGGGAGAAGCTCAGCGATTGGCAAAAACAGAAATGATAAATACCGGACGGGACAGAACTCGGAATAAGTTGCAATACTCTTTGTTAGGCGACCCGGCACTGAAGCTGAATCTTCCATTATATAAGGTGGTTATCGACTCTATCAACGGAATGAACACAGAGGGGAATAATGAAATCATATTGCGAGGTGGCGCAATAGCAAAGGTAAAAGGACGCATTGTGAAAGAGTTGGGCAAAGAAACCAATTTTAACGGATTAATGTCGGCAAAGGTTTTTGATACACGCGAACTCATCACCTGCAGGCAACAAGAGGAAACTTCCGAGACGGCATTTACATATTATGATCGCCAGAAAATGCTGTATAGTGGTACTGATAGTGTGCGTAATGGGGAGTTCTGTTTTACATTTGCCGTTCCGCGCGATTTGAATTATGCGGAAGGGACGGGAAGGATCAATATTCATGCGGTGAGCGATGATCACTCTATGCTCGCACATGGCTCGGAAGAAAGGTTTTATATCAATGGCACGGAACCCGTGAACAACGACTTGATTGGACCATCTGTTTATTGCTATCTCAATTCTCCTACTTTTGTTAATGGGGGGAACGTAAACAGTACACCATATTTTGTGGCGGAAATCACCGATAAGGATGGTATTAACGCTTCCGGAAATGGGGTGGGACACGACCTTCAACTCGTCATCGATGGAGATGCGGCACGCACTTACAAACTCAATGATAACTTTATGTTTGACTTTGGAAATTATAAGAAAGGTCGCACTCATTTTAATATTCCCGAATTGCCGGAGGGAAGACACCAATTAAAGTTCCGTGTGTGGGATATTCTTAACAATTCCTCTACGGCGGTGCTCGACTTTAACGTCGTAAAAGGTCTGACCCCGGATATAGAGAGCATCGGATGCACTCATAACCCGGCTTCTACGCAGACGACATTTATTATTACTCATAACTTCGTGGGGTCGGATGTTACCGCCGAGGTGAATGTATATGATACCACCGGGCGATTGTTGTGGAAGCGAACAGAGCAAGGAACATCGACAGACAACACATTTACCATTGATTGGGACTTAACGATTAATAGTGGGGTTCGGTTGAAAACTGGAGTTTATCTGTACCGAGTGCGTTTAAGTATAAGTAATGGTGGGGTTGTAAAAGAATCAAAAGCAAAGAAACTAATAGTAATAAACAATAATTAAGTTCGTTCGTACGTTGTTATGATGGTACTTTTCTCTTGGAAAGAACATTACAACAAGCGAATAAAGAAATAAATAGAATGAATAAATCTCTAAGAATAATAATTTCCCTACTTTTTATCAGCTGCTATGTCTCTATATATGCGCAAGATAAAAAGGATATATTCAATCCCGTTCATCATGCCGTAACCTCGCAGATGATAGCTCCTGATGCACGAGCGGCGGGTATGGGCGATGTGGGTGTAGCGACCGATCCCGATGTTTATTCCCAGTATTGGAATCCTGCCAAATATCCATTTACCATCTCTCGTGCCGGAGTCTCACTGAACTATACTCCTTGGCTCAGACAATTGGTAAACGACATGGACTTGGCATATCTGGCGGGTTATTATCGTATAGGCGATTATAGTGCCGTGTCCGGTTCGGTTCGTTATTTTTCACTGGGTGAAGTCTCGGCAAGCAGCAGTCAGGATGGAACCAACGACATGACAATCAATCCTTATGAAATGTCGCTCGATTTGGCTTATTCGCTGATGTTGAGCGAGACATTCTCTTTAGGTGCGGCTGTGCGATGGATCTATTCCGACTTGACATATAATTTCACGGAAGACACAGCACCCGGTTCAGCTTTTGCGGCTGATATTTCGGCTTATTATCAAAACTATCTGAATATAGGCAGTCGCGAATGTCAGTTGGGATTGGGCTTGAACATTTCAAATATAGGCTCCAAGATTTCTTTCGGAGGCGATAGTCGCTCCGAATTCATCCCTACCAACTTGCGTTTAGGAGCCTCGTTGATGATACCTTTGGATGAATTCAATCGCTTCACGATAGCTGCCGATGCCAATAAGCTCTTGGTTCCCACCTATCCACAGCGCGGTGCGGACGAGTCGGAAACCGATTATCAGGATCGTTTGCAGAAAGATTATTACGATGTTTCTTCCATCTCCGGTATCTTCAAGAGCTTTAACGATGCACCCAATGGCTTTTCAGAAGAGATGCAGGAAATACAATGGAGCGTGGGAACGGAATATGTCTATAACGATAAATTCTCGCTTCGTGCCGGCTATCATCATGAAAACGCGAACAAGGGGAACAGAAAATATTTCACCGTCGGAGCAGGCTTCCATATGAATGTCTTCTCGCTTGATGCCGGCTATGTCATCGCAACGGCAAAAAGCAATCCACTTGATCAAACTTTGCGTTTCTCCCTTTCGTTCGACATGGACGGTATCAAGGATTTGTTCCACCGAAGATAACTTAATTCAATACACGAGACATGAGTAATTCTGTTGGTAAAATACGAGTAGGCATGGGCTACGATGTTCATAAGCTCGTAAAGGGACGCGACTTGTTTCTCGGTGGCGTTAAGATAGAAAACGAATGGGGATTGCTCGGTCATAGCGATGCCGACGTTTTGATACATGCTGTTTGCGATGCCTTGTTGGGGGCTGCCAATCTGCGCGATATCGGCTTTCATTTTCCCGACACCTCCGATATGACTTTGAATATGGATTCCAAGGTTATTCTGAAACAAACCATCGAGTTGTTGGCTACCAAGGGCTATCGGGTGGGAAATATCGATGCAACCATCTGCGCCGAGCGTCCGAAAATCAATCCGCACATCCCTGCCATGAAAGTCTGTTTGGCTGAGGTTATTGGTTGCGACGAAGATGATATTTCCATCAAAGCCACCACTTCCGAGAAAATGGGATTCGTAGGTAGAGAAGAGGGCATGGCTGCTTATGCTGTTTGCCTGATTGAGAAATGACGTGGTTTCATAAAGGTTTCACTTTTCCTTGTTCTCTCAATTATTGTTGTTCGGAAACCACATCCCGCACTTCTGCTTGCTTCTCCATCTTTTGCGTATAGAGCTTTATATATACGCAAACGCCAAAACTCTCAACGAGCTTTGGCGTTTGCTATGTTTAACCTTTATAATCTTTTCTTGTTCAAAGAGAACCTCACGGTTATCTTTGTCATCCTGAAACGATCTGTTAAACTTTTACCTAATAAAAATAACTAAAAACCTAAATCTATTACTACTAACCTAAACAATCTATTAACCTTTTGACGATGCAAAGGTATTGCGATTTTGTGTTGTTTCCAAATGTTTCTCTGAGATTTTCCGCTTTTTATTTGTTTTCTTGATATAGGTCAAAAATAACGACCTTGCTATCCTGCTTCATGGTCTGTCCTTTTATGACCGGGAAGCAAAATTCTCTCAATAATTTGTTTATTTCGTAAATCAATAGTTCGTTAAACCCAAATCGGTCGTTAGGATTTCTCCGTGTTGTATGGGGGTGAGAAATTCTTTATTTTTTTCACTGTTGCTCTAAATAGTAATTTACGAAATATCCCCATATAGCGAATTTCAGCTAATTCCATAGTTAATCTTTGGGAGACTGCGACCTCTTTTTTTATTTGTATTGCCGGTTGTTTCTTCTTCCTCGCCGAGAGAGATACTCTTTTATTGCACTTCGTTTTGAAACTTGCACTAAATATTTTTTGAGCCTCTCACGCAAGGTTACATCAAATCATGAGACTTTACGTATTTTGTTCCAATGCTGACACATATCCACTTATGTCTCCAATTTGTATTCAGGTGATGGCAAACAGACGCTTGATAGCGTACATTCGACTCGCCCATCACCACGAAATTACATTACAAAATCCACATTCGAGGCACGCCTCATAACCTATTGATAATCAGGATAATATTAATTGTGATTTAAAAGCTTAGCTTTTGCACTCCAATTCATGACCTTTTGCATGCCGAAAGCTTACCTTTTGGAAAGCAAAAGGTAAGCTTTGGATGGATGAATGAAGAAAATTTAGGACATTATCGCACTTTTCTTATATCGCCGAAAAAGAGTTTCGCGTTTTCAACGACCCGGCTAAACGAAGAATATGCTTATCTTTTGTTTTGTCTCGGACAGGCGCAGGTGGTGATATGGGTTTGTGGCGTATGTTTTTTAGTTGGTAAATTGCCGAATAACAAACCCGTATAATTGAATGTTTCCGATGGCGGTCATTAGAAAAAAGAACCAAAGTGGTTTCCGATGATCGATTGTTCACAGTAAAGTTTCTGACCATCAGCCACTTAACTAATTTTCGTTGAATATATATGGTTAATTAACTCTCTTGCTTTCAAACGATTGCATTAGAATTAACAGAGTATAGTTCTGTTATTTCCCCATTTTGCATTATCTTTGTACCGTAATGCGAGTATTGATTGTAAACACGAGCGAGAAGACCGGAGGAGCGGCAGTAGCTGCCAACCGTTTGAAGGACGCGCTCAACCATAATGGCGTGAAAGCGAAGATGCTGGTTCGCGACAAACTCACCGATGACATCACGGTAGTCGGTCTGAAAGGTCGATGGCGCAATCGCCTGCGTTTCTTGTGGGAACGTTGGTGTGTCTTTTGGAATTTGCGCTTCTCTCGCACCAACTTATTTGCGCTGGATATTGCCAATGCCGGTGCCTACATTACTTCCCTCCCGGAGTTTAAGGAGGCGGACATTATTCATCTTTCTTGGATCAATCAGGGAATGCTCTCCCTTTCCGGTATCAGGAAGATTTTAGAATCCGGCAAACCTGTGGTTTGGACTTTGCACGATCTTTGGCCCATATCCTCTATCTGTCATTTATCACTCGACTGTCGTCGTTTTGAAACTTGTTGCTCTCATTGTCAATATCTGCCCGGTGGCGGTTCTGAACATGATCTTGCCTATCGGGTTTGGATGAAAAAGGCAAAACTCTATAAGGAATACGATATTTCGTTTGTGGCTTGCAGCCGTTGGCTTGCCCGGGAAGCTGAAGCGAGCGGACTTCTTGCCGACCAAACCGTTAGTACGGTGCCCAACCCCATCAATACACATTTGTTTAAGCCGGGCGATAAGGCAGTGGCACGAAAGGCTTGCGGACTTCCCACCGGCAAACGCTTGATACTCTTTGTGGCACAGCGAGCCACCAATGTGAATAAAGGCATGCACTTTCTTGTGGATGCCTGCAACCGGCTTGTGGATGCCGATTCCGGAATGAGTGCCAACACCGCCATAGTCATTCTTGGCGGGCGAGCGGAAGATTTTGAAGGACAGTTTCGTATGCCCGTTTTCCCCATGGGGTATATTTCAGATGAGAACAAGATCGTGAACATCTACAATGCTGTGGATGTTTTCGTGCTCCCATCGCTTTCCGAGAATCTCCCCAACACCATCATGGAAGCCATGGCTTGTGGTGTGCCCTGCGTGGGTTTTAACGTGGGAGGTATTCCGGAAATGATAGATCATCGCGTGAATGGTTATGTTGCCCAAGCAAAAGATTCCATCGATCTCGCACGAGGCATCCGCTGGATTTTGGATGAAGCCAATGGCAACGAACTTTCTGTTGCTGCCTTGAGCAAAGTTCTACGCACCTACTCGCGCCATCGCGTGGCCGGGCAGTATATAGAGATTTACGATCAAGCTTTGGCCATGAAAAACTATCAGATATGATTACAATTTCAGTGGTAACCATAACCTATAACGCCGAGAAGGTTTTGCAGCCTACTTTGGAAAGTGTCTTGATGCAAGGCTTCCCTCATGTGGAACATCTTATTGTGGATGGGGCTTCCAAAGACGATACGATCAGGCTCGCAGAAACTTATCAGAGAGTTTCGGAAGAAGCCGAAAATGGTCATGTGGTCAAGATAACGAGTGAGCCCGATAGTGGGTTATACTTTGCAATGAACAAAGGCTTGGAGCGTGTTACGGGCGATTACATCGTATTTTTGAATGCCGGTGATCGCTTCCCTGAATCCGATACGCTGGAGAAAGTCGCACTCGCTGCCGAAGCCGGTGATGGAGAGGAACGTCCCGCCGTGCTCTTTGGTGATACGGATATAATCGATGGCGATGGTAATTTTCTTTTTCACCGCAGACTTCAACCACCGGAAAGCCTCACTTGGGAGTCGTTCAAGGAGGGAATGTTGGTGTGTCATCAGGCTTTTTATGCCCGAACGGATATTGCCCGGTCTATTCCTTATAACACGGAATATAGATATTCTGCTGATGTGGATTGGTGTATTCGGGTAATGAAATCCGGAGAAGCGAAAGGGCTGTTGCTGCGCAATATTCATGCCGTGGTTGCCCTTTATATGCAGGAGGGACAGACAACGATGCACCATCGAGCGTCGCTTCTTGAACGTTTTCGAGTGATGTGCCACCATTACGGGCTCGTTACAACCATCTTGCGCCATATCCGGTTTCTCTTCCGATAAGGAGAAGTCTCACCGCAAGCCTTTACGACTGGCAACTTCAGATGCAGCATTGCGCGAGCATGCGGATATTGACTGCGCAGAATGAAACTTTTGAAGAAAAATACTCTAAAAAAAAATGTCGATAAGAGTTCAAATCTTATCGACATTTTTTCTTATTCAAATCTTTGAAAGGTTTTAGCTGTATCTTAGAATCTGCCCTTTGACAACTCTTGTGTATCTTCCAAGATGATTGAGCTTGCAGAGCTTATCGACGCTGATGCCATGTTGCTGTGCAATGGATTCCAATGTGTCGCCTTCCGACACCTTGTGATAGAGAATTTGACTTGCGCCGGGAGTGGTCATGGCGTGAGTTTGACGTGGTGAGTAATCGGGTGCGCTTGCTCGTCGCGATTTATTGTAGCTTCCCCCCTTGCCGTTCCCTTGTATGTTCTCACGCGTGTAGCTACGGCTTGAAGCTGTCCCACGCAGAGCTGTGGCACGTTCAGATTCACGATTCACGGTGCTTCTGCGGTAAGTGTAGAAATCGCCGGTTACATCCTGATTGGCAAAGTCGAACATTAGTGCCGGATTGATGGCAACGCCACAAAGACGAGTCTCAAAATGGAGGTGAGAACCGGTGGAACGTCCCGTATTGCCTCCAAGACCGATGGGCTGTCCTGCTCTTACAATCTGATTTTTGCGTATGATTTGTCTTGAAAGATGTCCATAATAGGTTTCCAATCCATTGTTGTGCCGAATGACGATGTATTTTCCGTAGCCTCGTGCGTCGTATCCCACCACACGTACTTTACCGGAGAATGCCGAGCGAATGGTGTCGCCGATATAAACTTTGATATCGAGTCCTTTGTGTGCGCGTCCCCATCTCCGTCCGAAGTTGCTTGTGATGACGCGACTTGGGGTTGGCATATGGAATCCTCGCAGGTCTATCTTAAAAACTTCCGGCAGGGTTCCCGAGCTGTGCGTTCTTGATGTGTTCCAATCGTTATATAGTAAGGCGGATGGGTTTTCATTTTCCTCTGCCTCTTGCAAACGATTGATGACGATAGTGTCAATGCTTGTGGCTCTGCGGTCAACCGGCGCTTGCTTGGCTATCAAGTCTTGTGCGTTGGCAGTCTGACCTGTCATTGCCATTATCGCTGATACCGCAAAAAAATTAACTATCTTTTTGAAAGTCATTTGTCTGTTGCTTTGTTTTCGATTGTGATTCTAAATTAGGATCGACTTAGATTCCTTTCTTTAATAGTCAAAGTTGAACAATACAAAAGGCCAACTAAATGAATTAAAGGTGTTGCAAAGATAAAAAAAAATCGAGCTAATAGTTTGTGTTTAACAGTTTTTAGATAGTTTTTAACACAAAGTTGAATAAAAAATCGTAGGTTAAATATCTTTTCTTCCCTTTGTATTCCTCACTTTCGGAACTTGATTAAAAGTTTTTGCTTACGAGATGGCAGCCCAATTAATATTAGTTTTTCTTAACTCTTTTAGCCTGTTCCAAAGCAAATTATATTCGCTTTTCTCGCAATTTGGGTCGTTGTCGATGATTTTTTGTGCTTCTTCGCGTGCCAATTGTACGATTTGTCCGTCTCTGGCTATATCCGCGATTTTCAAATCGAACGCGATTCCGCTCTGTTGAGTTCCTTCCAAGTCGCCCGGACCGCGGAGTTTGAGGTCGGCCTCTGCAATTTCGAAGCCATCGTTTGTATCGCACATGATATCGATGCGTTTGCGTGTTTCGTTCGTTAGTTTGTGGTTGGTGACGAGAATGCAATAGCTTTGTTCGGCACCACGTCCCACTCTTCCGCGAAGCTGGTGCAATTGGGAGAGCCCGAATCTCTGTGCATCGAGTATCACCATTACGCTGGCATTGGGAACATTCACCCCCACTTCTATCACGGTGGTGGCAACGAGGATCTGTGTTTTTCCTTCCACGAAACGTTTCATCTCCTCCTCCTTCTCTTTGTCTTTCATCTTTCCGTGGATTTTGCTCATGTTGAATTCCGGGAATACCTCCTTTAGGGCTTCATAACCGGTCTCAAGGTTTTTTAAATCCATCTTCTCGCTTTCTTTGATGAGAGGGAACACTATGTAAACCTGTCTGCCCATGTGTATTTGCTTTCGGATTCCGGCGTACAAACTCGTTGTCTGATTGTCGTATTTATGAATAGTCTGTATCGGTTTTCTGCCGGGTGGAAGTTCATCAATGACGCTAACGTCGAGATCTCCATAGATGGTCATTGCCAAGGTTCTGGGAATGGGAGTGGCGGTCATGACAAGGATATGTGGCGGGTTCTCGCTTTTACTCCAGAGCTTGGCTCTTTGTGCTACTCCGAAGCGGTGTTGCTCGTCGATGACGGCAAGTCCCAATCGGGAGAATTGAACTTTATCCTCAATGATGGCATGAGTTCCCACTACGATATGCACCGAACCATCGACAAGTCCCTCAAGCACCTCTTTGCGTTTTTTTCCTTTTACGATACCCGTTAGCAACTCGACGCGGAGGTTCATGCCCTTGAGAAATTCCTTTAAGGTTTGCAGATGTTGTTCAGCAAGTATTTCTGTTGGTGCCATCATGCAAGTTTGAAACCCATTGTCTATGGCAATGAGCATGGACATTAAAGCCACGAGTGTCTTTCCTGACCCCACGTCGCCTTGTAGCAATCGGTTCATTTGCTTGCCGTTCCCCATATCGGCTCTTATTTCTTTCATCACACGCTTCTGTGCCTCCGTTAGTTCGAACGGAAGGTTGTGCTTGTAGAACCAATTGAACTGTGCCCCCACGACTTTGAAGTCGTAACCACGGTATTTGCGTCTGTGGTCGCTCGCGTATCTTAAGATGTTGAGCTGCACATAGAAAAGTTCCTCGAACTTCAGACGCAGTCTGGCGCGACGGGTATCTTCCGCTGTCTTGGGGTAGTGTATCTTCCGCATAGCCTCATCTCTGGAAACGAGTCGCAAGCGTTGTGTGATAAATGGCGGAAGTGTCTCCGGCAGCGGTGTTGTTATTTTCCCGATGAGCGTCTTGGTTAATTTCTCTACGGCGCGTGAGGTCAGTCCTGCCTTTTTCATCTTTTCCGTTGTAATGTAAAAGGGTTGCATGCCCATGTCGTTGAGCTGTAAATCCGTGGCGTTGTCAATATCGGGGTGCGTGAATTGGAAGCGTCCGCCATAGAAGCCCGGTTTTCCGAAGATGATGTACTCCTTTCCGATAATGTAATTTTTGTAAATGTACTGTGTGCCATTGAACCAAACGAGGTCGCAAATGCCATGTCCGTCAGTGAAATGTGCCACCACTCGCTTTCTCCTTTTCTCCATTTTCGATTCCTCGAAGCTAAGAATATGACCTTTTATCTGCACGTATGGCATATCGGGAATAAGCTCCGAGATGCGATAGAGCTTTGTTCTATCCACATATTTGTATGGATAGTATTCCAATAGGTCAAGATAAGTGGCAATACCCAGTTCTTTGCTTAGTATCTCCTTTCTTTTTGGACCTACACCCGTTAGGTACATGATGTCTTGTGATAGGATATCCATTGTTTGCGATAGCGATGCGGAAAAGAAGTCGGTGGTAATTTTCCCTTGATTTATGTTTCTTTTAAAAATATCTCCGCCGTCTTGAGGTCGGTTGGTGTGGTGATTTTGATATTCTCATTGTTGCCATCCACCATGGAAACCTTGCATCCAAACTGTTCCATAACGGTGGCATCATCGGTGAATGACGCTTGAAACGCTTGGTTGTATGCCATTTTCAGCATCGTGATGTTGAAAACCTGAGGTGTTTGCACGCTGCGATAATCGCCACGGAACACATTTTTTGAGTTACCATTCTTATCGATGAAGCGCAAAGTCTCCGTTATGGGCATCACGGGGATGGCTGCACAAGTCTTTTCCGCTTCCTTGTAACAGCGGGCAATGGTCTCAATGGAGACGAAAGGTCTGACCCCATCGTGAATACCCACCACTCCGTCCATGTTATCGGGAATCAGCGACAAGCCATTTTTCGATGATTCGAAACGCGTTCTGCCACCATTGGCGATTTGGTGTTCAATGGTGAAGTCATATTGTTCGCACAATGTTTTCCAATAGGGTTGCTGCTCTTTCGGTAATACTAAAATGATGTTTATGTTTTTATCGTATTCCCGAAAGCGTTCGATGGTTCGCATCAATATCGGTTTGCCACCAATGGGAAGGAATTGCTTGGGTGTTTCTGTCCCCATGCGAAGCCCTTTTCCCCCCGCGACAATAATAATGTAATTCATTTTCGCAGAAAGTTTTAGTTGGTTTCCTGTGTTTCGTTGATGAGCATTCCGGTTTTCACTTCCTCGGCAGTCTCTTTTGAAGTTAATTTCTCGAGAAGTGTGAGACCATAGGCGAACGATGCCGCCGGACCTTTCCCCGTAATGATGTTACCATCCACTGTGCAGAGTTCTGCCGTGTATTCCGCGCCTTCCAAGAATTCCTCAAATCCCGGGTAGCAGGTGGCTTTCTTGCCTTTCACGATGCCTAATGAGCCTAACACCATTGGAGCCGCGCAGATGGCACCGATATATTTCCCTTGTTCATGGTGTTTCAATAATAGTTCGCGAAGTTCTTTGTGTTTATTTAAGTTGGTTGCGCCGGGCATACCTCCGGGCATAAACAGCAGTTCGGCATCCTCAAAATTATTTACGTTCTCAAACCTCAGATCTGCCTTTACGGACACCCCATGTGCCGATTCTGCATACTCGCTTCCCGTTATGCTCACTGTCTTCACATTAACGCCACCCCTTCGCAGGATGTCCACAGGTGCCAACGCCTCGATTTCCTCGAAACCATTGGCAAGAAATTCATATACCTTAATCATAATATTTTGCTTTTATCTTCAAATTGTCAACAAAATTTCCTATTTTTGCATAGTAAAGTTTGATTATCGGCAAGTCGGATGGTTGGAATCCTTTGTCGATAGAGTTCTTCTCGGGTTATTTCATAGCCCATGCAAATATACTAAAATATTCACTACCAAAGGTGATATGAAGGGATAAAAGATATTAAAAACGAATAGTTTATGGCTGAAAAGAAACTGAGTTTCGCAATCTTTGGGAACGACCGACGAGCGTTGGATTCGATTCGTATTTGGGAAATATTGAATTATCTGACCAAACGCGAGGCTGAAATCTACATAGAAGAAACATTCTATAACAACCTTGTTCGCGAATTGCATGAAGAGTTGTGTATCAGTGGTGTGTTTGAGGGTAGTAATTTCGATACCGATTACGCCATTTCCATGGGAGGTGATGGAACTTTCCTCCGCGCTGCCAGCAAAGTTGGTGCAAAAAACATTCCCATTATCGGCGTAAACATGGGACGTTTGGGTTTTCTTGCCAACATCCTTCCGAGTGAGATATTAAGCATGTTGGACGAGATTTATGCCGGAAACTTTGATATTGAAGAACGTTCTGTGATAAAATTGGATGCAGATAATGCCCGGATTGAAGGCAACCCTTTCGCGCTGAACGATATTGCCATATTGAAGCGCGATCATGCCTCGATGATTTCCATTCGTGCCAGCATTGGTGGCGAATATCTCGTTACCTATCTTGCGGACGGACTTGTGGTCAGTACGCCGACAGGCTCAACAGCTTATTCACTTTCAAACGGCGGTCCCATCATGGTACCGCGTAGTGGCATCCTCAGTCTGACGCCCGTGGCACCCCACAGCCTGAACATTCGTCCGATAGTAATCAGCGATGAAATGGAAATCCGGCTCGAAGTGGAAAGCCGCAGCCACAACTTCCTTGCAGCCATTGATGGACGGTCAGAGAAACTAAGCGAGGGAACAACGCTGATTATTACCAAAGCTCCATTTCGGATTAGAATCGTGAAGCGGCGTAATCATCGTTATTTTTCCACTTTGCGCTCCAAGCTGATGTGGGGAGCCGACAGCAGAGGATAAAAAGTTACAAAACATGATGCGTGTAACGACAAAGCTAAGATCGCTTTTTAAGATTCCGGAAACGAAATATACGTCAGGAGAAATTTTCCGATGGCTGTGGCGTGCTTGGCAAGGGAATCGCTTGCAGGCAGTGCTGAATGCTGTCATCGGATTGCTTGGCGTCGTGGTTTCGTTGTCTTCCGTGTGGGCGGTGCAACACGCCATCGATGTGGCATCTCACTATGTGCAAGGCGATATCGTTGTGGCTGTTGCTTTCATGGGTCTTCTCATTCTTTGCAGCTTTGGGCTTAACATCGCCTCGGTTTGGGTGAGCAATTTGCTTGGAATTAAGGCGCAGAACAGAATGCAGCAACAACTCCTTGACCGCATCTTACGTTCGGAATGGCACGGACGCGAGAGCCGTCATTCGGGCGATGTGCTGAATCGATTGGAGATTGATGTTACCAACGTGGTGAACTTCCTGACGGAAATTATTCCCGGTGCTCTCTCCACGCTTGCCATGTTCTTGGGAGCGTTTTGTTATCTGCTGTTGATGGATTGGCGATTGGCTATACTCATCGTCATCATGATACCGGTTTTCGTGCTGCTTAGTAAGATTTATATTCGTCAGATGCGCCGTCTTACGAGTCAGGTGCGTTCCTCCGACTCCAAAGTGCAGAGCGTTCTTCAGGAAACCATTCAAAACAGGATGCTCATCAAGACCTTGGAAGGCGATGTGGCTGCCGTTGATCGGCTGGAGGACACTCAGAGCGAGTTGCGCAGTAGGGTAGTGAAAAGAACGAAATTCTCTGTCTTTTCCAATTTGGTGCTTAACTTGGGGTTTTCATGTGGTTACTTGTTGGCATTCGCGTGGGCGGCGTTTCGCCTTTCCGCCAACACGCTTTCCTTTGGTGGCATGACGGCTTTTCTGCAATTGGTGAACCGCATACAGAATCCTGCCCGACAGCTGACGCGTCTTGTGCCCTCTTTCGTTTCGGTGTTTACTGCGGCGGAACGCCTGATGGAACTTGAGGAAGACCCATTGGAAGAACAAGGAAAGCCCATTGAGTTGGGCAGACCATGTGGCATAAGGTTCAAAGATGTGAGTTACTTTTACGACCGGGAGGATGGAAATGTCATCGACAATCTGTCCTTTGATTTCCCTCCGGGTTCGTGTACGGCAGTATTGGGTGAAACCGGATCCGGCAAAACTACTCTTATCAGGATGATGTTGGCATTGTTGCGCCCGCGACAAGGAAAAGTGGAAATCTATGATGATAAAGAGAACTTGGAACTGACACCACGTTTTCGCGCCAATTTTGTATATGTTCCACAGGGAAACACGCTCCTTAGCGGTACGATTCGCGAGAACCTGCTCTTGGGAAAGATGACTGCGACGACCGAAGAAATGGAGGAAGCTCTGCGAAAGAGTTGTGCCGAGTTCGTGTTCGACCTTCCCAATGGGCTTGATACACAATGTTCTGAAAAGGGTGGAGGACTCAGTGAAGGACAGGCACAGCGCATTTCCATAGCTCGCTCACTGCTTCGCAACCGCTCCGTTATGCTTTTCGATGAGGCTACGTCGGCTCTTGACCCCGAAACAGAACGCCGACTGTTGGAAAACTTGCTGAAAAACAAGAATAAAACGGTGATATTCATCACCCATCGCCCGGCTCTCATTCCATATTGCGACCGGATATTGGAACTGAAGCGAACAGCTCGGGCGAAACACGAGAATGGCAAAAGTTCAAATACAATAAGAGAGAGTGAATTTAATAAATAAATAAGATTATGAAACGAATATTTTTATCAATGATGATGCTCTTGACTGCTTTGACAGCCCTGCACGCTCAAGACGCGGATGCCAAGTATGCGGTGAATCTCTTAAAACCGGGAACGATGGCACCCGACTTCACTTTGCAAACGGCTGATGGAAAAAACATCAAGCTAAAGTCGTATCGAGGCAGTTACGTGGTGCTCGATTTTTGGGCTTCGTGGTGTCCGGATTGCAGAAAAGAAATTCCGGAAGTAAAGAAACTTTGGAACGATTTTCGGGATTATAATGTCCGTTTCATCGGAATTTCTTTCGATACCGATAAGGAAGCGTGGGTAAACACCTATTGGGAGAAATATCAAATGAATTGGATGCAGGTTAGTGAACTCAAGAAATGGAAGCGTGAAACCTTTATCGATCGTCTTTACCACATCGATTGGATTCCCACCATGTATCTTATCGACCCGGAAGGACGCATTGTGTTGGGCACTGTTCAGATTGAGAAAATAAGAAAGGCTTTGGAAGAAGCGCAGCTGCCCCTGAAAACCAATGCTTCGGACGTGGCTCCGCAATATGTTGGTGGCGATTCCGCCATGCAAGCCTATTTCATGGAGAACGAGCTTTATACGATGAAGGCGCGCAAGTGGCGAGTGGAAGCCAATGTGTTGGTATCGCTGAACATAGAGATTGATGGCAGTACTTCCGGCGCAAGGGCTTTGGAGGTGAACGGACTGAAAGCCACCAACCCGAAATTCGAGAAACTCACACCCGAAGAACAACAGGCAATCTTAATCGATGTGGAAACATTCTTCAAATCCGAAGCCGTGCGTCTGGTGCAGCGAATGTCCAATTGGAAACCGGCGGAGAAGAACGGGCGTCCCGTGATGGAGAAAATCACCCTTACCGTTCCTTTCGATCCTTATCAGAAAGCCGGTAAAAAGAAAGTCTGACAACAGCCCCCTCCTCCCTATACTCATAGGGAGCTTCTCTTTACCATCTGTACAAATGTAATCCCCTTGTTTCGTAGCCGTGAAAAGAAACTATCCCATCAACTGCCTTTTTACCGTTTTAAAGACCGATAACAATGAGTTCTCGATACATCGGTTGTTTGAATCCGGCATCTTCATAAAAACGATGCTCGTTGTTTTGTGTGTGTTTGGCAACATTTCTTTCATGAAAGCCCAAAGTAGCGACTCGTATCTGAAGCACCGAATCACCTTGAGTGGGGCATTGACCTCAAGCGATACTTGGCAGTTAGACGCAGCCTATCATCGCATGCTCCTTCCTTACCTCGGAGTTGGAACATCAGTGGGCTTGTGGCGTCAGTACGGAACGGACGGCATTCCAATGGGTGAAGGCTGGGTAGTGCGAGAAGAGAATGAGAAGATTCACCAATTCTATTTGCGTCCCTCTGTTTATTTTGTCTCGCCTGCGATATGGAGGATTTCCGATGCCCGACTTCATGTTTTCCTCGAACCCGGATGTATGCTTTCTGCTCCTTACGATAAACTCTATGTCAGTTTGTCCGGAAAGCGGGGACAGTATATGGATTACGACAAGGTAAGTACGAAAGAAGGTCGCTGGTATGCTTTCGATTGTAAGTTAGGCTTCAATCTTACTTTCGGCGATGCCGTTCTTTCGGTAGGTTATGTTTGTTCCAATCTCGACATTTTCACAATGCGTCGCCACATGACATACAGGGACATATCATTCAACGACTTTTATCCCGAAAAGAAAACTTTGCATGGCGGATTCCTTTCCTTCAGTTATTGCTTTTGAGACATCAATACATAGAAATAGTCGGCAGTTTTTTTTCGTGTGAAAACCATCGGTTTGCGAAAGCTAAGCTTTTACATTCCAAAAGCTCACCTTTTACAACGCAAAAGCTTAGCTTTTGGAATGTAATACCTTAGCTTTTGGATAGCAGTTTGTAAATAGTTGATTTTCAGTCTGTTCTCTTATCGTGATTTTCCTCTCGTCATTGCCGTGTCTTTTACCCCGTTAGCCTGTCGGCGGAACGGACAAGTTGGCTTCCGAGTACTGCAACGGTAATAACCAACAAATGATTCTTGGCAGCCTCCCGGTTTTTAGTTTTCGTGATAATAATATTCATATAATTTAACAGAAGATTTCTGTTAGTAAGATTTTTTTTTTTACATTTGCAGCATATTACTATTAAATTTATTTTGAACCATTAAAGTATGACGAAGTTAAAAACAGATTTCTTATTTTTACTTTGTGTGCCTATGTTCTATTTATGCCGGGATACTGATATTGAACTTAAAAAATAACATAAAAGCAATTGATATGAAACTACGAAAAAGACTTTTGGCGATTTTCTTGCTCCTCGGTTGTGTGTCAGCCATGCAAGGGCAGAGTAAATTTCATTTTGATTTAGATTACCACTATTATTTGGGTTTATCTGAAAAATTTATGAATCGAACGTTCCATCGCGACACTGATAAAATGGGCGGAAACTCTTTGCGTTTCACTGCTCGTTACGACCTTTCTCCTCTTTGGTCTGCAGGAGTGGGCTTGGGATTGGATTGTTACACGAATCCTTCGCACAATACCATGCCGATTTTTGCCACAGTGAGATGTAAAGCCATAAAGACTGTTCCGGAGCTTTACGCTTTCTCAGATTTGGGCTATGCTGTAAAGGTGGGGGATTATTCGAAAGGGTTCACCGGTAGTCTGGGTATTGGTTATACTTATAGCTTCGCAAAGCATTTAGGAGTGAACTTTCAAATTGCATACAACTTGAAATGCTTTGACGACCTGCCTACCTACACGATTGATACATACTTGAACAGAACGACTTATAGCGAGGAAGATGCCACGCGTCACTCGTTGTCGTTTGGTATTGGCTTGACGTTCTGATTGTCGCTCATCTGTCGTCTTTGGCGGAGGTGATGAGCATGGGACGAAAAAAAGGTCATCTTTCGTATTGTGGAAGATGACCTTTTAGACTTTAAGTGCTGACCTTTCGCAAGTATTTTTCGCAAAAAAATCTTTTGAGTGTTCAGCTTTCTGTTTTGAAGAGTTGCATTCCTTTTTTTAGTAATCTCTGTTTCGATTCGGAACGTGCCGTTATTTTATTATTATTTTTTTGCCTTTATGGATGTAAATTCCCGGTTGTACCGGCTTTTTGAGTCGTTGCCCGGATAAATTGTAATAATAGGGACTTTCGTTAGTGTTTCCGGCTTTCTCGCACTCGATGCCCCGGATGGCTGTCGTGTTGTTTACCTTGTATTTCCAATCGTCTTTCTGCGATGAAATGTCGATGAAGGTGTCTTGTCGGATGTTCATCACATCCACTGTCTGCGATTTGTTCATCCCCATGTTGAACACGAAGTTGATGGCATCTGACGAAGAGTTGATGCGGAATTGCTTTACGAAATATCTTTTTCCACCTCTCTCCGTGGTAGTTGTTACCGCGTTGCCGGGCCACGGACTGCTTGTCGCACTTCCCCAGTAATAATAGTTGATGGAAGGAGTCGGGCTTGAGGTTTTAGCTTCAGCCCATGTGTCGTCCGCATTATCTGCGTTTACATATACACTGATGTCGTAAGGTTGGAAATCAACGATGTCGTAGTGGCGAGTGCTAATGCCGGTAACAGTCCCATTGATGAGCAAACCGACTTTCAGCGTTGTGGCTTTTCCTTCCGGAATGGTTATCTTCGATTCATTTTCGGCTATGGAGCTGCTTGCTTTGGGGTCGCTTCCGTCTATAGAATATACAATCTTCGCATTCGGATTTCCCGTAACTGCTGTTAGCGTGACGCTTTGTACGCCATCGTAACTTCCACTTGGCAGGTCCGCCCAAGCGAAACTCGACGTGTTCTTGTCGGCATAATATGCCCAATTCTCTCCACCGGTGATTTTTATCCATTTCGATTGTGTGGCGAAAGTAGCCGCCGGCCCCACGACAGTAAGCAGGTTGCCCATGTCACCTTTTGTTACCATGGCATAGAAATCGTTGCCACTGACGAGTTTGGTTGCCGTACTTCGGTTGCTGATGCCTAATAGTTTGCGCACGGTAATCATGTTCTTGATGTCCTTCTTGCAGCTTTGCCAATGCTTCAGGAAAACGCAAGGTGTTCCTGGCATGGCCATGATGTAAGCGTTGGCTGCCGAAATGTTGTTTCTTATCGGGTCTTGCGTGTTGCCGCCTCCTCGATCCTCCGTGTCGTGGTTCTCTACGAAGGTTACCGCATAGCGAGCATAATCGGTGAGTTTTGCCAATCCTTGTCCGTCCAATGCAGCCCAATTGCCGTTGTTCACCGCATCGCGGATGGCATATCGCAGTGGGAAATCGAAAGCGGCACTGGTGATGACGCCCCCTGTCCGGGTGCTTTCTATCCAGTTTTTCACTTTCGCAAGGTTACTGTCGAAATATTCACCTACTGAAAATTGCGGTTGTGTGGCAGTGTTATAAAGCCCGGTGAAACTACCGGCGTAGCCTTTTACCATGTCGTAGCGAAAACCTGAGTAACCAAATTTATTGATCAGCATGTTGAGGTATGCCTTTACCGTCTTTTGTACGTTAGGGCTGTGATGGTCGAGGTCGCGCATGCCATCCCATCCCTCTCCGGTATCGTTGTTTTGGCTGAGCGAGACGCCCTGCTTCGTGGCTTCGGCTTGAGTTTTTCCTTTGTCATCGTCTTTCACGATGTCGGTTGCTCCCATGGTATAGGTTGCTCCTTCGTAGGTTTCCGTAGGGAAATCGAACCAGTTGCTCACGTTCCCACGATGATTGATGACGATATCGGCTATCGTGCCTATCCCATTTTTCTTCCATGTGTCGATGAGGCTAAGCAGTTCCTTTTCCGTTCCGAACGAACTGGTGTAGTCGCTGAACCAATAGAGAGGGTCGTAGCCCATTGAGGGATTATGGCTTGGTTTGGCACTTTGAGGAATCCATACAAGGTCGAAGAAGTCCACGATATCATTTGTCTGTGCTTCCAAGTTGGTCCATTTTGTATCGTCGAAGGAATCCCAATAAAATCCTTGCAGCATTACACCTTTATAATTGTCTTGCCACCCTTGCGCGAGTGAGGAAAGAGCAATGCAGCATAATGTAAGCAGCGTAAATATTTTTTTCATGATGTTTCTTTTCTATGTTTGTCTGATGTTTGGTATTTATTTGTCTGGCATATTACGAAAAAAAGGAGAGGATGCACTGAGCATTCTCTCCTCATTGTGGTTATGAAAGCAATGTCAGTCTGTTAGTTCTTCTTGAAGACTACTTTATGATTGCCCTCGTAAGAAATATAGAGCTTGACAGTATAGTTTCCTGCCTCATCGATTTTCAGATTTTTACCATTGTTCTCGGTCAGGTCGTCGAAGCTGTATGAATTGTCATTCGAACCACCCCACGATAAATCCCAATTACCGTTGGCACGGAATTTCATTTCGCCTACTTTCAAATCTCCCGTCCACGTCCATGCCTTTTCGTTCTTGTCATAAGTCATGTCGGCGTCGGAATTCCAATCGTTGGGGGTAGCACTGCCGATGATTCCTATTTTAATTGGTGAAATGGAGTAAGTGCCATCTGCCAAACTTGCCTTGATGCGATAGAAGCCCGGTGTGGGAACGAGAATGTTTGTTTCGCCTTCTTCCACGAGAATGCCATCAGCTCCGCCTTTGCCCCAGTCCGGAGCTTCCCATGAACTTTCATGGCTGCGGAACTTGAATTCGCCTTCCAGATAGTAATAACCCAAATAGTTGCCATCCAGTTCTTTGCTGCGCATCTTGTCCGTACCTTTATCGCCCCAACTGTTGCTGTTGCCGGCAATGTAGATGAACTCTGCGAAGTCGGGAGCAATAAGCTGTGCCTTTACGATGATATCCACCGTGTTGGTGAAGGCTTCACCCCTTGCGAGAACAATTGTGTTCTTTACTGTGGCAGGAATGGAGCGCGGGTCGCCGGCCTTGCCATAGAGTTTCTCGATGGCTTTCTGTAGTTCTGACACGCTTACGAAGCCTTCCTCGTTAGCTTGAAGGATATAGTTGGCAGTCTTCTTCGCGTTGTAGAGTATAATGGTTGTTGTCTGGCTTGCGATGGGGTCGTCAGTCTTTATCACGGGCGTGAACAACTTGACGGTTTCAGTCTTAACCTGTGCGAAATCGATGATACCTGACTCGGCTGTAGCCGTAAAACTCACTGTCTTTCCGGGTTGTGCTTCGTTGCTGATAGGGTCTGCCCAATCCGTATAGTCGTCGCTTCCTCCGCAACTTGCGAGAAGAACGATACTTAATAAATAGAATATCTTTTTCATTTTGAAACTCCTTGTTATAGCGGAGCCGAAGCTCCGCGTTTGGTTCTGAAATTATTGTTGCTCAATGAAGAAGAACTGTTTTGTGAAATCGTTGAAGAACACTTTGTACGTTCCCTTCTTATAAGGAATGTTGGCTGAGCCGGATGCCACTCCGAATGGGAATTCGGCAATACCCCAGCTTTCGTCCCAGCTGCCTATGGCAAATTTAACACCACCTTCAATGGGAGAATTCTCATCGAATGTAATAGTGGTGAACCAGTCGTGGTTCTCCGGTGAAGCGAAGATCGGAGTCATCGGGTTTCCTTCTTTCTCGTTCCATCCGTTCTGTGTGCCGGGCATTGTTATTTTCGCGTAGGTAGTTGTGGGAACGGTCGCTGCAGGTTTGATGACACAAGTCAGAGCTTTGGTGTCCATCGTGATGGTGTAATAGCCTGCTGCCGGAACGGTAATGTTTCCCGGATCCGAACCACCGTCGCGCAGTGATGTGCCGAGTGGCGTTCCGTCAGAACACCATACCATGTGATCCCAATCGCCCGGAGTCTTCACAATCTTGAAATTGGCATCAGCGGGGAAGTAACCCGTGTATTCAAACTTGCCATCACCGGTTGCCTTGTCGTAGGTCTCGCCTGCCTTTGTATAGAGAGGCATCATGGAAACACCGATGGCATCGGCAGCATTGGTCCACTTGCCGTCTCCAATGCAACTACCAATGAGATACCATGTGGCAGGAACGGCATCCTTCAGTTCCACATAATAAGGAACAACGGTCAGCTTAACGGCGTTGGAATAGACCGTCTGCGCTCCTTTTGTATTGGCGAGGCAGCGCACCCAGACATCCATCGTTGCAGGTACTTTTCCCTCTTCATAGCCGTTCAATTGCTGCATTGCTTTCGCCATGTCTTTGGTGAAGAGCAGTCCATTGCACGTTTTATACGATTCTATCAACGTAACGTAATTAGCTACGCCAAGTTGTGCGTCAAGATCACCGTTGGCATCAAACTCCTTAGTGAACTGTCCATCCTTTGAAACTTGGAACTGATATTCCACTCCTGCCGGGAAACCGTAATCGGGTTGCGACCATGTGAAAGTGATGGTCTTGGCATTCAATAAGTCTATTCCTGTTGAATAAACCGGCTGATTGAGTGTGAAAGTGTTCGGCTGTTGGAGAATGGGATTGTCATCCCTGTCATCGGAACATGCCGTAAATAAGCCCGCACAGCAAATCAGCATGACTAAACTAAATATCTTTTTCATATTCGTTCTGTATTTTGTTTTGTTGCGAAGGAGCCTTTGCGTGTCGTTTACGGCTCCTTGCAGTATCGTATTAGTAACCCGGGTTCTGTTTTAAATTGGTGTTCGCGCCCAAGTCTTTGTCGGGGATAGCATAGATGTTGCGCGTTTCAGAGAAGTTTCTGCCGTTCTTCGCACCGCCTTTCCATGTCCAATTGTAATTGTTGTTACCACCGAATTTGTTGAAGCGGATGAGCGTGTTGCGTCGCATTCCTTCAAAGTAGAACTCACGACTCCATTCATCGCAAATCTCATCGAGCGTATAAGCAGTCTTGAGGTTGGGATTGTTGGCGCGCTCACGAAGAGCATTGATGGCTTTGGCAGCATTACCCGTTGCTGTGCCACCATTAAGATGAGCTTCTGCTTCAGCATACATGAGGTAGGCCTCGGCTGCGCGCATCAATGGGAAGTCCATGTCGGGGAATTGGGCATCGTGGGTGTTGGAACCATCGGAATGGAAGTTCAAGAACTTTGCTACCGCATAGCCATCAGTGAATGTGGATTGTGTGGCGTTGTCCAATTTGCGATCAACACCCCAGAAGATGGCACGGTCGTCAGATGCTTTGGTGGTCATCTCGTAAGATGGCACCTGTGGCGCATTGCCTGCCGGGAAGAACTTTGCCAGGAGATCCGGACGAGCTCTGTTACCGGCCCAGTTACCCGTTGTACCATTGGTAGCATCGGGATTATCTTTGTCTGCGTGCATCTTGCCATCGAACGTGGAGGCAATGACAAAGAGCGAACCACCATAGCTTGTTGTAGTCAAACCGTCTGCCTTAATGGGGAAAATGATTTCCTTCGCTGCGCTTGACTCGCCATTGTCGCCCATGAAGAGTTTCTGGTAAGCACTCCATCTTCCAGTGGGAGTGGTGTTGAGCTGGAAGTCAGAGTCCATGACTTTCTTGGCATAGTCTGCTGCTTTCTGCCATTGCGCTTTACCTATATATACCTCTGCATTGAGATAGAGTCGTGCTAACAGCATCCAGTCGGCAGCCTTATTGGCACGACCATAACCAGGTTGATCTGAGGTGAGTGCTTTTGCTTCCAATAAATCTGGTTCAATCTCCAAGAGCTCTTTCTCCAAGAAGTCGTAAACTTCCTGTCGTGTAGCCTGTTTGGGTTTTTCCACCGTTGTCAGACTGAAAGGAATGTTTCCAAAAGCGTCCATGAGGTAGAAGTAATGGAGTGCGCGAACGAAGCGAATCTCTGCCGTCATAGTTTTGTCGTAATCGCCGGCTTTCTGGAGATAATCGTTGCAATAAGTGATACCCGTTGTCAGGCGATAATAGTACATTGCGGTCATCGGATGAGAAGCTCCGAATGTATTATAGACGAACTCTGCGATGCCGGGGTCTCCCCAACTACAAATGGCCTCATCAGTGGAAAGCTCGTTAGCGTTCCACATTTGGCGGATAAATCCCGCTGTTCCACCATCGTAACCATCGAGGTCGGAGTCGCCGTTGGCACCACCGTTTCCGGGAAGAGCCAAGTTTGCGTAACACTTATTGTACTCTCCTATGACATTATATTCTGTGCTGATATTGGGATCTTTTGGATTTTTCGCGTTATCCAAGTCGCCAATACAGGACGAAAGGCTCATCGCTAAAGCGAGTGTTGCCATTGGAACCATGTTTTTTAATATATTTTTCATTGTTGCTTCGATTGAAATGTTAGAAATTGAGGTTCAAACCTAAGATAACGGAGAAGGGACGTGGGTAAAGATTATTGTCGATACCATTATTTGTCTCCGGGTCAATCCCGTCATATTTAGTCAATGTGAGAACATTGGAAGCCGTTGCGTATATGCGTCCGCTCATTCCTTTCCAAGCGTTTGATTTGAACAGATTCGTGAAACTATAGCCCAACGTGATGTTGTCCAACTTCAAGAAGCTGGCATTCTGTACGTAGAGATCGGATTGCTGTGCCGTGTTCTCATTCGTTTGCCAATTCTTTTCAAGCGACATGATGGGTCGGTTGGCTATGTAAGCGTTTTGAGCGTAGATGGCGCCCGGGCTTACGTTGGCAGATGTGGCAGCGATGTTGTTGAAAACGTAATTGCCAATGCTTGCACGTAGGGTGAAACCGAAGTCGAAGTTTTTATAGTCCATGCGTGAAGTCATACCCATTGTTACGGGTGCCGTTGCAGCCTTGTAGAGATATCGGTCAGCAGAACTGATTTGTCCATCTCCGTTACGATCAACCACCTGATTTTCGATGGGTTTACCATTCTTATCATACACCTGTTGATAGACGTAGAAAGAATTAGCAGCAAAGCCAACCTGATGTGCCAATACCTTGTTAAATTGTCCTCCGGCATCGTCGCCTGTCTGAACGGGCATTCCACCAGTTGTAACACCGCTCAAATCGGTAATCTTGTTGTAGTTGTAAGTGAAGTTATAGCCGATAGTCCAGTAGAAGTCCTTTGCTTGAACAGCTTTCCAGTCGAGCTGAACTTCAACACCAGTGTTGTTCATAGAACCGATGTTCTGCCATGCTTGGTTCTTGAACAAGCCCATAGCTGCGTATGGTGCGTAGTTCAATAAGTCGGTTGTCTTGCGGAAGTACCAATCCACTGTTCCTGAGAGGCGCTGATTCCACAATCCGAAGTCGAGACCTACGTTGTAAGTCGTGGTTGTTTCCCACTTCAAGTCTGGAGTACGGTTAGCCGGACGATAGAGAATACCGTCTTCAGCTGTAATCTTACCGTCGCCGTTCATATCGATGAGTGGATAGTAGCCGTTGGTACCAGTGCTCTTTTCGTAGGTAGCAACCCATCCATAGTCTGCAACGTCTCCTTCCTGCTGACCAGTCATACCCCAGCCAAGACGGAGCTTCAAGTCAGAAAGCCACTTGATATCTCTGAACTTGTTTTCATCCTTGATTTTCCACGCGAAAGCGAATGATGGGAATACTGCCCAATGGTCTTTGAAACGCGAAGAGCCATCATCGCGCACCGTAGCCGTTATCATGTAACGATCCATTAAAATATAATTTGCGCGTCCGAAGAAAGATACCAAATAATGGTCGGTCGCGAAATAATAAGGAGTGTGTGGACGTGCCGTACCTGCCAATGAGGCGTCGTTATTGGTCAAGGGGTAGTAGCCGATGTAATCATTGTTCTTGTCCTGATAGAAGCTCTGATACTCGTAACCAGCCATGATGTCGAAGTGGTGCATCTTGTTGAAGTCCTTATAATATTGCGCGTATGCACTCAATGACAGGTTACGTTTGAAAATCTCCTCATATCCATAGGAACCATAATACATTGCTCCGGGGTAGCCCGGCAATTTGTTCGTTGTTTGTTTTCCTTTTGCGATGTCAGCACCCAATGTGAGATGTAAGCGTAAATCCTCGAAGCCGTGAACTTTATAATCAAAGTCGGCACTACCAATGAACTCACGACTGTTAGCGTGGTCGTCCATTTGGTTGAGAAGTGAGAGTGGGTTGGCAGTAGCCTCGTTAAATTTCGTGTGTTTCCATTGATTGTCTTTCAATGAAGAACCATCGGTGGGCCATTGGAAATAACCTCCGAAGTTTTTAAGTGTTTGGTCGATTCCGGGCATTGCCGTGTGGAATGGTGATGTGAAAGCATTGACGGCTTGAGTGGGGTCCATCCAAACAGCGGCGCCAATCGCACCACCATCAGCGAATTGTGATTTGGCATACATGCCCTTTGCGTTCAAGTTCATGTTCAGATGGTCGTTGAAGAACGAAGGACTCAAGTTCACTGCAGCCGTGTAGCGTTTGAAATCAGATGTTTTTAAGATGCCCTGCTGATTGGTATAGCCCATGGATACGCGATACGGCAAATTGTTGTTTTCTCCCATCTGTGTAGTGCCCGAAACCGTTACGTTATGGTCGTGGCTCCATGCCGTGCGATAAATCTCATCTTGCCAGTTCGTGTTTGCCGTACCCAACATTCTGTATGGATCGCTGTCTTCTCCAAAGATATTCTTGATGAAATCGCGATACTGATAAGCGTCCATCACGTCGATGGTCTTTTTCTTCATACTCATCGTAACGCTACCCGCGTAAGAAATGTTCAGTCCCTTACGTCCTTTCTTGGTAGTGATGATGATGACACCGTTAGAACCGCGCGAACCATAGATGGCTGTTGCCGATGCGTCCTTCAATACGTTAAAGCTTTCAATGTCCTGAGGGTTGATTGTTGAGAGGATGTTGGAAACGCCCTTTACACCATTGTTGTCAATGGCCAGACCATCGATCACGATAAGAGGGTCGTTTGATGCGTTCAGAGATGCGCCGCCGCGAATACGGATTTGTGTGCCTCCACCCGGCGTGCCATCGTTGGAAATTACGCTAACGCCGGCAGCTTTTCCTACCAACATGTCCTGCGCGTTTACCACTACGCCTTTGTTCTTCTCGTCCGGCTTCATGGCGAGTACCGACCCCGTGAGGTCGCTCTTCTTCACCGCTCCATAACCAATTACCACAACCTCGTTCATTTGTGCGGCATCTTCCTGAAGGGTGATTACCATTCCGTCTTTTGCCGTAACTTGTTGCTTTTGATATCCGATATAGGATATGGTGAGTGTAGCACCCGGTTGCACACTGAGTGTGAAATTGCCATCGAGATCGGTCATGGTGCCGTCTGTGGTTCCATTAATAAGAATGGAAGCACCTATCACCGCTTCTCCGGTAGCATCTTGTACATGTCCTTTGACAACTGTTTGCGCAAAGGCTCCGATTGACAGGAATAACCCAAGTAGAAGGGTGAACATCCTGACAGGAAATTTGCTTTTTACCTGCTTCATCATTTTGTTGCTAAAGTTAATAATATAGAATAAATTGTTTATTACTTGTTTGTTCTCTCGGTTAATAGTCTGCCAAGACTTACTGAAGGCAAAGGTAACCCTCTTTGAGCTATTTTGCACTTTTTTTTCTTTGAAAATGCAAATTAACTTGCGCAATCGTTTGCACACACAAATATACGATAAATAATTGATATGGGTCAATTATATTGTAAAAATTTGTATTTTTGCCCTACAAAAAGTTTATTTCTCAACCAAAGACAATCTTAACCTATGCAAGAAGGTGGAAATTTAACAATGAAAGATATAGCCCGAAACCTTGGTGTTTCGGTTGCCACGGTGTCGCGAGCCTTGAAGGACAGTCCCCGGATTTCATCGGAAAAGCGAGCGGCGATACAGCGTTATGCGCGCGAACATAACTTCACTCCCAACCTGATAGCCGAGACCTTGCGCAAAAGTAAGGTGCAACCATTGAAGATTATCGGCGTTATTGTTCCCCAATTTACGCATTTCTACTTTTCCACCGTTCTTGCCGGTATTGAGGAGGAGGCTTCTGCCAGAGGTTATCGCGTCATGGTGGCGCAAAGCGATGAGCGATACGAGCGCGAAGTGAATATTTGTCGTTCGTTCTATGAGAACAAAGTTTGCGGAGTTATCGTGTCGCAGGCAAAAGATACAGTGAAATACGACCACTTCAAACACCTGATGGATCAAGGGGTTCCCTTGGTTTTCTACGACCGCATCAGCACCGGAGTGAATGCCAGCCGGGTGGTGGTGGACGATTACATGGGAGCTTTTTCCGCCGTTACCCATCTTGTTGATACCGGTTGCCGCCGCATCGCTTTTTATGGTGTTTCCCTCAACCTCGAGATAGGAAAGAATCGGTATAACGGGTATCGTGATGCACTGTTGAAGAATGGCATTCAGCCCAATGACCAACTAATAAGAATGTGCGACAATCGTGCCGATGCTGAAGCCATCACGCCCGATATGTTCACCTTGCAGAATCCTCCCGATGCTTTTTTTGCCGTGAACGACGATACAGCCATTGGTATTCTCTATTCGTGCAAGCGCATGGGCTTGCGTGTGCCCGACGACATTTCTATCTGTGGTTTCACCAACGGTGTGCGGGCGACTGCCTGCGACCCCATGCTCACTACCGTGGAGCAGCGCGGAATAAGAGTGGGAGAGGAGGCGGCGAACATTCTCATTGATAAAGTGGAAGGTGCATTGCCCATGGATTCGGTGGAAAAGCGCGTGGTGCGTACGCGACTCATCGTGCGAGGCACATCTCGATAGTCTCAATCTTCAATGAATACATTTAAATTCTATTGCAATAAACAACAAACAATAAAAAAATGAAACAGAGAGCAGACAAGACTTTTTGGCAGTTGTGGAACCTCAGCTTCGGTTTCTTTGGCGTACAGATAGCCTACGCTTTGCAAAGTGCCAACATCTCCAGAATTTTCGCTACGTTGGGAGCCGACCCACACAACTTGAGTTATTTTTGGATTCTCCCTCCGCTGATGGGCATCTTGGTTCAACCCATCGTCGGGACATTGTCCGATAAGACGTGGACACGCTTTGGTCGGCGCATTCCCTATCTCTTTGTGGGTGCCACTGTTTCCGTGCTCGTGATGTGCTTGTTGCCCAATGCCGGTTCGTTTGGTATGGCAGCTTCCACAGCCATGGTGTTCGGATTGGTATCGTTGATGTTTCTCGATACCAGCATTAATATGGCGATGCAGCCTTTCAAGATGCTTGTGGGCGATGAGGTGAACGAGAAACAAAAAGCCTTGGCATACTCCATTCAGAGCTTTCTTTGTAACGCCGGTTCTTTGGTGGGTTTTGTCTTTCCCTTCTTTTTCACCGCGTTGGGCATTGCCAATACCGCTCCCGCCGGCATTGTTCCCGATTCAGTGATATACTCGTTCTACATCGGTGCCGCCATTCTCATTCTCTGCGTACTCTATACTACCGCGAAAGTAAAGGAGATGCCACCGAAGGAATATGCCGAATACCATCAACTCGTGGAGACCGGAAACGAGTCGAAAGCCGATTGGATAACCTTGTTGAAGAATGCACCAAGCACTTTTTGGAAAGTGGGACTGGTGCAGTTTTTCTGTTGGTTTGCTTTTATGTATATGTGGACTTACACCAACGGCACGGTGGCTGCCAATTGTTGGGGTGTTGATATGCTTGCCAAGAACGCTACCTCCACATCCGGCTATCAAGAGGCCGGCAACTGGGTGGGCATTCTTTTTGCAGTTCAGGCGGTAGGTTCGGTGCTGTGGGCAATGGTTTTGCCACTCATCAAGAACAAGAAGCTGGCATACAGCCTTTCATTGGTTTTGGGTGGCATTGGCTTTGCCATGACGGCTTTCGTTCACGATCCATATATCATGTTCGTTCCCTTCTTGCTCATTGGTTGCGCTTGGGCGGCTATATTGGCTATGCCTTTCACTTTTGTTACCAATGCACTGGAGGGCTACGGACACATGGGGACTTACCTCGGATTGTTCAATGGCACGATTTGCATACCGCAGATTATCGCCGCCCTTGTGGGTGGTTCCATTCTTAATGTGGTGGGTTCCGTGCAAAGCCACATGATGATTGTTGCCGGTGTGTCATTGGTCTTGGGTGCTTTGTCGGTATCGACCATCCGGGACGAATCCACGCGTTAAACATATTTCTTGAATGAAGAAGCATGAGGCGGACTTGTTTTGTCGAACGGATAAAACAAGTTCGCCTTCTTTTTTTTGCTATCCCATGCGAACGGAACCGCACGAATTTTCCGGGAGAAATGTCATTCGTCCGGGTGTAAAAAACTATCTGTTTTCAAAAGCTTAGCTTTCGCCTCGCAAAAGGTGAGCTTTTAGGAGTCAAAAGCTTAGCTTTTGCAAGTCAAAAGGTGAGCTTTTAAAACGTGAGATGTAGTGTGCTGATTATTAGTGTATTATGAATTTTTCGTATTGTCGGTATTTTTTGCGATTTCTCTACCATGGAAACACGCGCTCATTGGTAAAATACCTTTAATGCAAACGTTTGCGCACTTTTTGATATAAATCATTTAAAAACATGTTTCCACATTGCTTATTTATTAGTATCTTTGGAGCAGATAAACCAATCAACGACCCTATGAAATTACATTTTTGCATAGAATATCATACTTTTTACGGACAAGACCTTGTCCTGAATGTTGTTACCGGCAGGAATATGGACGATTCTGATGTCGCACAGTATAGAATGCACACTGAAGATGGCATTTGTTGGAAGGCGGACATCGATTATGAGGCAATTCCCGGTTCGCAACTGAATTATTTTTATAATGTTCAGGTGGGCGACGTGGAGGAGCGTTGCGAATGGAAGGTAATTCCCCATAAACTTCTGTTCAATGCTGACAATGCCCGAAGTTACACGGTGTTTGATCATTGGCGCGACATTCCTGAAAATGCGTTCCTCTATACCTCTGCCGTTACCAACTGCGTGGGAGGCATGAAAACGGAGAAGCCCGACATAGTGGATGAAGAGCAATGCTTGTGTTTTAAGGTGCGTGCACCGCAACTCGGCGCGGGCGACCGGTTGTACGTCGCCGGGAGTGATCCGGCTTTGGGTGCGTGGAAGGAGAAACGAGCCTTGCCAATGATTCGGCAAGGCGTGAATGAATGGGCGATAACCATTGATGCGACAAAGTTGGCGGACAGAAGACCGGAATTTAAGTTTCTGATTAAAAATCCGGTGAAGGACTATTCCCCCTTGTGGGAAAACTGCGATAACCGCGTGGTGGAACTGCCTGTTATCGACAATGGTGATGCGGTGGTCTATGAATTGGATGAGGCTCGCTTTACGTTCCCTCCCATTCGTGTGGCAGGAACGTTGGTGCCACTTTTCTCCTTGCGTTCCGATGACAGCTTCGGTGTGGGCGACTTCGGCGACCTGAAGAAGATGATTGATTGGGTGAGCACTACGCGTCAGAAAGTGTTGCAGATTCTTCCCATCAATGACACCACTGCCACACACACATGGGCGGACTCCTATCCATACAGTTGCATTTCCATCTTTGCGCTCCATCCGCAGTATGTTGATTTGAGAGGTCTGCCGACGTTGAAGGATAAGTCTCGAAATTACGAGTTCGGCATGTTGCGTCGGGAATTGAACTCACTCGCTCAGATAGATTACGAACGAGTGAACAAAGTGAAGACGGCTTATCTGCGATTGTTGTACGCGCAAGAGGGGAAAAGTGTAGTGGCAAGTAGGGAGTTCAAGGAGTTCTTTATAGAGAATGAGCATTGGCTGGTGCCTTATGCACAGTATTGCTTCTTGAGGGAACAATATGGTACGGCTGACTTTTCAAAATGGAAAGGGCATGAACAATGGAATGAAGCCGATCGCAACGCGCTGACCTCGCCACGCAACAAGGCTTACAAAAGTGTGGAGTTCTATTATTACGTGCAGTTTGTGTTGAGCAGTCAGCTCAAAGAAGCGCACGAGTATGCTGTTTCCAAGAACGTAATCCTCAAGGGCGACATTCCCATCGGCGTGAGTCGTTATGGCTGCGATGTGTGGACGGAACCTCGTTACTTTAATCTTGACGGACAAGCGGGAGCACCACCCGATGATTTTTCTGCCAACGGACAGAACTGGGGCTTTCCCACTTACAATTGGGATGCCATGATTGCCGATGGCTGTAAATGGTGGATACGCCGTTTTCAGAATATGTCAAACTATTTCGATGCCTACCGCATCGACCATGTCTTGGGCTTCTTCCGCATCTGGGAAATTCCGATACATTCCGTACATGGCTTGCTCGGACAGTTCTCGCCGGCTTTAGGCATGACAAGGGAAGAGATAGAAGGCTACGGACTGCATTGGCAGGAAGATTTCTTTACCGAGCCGTTCATTGCCGACTGGGTGCTCGAGCGAGTCTTTCGCGAACATGCCGAAGAGGTGCGCCAAAAGTATTTGGAGCCTACATGGGGAGGACGCTACAAGATGCGCCCGGAATACGATACACAACGAAAGGTGGAAAAAGCCTTCGAGGGGAAGAACTCCGACACCGACATTTGGATTCGCGATGGATTGTATGCGCTCATCAGCGATGTACTCTTCGTTCGCGACCATAAAGACCCCAATCGCTTCCACCCCCGCATCACCGTTCAGATGGATTTCATTTACGAAAGCCTCTACGACAGTGACAAGGCGATATTCAACCGCCTGTACAACGATTATTTCTACCGCCGCAACAATCAGTTCTGGTATCAGGAGGCGATGAAGAAATTGCCGAAGCTGGTCAATGCGACGCGTATGCTCGTATGCGCTGAAGATTTGGGCATGGTGCCCGACTGCGTGGCTTGGGTGATGAACGAGCTGAAGATACTCAGTCTTGAGATACAGAGCATGCCGAAAGATCCGAAGGTTACGTTTGGTCATCTCGGTGCCAATCCATACCGCAGCGTCAGCACTATCTCTACCCACGACATGGCAACGCTCCGCCAGTGGTGGGATGAGGACTGGGAACGGGCGCAGCACTATTTCAACAGTATGCTGCATCAGGACGGACAGGCTCCGCATCCGCTGCCGGGTTGGACGGCAAGAGAGATTGTCGGACGGCATCTCGCCTCGCCGAGCATGCTTTGCGTATTGGGCATTCAGGACTGGATGAGCATTGATGAGCGGTTGCGGCTTGCCGATGCGAACGCAGAACGCATCAATGTCCCCGCCAATCCGAAGCATTATTGGCGATACCGCATGCACATCGGTATTGAGGAACTGATGAAGGCAAATGATTTCAACCATAACATCACGGACTTGATAGCACAGTCCGGGCGATAAAGAACCAATGAGCAATGGGACGCAAATGGATGCGTCCCACTGCTCGTATATAGAAGGACAAACAAAAGCAGATATGAACAGATTGAAGTTGTTGGTCGTGGTGCTGTTTTCAGCCGTTTGGGTGATGGCACAGACCGCAGGAGAAAGTAACAAGATAGTATGGCAGAAACAAGCTTCACCCGACGGAAATGTGGTGGTGGCGTTCGGCATTGACAACGGACGGCCTTGCTATACGATGCAGTTTGGGGAGAAGGAAGTGATCAGGAAGTCGTATCTCGGACTGGAACTTGCCAAAGACAAGCATGCTTCGAAAGGCAAGGAGGAGACCGACCTCATGGATGGATTTGAGTTGCTTGAGACCGGCTGGGCCTCCGTCGATAACACATGGAATACCGTATGGGGAGAGTCGAGCCGGATACGCAATCACTACAACGAGATGGCAGTAAACCTTTATCAGCCGGACAGCAAGCGGAAGATGACCATCCGCTTTCGGGTCTATGACGAGGGAATGGGACTGCGCTATGAGTTTCCGCAGCAGGAGGAGCTCAATTATTTCATCGTAAAGGAAGAGCACACACAGTTTGCCATGGCCGGCGACCACACGGCTTGGTGGATTCCCGGCGATTACGACACGCAGGAGCAGGAGACACAGGAGACGAAGCTCTCCGAGATACGCTCGCGCTTCCACGAGGCTGTGAACTGGGGCAACTCTTCGGTCAGCGTCTTCTCCGAAACGGGTGTGCAGACGGCATTGCAGATGAAGACTGACGAAGGACTTTACATCAACCTCCACGAGGCGGCATTGGTAAACTATCCGGCGATGCACCTCAATCTCGACGACAAGACGATGACCTTCGAGTCGTGGCTCACGCCCGATGCCACTGGCAACAAGGCCTATGTTCAGACACCATTCAACACGCCTTGGCGAACGGTGATGGTCAGCGACGATGCCCGCACGATGCTGTCGAGCAATCTCATCCTTAATCTCAACGAACCGTGCAAGTTGGACGACACGAGTTGGATACACCCCACGAAGTACTGCGGTGTATGGTGGGAGATGATTGTGGGCAAAAGTTCGTGGAACTACACCGATGAATTCCCCTCGGTGAAGCTCGGACAGACAGACTACGCAAAGGCGAAGCCCAACGGACGGCACGCTGCCAACACTGAAAGGGTGAAGCAATACATCGATTTCGCTGCCGAAAACGGACTCCAGCAGGTGCTCGTCGAGGGTTGGAACATCGGATGGGAGGACTGGGCAAACAGGTGGAAGGAAGACGTTTTCGACTTCGTCACGCCCTATCCAGACTTCGACATCAAGGCGCTCAACGAATATGCCGAAGCGAAAGGAGTGAAGCTGATGATGCACCACGAGACCTCATCGAGCGTCATGAACTATGAGCGACATCTCAACGATGCCTTCAATCTGATGAACCGATACGGTTACGACGCGGTGAAGACGGGCTATGTGGGCGACATCATCCCACGCGGCGACCACCACTTCTCGCAAACCATGGTGAACCATTACCAGTATGTGGTGGAACAGGCCGCCAAGCACCACATCATGGTGAATGCCCACGAGGCTGTGCGACCCACCGGACTTTGCCGCACCTATCCCAACCTCATCGGAAACGAAAGTGCGCGCGGCACGGAATACGAGGCATTCGGAGGCAGCCGCCCCGACCACACCCTCATTTTGCCCTTTACACGATTGCAGGGCGGACCGATGGACTACACGCCTGGCATACTCGAAACGCAGCTCAAGACGTGGAGCGACAACCCGAACTTCATACACACCACACTCGTCGGCCAACTCGCACTCTATCTGACGATGTACAGCCCACTCCAAATGGCAGCCGACCTGCCCGAAAACTACAAGAAATATGCCGACGCCTTCTACTTCATCCGCGACGTGCCGTGCGACTGGAAACAGAGCATCTATCTCGAAGCCGAGCCCGCACGCTACATCACCGTGGCACGAAAGGCTCCCTATCCAGGCGTGGACTGCTGGTATGTAGGCGGAAAATGCAACGAAGACGGACACACGAGCGTCATAAAGCTCGACTTCCTCGAAGCCGACGACTACTACGATTGTACCATCTACGCCGATGCCAAGAACGCTCACTACGAGAAAAATCCGAAAGCCTACACCATCAAGAAGAAGCGCGTGAAGAAAGGCGACGTGCTCAAGATAAAGCAAGCACCAGGCGGCGGTTTCACCATACGATTGTATGAAAGCAATCCACCCGTGAAGAAAATAATGTGGAATTAGCCCAGTAATCAAGCAGACTTGCCATGCTTTCCGAACGAAAACAACGCAGCGAAATGAAGAAGAAATAGACGATGCACCGGAAAAGTATAATCGTTTCGATAAAAAAGTACGATCTTTTCAGAGAAAAAGTACGATCTTTTTGATGAAAAAGTACGTACTTTTTTCCGAGATCCTTCCATCGTTTCGCAAGGCATTGATAATCAAACAATTACAAAAGGCCTATTTTCATAGCAAAAAACAACCGAATTTTCACCGCCAGAAACCGGAAAAATAGTAACAACCGCCCCCACATCCCACCTTTGAAAAGGCCCGTGGAGGCACCAAAAAACCAAAAGCAATGAACCCAAAACACCTCATCCCGACCCTCCTCTTAGCCCTCTTGCTCCCGCAAGGAACAAAGGCACAGGAACTGTTCAATGAAATAACCTATTCGCCAAAGGCCACCGTCTTCCAGCTCAACGCACCCATCAAACCCACCCTCCGCCTCTACGAAGCCGGACGAGGAGGCAAAGCCTATAAAAAAATAAAGATGCAACACGCAGCCGAGAACCGATGGACAGCCACCGTCAAAGGCAACCTCAAAGGAAAATTCTACACCTTCGACATCGGACGGGGCGAGACTCCAGGCGTGTTCGCCAAAGCCGTCGGCTGCAACGGCGCACGAGGAGCAGTCGTGGACATGAGCGAAACCAACCCGACAGGCTGGGAACAAGACCGCCGACTGCCGACCAACAGCCCTGCCGACCTCGTCATCTACGAGATGCACCACCGCGACTTCTCCATCGACCCCTCATCCGGGCTGCTGCACAAAGGCAAATACCTCGCCCTGACAGAGCAGAAAGCCATCGACCACCTCAAGCAGTTGGGCATCAACGCAGTGCACATTCTCCCCTCCTACGACTATGCGTCAGTGGACGAATCGCAACCCGACAAACCACAATACAACTGGGGCTACGACCCACTGAACTACAACGTGCCGGAAGGAAGCTACTCCTACGACGCCACACTGCCCACACGCCGCATCATCGAATTCAAACAAATGGTACAAGCACTCCACAAAGCCGGCATACGCGTCATACTCGACGTAGTCTATAACCACACCTACGACATCGAGGGCAGCAACTTCGAACGCACCTTCCCCAAGGCCTATTACCGCTATACAGCCGACGGAAAGCCAAGCAACGGCTCCGGATGCGGAAACGAAACAGCATCAGAGAAACCACTCATGCGCCAATTCATGATCGAAAGCATGAAATATTGGGCAACAGAATACCACATCGACGGCTTCAGAGTCGATCTCATGGGCATACACGACATCCAGACCATGAACCTCATCCGCAAGGAACTCACCAGCATCGACCCCTCCATCTTCATCTACGGCGAGGGATGGAGCGCAGGCACCTGTGCCTATCCTATAGAAAAACTCGCCATGAAAGCCAACATCAGCCAACTACCCGGAATAGCCGCCTTCTCCGACGACCTACGCGATGCACTGCGCGGACCATTCTCCGACGACCGTCAAGCCGCTTTCCTGGGAGGAATAAGCGGAATGGAGGAAAGCATCAAGGCAGGCATAGCCGGCATGATTGCCCACCCACAAGTGGACTACTCAAAGGTGAACTACTCCAAACAACCCTACGCCACAGAGCCGACACAGATGATAGCCTATGTCAGCTGCCACGACGATATGTGTCTGGTGGACAGAATCAAAGCCTCCATACCCGAAGCCGCCTATGACACCGAAACACTCATCCGCCTCGACCTCCTCGCACAGACAGCCGTATTCACCTCGCAAGGAGTACCCTTCATGCTCGCTGGTGAGGAAATGCTGCGTGACAAGAAAGGCGTCCACAACTCCTACAACTCCCCCGACTCAATCAACCGCATCGACTGGAACAATCTCACAGCCTACCCACAGGTATTTAACTACTACAGCGGCCTCATCCACCTCCGCCACAACCATCCAGCTTTCCGTCTCGGCGCTGCCGACCTCGTGCGAAAGCATCTGGAATTCCTGCCCGTGCAAGACTGTCTCGTAGCCTTCCGCCTGAAGAACCACGCAGGAGGCGACAAGTGGAACAACATCTACGTCATCCTCAATGCCAACAACCAACTCCGCACCGTCACGCTTCCGCAAGGCAAATACACCATCGTCTGCACCAACGGCGAAATCAACGAAAACGGACTCGGCGAGATGGAAGGCGGCGAAGTAATGGTGGACGGACAATCGGCACTCATCCTCCACGATTAGAAACATCACAAACGATAAAACAATCAATCCGTATGAAAAAAATTACCTTACTGCTTTCACTCTGTCTGCTCACACTCACCGTGAATGCCAAGATAAAGATAAAGAAAATCGACCCCACCTATTGGTATGTAGGAATGAAAGATGCCTCGCTGCAACTCATGGCCTATGGCGAAGGCATCAAGAATGCCGACGTGAAAATCAACTATCCCGGCGTGAGAATTGACTCGCTCGTCCGATTGGATTCGCCCAACTATCTCCTTCTTTACCTTAATATGGACGGAGCAAAAGCCGGAGTGATGAACATAGAATTTACACTCGGAAAGCAGAAAACAACCGTTAAATACTCATTGCTCAACCGTACGATGGCAGGTGAAAAGCGCAAGGGATTCGACAATACCGACGTGCTTTATATGCTCATGCCCGACCGCTTCGCCAACGGCAATCCCAAGAACGACATCATCAAAGGCATGCACGATGAACGCTGCGACCGCAACGAACCAAGCCTCCGGCACGGTGGCGACCTCGAAGGCATCCGGCAGCACCTCGACTACTTCACCGAACTGGGTGTGACGGCTCTCTGGTTCACACCTGTATTGGAGAACGACCGCCCTGCAGACGACGGGAAGTACAGCACTTACCACGGCTATGCCACCACTGATTACTACCGTGTCGATCCTCGTTTCGGAACGAACGAAGAATACAAATCGCTCGTCGATGCCTGCCACGCCAAAGGAATGAAGGTGGTGATGGATATGATTTTCAACCACTGCGGCGACTATCATATCTGGAACAAGGATGTACCGTCGAAAGATTGGTTCAATCATCCTGGTTACGGTCTTCAAACTTCCTATAAACTCACCCCTGTCCTCGACCCCTATGCCAGTAAGGTGGATATGGCGGAAACGGTCGATGGTTGGTTCGTAAGCTCTATGCCCGATCTCAATCAGCGCAATCCCCATGTCATCAAATATCTCATACAAAACTCCGTTTGGTGGATAGAGACCGTCGGCATCGACGGCATCCGCATGGACACCTATCCCTATGCCGACCGAAAGGCAATGGCCCAGTGGATGAAAACCCTCGACACGGAATATCCGAACTTCAACACCGTCGGCGAAACATGGGTGACAGAACCCGCCTATCCTGCTGCTTGGCAGAAAGACAGCAAGCTATCCGACTGTAACAGCTATCTCAAAACCGTGATGGACTTCGCCTTCTTCGACCGGCTATCGATGGCAAAGAACGAGGAAACCGACGATTGGTGGAAGGGGCTCAACCGCATCTACAACGTCTTGTGCTACGATTATCTCTATGCCAACCCATCGGCCGTGATGGCATTCGTCGAGAACCACGACACCGACCGTTTCCTCGCCAATGGCAAGGACTCCACTGCCCTCAAGCAGGCTTATGCTCTTCTGCTGACGATGAACCGCACACCGCAGCTCTATTACGGTACGGAAATCCTGATGAATGGCACGAAGGAAGTAACCGATGGTAATGTCCGCAAAGACTTCCCTGGTGGTTTTCCTGATGATAAGGTAAACAAATTCAACCGTGAGGGACGCACGGCAGCCGAGAATGCCATGTTCGATTGGACCAGCCGTCTGCTTCATTGGCGACAAGGCAACGAAGTCATTACGCACGGAACGCAAACCCAATTCATCCCATATCACGGCATTTACGTCATTGCCCGCCAATACAAAGGCAAGAACGTTCTGACCATCCTCAACGGTAAGCAAACTGACAACCGACTTGAGGTTGCCCGCTATGCCGAAATCATTGGGCAGCACACCACCGCAACAGATGTAACAACGGGCAAGACCATTGATTTGACGAAAGACATCCCAATGACCCAACGGCAAACAATGATTCTTTCCTTCTAATAAATTAATTGATTTACCATCCTTACGAATAAAATCTAAAACAGAGGGCTACCAATTTATTTTGGTAGCCCTCACCACATTGTCCTTGCTAAGACACGATAGAATAGTGTGGTTTCATATTGATTAATTGGAACCTGAAATTTGAGCGAACGGTAGTCTTGACTTCCTTTTTAGATATTGTATTTTTCCTTTATCTTATGTATAAAATCAACGAACCCTTCTCCAGCTTTGCCTTTCGGTATGATAGTTCCTTGTCCCTTGCTATGCATCAAGTAGAAATGTGAGGGCGTTTCTATTATCTTCGTTAGCTTGTCATAGGCAATAGAAGAATTGCCAAAAGAGCTGATATGTTCGCTGTGATCTTCATAAAAGTTCACGGTATATTCTTGATTTTGCATCAGTTTATTCTCATCAAAAGCCTTGTTTGCTTTCCTTTTGGGGCGAGTAAAATAAACCCAATTAGTACAGCATAGCATCACGACTATAAAGATAATCCCCCACCAGAAATGCTTGAAATCAGTTATCAGTGTTTCTCCCATGATGCTCATCATGATAAATAGCGCACAAACATTGATAATAATCAAACTTCTGACAAAATGAAATTCCTTTTTAAGTACAACCATATTGAATGTTTGATATTCATCTCTGGTTATAGTATTGGTAATGGAAAATAATGGTGTCATATATTATAAGTTCTTGCTCTTTACAGGACTATTTTGTTTTGCGAACTGATTATGAAATTATTTTGCAATCAGCTCTTTTAAGTTGTTCAAATAACGCTCCATTTCCTGTTTTGCCTTTGCGTCCTTTTCAACTTTGACGGCTGTCTCCAAATCCTTCATATAGGTGAGGTAGTCGGTTTCAGCAATGAACTTTGCCGCACGGATTCTGACAATCGGACTGCCATCGAAGAGCAAACCCTGTACCCAGCGCTTCGCATCCCATGACCGACACGATTGCAGCCAGTCGAGCGCTGCCACCTTTTCCTCCGGAGTTCCATATAGGAATGTTTCGTAGTATGCCTTTTCTTTCTTTAGGTCGGCTTTGGTCATGAGTATCTCCTTATTGTATATGTTGGGATTCACGACCCTTTGTTTGTAGGCTTTTATGGGCATGCGGAGGGTCCAGCGTATGATTCTCGGTATCATCCACATCATACCCGGAGTGGCTTCAGGATGCGCAATGCAGCTTGCCACCCTGCCTTTTCCCAATTTGTTGGTGATGAGGAAAGGCTTGTTGTTGGTCATGTTGCTTGGTGCGTTGCCCTCTTCGTGAACGTCGCTTTCCATGATGGCGAGCGTGTTGTATCTTATCGTGCTGTTGTCAGCTTCGGTGAATACAGGACCTTCGTAATAAACCACGTAGGAGAATGGTCGGTCTGCCAACTCCGGGAACAGTTTTGTTCCTTCTTTTGTCAGCGAAAACTTAGCAATGCCGTGCCCGCGGTTGTCGTGTTCTATGTCAATGGCCTTTGCACCGTTGATGCGCATGCAAGCATAGTCGGGAGTGTCAGAGAAAAGATAGGCACCCGCACAGATGCCCAGTGCTCCTTTTCCTGACTCTATGAATTTCCTGAGCCGTTGGATGTTCTCCGTTCCGAGGTTCAAATACTGCGTCGAACCACCACCTCCGGGAATGATAATGGCATCCAGCTCGTTCAGGATGCCGTTAGCAATGTCGGCGGTAGTGATGGTTCGTACCGTCATGTCAGGGTCGATTCTCACCGCTTCCACCGCTTCCCATATACATGTCTGTGAGCCACCATGTCCTTCAAACACGCCAACACGCGTCTTTCCGTCTTCTCTCGAAGCCCATGTTCCAACAGCAGTCGAACAAAGTAACAACAGTAAGATTGCTCTTTTTGCAATTTTGCTCAAGTTTGAGTTTTTCATTTTGCGTTTCCTTTTATAATTGTAGTTATCTATTGCTTGTTTATCAGCCGGATTGTTCTCATTTGCAAATTTCCGTAATTTCTTCGATTTATGCAAGAAAAACCACCGGACAATTTCCTCCGGGGTGGGGGAGAGTTGGCATTAGAACCAATAACTGAAGACGAGTGGGATGCTTGTCCTTCCTTTTCATTGTTGTGCAGTACTTCGTTTTTTCGTTCCATTCCGACTATTGAGGTAAATATTATTTACACTTGATACTTCTTCTCTTTTCTATTGTAATTTACTGATAATCATTTTGATACCTTAGTTTTTTATCAGTTTTCACCTATCGGAAACCAATCGCTTAGCTTTTGCGAGGTAAAACCTAAGCTTTCGTGTTACAAAAGCTGACCTTTTGAGTTTCAAAAGCTGACTTTTTAAAAGAGCTGTGAATAATCTTTACAAATCAAGATACTGTTCATTGAATTTAAAGGGCATACTCGCTGTTGTAATTCTTCTAATGGCACGGGAGAAAATTTCAACTGCAAAGAAAACTTAAATATAAACCTACTAATTGGATTTATTACAAAAAACATTTGCAACTTATTGATAATATGTGTATCTTTGCAATATACAATAACATTAAGAAATAAAGATTATGGCTAAAAGAAATGAAGTTTATAAGTGCAAAGAGTGTGGAAATATAGTAGAAGTGATAGTTCCAGGAGAAAAAGATCTTTGCGGAATGGAGCTGTTGAAAGAAAATACTACTGACGCTGCCACAGAGAAGCATGTGCCCGTAGTCGAGAAGATAGACGGTGGCTATCGTGTAACAGTCGGTGAAGTTGAGCACCCAATGACAGAGGCTCACTGGATTCAGTGGATAGAGTTGATCACCGATAACAATGAAGTGCTTCGCAAGTATCTTGAACCAACGGACAAGCCTGTTGCTGAATTTAAGACCGATGCCAAAAACGTTGTCGCACGTGAGTATTGCAATTTACATGGCCTTTGGAAGAAGTAAGAGAAACCATGACAATCAATTATAAAAAGCCGACCTTATTTTTTAGGTCGGCTCTTTTTTTTAATGCGATTGCCGACTTTTTGAAAGTCCTATAGATGAGTTGTTCCATTGTCAAGATTACGTTCGTAATCACTTATATTACTGTCCGCTAAACATAGAAATCCTCATTCCAACTCATTGAGACACAATAGTTCGGATGACAGCATGTTAGTGACAAGCCCCCTTATTCATTT